>OBXU01000250.1_pt1 | contig 19363 bp, 8 predicted proteins | sample 1476671 | NCBI WGS metagenome assembly OBXU01 (sample SAMEA2580182, study PRJEB22360) | human gut metagenome | biome: human gut; feature: human-associated habitat; material: faeces | place: Denmark | collected 2008/2010
CCAACCAGCCGGGACAAAGCCACAGGCAGGCCAGCACGGCCAGTGTCCAGCGCGCGGCAGCGCCCACGCGCGCAAGATGCGGGTGGGACTGGCGGCTGGATACGGCGGCAAGCTTCGCGGTGGCTGGTGACGTCATGACAATATATGGTAGCCGCACAGGTCAACGGTTGATATTCGATGTCTGCCGGGCATCGCCATTGTTCGCAAGCCAATACGACGGCCGGGTGCATGCGTGGGCTCGGCGAATGCGGAATTTCCGAAGTTGTGAACGCTAACACGGGCTGTCCGGCCCAAAATGGTTGATTTTGTGCGCTTTTCCGTGGAATATCGCGGGCAAAAAACGGCGCAACCGAGGTAACGTAGTGTCCATGATGATTGCATTGAAAGCTGCAACGCCGCAGCTACCCAGAACTACAGCCGTCGCGGATCATGTGGTCGCCGTGGACGAAACCGATTCGACCAACGCGCTGGCCGCGCAGATGATCGGCGACGGGTCGTTGACGCTGCCCGACCACCAGGATGGCGAACTGGCGGTGGCCGTGGTGGCCGCCGACCGGCAGACCGCCGGCCGTGGCCGCAATGGTCACAAGTGGATCAGTCAGCCCGGCCGTTGCTCGACGATGTCCTATGCCGTGCGCATTCCGCGCGCGATCGCCACCGACGAATCCGTCAATGGCTGGCTGCAGATGATCGCCGGACTGGTCACGCTGGACGCCCTGAACGGCATGATCGAGGAATACGGTGCCGCGCCGAACCAGCCGGACTGCTTGCTGGAACTCAAATGGCCGAACGACGTGTTCTGCCACGGGCTCAAGCTGGGCGGGCTGCTCTCGGAACTGGTGATTCCGCCGTCGTCCGGTACTGATGCTGATGCCGATGACGACGTCGTCATCGTGTTCGGCGTAGGCCTGAATCTGGCGCTGGGTGCCTGTTGGCTGCCCACGCCGCAGTCGACTTCGCTGCAGCTGCATGTCACGGGCTTGCCGTCGTTTGGCGAGATGCGCGATGCGGTGGCCGAACGTCAGGTCGAGGGCTTCCGTGAACGACTGGCGAAGTTCATCGCCGACCCGAAGGGCCAGGCCGAGTCGTTGCGCGAGGAAATGAAGGCGGTGTGCTGGGCGCGCGGCCGTCAGGTCGAGGCGCATTTCACGGACGGCACCACGCTGGCCGGCGAAGCCATCGGCCTCAACGAAGACGCCTCACTGATCCTGAGAACACAAGACGGCACGGACCATACGGTCCGCACCGCCGATGTGGGAGTGCTGTAATAGCCGGCCAGTAGCTAGCTAGTAGCTCAGGTCAGCGACCGAGCTTGGACAGGCCGGCGGCGGCCAGAGAGGCCACCACGGCCTTGATGGCGTCGCCGACGACGAAGCCCATGGAGGCCAGGGCCACGGCGGCGAGCGGTGCACCGGTCAACGCGGACCGGATGACGAAGCCGAAGGCGTACGCCCCTATGTTTGCGTGATATCGCCGTGAATGGCGGACGGTATGCGATGAATGAAGGGGATTGGTCGTTTCGCGGCATGATGGCGGTGCGGATTGTCCATATTGCGGACGCTCCACACCGCATGCAAACTGCATATGATGCGAAATCAAGCGGATACGATGCGAACTGACCTGTGCCGAATCGGCCTTGGCCGGCCGCATTGCGCCCGCTTGCTGTGAGCCTTCCCCTGAACTTACGGTTGCCATCGTAGAGGTGTTCGATTTCGTGCGGTTTCGTACCAACTTACAAAATTGTCGATTTTGATTTGTCATAAGTTGACGAACGCAACCGTAACGTCAACTTCTTGAACCGGCGCGCAAGGATGTGCAATCGGCGGATTTGCAACGTTTTTGATAGCCGGCGCCAACGGTTACGTTGCCGGAACCTACGCGCGCGTTTGTTTGTAGCCTACAAAAGGGCGTGAAAGCTTTTGTGTGAACGCGGCTTGTCCTCTCCTCTATATGGAGAGCACAATTTGACACTATGGCTCATACTGTCAAAAAACTGCTGATTGCGAACCGAGGTGAGATCGCTCTGCGCGTGGTGCGCACGGCCAAGGAGATGGGTATCTCCACCGTGGCCGTCTACTCCGAACAAGACCGCAATAGCCGCTATGTGGACATGGCCGACGAGGCATACCTGCTCTCCGGCGACACCTACAAGGACACGTACCTCAACGAGGATCTGCTGATCGACATCCTGCGCAAGACCGGTGCGGACGCCGTGCATCCTGGCTATGGATTCCTTTCCGAAGTGCCGAGCTTCGCGCAGAAGGTCGAGGACGCCGGTGCCATCTGGGTGGGTCCGCACCACACCGCGCTGGTGGATTTGGGCGACAAGATCACCGCCCGCCGAGTGGCCTTGCGCGCCAAAGTGCCGCCGGTGCCTGGCCTGTCCGAACCGGTGACCGACGTGCGAACGCTGCTCGACTTCGCACACACCCACGGCTACCCGATCATGATGAAGCGCACTGATGGCGGTGGCGGCCACGGCATCACCGTGGTGCATGACGACGAGGAGCTGCGCCGCTTCTACATGAACCACGACGCGCTGCAAGGCGGCGATCTGAAGGAATACTTCATCGAGAAGTTCGTGGACAAGGCACGCCACGTCGAGACCCAGTCCGGGCGCGACTCACACGGCAACTTCACCGTGTACTCCACCCGTGACTGCTCGTTGCAGCGTCGCAACCAGAAACTCGTGGAAGAGGCGCCCGCGCCCTTCCTGTCCGAGGAAATCGTCAGCACGCTGGAGGAATACTCCCGCCGCCTGTTCACCACGGTCGGCTACGTGGGCCTGGGCACTTGCGAATTCATGGTGACCCCGAACGGCAAAGTGTACTTCCTGGAAGTCAACCCGCGTCTGCAGGTGGAGCACACCGTCTCCGAAGAGGTCAGCGGCCTCGACCTGGTGCGCGAACAGCTCAATATCGCCGCCGGTGGCGAGCTCACCCGCGCCCCCGAACCGCGCGGCCACAGCTTCGAACTGCGCATCACCAGCGAAGACCCGGCCACCAACCTGACCCCCGGCTCCGGCACCTTGGAGAAGATCCAGTGGCCGGCCGGCCCCGGCGTGCGCATCGATACCGGTGTGGAACAGGGCGACACCATCTCCCCGAAGTTCGATTCGATGATGGGCAAGGTCATCGTCACTGCCCAGAACCGTCTCGATGCCGTGGCCCGTGTGCGCCGCGTGCTCGACGAGCTCGTGATCGAAGGCGTGCCCACGCCGATTCCGCTGTTCAAGGAGATCTTCCGCAACGACGACTTCACCGCCGAGCATGGCCATCCGTTCGCCGTGTCCACCAAGTGGCTGGAGCGCACGTACCTGAACCGCACACCGGCTTCCGCCGCCTCCGGCCAGCCGGCCTCCTTGGCCGCCGCCCCGGGTGCCGCTGCCCCGGCCGCGCCCGACAAGTCCAAGTCGGAGACGTTCGTCATCGAGATGAACAACCGCCGCGTCAAGCTCACCGTGCCACTCGACATCGTGGAGAACATCACCGGCTCGGCCCGCGCCCGCGGTGCCAAGCGCCCCACCCAGCCGTTGCGCGGCGCAGGCTTGCACAACGTGGCCTCCGGTGCCGCCACGGCCAACGACGGTGCCAAATCCGGCGTCATCGCCTCCCCGATGCAGGCCGTGGTCACGCGCATCAACGTGTCCGAAGGCCAGCAAGTGGCCAAGGGCGACCTTCTGGTGGTGCTCGAATCCATGAAGATGGAGAACTACGTGTACGCGCCGGCCGCCGGCGAAGTGAAGAAGATTTTCGTTGGCCCGGCCGATGGCGTGGAGGCCGGCGACACGCTGGTCACGCTGGACGTGAACGCCGGCAAGGCCAAGGCCGCCGACGTCAAGAAGGAGGGTGGCAATGACTGACATCATGGATTCGCCGGCCGTGAAGGCCGCGGCTGCGGCCTCGGCCGCCAACGCCGCCCAGCCCTCGGCCCACCAGCCGCTGCGCACCGCCGTGGTCAAGGCCGCCGAACTGGCCCGCGCCGCCGAAGAGCGCGCCCGCGACAAGCAGCACGCCAAAGGCAAGAAAACCGCGCGCGAACGCCTCGACCTGCTCTTCGACACCGGCACGTTCGAGGAGATCGGCCGCTTCCAGGGCGGCAACATCGCCGGCGGCAACGCCGGTGCAGCTGTCATCACCGGCTTCGGCCAGGTCTACGGCCGCAAAGTGGCCGTCTACGCCCAGGACTTCTCCGTCAAGGGCGGCACCCTCGGCACCGCCGAAGGCGAGAAGATCTGCCGACTGATGGACATGGCCATCGACCTCAAAGTGCCGATCGTGGCCATCGTGGACTCCGGCGGCGCCCGCATACAGGAGGGCGTGGCCGCTCTGACCCAGTACGGCCGCATCTTCCGCAAGACTTGCGAGGCCAGCGGCTTCGTGCCCCAGCTGAGCCTGATTCTCGGCCCCTGCGCCGGTGGCGCCGTCTACTGCCCGGCTCTGACGGACCTCATCATCATGACCCGTGAGAACTCGAACATGTTCGTCACCGGGCCGGACGTGGTCAAGGCCTCGACCGGCGAGACCATCTCCATGGCCGACCTTGGCGGCGGCGAAGTGCATAACCGGGTGTCCGGCGTGGCCCACTACCTCGGCGAGGACGAATCCGACGCCATCGACTATGCGCGCACCGTGCTCGCCTACCTGCCGTCCAACAGCGAAAGCAAGCCGCCGGTCTACGCCTACGCCGTCACCCGCGCCGAACGCGAGACCGCCAAGCGACTCGCCACCATCGTGCCCGCCAACGAACGTCAGCCCTACGACATGCTCGAAGTGATTCGTTGCATCGTCGATTACGGCGAATTCGTGCAGGTGCAGGAACTGTTCGGCGCCTCCGCGCTCGTCGGCTTCGCCTGCATCGACGGCAAGCCGGTCGGCATCGTGGCGAACCAGCCGAACGTGCTCGCCGGCATCCTGGACGTCGACTCGTCCGAGAAGGTCGCCCGATTCGTACGCCTGTGCGACGCGTTCAACCTGCCCGTGGTCACCCTCGTGGATGTGCCCGGCTACAAGCCCGGCTCCGACCAGGAGCACGCCGGCATCATCCGCCGCGGCGCGAAGGTGATCTACGCCTACGCCAACGCGCAGGTGCCGATGGTGACCGTGGTGTTGCGCAAGGCGTTCGGCGGCGCGTACATCGTGATGGGCTCCAAAGCCATCGGCGCGGACCTGAACTTCGCGTGGCCCTCCTCCCAGATCGCGGTGCTCGGCGCGGCCGGCGCGGTGAACATCATCCACCGCCACGACCTGGCCAAGGCCAAGGCCTCCGGGCAGGACGTCGATGCGCTGCGGGCCAAGTACATCAAGGAGTACGAGACCGGCACCGTCAACGCGAACCTGTCGCTGGAAATCGGGCAGATCGACGGCATGATCGACCCCGAACAGACCCGTGAGGTGATCGTCGAATCGCTGGCCACGCTCGCCACCAAGCGGCGCGTCAAGCGCACCACCAAACACCACGGCAACCAGCCCCTCTGATTTCTGAAGACATCAACCAAACACAAGTAAGGAAAGCAATGACCACCTTCTTCCTCAATCGCCTGGCCACCGAGCCCCATGCGCTCGCCTTTGCCGGCCAGTCCACCCCGTGGCCGGTAGCCCTGGCAGACCAGACCACCGATCCCAGCCTTGACGAGGCCCTGCGTGGCCACGTCGCCGCAGCCAACCGACTGCTCGCCCCGGTCGCCGCCGACCTGCTGGCCACCACCGGTCATCCGGTCGACCTGTTCGGCTTCACTCCGAACCCGGCCCGCCTCGGCGCCGCAGCCGACGCCACCGCATCCGTGGAAGGCGTGGCCCTGACCCAGCTCGGCGCCCTGCTCGACCTCGAACACCTTGGCTACAGTGTGGCCGCCACCAAGCCGGTTGCCGTGCTCGGCCACTCCCAGGGCGTGCTCGCCGTGCACATGGCCCGCGCCATCGAGGCCGCCGGCTCCATCGAGGCCGCCGGCAAGACCCTCGACGAGATTCTGGCCGTCGCCGCCCTGATCGGTGCCGCCGGAACCCGCCGCGTGCGCGAACTGGGCCTGAGCCCCAAGTACGGCGAGGCCAGCCCGATGCTCTCCGTCAAGGGCGCCACCCGCGAACAGGTTGAGGCTCTGGTCAAGCGCGTGAACAACGCCCGAGGCCCGATCTCCATCGCCGTCACCAACTCCGACAACCACCACGTGCTTTCCGGCTACCCGGAAGACCTGGCAGCACTCGCCCTCGAAGCCGAGCGCGAGCACAAGCACCAGGCCAAGCTGCGTGAACAGAAGCTCCACGGCGGCACTGTGTTCAACCCCACTCTTGAATACCTCGAAGTCACCCTGCCCTTCCACTCTCCGCTCATGGCCGAAGCTGTTGAGCAGACTGTGTCTTGGGCTGGCGCCTGCGGCTTTGACCAGGATCGCACCCGCGCACTCGCTGAGGAAGTGCTGCTCAACCATGTGGACTGGAATGCCCGCGTCAAGGCGCTGTTCAACGCCGCCGACCCGGCCAAGCTGTGGATTGTGGACCTTGGTCCCGGCAACACGCTTGGCAAGCTGATCGGCAACGTGGTGCAGGGCGCCGGCATCGGCGTGGTCGAAGCCACCACGCTGTCTGAACGCTCCACGCTCTCCACGCTGGAAAGCGAGCCTGAGCGCACCCAGAACTGGAAGGCGTTCGCCCCGCGCGTCATCAACACCCCGGCCGGCGCCAAGCTGGTCACCAAGTTCTCCAAGCTCACCGGCAAGCCGCCGGTACTGCTGCCCGGCATGACCCCCACCACCGTGGAACCGGAAATCGTGGCCGCCGCGGCCAACGCCGGCTACTGGGCCGAGCTCGCCGGCGGCGGCCAGGTGACCGCCGAAGTGTTCGACCGCCACATCGCCGCCCTCGAAGACGAGCTGGAGGAAGGCCGCACGGTCGAATTCAACGCGATGTTCATGGACCGTTACCTGTGGAACCTGCAGTTCGGCTCCTCCCGCATCGTGCCCAAGAAGCGTGCTTCCGGCGCGCCGATCGACGGCGTGGTCGTCTCCGCCGGCATCCCCGAGCTGGACGAAGCCGTGGCCCTGATCGAGTCGCTGCAGGCGGACGGCCTGCCGTACGTGAGCTTCAAGCCCGGCACCGTGGACCAGATTCGCCAGGTCGTGCGCATCGCCAAGGCCGTGTCCCCCACCACCATCATGGTTCAGGTCGAGGGCGGTGAAGCCGGCGGCCACCACAGCTGGGAAGCGCTGGACGACCTGCTTGCCGCCACCTACGCCGAAGTGCGCGCCTGCGACAACCTCGTGCTGGTCGCCGGCGGCGGCATCGGCACCCCCGAACGCGCGGCCGACTACATTTCCGGCCAGTGGGCCCACGCCTACGGCCTGCCCGACATGCCGGTCGACGGCGTGCTTATCGGTACCGCCGCGATGACCGCCAAGGAGGCTCACACCAGCCCCGAAGTCAAGCAGCTGCTCGTCAAGACGCCCGGTATTCCGGCCGACGCCAAGTCCGACGACGTGTTCGCCCCGCAGGCCGCCCACTGGGTGCCGTCCGGCAAGTCCGTCGGTGGCATGTCCTCCGGCCTGAGCCACCTGCACGCCGACATTTACGAGCTCGAGAACGACTCCGCCGAATGCGGCCGTCTGCTCGTGCGCGTCATGAAGCACCCCGAAGAGCTCGACTCCCGCCGCAAGGAAATCATCGAAGCCCTGAACAAGACCGCCAAGCCTTACTTCGGCGACCTGGCCTCCATGACCTACCTTGAGTGGGCGCAGCGCTTCGCCGAACTCGCCTTCCCGTGGGTCGACCCGACTTACGCCGACCGCTTCCAGCACCTGCTGCAGCGCATCGAAGCCCGTGTGAACGACACGGACTCCGGCGAATTCACCTCCAAGCTGTTCGCCGCTGATGGCGTTTCTGCTGAAGAGGCAGCTGCCGCTGGCCTGCTGACCCACGACGACATTCTCGCCGACCCGGCTCCCGCGCTCGAAAAGCTCGCACTGGCCTACCCGCAGACCGCCGAACTCAAGGTGGTCCCGACCGACGTGGCTTGGTTCCCGGTGCTCGTGCGCGAATACCCCAAGCCCATGCCGTTCGTACCCGTCATCGACAACGACCTGCTGCGTTGGTGGGGTCAGGACCAGCTCTGGCAGTCCGAAGACCAGCGCTACTCCGCCGATTCCGTGCGTGCCATCCCCGGCCCGATCTCCGTTGCCGGCATCACCACCATCGACGAGCCGATCGCCGACATCCTCGGCCGCTTCGAAACCGCCGCCATCAAGCGCGTACAGGATGAACAGCAAGCCGCCGATGCCGCCGAGAACGACGATTTCGCCGCACTTGGCGAGGCCACCAGCGCCGAAGACTTCATCCGCAAGTCCCCGAACATCTCCTGGGTCGGCCACATCACCGACAACCCGGCCTACGGCACCGCCCTGGGCGACCAGTATTACGAAATCCGCGCGTTTGACGCCGCGGCCGGCAAGTACGATCTGGACATCCACCTCGACACCTACTGGGACAACGACCCGGACGGCGGCACCTCCAAGCACGCCGTGCGCGATATCGTCATCCCGCTCATCGTGGAAGGCACCGAGCCCGGCCGTGTGCCGGTCGTGGACCGCGAACGCCTGATTCCGGACGTCTACGCGATGCTCGCCGCCACCGCAGGCATCGGCAACACCGCCATCACCGGCGACAAGCTCACCGAGATGCCGCAGCTTGACGGCAAGACCTCTGACGAGCGTCCGTTCGGTACCGCAACCGCAACCTACACCCTATCCGCCAACCTCGGCTTCGACCACGAAGCGGCCACTGGCGCCGCTCTGCCGACCACCCTGCAGCCCAGCCGCATCGCCCCCGATGCGCTGGTCGGCCCTGCCTGGCCGGCAATCTACACGGCGCTCGGCTCCGTGTACGTCAAGGGCTACCCGGTGATTGAAGGCCTGCTCAACGCCGTCCACCTCGACCACCTCATCGAACTTGAGGTGAACGAGGAGGATCTGCTCAAGCACACCGGCGAAACCATCACCCTGAAGTCTTGGGCCGAGGATTACTTCGAGTCCGCCTCCGGCCGCGTGGTCACCATCCACGTGACCCACACCGCCGCCGACGGCACGCCGCTTGCCCGCGAAACCGAGCGTTTCGCGATCCGCGGCCGCGTCTACTCCGATGCTTTGCCTGCAGACGCCCCCGAGTATGGTGGTGCCCTCCTGAATAAGGAAGCGGATGGCTCCGTCGCCGGACAGTCCACTGGACTGTCCGCCTCCTCGCGCGGCCTGCAAGTAGTGCAGGCCACTCCGCGCCGTCTGCTGCGCCGCGTGAAGGTCGTCGCCCCACACGACATGACCGCCTTCGCCCGCACTTCCGGCGACTTCAACCCGATCCACACCTCCACTCGTGGCGCTCGCATCTCCGGCCTGGCCGCCCCGCTCGTGCACGGCATGTGGCTGTCCGCCACCGCCCAGCACGCCGTGCAGGCGACCGACGAGAAGGGTGCCCACTACGAGATTGCCGGCTGGACCTACAACATGTACGGCATGGTCCAGCTTGACGACACCGTCGAAATCTCCGTCGAGCGCGTCGGCAAAGTGCGCCACGGCGGCATGACCCTCGAAGTCACCTGCCGTATCGACGGCCAGCTCGTCTCCCGCGGCACCGCACTGGTCCGTGCGCCGCGCGCCGCCTTCGTCTACCCCGGCCAGGGCATCCAGAAGCAGGGCATGGTTCTGGACGAGCGCGCCAAGTCCGCCGCCGCCCGCGACGTGTGGGAGCGCGCCGACAAGCTCACCCGCTCCAAGCTCGGCTTCTCGATCCTGGGCCTCGTGCGTGACAACCCGAAGGAACTCACCGCCAACGGCGTGACCTACCGTCACCCCGAAGGCCTGCTCAACCTGACGCAGTTCACGCAGGTGGCGCTCGCGACGGTTGCTTTTGCCCAGACCGCCCGTCTGCGCGAAGCCGGCGCCGACATCTGGCCCGCCTACTTCGCCGGCCACTCGCTCGGCGAATACAACGCGTTGTCCGCGTTCGCCGACGTGATTCCGCTGGAAACCGTGCTGGAGCTCGTGTTCCACCGTGGTTCCACCATGCACCACCTCATCGAGCGTGACGCACAGGGCCGCTCCAACTACCGCATGGGTGCCCTTCGTCCGAACCAGTTCGGTGTGGACGACGCGCACGTCAAGGAATATGTGGAATCCGTGGCCAAGGCGTCCGGCGAATTCCTGGAGATTGTGAACTACAACCTCGCCGGCCAGCAGTACGCCATCGCCGGTACGATCGCCGGACTCAAGGCCCTGAAGGCCGATTCCGCCCGCCGCGTGGCCGCATTCGGTGGCAAGCCCGCGTTCATGCTGGTGCCCGGCATCGATGTGCCGTTCCACTCCACGCTACTGCGCAAGGGCGTGCCGGAATTCCGCGACAAGCTCGACGCACTGCTTCCCGCTTACATCGACTACCGTGGCCGTCTGGTGGACCGCTACATCCCGAACCTGGTGGCCACCCCGTTCGAGATGACCAAGGAATTCGCCGCCAAGATCCTCGAAGTCGTGCCGTCCGAGCGCATCAAGGCCGCGCTCGACGACCCGGCCGTGTGGGATTCCTACGCCGCCGACGACCAGAAGCTCGGCCGTCTGCTCTTGACCGAACTGCTCTCCTGGCAGTTCGCCTCCCCGGTGCGTTGGATTGAAACCCAGGCGCTGCTCTTCGGTCAGCGCGAACAGGGCGGCCTCGGCGTGGAAGAATACGTCGAAGTCGGCCTCGGCAACGCCCCGACCCTGGCCAACCTCGGTACCAAGACCCTACGTCTGCCCGAGTTCGCCGGCAACGATACGGTCGTCTACAACGTCGGCCGCGATGAAGGCCGCGTCTACATGACCGACACCGATTCGCTGGTTCCCGACGACGAGCCGGAAGAGGCTGCGGCCTCGGCCCCGGTCGAAACCGCTCCTGCCGGTGGTTCCGCCGTCGCCAAGCTCGGATCGGGTGCTGCTCCGGCAAATGCCGCGACTGAGGCTGCTCAGACAACGGATGGCTCTGTCGCCGGACAGTCCACTGGACTGTCCGCCTCCTCGCGCGGCCTGCAATCAGGGCAGGCCGCAGTCGGCGCCCCATCCGGTGCCGCCGTCGCCGACCTCCCCTTCAAGGCTTCCGATGCCATCGGCGTACTCATGGCCTACTCCGCCAAGGTGCGTCTCGACCAGATCGGCAGCAACGACACCACCGACACCCTGACCAACGGCGTTTCTTCTCGCCGCAACCAGCTGCTCATGGACATCAGCTCCGAGCTGGGAGTCGCCAGCGTGGACGGTGCTGCTGAAGCGACGCTCGACAAGCTCGCCCAAATCGTCAACAAGGCCGCCCCGAACTACAAGCCGTTCGGTGCCGTGCTCTCCGAGGCGCTGCGCGACCGCCTGCGCTCGCTGTTCGGTGCCGCCGGCGTCAAACAGCAGCACATCCGCGACCGCGTGACCAACGTATGGCAGCTCGGCGAAGGCTGGGTGGCCAGCGTGCTCGCCGCACTGCTGCTCGACACTCGCGAGGGTGCCAGCTCCCGTGGCGGCGACCTGGCCAAGCTGCCCACCGCCGCCGTGCAGAACAAGCCGGAAGCCGACAAGCTGATCGATGCGGCCGTTGAGATCGTCGCCCAACTCAAGGGTGTTGCCGTGGCCCTGCCGTCCGCCGGTGGTGCCGCTGGTGGCGCTGTGGTCGATTCCGCCGCGCTCGACGCCTTCGCCGAGAAGGTCACCGGTTCCAACGGCGTGCTCGCCGCCACCGCCCGCTTCGTGCTGAACGAGCTCGGCGTGGCCGCTCCGGCTCCGGAAGAATCCGAGGACGAGAACGCCGCCGTCGTGGCCGCGGTCGAAGCCGAACTTGGCTCCGACTGGCCCAAGCGGGTCTCTCCGCGCTTCGACGCCAACAAGGCCATCCTCTTCGATGACCGGTGGGCCTCCGCCCGTGAAGACCTCGCCCGCGCCTACTACGGCAACGACCCCGCCGCCTTGAACGGCAGCTTCATCGGCCTTGGCAAGACCATCGCCGCCGAAGCCCAGTGGTTCGCCAACGAGTCGGAGAGCGAGGAGCTTAAGGCCGCCTTCCAGAAGGCCGGCTCCGAGGCCCTCGAACAGGTCGCTTCCAACAAGAACGCCTCCCGTTACGCGAATGATATCGCCATCGTCACCGGCGTGAGCCCGAACTCGATTGCCGCTCAGGTGGTCGAAGGCCTGCTCGCAGGCGGTGCCACTGTGGTGGCCACCTCGCACAGCTTCAAGCCGTCCGTCAAGACTTGGGCCAAGCAGGCCTACCGCGAGCACGCTACCGGCAACGCCAAGCTGTGGCTGGTTCCGGCCAACCTCTCCAGCTACCGCGACGTCGACGCTCTGGTCGACTGGGTGGGCCACGAGCAGAAGAAGACCTCCGGTGCCACCACCACGATTCTGAAGCCCGCGTGGGAGCCGACCCTGTTCTTCCCGTTCGCCGCTCCGCCGGTCCATGGCACGCTCGCCGACTCCGGCGACCTGTTCGAATCACAGGCGCGACTGATGCTGTGGGGCGTGGAACGCGCCATCGTCGGCTTCAGCCACATCGGTGCCGACACCAACGTGCAGCACAAGCTCCACGTGGTGCTGCCCGGTTCCCCGAACCGCGGCGTATTCGGCGGCGACGGTGCCTACGGCGAGGTCAAGAGCGCCTTTGACGCCATCGTCAACCGTGCCCGCGCTGAAAAGGTGTGGTCGAGCCGCGTCACCTTCGCTCACCCGAAGATTGGCTGGGTGCGTGGCACCGGCCTGATGGGCGGTAACGACCCGCTGGTCGCCGTCGTTGAGCGTCACGGCATCCGCACCTACTCCACCGCACAGATTGCGGCCAAGCTGCTCGACCTGTGCACTGCCGAATCGCGCGAGCAGGCCCTCAAGGCCCCGCTCGATGTGGACCTGACCGGTGGCCTCGGCTCCGAGCCCATCGACATCAAGGCGTTGCGCGCGGAGGCCATGGCCGATGCGGAGAAGGAAGCTGCTGCGGCCTCGTCTCAGGAAACGGATGGCTCCGTCGCCGGACAGTCCACTGGACTGTCCGACTCCTCGCGTGGGCAGCAAATCAAGGCGCTGCCCACCCCGATCGTCACCAAGCAGGCTTCGGTCGACCTTGCCGACTGGACCAACGTCACCGCCAAGCCGAAAGACGAAATCGTCATCGTTTCCGTCGGTGAGCTGGGCCCGTGGGGCTTCGGTCGTACGCGCACCCAGGCCGAGCTCGGCATCCACTCGGACGGCACTGTCGACCTGAGCGCCGGCGCAGTGCTCGAACTTGCGTGGAACATGGGTCTGCTGACTTGGGCCGACAGCCCAAAGCCCGGCTGGTACGACACCGACGGCAACCTCGTGCCCGAAGAGGACATCGCCGAGCGCTACCACGACGAGGTCGTGGCCCGCTCCGGCATCCGCCCGTTCGAGGAAGGCATGGGCAACGACTACAAGGACGGTGCTGACGAAGAAGAAGCCGAGGTCTTCCTCGACCACGACGTCACCTTCTCTGTGCCCACCCGCGAAGTCGCCGCCGAATACGTCAAGTTGGACGAGGCTCACACCACCATCGCCCCGGATGAGGAATCCGGTGAATGGAACGTGACCCGCCACGCCGGCTCGATGATCCGCGTGCCGCGCCGCGCCACCATGACCCGCACAGTCGGCGGCCAGTTCCCGAAGGGCTTCGACCCGACCCGATGGGGCATTCCCGCCTCGATGGTCGGCGACGTCGACAAGATCGCCCTGTGGAACATCGTCACCACTGTGGACGCCTACCTGGGCGCCGGCTTCACCCCGGCCGAAATCCTCGAGTCCATCCACCCCTCGCTGGTGGCTTCGACCCAGGGCACCGGCTTCGGCGGCATGATGTCGATGCGCAAGCTGTACCTCGACCGCTTCCTCAACCACGAGATCCCGACCGACATCCTGCAGGAAGCCCTGCCGAACGTGGTCGCGGCTCACGTGATGCAGTCCTACATCGGCGGTTACGGCAACATGATCCAGCCCGTCTCCGCCTGCGCCACCGCGGCCGTCTCCCTTGAAGAGGGCGTTGACAAGATCGCCCTCGGCAAGGCCGATTTCGTGGTCACCGGCGCGATCGACGACATCGGCGTGGAATCCGTGATCGGCTTCGGCAACATGAACGCCACCGCCAACTCGGAGGAAATGTACGGCAAGGGCATCGACGCGCGCTTCTTCAGCCGCGCGAACGATCGTCGCCGTGGCGGCTTCCTGGAATCCCAGGGCGGCGGCACGATCCTCGTGACCCGCGGTGACATCGCCGAAAAGCTCGGCCTGCCGGTCGCGGCCGTGGTCGGCTTCATCCACTCCTACGCGGATGGTGCCCACACCTCGATCCCGGCTCCGGGCCTCGGTGCCCTGGCTGCCGGCCTCGGTGGCAAGGACTCCAAGCTCGTGCACGACCTGGCTAAGCTCGGCGTCTCAGCCGACGACATCGCCGTGGTCTCCAAGCACGACACGTCCACCAACGCCAACGACCCGAACGAATCCGAGCTGCACAACACGCTGGCCCACGCCATCGGCCGCACCGACGGCAACCCGCTGTTCGTGATCTCGCAGAAGACGCTTACCGGCCACGCCAAGGGTGGTGCCTGCATCTTCCAGGTCAACGGTCTGACGCAGCTGTTCAAGTCCGGCGTGATTCCGGCGAACGCAGCGCTCGATTGCGTGGATCCGAAGCTCCAGCGCGACGACCACATGGTCTGGGTTAGGAAGCCCCTGCGCATCGGCGGTGGCGAGGACGAGTTCGGTCGCGAGACCGCTGGTCGCCCGGTCAAGGCCGGTCTGGCCACCTCGCTCGGCTTCGGACATGTTTCCGGCTTCGTGGCCCTGGTCCATCCGGGTGCCTTCGAAGCGGCCGTGGCCAAGGCCGATGGCGAGGCCGCTCTGGAAGCCTGGCGTGAGCGTGCCAACGCCCGCCTGGCCGCCGGCCAGCGTCACCTCGAGGAAGGCATGATGGGTCGCGCCGCGCTCTACGAGCCGATCGACAACCGTCGCTTCCGCGAGGATCACCGTGGCTACGACCACCACGAGGTCGAAAAGGCGATGCTCCTCAACCCGGACGCCCGCCTCGGTGCCGACGGCTACTACGAGGCCTGATTCCTCTGGCTCCCCTCGGTTGATGGGAGCCAGTAGTGCACCGGATCTCGGCTCCTCTCTTTGAGGGGAGCTCCCGCGAAGCGGGTGAGGGGAGTTTCCCTGGAGCTTTCTCGCTGGCACAAACTCAGTGAGAGAAATATGCAGAACATACGAAAGCCCCTCCCTCGGAGTGAGCTTTCTGCGTTTCAAGGGGCTGATTTGGCATTCGCCGGAGGTCTACTTCCGTTTCAAGGGGCTGTTGCCCAAGTAGACAAGGCGTAAAAACGGCGGAATAGCGTTGGCGTTATGCTGCGGATACTCGTGGTATGGAGGATGACCAGCCCCTTGAAACGGAAGTAGACCTCCGGAACGGTCAAAATCCGCCCCTCGAAACGGAGATAGACCTCCGGGGCGGGGCGCGGATGTTTTTTGGACGGCTAGGCAGCCAGCCCAAGATGTTTGCGGTATTGCGCAAGGTCATCCAGCATAGTGAATCTTTTCCCCCTGAAATGGAAATCAGGCCCCAATTCTGATGAGGTGTAGAGATTACGCGCGAAGCGGTACACAATAGGAAGCATGAATACTTGTGGTTTGGGGCATGACGTGGTGGATGTGGCCGCATTCGCCGAACAGTTGGCGGAGCCGGGGTCTCGCATGCGTGCGCTGTTCTCCGTGCGTGAGGTGCGGCAGGCATCCGACCGCGCGCGCCAGAAGAATGACGGGGAGGCCGTCCATCTGGCCGCCAAATGGGCGGGCAAGGAGGCGTTCCTCAAAGCCTGGTGCGATTATCTTGGCGATGCCCCCTATCCGTTCACGCTTGATAATTTCCCGTGGCCTGAAATCGAGATCTTGGACGATTCCCGTGGTGTGCCGCATGTGTCTCTGGGTAAGGGGGCGGTGTCAGTCTTCCAAACTGATTACGCGAATTCGGCTGCCGGCGCTCGCTATTCCTCTGCTTATTCCCCTGCTTCCGATAACGGGCCTTATGCAGTGATGCAGGAGCGGCGGAATGCGCGTTCGGCGCAGCGCTCGACTATCGGTGCGGGGTCGATGCCGCATATCCATATTTCCCTGAGCCACGATGGTTCGATTGCCTCCGCGGTGGTGACGATTTCTGTGGAATAGCGCCGGTGGCTCGGCGAGTCTTGGGTTGTGATTATCGAACCGGTTTGATTCATTGTAGTACAATACGTCAAACGATTGATGTAGGCAACGGATAGAGACAAAGGAGTTTCCGGTGGCTCAAAGCAACCAGTCGGCACAGGCAGGACCCGGACTGGTATAAGCGCGGCGATATGTTCGGCATGACCATGTACACCGACCTGTTCGCCGGCGACCTCAAGAAACTTGCCGACAAGATTCCGTATTTGAAGGAGCAGAAGCTCACTTACCTGCACTTGATGTCGTTGCTTGACATGCCGCACCCGAACAACGACGGTGGCTATGCGGTCCAGGACTTCGACACCGTGGACCCGAAGCTCGGCACCAACGAAGAGCTCGCCGCCTACTTCGGCACGCCCGAGGCCCCCGAGTGCTACATGCTGTACAACGTCTCCATCATGGTTAACCTGTGGGGCGCGCTCACCAGCCGCGACGTGCGCCTGCTCGAGAACCAGATCGACAAGCTCGACTCGCTGCCCGAAAACTGCTGGTTCGTGATTCTGAATGCGATGGGCGCCGACCTCCAACCATACGAGTCCCAGCTCATCCATTTGTGATTTCGACGGTTTCCAGCTCCCCTCTTTGAAGGGAGCTGTCGCCGTAGGCGGCTGAGGGGAGTCCTCGGCAAAGCCACAATCCATCAACTAGATTGGCTGGTCCTGCTGCAGCCACACGCGTTTGCCATCCCCGAAGAAATATGTATAATAACTCAAGTCGCCAAAAGCGACGCTTAACGCGGATGTAGCTCAATGGTAGAGCCTCAGTCTTCCAAACTGATTACGCGGGTTCGATTCCCGTCATCCGCTCCACTATTTATATGTTGGTGTATCTAATTGGGAATACCGGAAGGGTGAGCTACCCCGAGTAGTATTAGTACTCATGGTGTTGAGAATCGACGAAGCTGAACTGCGTGCCAAGCTCTTTGAGCACAAAGAGCAGATTGGTTTCGGGCCGATTGCCAATGGGGTCGTCATCATCATCGAAGGATTGTTTTACATTCCTGCTGCTCTCACATCTGGACTCGACCAAATGTTTCAAGGATTGCTCCTTGCATTGAGCATTATCTTCATATTCTATGGAGTATGGAGTTTGATTACTGCTTGCAGAAATAAGTATGATGCCATAACACTGTATGAGGATATCGTCAACATGGATAGAACCGAACGAAGAAGCTCGATCATTGCGGTGAAAGATGCTAACCGATATCTTCTGTATCGTGATTTAGGTTGGGGATGCGACTTTTTCCCTAATCATGCAACCGCAAGCAGTACTGATGAGGATGTTCGTCAGCTGACGACGTATTTTGCCGATGAATTCGAAATTCCTGCTAAAGACTTTACTCTGTCTCACATTTGTGTGAAGGATTCTGAGAAGCCATCCACGGAGCATGATGGAGAGATTCGTTATTACGAATACACGCTATACCGCGCTAGCGTAACGGTAATGCCTGACGCCTGGCGTTCCACTGAGTTCCATGTTGGTGCCAAGGACTGCCGCTGGATGACTCTTGATGAGATGCTTGCCGACCCCGGCATCAACAAAATCAATCATGATGTCGTTGCGATGGTGCGGGATAACTTGTAATTGTTGCCACTTCGGGCATATGACGATTGAGCCAAAGCATGTTCTATGTTTCGATAATCATCAAAAGCAGAGCATAGTATGCTCTACGGGGATTTTTCTATACCCTGAAAACACCGAAAATCAGGATATAGGGCAGTAGCACGAATTAGCCAACAGCGGTATACCAAGGAATAAGGCCTTTTCCGCCCGCGATGTAACGTAGATCCGTACCTTACGAACCTCATATATAGGATCGCGACCAAAGCGTCGCTCGCAACACCGCCCGCGCCATCATCTTCCCCATCTCCCGCAAAGAGCAGAACAACGATTTACGTGACCTGCTGATCGCACAGCAAGTACGTCGTATCGATGAGCTGGAGCGGCAGGTCGATATGCTTGAGGCTTTGCTGCATAGCGGGCGACGGGGGAGCAGGGCATCATCTTTCTTGCTTCCGAAACGCGAATCGGGCGAGCGGGGCTTGTCTGCGGGCAATAATGACGTTGCTCCCGCGGATTCGGATAAGGAGAATCGTGGCGAGGATCATGGTGAGGGCCATGGCGAGTAATCGATCGTATCGGAGACTTGCCTAACACACACGCTAAGATGGGCATCGCAATACATGGCAATGAGCAGGTAATCGGCGAGGCGGTGCATGGAGCAGGAATCCAACGAGCAAGAACCTAACGAGGCGACGGAAATCGTAGGCGGCAAAGTAGAGACCGTCGAGGTTTCCAAGCACCCCGAGGCTTCCATACCCGAGACCGATTTGTCTCTGGCGGATATCGAGCGCCGTCGTTCGCATCCGTTGCGTTGGGCGCTGATTATTCTTGCCGTACTGTGCGCCATCATCGCGCCGTACTGGTTCGGGCGTTCGTTGGCGGTAAATAATACTGACTCCATTGTGGCCGTGCTCGGGGGAGTGTCTCCGCAAGGCATCGCACTGGTCGGTTGGGTGACCGTGGTGATTGCGTACGTCGGATTGGCGATGGCGGTGGTCGTCTCGCCGTCCTGGCCGTGGTTGATCGTGTTCGTGATCGGGTTGGCCGGTGAGCAGTTCATCGCGGGACTCAGTATGCTCAATCTCAATTTCTGGTATTCCACGTACGTGGTCTACGGTAAGCAGGCCGGCCTGGCGAATGCCGCGAATCTGGGCATTATGGGTGCGGCGATCGGCATCGCCGTATATGCCCTGATGTTCGTGGGTCTGCTGGTGATTATCCGGAAGACCTCACCACTGAACGTACTGACCAAAAGCTGGGCAAGTTTCATTCTGTACTTCGTGATTGAAACCATCGCTCTGCTCGTGGTGTTGTTTGGCGGATTGCTCACCACTGTGTGAGCGCACGTGAGTCGCCGTACGTCGCTCAGTACTCACCGCTCACTGCTCACCGCCGCGCAAACCGTGTGCCCGATGTCTATTTAGAGGTGCAACACCCCCTGTTGGTCCTGCAATTATAGCAGTTCGTCGGCGAATGCCTCGGCGGCCCGGATTCAATTTGTAAGCGCAACGCTTGTGTTCGGGCTGGCTGCCTTCGATTGTAGCCTGGCGATCTCCTCGT
>OBXU01000251.1_pt1 | contig 19250 bp, 17 predicted proteins | sample 1476671 | NCBI WGS metagenome assembly OBXU01 (sample SAMEA2580182, study PRJEB22360) | human gut metagenome | biome: human gut; feature: human-associated habitat; material: faeces | place: Denmark | collected 2008/2010
ACTCCGCGGTCCAAAGGCCCGGCGGTTACAGGGGCTGCCGACAGCGTATACCGCAACGGAAACATCTATACTGTGGATGAGGCATTTTCCAAGGCCACCGCGCTGGCGATCAAAGGCGACCGCCTGGTCTATGTAGGCGGTGAGGCCGGTGTGGAGGCTTACATCGGTCCCGATACCAAGGTTGTCGATTTGGGTGGAGAGACGGTCATTCCAGGCTTGGTGGAGGGACATATGCACGTGGCTGGCTTGGGCAGCAGTCTGATGAATCTGGACTGCTTCTGGATGCCCAAGCAGGCGATTTTGGATCTAGTCAAGGCGGCCGCCGAACAGGCAAAGCCAGGGGAGTGGATCCAGGGCCGCGGCTGGATGAACACAGTATGGGAGGACACCAGCTACCCTACAAAGGAGGAGTTGGACGCGGTTGCCCCAAACAACCCAGTATTCCTGACCCGGGCATGCGGGCATATGGGCTGGGCCAACAGCAAGGCCATCGAGTTGGCTGGGATTACCCCCGATACGCCAAATCCCCAGGGCGGCGAGTACCTGAAGAATGCAAATGGAGAGCTGCTGGGCTGTATGACCGATACCGCCATGAATCCCATCCGGGAGCTGATTCCAGAGCTGACGGTGGAGCAGATGCAGGAAGGCCTGCTGAAAGCGCAAGAGCAGCTATTCTCTTATGGGCTGACCTCTGCGATGGATGCAGGCAACAGCATTGAGGTATATAACGAGGTCTTTGTACCCCTGTATGAGTCCGGAGAGTTGAAGCTGCGCGTCTACGGGATGATTTCCCACACATCTGCCGCAGGAGAGACCGCCGAGTATTTGAAGAGCCATCCCATTGACAATGAGAATTACGAGCCTTTATACAACAATCATCTCAGTCTGCGTTGCGTAAAAATGTTTGCGGATGGGTCTTTGGGTGCCCGTTCTGCCGCCATGCTGGAGCCCTACTCCGACCGTGAGGGCCATATCGGCGATTACCGCTATACACAGGAACAGGTGAACGAAGTCGTTAAGGTGGCCTATGACGCCGGTTATCAGATTGCGACCCACTGCATCGGTGACGGCGCCAACAACCAGATGATCAACGCCTATGAGGCAGCCATCAAGGCCAATCCCCGGGATGACCACCGTCTGCGCATTGAGCACTTCCAGATTGTGGCACCCGCTGACATTGACCGCGCCATCAGCCTGGGAATTCTGCCCTCTATGCAGACCACACACGCTACCTCTGACATGCTGGTGGCGGAGGATCGCGTGGGTAGTGAGCGCATCAAGGGGGCCTATGCCTGGCGTACCATTTTGGACAAGGGCAGTGTGATTCCCAACGGCTCCGATGCTCCGGTCGAGCTGGTAAACCCCTACCACGGTATCTATGCAGCCGTGACCCGCACCAACCGCCTGGGTGAGCCAAAGGGCGGCTGGCATATTGAAGAGGCCATGACCCGTGAGGAGGCCCTGCGTTCCTTTACCAACTGGTCTGCCTATGCAGAGTTCAATGAGGATATCAAGGGTTCCCTGGAGGTCGGCAAGCTGGCGGACTTTGCAGTGATTGACCGTGATCTGATGACCTGCCCCGCAGAGTACATCAAGGACACCCAAGTGCTGCTTACCGTCTCCGGAGGTGAGGAGGTCTACCGCAAGGATGCCTCTGTTCCCACAGTGATGTGGAATGGCCTGGTTCAGTCCTTCAACAACAAGCTAGTTGTGGAGCCCGGGAAAATCTGGGTTCCTCTGAACGACATTGTGAACGGTATCAGTGCAGAAAAGCGCACAGAAGGCTCCAGCGTTCTGGTTACGCTGGATGGCAAGTCGGTTAAGCTGCCCGTCAAGACTGTGGACGGCGTAGAGTATGTCGCCGTGCGCGCCCTCTTTGAGGGCTTGGGCCGCAACGTGACCTGGTATGCACCCAGTAACTGCGTCTCCATCGGCTGGCTCAAATAGTACGATCCAAAGCCGCTAAAAAGTGTCCGGCCATTGGCCGGGCACTTTTTATGCGTCTTTGCCCTTTTCAAATACCGGAGCATTGTGTATAATACAAGAATATTCGGTAGAGAGGGTGAACGCGTGAATATTCAGTGGTATCCTGGCCATATGACCAAAACCAGGCGGCAGATCCAGGCGGATCTCAAACTGGTGGATCTGGTGGCGGAGATCATAGACGCCCGCATCCCTATCTCCAGCCGTAACCCTGATATTGACGAACTGGTGGGGGAGAAACCCCGCCTGATCGTACTCAACCGGGCGGATCAGGCCGATCCGGCCATGAACCGGGTATGGACTGACTGGTTCCGCAGACAGGGCTGGGCGGTGCTGGAGACCAACGCCAGAGACGGCAAGGGAGTTGGCCAGTTCTCCACCGTCATCCGGCAGGCGCTGAAGGAGAAGCTGGAGCAGTGGAAGGCCAAGGGGCTGGTGGGCCGCCCCGTGCGGGCCATGGTGGTGGGGGTCCCCAACGTGGGAAAGTCCACCTTCATCAACCAGGTGGCCAAGCGGAAGTCCGCCAAGGCGGGCAACCGGCCGGGCGTCACCCGGGGCAAACAGTGGGTAAGTGTGGATGCCGGGCTGGAGCTTTTGGATACCCCAGGCATCCTCTGGCCCAAGTTTGAGGACGAGACTACCGGCATCCATCTGGCCTTTACTGGCGCTGTAAAGGACGAAATCATGGATCTGGAGACCCTGGCCTGTCACCTCATTGAGCTGCTGGCCCGGCGCTACCCCCAGGCGCTGGCCGAGCGGTATAAGCTGGAGGCTGACCCAGTTCTGCCTGGCTGGGAGCTGCTGGAGCTCTGCAGCAAAAAGCGGGGCTTCCGGATCTCTGGCGGCGAGGTGGACACCGAGCGCATGGCGAAGGTGCTTCTGGACGAGTACCGCTCCGGCAAGCTGGGAAACTTGACATTTGAGACGCCCCAAGATCTGGAGAGCCGGGAGGCGGCCCATGGCAGAGATTGACCGCTGGGCGCTGGAGCGGGCCTGCTGGGCGAGGGGGATCGCCCTGGTGTGCGGCTGTGACGAGGCGGGGGCGGGCCCGCTGGCCGGCGCGGTCTACGCTGGGGCGGTCATTCTGCCCCCCGAGTGCTCCATTGAGGGACTCAACGACTCCAAGCAGGTGACGCCCAAGCGGCGGGATGCCCTGTACGACACGATCCGAACCGTGGCGGTGGCCTGGGCGGTGGCCCGAGTAGAGGCCGAGGAGATTGACGCCACCGATATCCTCAGCGCCCGCATCAAGGCCATGCAGATGGCCATCGACCGCCTGGAACCCGCACCCGGCTTTGCGCTGATCGACGGCAACCGGGACCACGGCAAGACGGCGGCTATCCTCTTGGAGCACCAGACGGTTGTAAAGGGAGACAGCCTTTCGGCATCGATTGCCGCAGCCTCTATCCTGGCCAAGGTGAGCCGGGACCGCTATATGGAGCAGATGGCGGAACGCTACCCGGAATATGAGTTCGAGCGCCACAAGGGCTACGGCACCAAGCGGCACTATGAGCTGCTGCGCCGGTACGGCCCCTGTCCCATCCACCGGCGGACCTTTTTGAAGAAGCTGTGAGCGGGGGAGAGGCAAAGCTGCTGGGCCGCTGGGGGGAGGCGCTGGCGGCGGCGGAGCTGCGGCGAAAGGGCTGGAAGGTCTTGGCGGCCGGATACCGCAGCCGGTTTGGGGAAATTGACCTCATAGCAGCTACTGACAAGTATTTATCCTTTATAGAAGTAAAGCTTCGGACGGAGGAGCGCTTTGCCCTCGGACGGGAGGCGGTGGATCGCCGGAAGCAGGCCCGCCTGCGCGCCACAGCGGAGCTCTATCTGGCGAAGCACCCGGAGGAGGCGCGCCAGCCCCGCTTTGACGTGGCGGAGATCTACGCCCCCCAGGGCACCGCCACCCGCCGCCCCCGGATCACCTGGCTTGAAAATGCATTTTAGGGGGAGTTCCAGATGGAGCGGTATGCAATTGATTTGTTTGACGGACACTGTGACGCGGTGTTTCTGCGCTATCTCTCCGGCGGAGGCCTGCGCCGGAACGACGGCCATGTGGATCTGGAGCGTATGGGGAAATACCGCCGCTGCGCCCAGTTTTTCGCCCTGTTCGGAGAGCCGGAGCCCACCCCGGTTCGGGATCTCAGCGGGAAAACCCACCGGGAGCTCTTTCTGGAGGAGTACGCGCTCTTTGAGCGGGAAATGGCGGCCAATGCCGATCTGGCAGCCTTTTGCCGCACAGGCGCGGAGGCGGAGGCGGCCTTTCGGTCGGGGCGGAGGGCGGCTTTCCTCTCGGTGGAGGGGGCGGAGCTGCTGGACTGCTCCCTGGAGCGGCTGGAGGAGGCCCACGCCATGGGGGTTCGGGCCGTCAACCCCACATGGAACCACGTCAACGCCCTCTCCGGCACGAATGCAGAGGAGCCGGAGCGGGGGCTGACGCCTCAGGGCAGGGCGTTCGTCCGCAAAATGGAGCGGCTGGGCATGCTGGTGGACGTGTCCCACCTGTCGGATCCAGGCTTCTGGGACGTGGTGGAGGAGCTGAGCGGCCCCTTTTTTGCCAGCCATTCCAATGCCCGGGCGGTCTTTTCTCATCCCAGGAACTTGACCGATGAGCAATTTACTGCCATAATAGACCACAACGGAGTGGTTGGCCTTAACCTCTACGCCAACTTCCTGGGGGAGCGGGCCGACCTGGACACCGCCATCGCCCACCTGGAGCACTGGCTGGAGCTGGGGGGCGAGCGGACCGTCGCTTTGGGCGGCGATCTGGACGGCTGTTCCAGCCTGCCGGAGGGGATCACGGGTATTCAGGATCTGGACCGGCTGTGGGAGCGGCTGCTGCAGCGGAATTACAGCGAGGCGCTGGTGCGCGCCCTGTTTTTTGAGAATCTGATGAGGGTTGTGAGCGAAGTATGTACTATGTAAGCACGAGGAACAAGGAAGACCGGCGCACGGCGGCGGAGGCAATCGCCCAGGGACTGGCTGCGGACGGCGGCCTGATGACCCCCGAGGTATTTCCAAAGCTGTCCCACAACGCCCTGGACACCATGCGGGACATGTCCTACCAGCAGCGGGCCGTCTATGTGATGAACTCCTATCTGGACGATTTCACGGCCTCTGAGCTGTCTGCCTATGCGGACAAGGCCTACGGCGGAGAGAAGTTCGATGTGAAGGAGGTGGCACCCGTTCGGGCGGTGGACGAAAACACCTACTGTCTGGAGCTGTGGCACGGCCCCACCTGTGCCTTCAAGGACATGGCCCTGCAGATGCTGCCACACCTGCTCTCCGCCTCCCTGGTGAAAAACCAAGAGGAGAAGACGGTGTGCATCCTGGTCGCCACCTCCGGTGACACGGGCAAGGCCGCCCTGGAGGGCTTCAAGGACGTGGACAAGACCCGCATCTTGGTGTTCTACCCCAAGGACGGTGTTTCCGCTATTCAGGAGCTGCAGATGAACACCCAGGAGGGAGACAACGTAGGGGTTTGCTCCGTGGCAGGCAACTTCGACGATGCCCAGACCGGTGTCAAGCGCCTGTTCTCCGACGAGGCCCTGCGGGAGAAGCTGGCCGGCCGCGGCTTTTTCCTCTCTTCGGCCAACTCTATCAACTGGGGCCGCGTCCTGCCGCAGATCGTCTACTACATCTCCGCCTACTGTGACCTTCTGCGGGAGGGGCGGATTCAGAAGGGGGAGCGGATCAACGTCTGCGTCCCAACCGGCAACTTCGGCAACATTCTGGCCGCCTACTACGCCAGGGAGATGGGTGTGCCCATCGGCAGGCTCATCTGCGCCTCCAACAGCAACAATGTACTGACCGACTTCCTGTGCACTGGCGTGTACGACCGCAACCGCACCTTCTACAATACGATGTCCCCCTCCATGGATATCCTGATCTCCTCCAACTTGGAGCGGCTGCTCTTCTCCCTGTCCAACCACGACGACGCCGAGGTGCGCGGGTATATGGAGGAGCTGGCCCGGTCCGGGCGGTATGAGGTGAGCCCCGCCATCAAGGGCAGGCTGGAGAAGCTTTTCGCCGCCGGTTTCTGCGACGACGATCAGACACAGAAGGTCATCGGCCGCATGTGGCAGGAGCACCGCTACCTGATCGATCCCCACACCGCCGTGGCCTTTGACGTGCTCGACCAGTACCGGCGGGATACTGGTGACACTACCCCCACCGTGGTGGTGTCCACCGCCAGCCCCTTCAAGTTCTGTGACAGCGTGCTGGGCGCCCTGGGCGTGAGCGAGCTGGCCGCCGGCACGGCCATTTTGGACCAGCTCTCCCAGCAGACCGGCGTACCCGTCCCGGCGCCCCTGGCTGTCCTGAAGGACAAGACGGTCCGCTTTGGCCGGAGCGTCACCAAAGAGCACATGGTGGACCAGGTGCTGGAGATGCTGCGCTGAATGGCTCTCTACGCAATCGGGGACACCCACCTCTCCCTGTCCTCCAATAAGCCCATGGACGTGTTTGGCGGGGGCTGGGAGGGCTATGTGGATAAGCTGCAGAAGGGCTTCGCGGCGGTGGGGCCGGAGGATACGGTGGTGCTCTGCGGCGACCTGTCCTGGGGCATGAGTCTGGAGGAGGCAAAGAAGGACTTCGCTTTCCTGGACGCCCTGCCTGGGGCGCGGAAGCTGCTGCTCAAGGGAAACCACGACTACTGGTGGAACACCGCCGCCAAGATGAACCGCTTTTTTGCGGAGAGCGGCTTTTCCACCCTCCGCATTCTGCACAACAACTGCTATGAATACGGGGGCTACGCCCTGTGCGGCACCCGGGGCTGGTTCTATGAGGAGACCGGCGACCAGAAGGTGTTCAAGCGGGAGCTGATCCGCTTGGAGGCGTCGCTGAAGGCGGCGGGGGAGCGGCCCAAGCTGTGCTTTCTCCACTATCCGCCCCTCTACCAGGGCTACCGCTGTTCAGAGATCATTGCCCTGCTGGAGCAGTACGGCGTGGAGCGCTGCTATTACGGCCATCTCCACGGCGGCAGCCACCGCTTGGCCGTGGAAGGACGGCAGGGAGACGTGGCCTATTATCTGGTCTCCGCAGACTATGTGGGGTTTCGCCCGCAAAAAATCTGTGAATAATTGAAAAAAGGTATGGAAATTTTGACGCATATCTGCTAGTATATAACGGATAACGCGAAAGATGGCCCCGTATACCGCCGATGCGCGGCGGGACAGGGCTGACAGGAGGAAGTAAACAACATGAATGTCAAGAGCGTCGAGAAGCAGGAGAAGAGCACCGTCGAGCTGGTGATCGAGATCGGCAAGGAGGAGTTCGAGGCCGCTGTCGAGAAGGTCTACAAGAAGCAGCGCGGCAAGATCAGCGTGCCCGGTTTCCGCAAGGGCAAGGCCCCCCGGAAGATCATCGAGGGCATGTACGGCTCCGGCGTGTTTTATGAGGATGCTATCAACGACTTGTACCCCGAGGCCTATGCCCAGGCGATTGAGCAGGAGAAGCTGGATGCCGTGGCGTGGCCCAAGGTGGAGATCGTGGATGTGGGCAAGGAGGGCCTGACCTTCAAGGCCCTGGTCACCGTCCGACCCGAGGTGAAGTTGGGCGAGTACAAGGGCCTGACTGCTGAGAAGGCCGAGGTCGCCATCTCTGATGAGGACATCGACAACGAGCTCAAGCCCTTCATCAACCGTGCCACCCGCATGGTGACCGTGGAGCGGGCGGCCGAGAACGGCGATACTGTGGTGATTGACTTCGAGGGCTTCCTGGACGGCAAGCCCTTCGATGGCGGCAAGGCCGAGGGCCACAGCCTGGAGCTGGGCTCCGGTTCCTTCGTCCCCGGCTTCGAGGAGCAGCTCGTGGGTGCCAAAGCCGGCGACGAGAAGGAGCTGAACATCACCTTCCCCGAGGACTATCACGCCGAATTGGCCGGTAAGGCTGTTGTCTTCAAGGTGAAGGTTCACGAGGTCAAGGCCAAGGAGCTGCCTGAGGTGGACGACGAGTTCGCTAAGGATGTGTCCGAGTTCGATACCCTCGCCGACTTTAAAAAGGATCTGGGTGAGAAGCTGAAGGAACGCCGTGAGACTCAGAACCAGCGTGACTTCGAGGCCGCTCTGATGGAGCAGGTTATGGACAACATGGAGGTCGAGATTCCCGACGCCATGGTGGAGTATGAGGCCGATAACCTGGTGAACGACATGGCCCAGCGCATCCAGGCCCAGGGTATCCCCTTTGACCAGTATCTGGCCATGACCGGCATGACCATGGATATCATGCGGGAGCAGGCCAAGGCCGCTGCTCTGGAGCGGGTGCGCCGTGAGCTGGCGCTGGGCGCCATCGTGGCTGCCGAAAATATCACCATCTCCGACGAGGAGCTGGAGGAGGAGTACAAGCGTCTGGCCGAGCAGTATCACATGGAAGTGGACAAGGTGAAGGCCGCAGTGACCGCCGACAGTATTCGCAAGGAGCAGAGCTACCACAAGGCTGAGCACGTGGTCTACGACAGCGCCAAGGTCGGCAAGGCCCCCGCCAAGAAGAAGTCCACCAAGAAGAAGGCGGAGGAGAGCGCCGAGGGCGAGGAGAAGCCCAAGAAGACCGCCCGCAAGGGCACCTCCCGCAAGAAGGTGGAGGAGACCGCCGAGGCGGCCGTGGAGAAGACGGAGGAATAAGTTTCCAAACGATGGGCATACTCTGTTTGTGAGCCTGCCCGTCTGCGGTAGGATGGTGGGGCGCCCTGCGCCCCGACATCAAAATTAAAGGAGATCCTTCATTATGAGCCTAGTTCCTTATGTAGTAGAGCAGACCAACCGCGGCGAGCGTTCCTATGACATCTTTTCCCGCCTGCTGAACGACCGCATTGTGTTCCTGGGAGAAGAGGTCAACGCCACCACGGCCAGCCTGGTGGTGGCCCAGCTGCTGTATCTGGAGGCCCAGGACCCGGACAAGGACATCCAGTTCTACATCAACAGTCCCGGCGGCTCCGTCACCGACGGTATGGCCATTTATGACACGATGCAGTATATTAAGTGCGATGTATCCACTATTTGCATCGGCATGGCTGCCAGCATGGGCGCGTTTCTGCTCTCCTCCGGCGCCAAGGGCAAGCGATTGGCTCTGCCCAACGCGGAGATCATGATCCATCAGCCCTCCGCCGGCACTCAGGGACAGATCACCGATATGGCCATCCACCTGAAGCGCCTGGAGATTATCAAAAAGCGCATGAACCACATTCTGGCGGACAACACCGGTAAGCCGCTGGAAGTGGTTACAGCCGACTGTGAGCGCGACAATTTCATGTCCGCGGAGGAGGCTAAGGAGTACGGCCTGATTGACAAGGTCATTTATACGCGATAAAATCCAACAGAGGGAGCGGGGAAGCAAACGCCCCGCTCCCTCTGAGCCTTAGAAAGACTTGAGGGAGCAAACCATGCCGAAAAATGACGAGCGCAAATCCGTGCGCTGTTCCTTCTGCGGCAAGCACCAGGAACAGGTCGCCCGCATCATCGCCGGTCCGGGCGCCTATATCTGCAACGAGTGTGTCCACCTGTGCATGAGCATTCTGGACGACACTTACGATCCCGAGGAGCAGGCCGGGCCGGACATCCCCGATGTGATCCCCATCCCCAGGGAGATCCGCGACGTGCTGGACCAGTATATCATCGGGCAGGAGGACGCTAAAATCGCCCTGTCCGTGGCGGTCTACAACCACTATAAGCGCATCTACTTCGGCGGAGGGGAGGACGTGGAGCTCCAGAAGAGCAACATCCTGCTCATGGGGCCTACGGGCTGCGGCAAGACCCTGTTCGCCCAGACCCTGGCCCGGATTCTGAAGGTGCCCTTTGCCATCGCCGACGCCACTACCCTCACCGAGGCCGGATATGTGGGCGACGACGTGGAGAACATCCTCCTGCGCCTGGTGCAGGCCGCCGACTACGACATCGAGCTGGCTGAGCGCGGCATCATCTACGTGGACGAGATCGACAAGATCGCCCGCAAGAGTGAGAACACCTCCATTACCCGCGACGTGTCCGGCGAGGGCGTGCAGCAGGCCCTGCTGAAAATCCTGGAGGGTACTGTGGCCAACGTTCCGCCCCAGGGCGGCCGCAAGCATCCCCACCAGGAGTTCATCCAGATCAACACCAAGAATATCCTCTTCATCTGCGGCGGCGCTTTCGACGGGATGGAGAAGATCATCGAGCAGCGCCTGAACAAAAAGACCATTGGCTTCGGCGCGGACATCCAGAGTAAGAAGGAGCGGGATACCACCTCGGTGCTCAAGCAGGTACAGCCCCACGATCTGCTCAAGTTCGGAATCATCCCGGAGCTGGTAGGCCGCCTGCCGGTGATCACCACCCTGAACGCTCTGGACAAGGGACAACTGGTGCGCATCCTCACCGAGCCGAAGAATGCCCTGGTGAAGCAGTACCAGAAGCTGTTGGAGTACGACATGGTGGAGCTGGACTTCGATACCCAGGCGCTGGAGGCTGCCGCCGACCGGGCCATCGAGCGCGGCATCGGCGCCCGCGGCCTGCGGGCCGTGCTGGAGGAGGTAATGACCCCTCTGATGTACGAGGTGCCCTCCGATCCAACGATCACCCGGGTGACGATTACGGCTGAGAGCGTGAAAGAACACGTTTCCCCCGCCGTTGAGCACGATCCCGACCGCACCCAGCGGCCCCGCCTTGGCGGTGCCGCCCTCCATGCGGAGCAGGGGGGCGTATCCCCCAAGGGAAATGTCTCTTAAACAGCAACTGAACCGGTGGGGCGGGGGAGCATCCCTCGCCCCATTCTGCATCAAATCCCTGCCCTGGAAGGAAGTGAATGTGTGATGGAAGAACTGAACCGGCAGCAAACTATGCCTGCTCTGGCCCTGCGGGGGCTGACCGTCTTTCCGCAGATGCTGCTCCACTTCGATGTGGGCCGGCAGGCGTCCATTCAGGCACTGGACGAGTCCATGGCCTCAGGCCAGCCGATTTTCCTGGTGGCCCAGCGGGAGCTGGCCGTTGAAAGCCCGCAGGAAAAAGACCTTTACAGCATTGGAACCATCTGCAATGTGCGCCAGATTCTGCGCCTGCCCGGAGACAACGTGCGGGTGATGGTGGAGGGGGTCAGCCGTGGGCGGCTGTGCCTTCTGCCCAAGACCACGCCCTACCTGAACGCCCTGGTGGAGGAGCTTCCGGCGGAACAGCCGGTCCGCCGTTCCACACGAACGGAGGCCCTTATCCGCCAGACCTACGAGCTGTTCGAGCGGTTCATCGAGCTGGCTCCCAAGATGACCCCCGATGTGCTCCTCTCGGTGCTCTCCAGTGAGGATCCGGGCTACATCGCCGACTACATCGCCCAGAACCTGCCCATGCGCACGGGGGACAAGCAGGCCATTCTGGAGGAGCTGCGGCCGGTGCGCCGCCTGGAGCGCCTGTGCCAGAGCCTCCGCCGGGAGGTGGAGATTCTGGAGTTGGAACAGGAGATGCAGGGCAAGGTGCGGGAGCAGCTCACCCGCAGCCAGCGGGACTATGTTCTGCGGGAGCAGCTCAAGGTTCTCCGGCAGGAGCTGGGGGAGGAGGGGGCCGGCGGCGACAGCGAGATTGCCGAGTACCGCCAGCGCATCGCCAAGGCCAAGCTGCCCCAGGAGGTGGCGGACAAGCTCACGAAAGAGGTGGGCCGGCTGGAGAAGCAGCCCTTCGGCTCCGCCGAGGCCACCGTTCTGCGCAATTACCTGGATACCGTGCTGGAGCTGCCCTGGGGCAAGCACACCAAGGAGCGGGTCAACGTGGAGGCGGCCCGCAGGGTGCTGGATGTCGACCACTACGGCCTGGAGAAGGTCAAGGAGCGCATTCTGGAGTTCCTGGCGGTCAAGCAACTGGCCCCCGGACTGAAGGGACAGATCCTCTGCCTGGTGGGGCCTCCCGGCGTGGGCAAGACCTCCATCGCCATGAGCATGGCGCGGGCCTTAAACCGTAAGCTGGCCCGTATCTCCCTGGGCGGCGTCCATGACGAGGCGGAGATCCGCGGCCACCGCAAGACCTATGTGGGGGCCATGCCGGGCCGCATCATTGCCGCCGTCAAGCAGGCTGAGAGCTGTAATCCGCTGCTGTTGCTGGACGAGATCGACAAGCTGGGCAATGATCAGCGGGGCGATCCCGCCTCGGCCCTGCTGGAGGTGCTGGACGCCGAGCAGAACAGCACCTTCCGCGACCATTTCCTGGAGGTGCCCTTCGATCTCTCCGACGTGCTCTTCATCACCACCGCCAACACCCTGGATACCATCCCCCGGCCCCTGCTGGACCGGATGGAGGTCATTGAACTGACCAGCTATACCGATGAGGAGAAGTTACAGATCGCCAAGCGGCACCTGCTGCCCAAGGAGCTGAAACGCCACGGGTTGGCAAAGGCCCAGCTCAGGCTGACCGACGACGCCATCCGGGAGCTGATTCGGGGCTATACCCGTGAGGCCGGCGTCCGTGTTCTGGAGCGGAAGCTGGGGGCACTATGCCGGAAGGCGGCTATGGCCATTGTGTCAAATGGTGTAAAGTCGATTCGCATCACAGGAGATAACCTGGAGGACTATCTGGGTATCCGCCGCTATCACCCAGAGCGGCTGCCCCGGACGGAGCAGGTAGGCGTGGTCAACGGCCTGGCCTGGACTCAGGTGGGGGGCGAGATTCTGGAGGTGGAGGCGGGCGTGGTGCCCGGCTCCGGAAAGGTAGAGCTCACCGGCAACCTGGGCAGCGTCATGAAGGAGTCCGCCCAGGCCGCCCTGTCCTACATCCGCAGCCGCGCCGCCCAACTGGGAATCGAGGCGGATTTTTACAAGACCAAGGACATTCACGTCCACTTCCCGGAGGGAGCAGTGCCCAAGGACGGCCCCTCCGCCGGCATTGCCATCACCACCGCCATGGTGTCCGCCCTCACCGGCGCGCCGGTGAGGCGGGAGATCGCAATGACAGGCGAAGTTACTTTACGGGGCAGAGTGTTGCCCATCGGCGGCCTGAAGGAGAAGACCATGGCCGCCTACCGCAGCGGCATCAAAACCGTGTTCCTGCCGGCGGACAATGTGCCGGATTTGGAGGAGATCGACCCCACAGTCCAGGCTGCTCTGCGTTTTGTCCCGGTAGAGCAGGTGGATTCGGTGCTGGCCGAGGCGCTGGAGCTGAAGGCCTGCGCCCCGCTTCGGGATGACGCGCTCCCGCCCCCTGAGTCCGGCTCCCGGAGCCGGGAAGTACCCACCTTCCGACAGTGAGGAATTGACATGAGTGTGAATTTACAGAAGGCGGAGTTTGTGCGCTCCGCGGCCAAGGCCGGGGACTTTCCCAGGGATCGCCTGCCTCAGGTGGCCTTTGCCGGCCGCTCCAACGTGGGCAAGTCCTCGGTGATCAACCGGCTGCTCAACCGGAAGAATTTTGCCCGGGTGGGCGCGGCACCGGGCAAGACCACCCACATCAACTACTTTTTGATCGACGGCGCTTTCTACCTGGTGGATCTCCCCGGCTATGGCTACGCCAAAGTGTCCCAGGCGGAGAAGGCCCGCTGGGGCCGCCTGATGGAGGAGTGGTTCGCGGACAACTCCCTGATGACCCTGGGACTGATGATCGTGGATGCCCGGCACAAGCCCACGGCGGACGACTGCACCATGGCGGAGTTTTTCAAGAACAGCGGCCGTCCCTTTGCAGTTGTGGCCAACAAGCTGGATAAGCTGCGCAAGAGCGACATAGAGCCGAACCTGGCGCGCATCCGGGAAACTCTTGAGCTGGACGAGCCTGTAAAGCTGATTCCCTTTTCGGCTGAGAAGGGAGACGGTAAGCAGGAGCTGCTCAATCTGATCCTGGAGCACGCGGAGGGAAGTGTATGAGATTCGTCAAACTGCTGCGAGAAGGAAGGGGCGTGTGGGGGGTGCTCCACGGCGATGTGGTGCGCACTCTGACAGAGCCGCCCTTCGAGGGTGTCCGTTATGACGGAGAGAGCCTGCCCCTGTCCGGCTGCCGCCTCCTGGCTCCCTGTGAGGCCACAAAAATTGTCTGCATTGGAAAGAACTATTTCGACCACATCCATGAAATGAAGTCCATGTTGGATGCCTCCCACACCCCCGACCGGCCCACCCTGTTTCTCAAGGCCCCCAACGCCCTCAACGCCCACCTGGGGACGGTTCACGCCCCAGACTTTGTAGGGCGGCTGGATTACGAGGGAGAGCTGGCCGTGGTAATGAAGCGGCGTGCCAAGGATGTGCCGGAGGAGGAGGCGCTGGACTATGTGCTGGGCTACACCTGCCTCAACGATATCACCGCCCGGGATGTCCAGAAGGCGGACGGCCAGTGGGCCCGCGGCAAAAATATGGACGGCTTTGCACCCATGGGGCCCGTCGTCACCGACGAGGTGGACCCGGAACACCTGACCATCACCACCCGACTGAACGGTCAGGTGGTGCAGCAGGGGAGGACAGAGCAGCTCATCACTGGTGTGCGGGCGCTCATCTCTTTCATCACCGCCTCCATGACCATGGAGCCGGGGGACGTGATCGCCACCGGCACCCCCGCCGGTGTGGGCCCCATGCAGCCAGGCGATACAGTGGAGGTGGAGGTTTCAGGCATCGGAATCCTATGCAACACCATTGTATGAGAGGACGGCGGACGCTCAGGGGAGGGCTCCGCCGCTTTTCCTTGAGTTTCTCCTGGAAATTTGCTATAATTGACACGATCTTTGTGCTAGGGGGGCGGACGCTTGGGCTCCATATCCGACTTTCTCAACAACATGGACTGGTGGGGCCTGCTCACCCTCCTTATCAGCGCCGCGGCAGCTCTGCTGTGCATCACCCTGCACGAGCTGTCCCACGGCTTTGTGGCTTGGCGACTGGGAGATCCCACGGCCAAAAACGCCGGGCGGCTGACCCTCAATCCCATCCGGCATCTGGACGTGGTGGGTCTGCTGATGATGCTCGTGGCCAAGGTGGGCTGGGCCAAGCCGGTGCCGGTGGATATGCGCTATTTTAAGCACCCCAGGCAGGGAATGGCGCTTACCGCCCTGGCCGGACCGGCGGCCAACTTCCTCACCGCCCTGGCGGCGGTGGGAGTCAGCTCCGCCGTGTTCCATCTGGCCCCTCTGGGCCCGGCGGCGGTGTTCGTGCTGTGCTTCCTGTCCAACATGGCCCTGTTGGGGGTGGGGATGGGGCTGTTCAACCTGATCCCCCTGTCGCCCCTGGACGGCTCCAAAATCCTGTTCGCCCTGCTGCCCGACCGAATCTACTACACCATCTTGCGCTATGAGAAGTATGTGATGGGAGTGGTGATCCTCCTGGTGCTGGTGGGGGTGTTCGACAAGCCCCTGTCCTTCCTGATGGTCCATGTCCTACAGGGCTTTTGCACCCTCACCGGAATGCCTCTGGGCGGGCTGCTGCTGTTCCAGGACGCGTCTGCTATTTTAAATCTGTTTTGAGGTGAGGCACCATCGAAACGCCGATTTTTCATCTGGAAAAGGTGGTCAAGGCCCGGGATGAGGCTATGGAGGACTTCAACGGCCCACTGGATTTGATCCTCCACCTGCTGAGCAAGAACAGGATGGAGATCAAGGACATCCAGATCTCCCTGATCCTAGACCAGTATCTGGAGTGGATGGATCAGCGCAAGCGGCTGGATCTGGAGGTGGCGAGCGAGTTTGTCACTATGGCGGCCCACCTGGTGTTCATCAAGACGCGGATGCTGCTCTCCATCCACGACGAGGAGGCCATCTCCGAGATGGAACAGCTCATTGCCTCTCTGGAGGAGCACCAGCGCCACGAAAACTTTGCCAAGATCAAGGCCATCGTGCCAGAGCTGTCCGACCGCTACGCCATCGGCCGGGACTATATTCCCAAGGTGCCCGAGGCTCTGCCGGTTAATCGGACCTACCGCTACGTCCACAAGCCGGAGGATCTGCTGCGTGCCATGACGGCGGTGCTGGCCCGGGGGGACCACCGCCTCCCGCCACCCATGGCGGCCTTCGAGGGCATCGTGGGCCGGGAGCCCTACCCGGTGGCGGACAAGGCCGGCGAAATTCTGGAGCGGCTCAGCCGCTTCGGTGTGACCCGGTTCCGGGCACTGTTCAAGGGCAACCGGAGCCGCTCGGAGGTGGTGGCCACCTTTATCGCAGTACTGGAGTTGTGCAAGGCACGCCGCCTGCGGCTGGCAGGCACGGAGAGCGACTGCACCGTGACCTGTACCGAGGAGGGCGGGGGAGAGCTGGAGCTGACCACCGATGGGGAGAAAACGGCAGATTGAGGGTATACTATGGAATTGAAGGAAATTGAATCCGCCATTGAAGGGGTCCTCTTTGCCGCCGGGGAGCCGGTGGGGGTGGAGCGCCTGTGTCTGGCGCTGGACATCGACCGGATCACGGCGGACTCCGTGTGCCAACGCCTGGCCGATGCCTACCGCTATGAGCGGCGTGGCATCCGCCTGGTGCGGCTGGACAACAGCTATCAGCTCTGCTCTGCGCCGGAGTTTGCCGACTGCATCCGCCGGGCGTTTGAGAGTCGGCGGCCCGCCCGCCTGAGCCAGCCCGCCCTGGAGGTGCTGGCCATTATCGCCTACTACCAGCCTGCCACACGGGCCTATGTGGACCAGATCCGCGGCGTGGACAGCTCCTACACCGTCAGCCTGCTTCTGGAGCGGGATTTGATCGAGGAGTGCGGCCGCCTGGCCGTGCCGGGCCGCCCCATCCAGTACCGCACCACCCAGACCTTCCTGCGCTCCTTTGGGCTGTCCAATCTGGATGAGCTGCCCGAGCTGCCCAACACCACCCCGGAGGACGGACAGCTTACCCTGGAGATGCAGGCGGCGGTGGAGCGGCTTCAGGCCGCCCAGACCGCGGAGGGGACAGAGGAGGTCACCGAGGAGGAGCTGCTTCAGGCGGCCCGGGAGATAGCACAGGCCGAGGAGGAGGCGTAGGGCTGGATGAAAGCAATCCTGATCCTGGGCGCGGTGCTTCTGGCGCTGGGGGCGCTCCTCCGCCTGGTGCGACTGGGCGCGCTGGCAGAGTACTCCGCCGCTGGACTGCGGCTCAAGCTGAAGGTAGGGCCGCTGCGCCTGATGCTCTATCCCAGAAAGCCGAAGCGGCCCCGCCGAAAGGCTGGGAAATCGTCCCGAAGGGAGAAAAAACGGGAGGAACGCCCGCAGCCGGAGCTGGGCGGCGGGCCGCTGGCGCTGGTGAAGCGGTTTCTTCCGCTGATCGCCGAGGCGGCGGGGCGCTTCCGGCGCAAGCTGCGCATCGATGTGTTCCAGCTTGAAGTTACCGCGGCGGCGCCGGACCCCGCCGCCGCCGCCCTGTGCTTCGGCGGGGCGAACGCATTTATCGGTATGATCTGGCCGCTGGTGGAGCAGAATTTTAACGTGAAGGAGCGGAGGCTGCGCACCCGGGTGGACTTTGACGCGGAGCGGCCCTCCGTCTATCTCTACGCGGCGGCCACCCTGACCGCCGGCCAGGCGCTGGCGCTGGGCCTGCGCCTGACCACACGGTTTCTGGCAGAGTTCTCCAAGTACCGCGCCGAGGCCGGGAGCCCGGCGACAAGCAAGCAGAAAGAGGCGGTTTAACGTATGGAAAAGCAGCATCCCATCGGTGATCTGATGACCACCACTATGCAGAAGCTCCGGGAGATCGCGGACGTCAACACCATTGTGGGCAAGCCCATTGTGGCCGGTGAGATCACCATCATTCCCATCTCCAAGCTGACGGTGGGCTTCGCCTCCGGCGGCAGCGACTTCACCTCCAAGAACCAGAAGCCGGAGGACGACAACTCCTTCGGCGGCGGCAGCGGCGCGGGAATGAACCTGTCCCCGGTGGCCTTCCTGATTGTCAAGGGGGATTCGGTGCGCCTGATGCCCGTAGCGCCTCCGCCCGGCACCGCCGTAGACCGGGTGGTAGAGATGGTGCCCGATGTGATTGACAAGGTCACCGGCTTTATCGAGAAGCAGCAGGGCAAGGATAAATCCCAGGGCTGACACGCATACTAGCAGCATCTATCCCCTGAGGTGATGCTGTTTGAAACGGTTTGCCGCCGTCCTTTTGACACTGGCTGTTCTGCTCTGTCCCTCCGTCCGGGCCGCCGGGCCCGGCATCTCGGCTGCCTCCGCCATCCTGATCGATGGGGAAAGCGGCCGGGTCCTTTATGCCCAGAACGCGGAGGAGGAGCGCCCCATTGCCAGCATTACCAAGCTGATGACCGCCCTGGTGGCGGTGGAGTCCCACCCTGATCTGTCCGAGGTAGTCACCATCCGGCCCGAGTGGACCGGAGTGGAGGGCTCCTCCATGTATCTGAAGGCGGGGGAGGAGCTGACGCTGGAGGCGCTGCTCTACGGGCTGCTGCTCGCCTCGGGCAATGACGCGGCGGTGGCCATTGCGGGCTTCTGCGCCGGGGACGTGGACACTTTTGTGGCCTGGATGAATGACAAGGCCGCCGAGCTGGGCATGGAGCACACCCACTTTGAAAACCCAAACGGGCTCAATGACGAGGGGCACTACTCCACCGCCGCCGACATGGCTGCCCTGGCCCGGGTGGTGATGGAGCACGAAGCGCTGGCAAAGATCGTGGGTACCCGTTCCATTACGGTGGCAGGGCGCACCCTCACCAATCACAACAAGCTGCTCTGGCGGTATGAGGGCTGCACTGGCCTCAAGACCGGCTACACGGACAGGGCGGGGCGGACGCTGGTTTCCTGTGCGGAGCGGGATGGGCAGCGCCTGATCGCCGTCACGCTGAATGATCCCAACGACTGGGCAGACCACGCCGCCCTGTTTGACTATGGCTTTGCCCACTACCGCAGCGCCATGCTGGCCCTGGCGAACCGGACCTTCCGCATGCTCCCGGTGACGGGCAGCCTCAACCGCTTTGTGCCGGTCTATACGGCCGCCGATGTGTACTATCCGCTGACGGAAGGAGAGCTGGTCAAGGCCCGTGTGGAGCTGCCGGAGCGGGTGGAGGCCCCGATCCAGGGCGGAACCATTGCCGGCCGGCTGCTCTTTACGCTGGACGGCGCGGTAATCGGCGAGACCTATCTGCTCTATGCCGGCGATGTGGCGGACGACCGGGCCGGCCGCGGCCTGTTCGGCCGGGTGCTGGACTGGTTCCGGGCGGGGGAGCCCGACCCGCTGGCGACGGTCTGCTGCCGCTGGATCTCTGATTCGAATTTGTAAAAAGGGGGGAGCGGCCATGGAAGAGCGGCTGCAGAAAATCCTTTCGGCCCACGGCGTGTCCTCCCGGCGGGCGGCGGAGGGCTATCTCTCCGCCGGGCGGGTGACGGTAAACGGATGTACCGCGCGGGTGGGGGACAAGGCCGACCCGGAGCGGGACGACATCC
>OBXU01000252.1_pt1 | contig 19147 bp, 12 predicted proteins | sample 1476671 | NCBI WGS metagenome assembly OBXU01 (sample SAMEA2580182, study PRJEB22360) | human gut metagenome | biome: human gut; feature: human-associated habitat; material: faeces | place: Denmark | collected 2008/2010
CGTTTTTCCGTATTCAATACCGCAGACTTTTGCAGGCCCGGTAGAGGAATATCAGCAGGAGGATCCCGCCCACAACAGACGCGATGGACGCGGGGACGATTACCACCATCGCCAGTATGTTGACCAGCGGGATGAGACTCAGGATAGAGCAGACCACCACCAGGGCCGTGCAGCCCCCATAGAACTTCCACGCAAACCGTCCCCGGGCTGCCGTGCCCAGGTCGCCTTTGACCTCAAGCAGGCCGGCAGTGGTAGTACAAACCAGGTAGATCACCACCAGACTCAGAATCGAAGTGACTATATTCAGCACCCCGATAAAAACCGCGAGTACGCTCAGCACCAGAATGCCGATCTCCACATAGAAGGCGGTGCGGTAGCCCTCGTCGGCCCCGGCGGCCTCGTGAAGGCCAACCAGGAACAGGACGATACCCACAATGGCGGCAATCCACCCCACCAAAGGGATGATCACCAGGATGCTGAGGATCTGCCCGTAGAACATCTTTTCCAGTCCGCTGCCCGCAATGGTATCGTTACTCACTGTTCTTCCTCCTTCCGTTCCACTAAGTGGACATTCAGATGGTTGTAGGTCATCTCAATGCCGTTCTGGTCAAAAGCCTCTTTAACCTGCTCCAACAGGTCGTAGTACAGCGTCCAGTAATCCCCCGTGGCGCACCACACCCGGACCACATACTCAATGCTGCTGTCCCGGTAGGCGTTGACCCGCACAAAGGGCTCCGGCTCGGCCAGGGCCATGGGGTGCGCGGCCACGACTGCCCGCAGAACGCCGGTCACCTGCTGAAGCGGGCTGTCATAAGAGGCGTTGAAGGTGAGATCTACTCTCCTCCGCTCTTCCGTACTGTAGTTGATGATCTTTTCCCCGGAAATCTGTCCGTTGGGCACGGAGATCACCTTGTTGTCCACCGTGCACAGCTTAGTATAGGCCAGCCCGACCTCCATCACCGTACCGGAGATGCCGCCGGCCTCCACGTAGTCCCCCGCCTTGAAGGGCTTGGAGAGCAGCACCTGGATGCCGCCGGCCAGGTTGGACAGAGTGCCCTGGATGGCCAGAGACACCGCCAGTCCAATGACGCTGAGCACCGCCACCAGGCTAGTCATGGGCACTCCCACGTAGTCCAGAACGATACACAGGGTAATCATCCACAAAATAACCCGCAGGGCCGCATGGATGAAGGTATGCAGGCTCCGCTCCAGCTCCAGGCGGAGGAAGGCCCGGTCGGTCAGCCGGAGAACCAGCTTCATGACCACCAGGCAGCCTGCCAGAAGGAGCAGCAGGGTGATTAGCTTCTCCAGATTCAGCCCTTTCAGAAAGTCGGTCACCGTCTGTAAGGTCTCCTCTGCCTCGTCCGGGGTGACGGTTCCCAGGTTGGTCAGTGTAATCTGCATGTCTGATACGCCCCCTCACTCTCTTTTCCTCTGTTGTATCATAAATTCAGGGGCCTGTCCAGTAGACAGGCCCCTTCAGCCTGTCGAAAAATCGTTCCGACAGGCTGCGGAACGTTTTGTACCTTCAAACAGATACAAAACGTGGTTTGAGCCAACGCGAATGGCCCAGATCGGCCTTCTTAATAGCTCATACATCGGTTTGCTAACGGAGAAACGGCGTAGCCAAAGCTACGCCGTTTCCCGAAAACAATCTTATGCTGTCTTATGAGTGCCGGCCCAAAGGCCAGCTCTTTCTAACGGAGTGGTAATTACTCCTCGATGTCGATGACGACGCCGGAACCCACGGTACGGCCACCCTCACGGATAGCGAAACGCAGGCCCTTCTCGATGGCGATGGGGGTGATCAGCTCCACCTTCATGTCAACGTTATCGCCGGGCATGCACATCTCGGTGCCCTCGGGCAGGGTGATGACGCCGGTAACGTCGGTGGTACGGAAGTAGAACTGAGGACGGTAGTTGTTAAAGAAGGGGGTGTGACGGCCGCCCTCGTCCTTGCTCAGAACGTACACCTGGCCCACAAACTTGGTGTGGGGGTGAATGGAGCCGGGCTTACACAGAACCTGGCCACGCTCGATGTCGGTCTTGGCGACGCCGCGCAGCAGGGTGCCGATGTTGTCGCCGGCCTCAGCAAAGTCCAGCAGCTTGCGGAACATCTCGATGCCGGTGACGACGGTCTTCTTCTTCTCGTCGGTCAGGCCAACGATCTCGACTTCCTCGTTCATCTTGATGGTACCGCGCTCCACACGGCCGGTAGCGACGGTGCCGCGGCCAGTGATGGTGAACACGTCCTCGACGGGCATCAGGAAGGGCTGATCCGCCTTACGGTCAGGAGTGGGGATATAGCTGTCGACGGCATCCATCAGCTCCTTGATGCAGGCGAAGTCGGGATCGTCCACACCGCCCTCGCAGGTCAGGGCGTTCAGAGCGGAGCCCTTGATGATGGGGATATCGTCGCCGGGGAACTCGTACTTGGACAGGGTCTCGCGGACCTCCATCTCGACCAGCTCCAGCAACTCCTCGTCGTCCACCTGATCGCACTTGTTCAGGAACACGACGATGGCGGGCACGCCCACCTGACGGGCCAGCAGGATGTGCTCCTTGGTCTGAGCCATGGGGCCATCGGTGGCGGCGATAACCAGGATGGCGCCGTCCATCTGAGCAGCACCGGTGATCATGTTCTTGATATAGTCGGCGTGGCCCGGGCAGTCAACGTGGGCATAGTGACGGGCATCGGTCTCGTACTCCACGTGGGCGGTGTTGATGGTGATGCCGCGCTCACGCTCCTCGGGAGCCTTGTCGATGCTGGAGTAATCCTCGTACTGAGCCTGGCCCTTCAGAGCCAGATACTTGGTGATAGCGGCGGTCAGAGTGGTCTTGCCGTGGTCAACGTGGCCGATGGTGCCGATGTTGACATGGGGCTTGGTACGCTCAAATTTAGCCTTAGCCATTTGGATGTTCCTCCTTAAATTCTGATAGTAAGATGGTTCTTATTTCCACAATAATGCGAAAATATTGTATAGCATTGCAGAATAAAATGCAATACCCTTGTTGCGAGAAATGCCAAAGGACAGAAATTAATCGTCCTTGCGGCCCCGCTCCGCGATAATCTTCTCGGCGATGCTCTTGGGGATCTCCACATAGCTGTGGGGCTCCATGGAGTACTGGCCGCGGCCCTGGGTGGAGGAGCGCAGGTCAGTGGCGTAGCCGAACATGCTGGCCAGGGGCACCAGGGCATCCACCTGAGTGGCGCCGGGACGGCTCTCCTGGCCCTGAATCATGCCGCGGCGGCTGGTCAGGTCGCCGATGACGTTGCCCAGATACTCGTCGGGTACGATGACGGAAACCTTCATCACGGGCTCCAGCAGGATGGCGTCCGCCTTGCGGCAGGCCTCCTTGAACGCCATGGAGCCGGCGATCTTGAACGCCATTTCGGAGGAGTCGACCTCGTGGTAGGAGCCGAAGGTCAGGTGGACCTTCACATCCACAACAGGGTAACCGGCCAGAACACCCGCCTGCATGGCGCCCTGGATACCGGCGTCCACCGCAGGGATATACTCCTTGGGGATAACGCCGCCGGTAATCTCGTTGAGGAACTCATAGCCCTTGCCGGGCTCATTGGGCTCCACGGTGATGCGGACGTGGCCGTACTGGCCCTTACCGCCAGACTGGCGGGCATACTTGGTATCCTGCTCGACCGACTTCTTGATGGTCTCCTTGTAGGCGACCTGGGGTGCGCCCACGTTGGCCTCCACCTTGAACTCGCGGAGCAGACGGTCGACGATGATCTCCAGGTGGAGCTCGCCCATGCCGGCGATAATGGTCTGACCGGTCTCCTCGTCGGTCCAGGTACGGAAGGTGGGGTCCTCTTCAGCCAGCTTTACCAGCGCCAGGCCCATCTTCTCCTGACCAGCCTTGGTCTTGGGCTCGATTGCCACGCGGATGACAGGGTCAGGGAACTCCATGGACTCCAGGATGATGGGGTGATTATCATCGCACAGGGTATCGCCGGTGGTGGTGTTCTTCAGGCCCACGGCGGCAGCGATGTCGCCGGAGAAGACCTCCTCGATGTCCTCCCGGTGGTTGGCATGCATCTGTAGGATGCGGCCGATGCGCTCCTTCTGGTTCTTGGTGCTGTTGAGCACGGAGGAACCGGTGGTGAGCTTGCCGGAGTACACACGGAAGAAGGACAGGCGGCCCACGTAGGGGTCGGTCATAATCTTAAAGGCCAGGGCGGAGAAGGGCGCGTTGTCGTCGGCGGGACGCTCGTCCTCCTCGTCGGTGTCGGGGTTCACACCCTTGATGGCCGGGATGTCCAGCGGGGAGGGCATGAAGTCGACGATGGCATCCAGCAGCTTCTGGACGCCCTTGTTGCGGTAAGAGGTACCGCAGGTCACGGGAACCAGCAGGTTCTCGATGGTGCCCTTGCGCAGGGCACGGCGGATCATATCCTCGGGGATGGGCTTCTCCTCCAGGGCCAGCTCCATGATCTCATCGTCGATGTCAGCACAGGCGTCGATGAGCTTGGTGCGGTACTCCTGGGCCAGCTCCAGCATATCGGCGGGGATCTCCTCCACGCGCATGTCCTTGCCCAGCTCGTCGTAGTAGATGTCGGCATCCATCTCCACCAGGTCGATGATGCCCTTGAAGGTATCCTCGGAGCCGATGGGGAGCTGGATGGGCACCGCGTTGCACTTGAGCCGGTCGTGGATCATGTTGAGCACGTTATAGAAGTCCGCGCCCATGATGTCCATCTTGTTGACGTAGATCATGCGGGGGACCTTGTAGTGGTCGGCCTGACGCCACACAGTCTCGGACTGAGGCTCAACGCCGCCCTTGGCGCACATGACGGTTACAGAGCCGTCCAGCACGCGCAGGGAACGCTCCACCTCCACGGTGAAGTCCACGTGGCCCGGGGTGTCGATGATGTTGATGCGGGTCTGGGGGAACTGGTCCTTGGACCCCTTCCAATAGCAGGTGGTAGCCGCGGAAGTGATGGTGATGCCGCGCTCCTGCTCCTGAGCCATCCAGTCCATGGTGGCGGTGCCGTCATGGGTCTCACCGATCTTGTAGTTGACGCCGGTGTAGTAGAGGATACGCTCGGTGGTGGTGGTCTTACCGGCATCGATATGGGCCATGATACCGATGTTTCTGGTATTCTCTAAGGTAACTTTCCTAGGCATACTCTAACTCCTTATTACCAGCGATAGTGCGCGAAGGCCTTGTTGGACTCGGCCATCTTGTGGGTGTCCTCGCGCTTCTTGACCGCGGAGCCGAGGTTGTTGGCGGCATCCATGATCTCGCCGGCCAGCCGCTCCTTCATGGTCTTCTCGCTGCGGGCGCGGGAGTAGTTGGTCAGCCACCGCAGACCAAGGGTCTGACGGCGCTCGGGGCGAACCTCGATGGGCACCTGGTAGGTGGCGCCGCCCACGCGGCGGGCCTTGACCTCCAGGGACGGCATGATGTTCTCCAGAGCGGTGGTGAACACGTCCAGGGGGTCCTTCTCGGTCTTCTCCTTGATGATGTCGAAAGCACCGTAGACGACCTTCTGGGCCACACCCTTCTTGCCGTCCAGCATGATGCTGTTGACCAGCTTGGTCACCAGGACGGAGTTGTAAATCGGATCGGGCAGAACCTCCCGCTTGGGTACGTTTCCTCTTCTGGGCACTTTGCTTCCCTCCTTCATAGTATGATTTCATAGGTACTCGAAGGCTTTTCAGAAAAGCCCCCGTGTAAGACAAGTGCCTGCTTGTCCAGTGCCCCACAGAAAACGCCCCCTATTATATATAGGTAAGCGCTTCCGCAAGGACAACTGCCTTGCGCGTTTGCGCATAAAGTCTCTTATTGGGTTTTCAGAAGAATTTTTACGGAGAAAAATTACTTCTTGCCGGCCTTGGGCCGCTTCGCGCCGTACTTGGAACGGGCCTGCATGCGGTTGGCAACGCCCTGGGCATCCAGAGTGCCGCGGATGATGTGGTAACGCACGCCGGGCAGGTCCTTGACACGGCCGCCGCGGATCATGACCACAGAGTGCTCCTGCAGGTTGTGGCCGACACCGGGGATATAGGCGGTGACCTCCATCCCGTTGGTCAGACGCACACGGGCGATCTTACGCAGAGCGGAGTTCGGCTTCTTGGGGGTGGCGGTACGAACCGCGGTGCACACACCTCTCTTCTGGGGAGAAGGCAGGTCGGTCATGCGGTTCTGCAGGGTGTTCAGGCCCTTCTGCATGGCGGGAGCGGTGGACTTGTAGGTCGCGGCCTCGCGTCCCTTGCGGACGAGCTGGTTAAACGTAGGCATGGTTTTCCTCCTTTCTTGGTTTCTAAAGAATATATTTTAACGAAACGGATGAAAATTATTCCGTTTCGCTAAAATCAGTGCAACAGCGCGGCCACCGCGCTGGGCACGGCGATACCGCATGCGGAGCCCAGTTCCTTCATCTGGGGAACCCGCTCCACCGGAATCTGTTTTTCTGCGCACAGGGCCTCCACCGGGGCGGTCACCCTGGGATCGGCATCCTCTGCCAGAAAAACCCGGGCGGCTTTCCCATCATTGACGGCCCGCTTGGTCTGCTTGACGCCGACCACCTTGGAGCCCTGCTTGAGTTCCGTCAGCATGCGGTCTGCCTCCCATCGCTTGATTTGCAGGGCCGTCTGGCTTTTCTGCCGCGTATCCCCTTTTGGCAGGCATACCTGCGCGATTTAGAATTTTACCATATGCGAATTCTAAAGTCAATCAGAAAATCACTAGATTTTGCAAAGCTTTCCGGCCCGTTTCCAGTCAGAACCGCCAGAGCGGCGGGGGGGCTTCCCCCCTCCGCCGCTCCCCTGGCACTATTCAATCATTCGTTTTTTGCAATTTCCTCTGCAATTGGGTCGCCCATGGCCTGATATTTTTCCTTTCCCCTGCACAGAAGGGCTCCCACTACTGCGCCTATAACGGCTGGAGCCAGCCACGCAAAGCCCAAATCGGAGAGCGGGAACATACTCATCAGGTCCTTCAACCAGCCAATGTCAGGCGCCACACTAAGCACCGCGTCCCCCAGGCTCACAATCCCCGCCATCAAAACGCCACCCTTGTAGAAACCGTCGTTCGGCAGAAAGCGGTCCAGCAGTCCCAAGATGGTCATAACAATGCAGACCGGATAGATCACCAGGAAAATTGGTGTAACATAGTTCACGATATTCTGTACTCCGGTGATCCCCATGAAAACTCCGATGATGCAGGCTATCAGCATCAGCAGCTTGTAGGGCACTCTCTTTTTTAGAAATTCATAAATAAATGAGACAACTGTGGTTCCAATGCCGACCGCAGTCGTCAGACAGGCCATGGCTACCGCGCCGCCCATACAAGCCAGCCCGGCAGTCCCCATGATTTGCCGAATGACACCAGAGAGCAGCGCGGTCTGGGCAGTATCCTGGGCATAGATACCGCTAGCCGTGGCGCCAATGTAGGTCAGAGTACCATAAACAGCAAACAGGGCGATAATGCAGACGATACCCGCCATAAATCCGCCTCTTCGGCTCTCCTTTCCGTCATAGCCTCGGCGGCGGAGATCACCCAGGATGACGCTTGCAAACATGATGCCGACCGTCAGATCGCCTGTATTATAGGCCGTCAGCATGGCATCCCCAAAGGGGTTTCCGATCCCGGTATCCACTGGCTCCCCTACCGGCGTCACCACACCCTTGATAAGGACAATTGCCAGAAGCACCAGTAGGATAGGCGTCATATATTTCCCCAGCTTGTCGATCACCGACTCCCGGTCACAGGCAAAAAAGTAGACCAAAACAAAGAACACAATGATAACTGCCCAGTTGGGCACCTGCGGGAAAAGCGGCTGAATTCCGATTTCATAAGTGGTAGCAGCACTCTTGGGTAAGGTAGAGCCCATGGCGATCAGTGTACAGCTCACCAGATAAAACGCGTTATAACACCACGGAGACACGTGGCCCATTAGGTCCTCAGAGCCCTCTCCGACGTTATTAACCGCCCAGAGAGCCATAACCGGCAGAACGATGCCACCCAGCAGCAGGCCCATAGCACCTAGGAACCACTCCTGTCCGCTGAACAGGCCAATTTGCGGCGGGAATATCAGGTTTCCGGCACCAAACATGGTGGAAAACAGCGCCAAACCTACAATCACGGTATCCTTCCAGAAGGATTTCTTCTTCATAGTGCTTCCTCCCCGTTGTTTCGTTGCCTATGATCTAAGCTGTGAACGGACTACAGCGTTTCCGCCCGATAGACTGTCACACCATTTAACACCGTCTCCAAAACCTTAACCCGATTAAAGTCTTGGTGAGAGATTTTAAACAGATCCCGGTCCAGCACCACAAGGTCGGCCTGCTTGCCCAGCTCCAGGGTGCCGCGGACAGCCTCATCCCGGCTGGCCCAGGCGGCATCGGAGGTAAACAGCCGCACGGCCTGCTCCACCGTGAGGGCCTGCTCGGGCAGGTAGACCCTGGTGCCCGCCCGGTTCTGCCGGGTGACGGCGGCGCGCAGGTTGTCCAACACGTTGAAGGGCTCCACCGGGCAGTCGGAGCCGCCGCTGACCCGGATGCCCAGATCCTCCATGGCCTTCCAGTTGTAGCATTCCTTCGCGTGGGCCTCCCCCACCCGCTCGGCGATGATGTTCATGTCGGCGTCAATGAAGATGGGTTGGATGTACGCTTGGAGGCCCAGGGCCTTCATCCGCTCCAGCAGGGCGGGTGTGGTAGTCTGGGCGTGGACGATGCCGTGGCGGTGATCCGGCCAGGGCTCTTCCCGCTCCACCCACTCGATGGCGTCGCACACCTTGCGGAAGGCCAGGTCGCCGATGGCATGCACCGCCACGTCCATATGGGCGGTATGGGCCGCGCGAATCCGGCTGCACAGCTCTTCCTCGGTGTAGATAGGGATGCCGTGGTTGTCCGGCTCGTCCAGGTAGCCGTCAATCATCTCCGCCGACTTGGCTCCCAGGGAGCCGTCCTGGAGCAGCTTGCGGGGGCCGGTGCGGAAGAGGCTCTCCCGGTCGGCCGGATCGCTGCGCACCGCCTGGAGCCGCTCAAAGTCCTCGGGCTCCACCAGGCACTGCTCGTAGACCCGCACCGTCAGTTCTCCGTCCGCCTCCATCTCCCGGAAGATGCCGATCAATCGGATAGGGTCCACTCCGGCAATGGCCTTCAGATCGTCGGAATTGACACAGGTAATGCCCGCCGCGTTCAGATCCCGCTGGCCCAGCCGGATCAGCTCCTTTACATAGGCGTCATCCGCCTGGGGGAGCACCTTCATATACAGGCGGGCGGCATCCTCCCGCAGAATGCCGTTGGAAAAGTCCACCAGGGCCAGCACCTCGGGCGCCACATCCTCCAGCGCGCGGATGCGCTCCAGCATTACGGAGTTGCAGGCCCCTATGTGCAGGCAGGTCCGCAGCATACACACCGGGATATCGGTGGAGATGCGGTCCAAATCCTCCCGCGTCACCAGGCGCCCCTCCGCCATGGTCTCCTGATTCCAGCCCATGCCGATCAGGTAGGATGGGTGGTCCCGCTCAATCCGGGCCCGCCCCCGTTCTATAATCTCCCCGATGGACGCCACGCCAAACAGGGAGAGGTTTTTCTGAATCATGGCGTAGTGGAGCAGGTGCATGTGGGAATCGGTGAAGCCGGGCAGCACCATGGCACCCTGCAAATCCCTCGTCTCATCCCACGCCTGCGCCAGAGCCTCCTGAACGCTCCCCAAAAAGGTCAGTCTGCCGTCCTCCGCGCCCACCGCCTCATAGCGGCGCATGGCGCCGTCCATCGAGGCAACCGTTCCGTTGTACCAAAGTCTCCGCATATCAGCCTTCCTTTCCGCCTGCGGCAAGTTTCGTGCACTTAACTTTGCAAACGGGATGCCAGCTCACCCTAATGCCCAAAAAAGGACCCGAGGGCCGGTATTATAGGACATACCTCCGGCTCTCGGGCCCTTTTTCAGGGGGAAAATATTTTGCGGCGCAAAATTTTTTACAGGTCAAATTTTTTCAGCTTGTACTTCAAATTCTGCCGGGACAGGCCCAGCAGGCGGGCTGCCTGGGAGATGGAGCCGGCCTGCTGCATAGCCCGGCTGAGCAGCTCCCGCTCGTAGGAGTCCAGCGCCCGGGTAAGGGAAAAGCTCTCCTCCAGGCGCAGGGCCTCCGGCAGCTCCGGCGGCCGGTTCAGGCCGCCCAGCCGCCCGGCCAGGATCTCCTCCATGTCCTCCACGGTGAGGCGCTCCCCCCGGGCGACGGCCACCGCCCCCTCGATGGCGTTTTTCAGCTCCCGCACATTGCCCGGCCACGCATAGCCCCGGAGCAGCCGGAGGGCCCGCTCGCTCAGCCCCCGCACCCTCCGGTGCAGCTTCCGGTTATAGTGCTCGATAAAGTAGTCCGCAAGCGGGCCGATGTCGCACAGCCGCTCCCGCAGGGGCGGGAGAGTCAGGCGAATCACCCCCAGGCGGTAGTACAGATCCTCCCGCAGGCGCCCCTCCCGGATGAGCTTCTGAGGCTTCTCGTTTACCGCCGCCACGATCCGCACGTCGAAGGGGATGTCCCGGCTGCCCCCCAGACGGCGCACTTTCTTCTCCTCCAGCACCTTGAGCAGCTTGGCCTGGAGGGCCGGGTCCATGGAGTTGATCTCGTCCAGGAACAGGGTGCCGCCGTCCGCCTCCTCCAGCAGCCCCTTGCGGGTGAGGGCGCCGGTGTAGCTTCCCTTTTCCGTGCCAAAAAACAGGCTCTCCAGCAGGGTGGCCGGGATGGCCGCACAGTTTTGAGAGACAAAAGGTCCCGCCCGGCCGCCCTCGCTGTGGAGCGACTCGGCCACCAGCTCCTTGCCCGTTCCCGTCTCACCATAGATGAGCACCGACGAGTCCAGCCCGGCCACGTCCCGGATGCGGCTCTTGAGGGCCAACATGGCCGGGTCTTCCGTGAGTATCCGGTCCAGGGTGGACAGGCCGCCGCCCTCCCCGCCACGGATCACCCGCTGGTCAATGGTGTGGTACTTGGACGAGTCCACCACACACTCCACCCGGCCGTCCACCACGATGGGGATGGTGGTGGACTCCAGCAGCACCCGCTCCCCCCGGTGGTTGTTGATGTCCTGGAGAACGTTGTAGCTGGCCCGGCCCGTCCGCAGGGCGGTAAGGATGGTGCTGCTCTCCCCGTCCAGCTCCGGATAGAGCTCCAGAATGTGCCGCCCCACCGTGTCCTGGGAGCACCAGTAGCTGTTCAGCGGAATCCGGTGGTATTCGATGATCCCCTCCCGGTTGACCACCAGAATTCCGTCCGTATCCTCGCAGAGGCGGAGTACCTCGCCAATCTGATCCAGAAACCGCTCCAGCATGCCTGCTCTCCCCTTCTGTTCATGAGAATATAAAAAAATCTGGATTTCTCCAGATTCGACGGATAAAACAATTGACTTTTGTTCCCTTTTCATGGTATACTGAAATGCTCTTATCTTCCAATCCAGTTTTCCCGATTTTTTCCCAGCTTGGACACAGTTTAGCATGCGGGGCGGGAAAGCGCAAGAGGATTTGTTTCTTTTTTGTCCACACAGCCGAGCGTGTACTTCCTTCTTCCCCGCCGCGCTTTGTCGGGTTTGACGGAAGACAGCCGATGGAAACCGGAGAGCGCTGCCGCCCAACGCTCCCCAAACAAAGAAAACGAGGTGTTTTTTCTACGATGGTCAAGGACGTCTACTACGGCAAGACCCTCCGCAAGAGCTTTGCCCGCCATGAAGAAATCCTGGACATGCCCAACCTCCTGGAGGTGCAGAAGAACTCCTATCAGTGGTTCCTGGACACGGGACTGCGGGAGGTCTTCAAGGACGTGGCCTCGATCACCGACTACGCGGGCAACCTGGAGCTCTCCTTCATCGACTACTCCATGGATGAGCCCCCCAAGTACAGCGTGGAGGAGTGCAAGGCCCGGGACGCCACGTACGCCGCGCCCATCAAGGTGCGGGTGCGCCTGCGCAACAAGGAGACCGAGGAGATCAAGGAGCAGGAGATCTTCATGGGCGACTTCCCCCTGATGACCAAGGCCGGCACCTTCGTCATCAACGGCGCCGAGCGCGTCATCGTCTCCCAGATCGTCCGCTCCCCCGGCATCTATTACTCCCACACCGAGGACAAGGCCGGCGGCATCACCTACGCCACCACCGTCATCCCCTACCGGGGCGCCTGGCTGGAGTATGAGACCGACCTGAACGACGCCTTCTACGTGCGCATCGACAAGAACCGCAAGCTGCCCATCACCTGCCTGATCCGTGCGGTGGGCCCCAAGACCGACCCCGAGATCCTCGAGCTGTTCGGTGAGGATCCCCGCATCGTTGCCACCCTGGAGAAGGACGCCTGCAAAACCTATGAGGACGCGCTGCTGGAGATCTACCGCAAGCTGCGCCCCGGCGAGCCCCCCACGGTGGACTCCGCCGAGAGCCTGCTCAACGCCCTGTTCTTCGACCCCCGGCGCTACGACCTGTCCGCCGTGGGCCGCTACAAGTTCAACAAGAAGCTGTCGATCTGGACCCGCCTGGTGAATCAGACCCTGGCCGCCCCCGTGGCCGACCCCATGACCGGCGAGATCATCGCCGAGCCCGGCGAGGTGCTCACCCGTGAGCGGGCCCACGAGCTGGACGACAAGGGCGTCAACGAGGTTGTACTGGAGCTCGACGGCGTGCAGATCAAAGTATTCTCCAATCACATGGTGGATATGTCCAAGTTCGTGGACTTTGATCCGGAGGAGTGCGGCGTCAGTGAGAAGGTACGCTTCACCGTGCTCCAGGAGCTGCTCCAGAATTACACCGGCGAGGAGCTCAAGGAGGCCGTGAAGGAGCGCATCGACGACCTCATTCCCAAGCACATCATCGTGGACGACATCATGGCGTCCATCAACTACCTCAACTGCCTGGCCAACGGGGTGGGCTCCGCCGACGACATCGACCACCTGGGCAACCGCCGCCTGCGCTGCGTGGGCGAGCTGCTCCAGAACCAGTTCCGCATCGGCTTCTCCCGCATGGAGCGGGTGATCCGGGAGCGCATGACCATCCAGGATCTGGACATCGTCACCCCCCAGAGCCTCATCAACATCCGCCCCGTCACCGCCGCCATTAAGGAGTTCTTCGGCTCCTCCCCCCTGAGCCAGTTCATGGACCAGACCAACCCCCTGGCCGAGCTGACCCACAAGCGCCGTATGTCCGCCCTGGGCCCCGGCGGCCTGTCCCGTGACCGCGCCTCCTTCGACGTGCGCGACGTCCACTACTCCCACTACGGCCGCCTCTGCCCCATCGAGACTCCCGAAGGTCCCAACATCGGCCTGATCTCCTATCTGGCCTCCTATGCCCGCATCAACCGCTACGGCTTCATCGAGGCCCCCTACCGCAAGGTGGATAAAGCCACCGGCCACGTCACCGACCAGGTGGACTATATGACCGCCGACGTGGAGGACCAGTACACCATCGCCCAGGCCACCGAGCCGCTGGACGAGAACGGCTGCCTGGTGCACGACCGTATCACCTGCCGCCACCGCAACGAGATCATCGACGTGGACCGGGATCAGGTGGACTATATGGACATCTCCCCCAAGATGATGTTCTCCATCGCCACCGCCCAGATCCCCTTCCTGGAGAACGACGACGCCAACCGCGCCCTGATGGGCGCCAACATGCAGCGTCAGGCCGTGCCCCTGCTGACCACCCAGGCTCCCATCGTGGCCACCGGCCAGGAGCACAAGAACTGCATCGACTCCGAGGTGGCCATCCTGGCTGAGGACGACGGCTTGGTCACCAAGGTGGCCGCCGACTCCGTCTCCGTCCGCTACGACGACGGCCGCGTGGAGGACTACCGGCTCACCAAGTACCTGCGCTCCAACCACGGCACCTGCATCAACCAGCGCCCCATCGTGGACGCCGGCCAGCGGGTGGAGAAGGGCGAGGTCATCGTGGACGGCCCCTCCACCAACAACGGCGAGATCGCCCTGGGCAAGAACATCCTCATGGGCTTCATGACCTGGGAAGGCTACAACTACGAGGACGCCATCCTGCTCAACGAGCGCATGGTGAAGGAGGACGTGTTCACCTCCATCCACATCGAGGAGTACGAGACCGAGAGCCGCGACACCAAGCTGGGCCCCGAGGAGATCACCCGTGACATCCCCAACGTGGGCGAGGACGCCCTGAAGGATCTGGATGAGCGGGGCATCATCCGCGTGGGCGCCGAGGTGCGCGCCGGCGACATTCTGGTGGGCAAGGTCACCCCCAAGGGCGAGACCGACCTCACCGCTGAGGAGCGGCTGCTCCGCGCCATCTTCGGAGAGAAGGCCCGCGAGGTGCGCGACACCTCCCTGAAGGTGCCCCACGGCGAGAGCGGCATCATCGTGGACGTGAAGGTGTTCACCCGCGAGGCGGGCGACGAGCTCTCCCCCGGCGTGAACATGGTGGTGCGTGTCTACATCGCCCAGAAGCGCAAGATCTCCGTGGGCGACAAGATGGCCGGCCGCCACGGCAACAAGGGCGTCGTGTCCCGCATCCTGCCCCAGGAGGATATGCCCTTCCTGCCCGACGGCACCCCCCTGGACATCGTGCTGAACCCCCTTGGCGTGCCCTCCCGTATGAACATCGGCCAGGTGCTGGAGGTCCACCTGGGCTACGCGGCCAAGACCCTGGGCTGGAAGGTGGCCACCCCCGTCTTCAACGGCGCCGACGAGAAGGACATCGCCGAGACCCTGAAGATGGCCGGCCTGCGCCCCGACGGCAAGAGCTGGCTGTACGACGGCCGCACCGGCGAGCGGTTTGACAACCCCGTCACCGTGGGCTACGTCTACTTCCTCAAGCTCCACCACCTGGTGGACGACAAGATCCACGCCCGCTCCACCGGCCCCTACTCCCTGGTCACCCAGCAGCCCCTGGGCGGCAAGGCCCAGTTTGGCGGCCAGCGCTTCGGCGAGATGGAGGTGTGGGCCCTGGAGGCCTACGGCGCGGCCTACACCCTGCAGGAGATCCTCACCGTCAAGTCCGACGATGTCACCGGTCGCGTGCGCACCTACGAGTCCATCGTCAAGGGCCACAACGTGCCCAAGCCCGGCGTGCCCGAGTCCTTCAAGGTCCTGGTCAAGGAGCTGCAGTCCCTGTGCCTGGACATCAAGGTGCTGGACGACCAGGGCGCGGAGATCGAGCTGAAGGACGACGACGAGGACAACTACCAGCCCGGCAAGTTCCGCGACGAGGACGACGACTACTACGGCTACGACGCCGGCGGGGAGTCCGACTTCGCCGCCGCGGGCTACACCCTCAAGGAGGGCAGCGACGACGACGACCTGGCCGCCGCGGACGCAGAGGAGCTGGACGACAGCGACGACTTCTCGGATGACTATTCCGATGAGGATATGGACTAATTAAGGGAGGACGAGCAAAGATATGAGTTACGCTGAATTCGACGCCATCCAGATCGGCATCGCCTCCCCGGAACAGATCCGCGAGTGGTCCTACGGCGAGGTCAAGAAGCCGGAGACCATCAACTACCGCACCCTCAAGCCGGAGCGGGACGGTCTGTTCTGCGAGCGGATCTTTGGCCCCACCAAGGACTGGGAGTGCCACTGCGGCAAGTACAAAAAGATCCGCTACAAGGGCAAGATCTGTGACCGCTGCGGCGTGGAGGTCACCCGTGCCAAGGTGCGCCGTGAGCGCATGGGCCACATCGAGCTGGCCGCCCCGGTGAGCCACATCTGGTATTTCAAGGGCATCCCCTCCCGCATGGGCCTGCTGTTGGACATCAGCCCCCGTATTCTGGAGAAGGTGCTCTACTTCGCCAGCTATATTGTCACTGACCCCGGCTTCTCCCCCCTGGCCAAGAACCAGATCCTCTCCGAGAAGGAGTACCGCGACATGCGGGAGAAGTACGAGGACGACTTCGAGGCCGGCATGGGTGCCGAGGCCGTGAAGAAGCTGCTCCAGGACATTGATCTGGAGGAGCTGTCCAACCAGCTCCGCGCCGAGCTGAAGGACGCCTCCGGCCAGAAGAAGGCCCGCATCGTCAAGCGCCTGGAGGTGGTAGACGCCTTCCGCATCTCCGGCAACAAGCCCGAGTGGATGATCATCGACGTGCTGCCGGTGATCCCCCCCGAGCTGCGCCCCATGGTACAGCTGGACGGCGGCCGCTTTGCCACCTCCGATCTGAACGACCTGTACCGCCGGGTGATCAACCGCAACAACCGCCTGAAGCGTTTGATCCAGCTCAACGCCCCCGACATCATCGTGCGCAACGAGAAGCGGATGCTCCAGGAGGCGGTGGACGCCCTCATCGACAATGGCCGCCGGGGCCGCGCCGTCACCGGCGCCAACAACCGCGCCCTCAAGAGCCTGTCCGACATGCTCAAGGGCAAGCAGGGCCGCTTCCGCCAGAACCTGCTGGGCAAGCGCGTGGACTACTCCGGCCGTTCCGTCATCGTGGTCGGCCCCGAGCTGAAAATCTACCAGTGCGGCCTGCCCAAGGAGATGGCCATCGAGCTCTTCCGCCCCTTCGTGATGAAAAAGCTTGTGGAGGACGGCCTGGCCAACAACATCAAGTCCGCCAAGAAGATGGTGGACAAGGGCAAGGCCGAGGTGTGGGACGCCCTGGAGTTCGTGATCAAGGACCACCCCGTCATGCTCAACCGCGCCCCCACCCTGCACCGCTTGGGCATCCAGGCCTTCGAGCCCGTGCTCGTGGAGGGCCGCGCCATCAAGCTGCACCCCCTGGTGTGTACCGCCTTCAACGCCGACTTCGACGGCGACCAGATGGCCGTCCACGTGCCCCTGTCCGCCGAGGCCCAGACCGAGGCCCGGGTGCTCATGCTCTCGGCCAACAACCTGCTGCGGCCCCAGGACGGCGGCCCCGTCACCGTGCCCACCCAGGACATGGTGCTCGGCTCCTACTACCTGACCTATGAGAAGTATCCCGAGCACACCGCCGAGGAGACCTACGACGACGTGGCGGCGGTGAAGGCCGCCCTGGCCGCGGGCGCCATCACCCCCGATTCCTATGTCTGGGTGAAGAACCCCGGCTCCCTGGATGATATTCCCACCTACGCCGGCATCTGCGCCGAGACCGAGGACGGCGCGCTGCCCCGCGAGGTGCTCCACGTCTTCTCCAACGACATCGAGGCCCGCCTGGCCTACGACGAGGGCGAGCTGGAGCTCCACGTGCCCATCCTGGTCCGCCGGGAGGCGGAGGTGGACGGCGTTGTCCGCCACAAGCTGGTGCGCACCACCGTGGGACGCCTGCTCTTCAACGAGGGCATCCCCCAGGATCTGGGCTTCGTGGACCGCAGCGACCCCGAGCAGATGTTCGACCCCGAGGTCAACTTCATCGTGGGCAAGAAGCAGCTTGGCAAGATCATCGACAAGTGCATCGTCAAGCACGGCTTCACCGTGTCTGCCCATGTGCTGGACACCATCAAGAACCGGGGCTACAAGTTCTCCACCCGCGGCTCCCTCACCGTCTCCATCTACGACATGACCATCCCCGAGAAGAAGTACGGCCTGATCGCCGATACCGAGAAGGAGATCGTCAAGATCGAGCGGCAGTACAAGCGCGGCTTCCTCACCAATGAGGAGCGTTACCGCCTGGTGGTCGAGGCCTGGGAAAAGACCACCAAGGACGTGACCGACGCCCTGATGGCCGGCCTGGACCGCTACAACCCCATCTGGATGATGGCGGACTCCGGCGCCCGTGGTTCCTCCGCCCAGATCCGCCAGTTGGCCGGCATGCGCGGCCTGATGGCCGACACCTCCGGCCGCACCATCGAGATCCCCATCAAGTCCAACTTCCGTGAGGGCCTGTCCGTGCTGGAGTACTTCATCTCCTCCAGAGGCGCCCGAAAGGGCATGGCCGATACGGCCCTGCGTACCGCCGACTCGGGTTACCTGACCCGCCGACTGGTGGATGTGTCCCAGGAGGTCATCATCCGCGAGCACGACTGCGGCACCGACGACGGCATCACCGTCAGCGAGATCGTGGAGAACGGCCAGGTGATCGAGACCTTCGGCGAGCGGCTCAAGGGCCGTTATCCGGTGGAGGATATCTGCGATCCCCAGACCGGCGAGGTGCTCATCGACCACCACACCATGATGACCGCCGACCACGCCAAGCTGCTGGAGGACCACGGCATCCACTCCGTGAAGATCCGCAGCGTGCTCACCTGCCGCGCCCGCAGTGGCGTTTGTTCCAAGTGCTATGGCATCAACCTGGCCATTGGCGAGCCCGTGGGCGAGGGCGAGGCCGTGGGCATCATCGCCGCCCAGTCCATCGGCGAGCCGGGCACCCAGCTCACCATGCGTACCTTCCACACCGGCGGCGTCGCCGGCGGCGACATCACCCAGGGTCTTCCCCGTGTTGAGGAGCTGTTCGAGTCCCGCAAGCCCAAGAAGATGGCCCAGTTGGCCGAGATCAGCGGCCGGGTCACTCTGGAGGAGGCCAAGCGCAACGCCATCTGCAACGTCACCATCACCGCCAACGACGGCGAGGTGGTCTCCTACGCCCTGCCCTACGCGGGCCTGCGGGTGAAGGACGGCGACACCGTGGAGAAGGGCTTCGCCCTCACCGAGGGTGCCCTCTACCCCCAGGACGTCCTGCGGGTGCGCGGCGTCCACGCCGTGTACGACTACCTCATCCAGGAGGTTCAGAAGCCCTACCGTCAGCAGGGCGTTGACATCAACGACAAGCACATCGAGGTCATCTGCCGCCAGATGATGCGCAAGGTGCGGGTGGAGGACGCGGGCGATTCCGATCTGCTCAGCGGTTCCACCGTCGATCTCATCCGCTTTGAGGATGCCAAGGAGGCCGTGCAGAAGCGCATCGACGCCGGCGAGACCAACGAAGGCCTCGAGCTCAAGCTGCCCACCTGCACCCGCCTGCTGATGGGCATCACCAAGGCCTCTCTGGCCACCGACTCCTTCCTGTCCGCCGCCTCCTTCCAGGAGACCACCAAGGTGCTCACCGAGGCCGCTATTCAGGGCAAGGTGGACCACCTGCTGGGCCTGAAGGAGAACGTCATCATCGGCAAGCTGATCCCCGCCGGCTCCGGCCTGTCCGTCTACCGCAAGTACGACAAGGTGGACGACGAGGGCACCGCCCAGAGCGGCGAGGAGGCGGTTCCCGAGGAGGAGGCCCCCGCCGAGGCGGCGGTCCTCTCCGAGTCCGCTGAAGTCTGATCCCA
>OBXU01000253.1_pt1 | contig 19089 bp, 35 predicted proteins | sample 1476671 | NCBI WGS metagenome assembly OBXU01 (sample SAMEA2580182, study PRJEB22360) | human gut metagenome | biome: human gut; feature: human-associated habitat; material: faeces | place: Denmark | collected 2008/2010
ACCGACTGACAACGAAAACCAGTCTAAAGCACCACAAAAGTTCCTATAGGCCGAATTCACACCACCACGCGATACCCCAACACCACCGACTGACAACGAAAACCAGTCTAAAGCACCACAAAAGTTCCTATAGGCCGAAAGTTGGTTGATTGATGGTGGATACGACAAAGCCCCGGGACCTTGGGTCTCCGGGGCCTGCCTACACTTCGACTGAAGTCGAGTATATCGCTTCAGAGTCACAACTTGTCAAATTCGCTTGATTTCAGGCGTGTCGCGGTTTGTTCTTGACTGACGTCATGCCCACGATTGGGATGTCGCAGCGTATTCATATCAGCATAGTCGAGGATGCTCTCCTCGCCATTCTCGAAAATACGGTCGAGATCCTCATCACTCTTCATCGGGTCCATAGCCTGACCTCCTTAGTACGCGAGCGCCTCTGTTTTATGATATTCGTCGGCGAGCGCGGCGAGTTCTCGGATGGGGAATTCGTAGTATCCGTCGCCTAGAGGTGTGGCGTGGAGTTGCCCGCGTTTGATGCGCATGGCGATGGTGGTGCGTTTGACGGTGATCCCGTATTCGTTTTTGATCCACTCCGAGGCGCCCGTGGGCGTAGTGGTGACGTGCAGGCTGCCGATTCTCGAATTCATGGCTTTATGGAGTGTTTCCACGTCATTTTCGGCATAGCAATACGCGCATTTTGCGGTTTTCGCGCCTTTCGGGCACATGATGGGCATGTGGCAGTCCGGGCACTGGCCGGCGAGCATCATGTCCTCGCCGGGGTGTGTGGCGTGGTCGATGAGCGTCATGATATGGCGTAGGATGCGGTAGTCGTCGTGCACGCTTGGCAGTTGGAGGAGGCTGTTGCGGTTGGCGACGAGTAGGGTCCAGATTCGCTTCCATTGGCGCAATGGGATGAGTCCATACGAGGCCTTGAGGTTGGATGCGGTGGTTTGGATCCACTCCCCCAGTTCGCTTCGCAGGCGTTCCATGCCCCAGTCGATTGGTGACGGGGCGAAACCGTCCCCGCCGCCATGACAGCGCGCGCCTGCATGCGAGGTCTTCATGGTCAGGCTGGTCAACGCCTGCATGGTCGGGCGCACGTCCCGCAGCAGTCGCAGGTATTTGGTCTCGCAGTCACGGCACATCCATCGTCCCGGCGCCACTTTTCCACCGCATTCCGGACATCCAAAATCCATCGTCGCTCCCAACGCTCGGCGTATAATGATCTGTGATCTCGTTAGCTGACCGAGGCCCGCCCGCACAGGCGGGCCTCGACGTTTATTCGCACATAGGTTCGATGAACTCCGGCCCGTATTTCGGCTTCGGCGCCTTTTCGGCCAGTTCCGGGTGCAGGATGATGCTCCGGCACTCCTCCTCGCCGATCTTCAGCAATCTGGAGATCTCGCCCACCTCATAGCCGTCCTTATGCCATTTCAGGATCATCTCGGCCTTCGCCTTGCTGACCATTCATCTTCCTTTCCTTCAATCGTTCCCGGTATCTCCGCGAGGATTCACGGTTCTTCTCCGGATTCCGTTTCTGCCACGACCGCATGTACTCGGCACGCTGATCGCGATGCGACTCCCGATATCTCCGATCAGATTCCCTCACCCGATCCGGATGTCTGAGCCGATACCTGCGACGCCGTTCCCTGGCACGCTCCCTGTCAAGCTCCCGCTGTTCGGCCGCCAGCCGACGATTCCGCGCCGACCGCTCCCATGGATCCAATGCCTCAACACCAGGAGTCCAGCAATCAGAGATGAATCCCATCCAGTCGGCGAGCGCGATGGCGTTTTCCTCGGTCATAGGCTGTCGGCGCCGTCCACGTGATCCCAGTCGCAGTCGACGCCGGTTTGTGAGACGACGAAGCAGTTGATGCGTCGTGTGTCCCTGAGCGTGGTCTGGCAGTCATAGACGTGGTAGCCGCTCGCTGTTGTGCCAAGGTCGATGCATCCAGCTTTGGATGTTCCGTTATTGTCCTGCATGGCGGTTCCGCAGGCTGCGAGCGCGAGCGTGATGATTGCGGTGGCGGCGAGCGCGATGGTCTTTCTCATTTCTGGTGTCCTTTCTGGAATCGGTGATCAGGGCAGAAGGCGGTGCCGTCATAGCATGCCTGCCAGCCTCTGGCTTCGGCGTCGATGAGCGCCTGCGAGCAAGACGCGGCCGCGACGGCGATTTGACTGGTACAGCGAGGACGGTCACACGAGATCGTCCAGATGTTCGCGCCGCTGGTCACGCTCATATGCGCACGCTCCTTTCGATGTTGGCGATCTCGTTGCGCTGCCATCTGGCGATCATGTCCGGCGTGGCGTTTCGCGGCAGGACGTTGGAAAGGTCCAGGCATCCTTTCATGGCCTCGATGCGCTGGATTCTTCTGACGTACCGGCGTCGGTCCTTCCATGTGAGTCTGACGTGGCGTTCGACGACCCTCACGACTTTGAGCCGATCACACCGGAACTCCTCCACGTCGCTGTCATCGTCGCCGGGAAGCAGTTCGCAGCCGTCCGGTCTGACCTGGTAGAGGTCGCCGTCGCACAGGGCCGCGTACATGCGCGCGTAATCCTTGTCCCGCGTGCAGTACGCGGATTCCGGATGCTCGGTATGGTCCGGGTCCGATACGTCGCCGCTCTCGTGAAGACGACACATGGGGCAATCGTCATGCATATGGCGCTGATGCCCTCCGGTGATGATGTCGCCGGCGTTCAACCCTCGGACTCCTCCGTGGTAAAGAATCCTCCCCATGGTCACATCACCGCTTTCCGTGCAGCATCGAGAACCGCCCGCGCCAGCTCTCGGAATCTCATCTGGTTGATTTCCGGCATGTGTATCCATGCATCCCGAACATCGTCTTCCGTATGATTCACGCCTTTGGAGAAATTGGTCTGTTTCTCGAATAAGGCGATAGCACCGGCTTCCACCTGTTCTTCGCACGGTTTGGCGGTGCGGCCCGCGACGTATGCGGTTCTCAGCATCACCGCCTGCAAACCATACTCGTTCCAGAATTCCTCGCGAGCCTCATTTTCTGCGACACTCATCACATCACCGCCTTCCGAGCCGCTTCCAGAACGAGTCTTGCGAAGTGCTTCGCCGCAGCGGCCTCAACTTGCTCGTCAGTCATAGTGTCCTCCCAGTCGCCCAAGGTGCCGAAGAACGCCGTGATGGATTCCTCCGTCATGAGTTCCTTGAGCTTGTCCGCAACGGCCTCCACCTGCTCCTCGCACGGTTCGGCGGTGCGGCCGCGCACATACGCCCTGATTCGCGCATCACGGTCATATGGGGCGTCGTACACCTGCGATGGCTGCCAGATTCGTTCAGCCTCATTCACTGCAATGCTCATCTTGGTTTCTCCGCTCATTGATCCTCCGCTTCGGACGACACGAACCCGAGTTTTTCACTGACCTTGATGGCAACCTGACCGACAAATCGCGGCGTCAGCATATCGCCCAGAGTGCTGGCCTTGATGACACCGACCAGGAACGCAATCGTGATATCGGACTCATCGAACCGTTTCTCTTCGGTCAGCTCGTGGTACGCGCTCTCATCGACTTCAATCAGATTCTTTATGGATGATGTGAGCTCGTCGGCAACCAGTTGCGCGGCTTTCTTCGGCTCCACTCGCTGGGTTTCATTGTCGGTCATGATTCGCTCCTTTCGGCGAGCGCGGTGATCTTGTCGAGGATGTGCTTGTATTCCTTGATGTCTCGGTCGAGGCAGGTCATGACCCTGTGATTGGTGTCCGGCGTCGCGTAGGCGCCGAGCGCGATCTGCTGCATGAGAAAGCGGAGCGTAGTCAGGTCCAGCTTGCGATAATTGAGCATGGTCAATTGAATTCCGAGATCACGTTCGATCCATTCGATGTCGAACTCCACGTTCGTGCCGGCCGGGTGCAATGTGTACCGGCCGCGCAGGTCGTTGAGCGTGTCGAGGATCTCCTTGGCGACGGTGAAGGAGGTATCGCTCGCGGAGTCGTCGAACACTTCGTTGATGAGGTCGTTGCGCATGTGGAGTTCGGTGATCGCGTAGGCAGTGTCTGGCGTGAGTCTGATGGCGGAGGGTTGGATGAGCCAACGCCATGCCACGCCCGTCTCGTTTTCCTCCTCCGGCGGCTCATTACCCTGCATGTCGGTCAGTACCATGCCGACCTCCAGCAGCTGGCCGTGAGCCGGGGACAACGCTGTCGTCTCCACATCAAGCCACAGCAGCATGTCCGGTTTGGTCTTGTCGCTCATATCAGTGCCTTCCTTCCTTTGATTTCGTTGGTTTCGATGATTTCCACACGCCCCTGGTCGTCCAGCAGCACCCAGCCGTACAGGCTGTGGAGCATCGGCGTCGACTTGGGATCGTCGGTTGAGCGGAGCAGCCAGCCCTTCTCCCGCGCCTCCCCGGGATGCGCGTGCACCCAACCGTGACAGCCCGTGGTACCGGTGCCGCACAGGTCAATGAGATTCGCCGGCGAATGCACCTCCGCCCGGCTCGCCTGCGAGCGCCGTTTCCGGTGATGCCTGGACGCCGGATTCCCGATCAGGTATTTGCCGCAGCGCACGCAGCAGGATTCGTCGCGCAGGTCCACGAGCTGGCAGGTCAATCGGCTCGGCTGGCTCATAGCGCCTCCTCGATGCGATGCTTGGGACAGTAGGTCCTGCCGCGCTGTACGCCCTTGTCGCCGATCTGCCAGCCGAAGTCCTCCACCAGGACGGCGAGCGCATGCTCGTAGCCGTCCACGGGTTCGCCGGTGTCTGGGTCGCGGATGACGGTCTGATCGTTGTCGCAGTCGTAGGCATGGCAGTGGAATTCGTAGCGGCGGTAGTTCTCGTCCGTGGAGCATGGGCAGTCGCAGTCCGTGTCGTCGCAGCAGGAGCAGTCCACCACGATCCGTGGCTTGCCCGCATGCAGGAGCGGCGTGCCCTGGAACACCTGACGGCCCACCCTCGCGTCCAGACCGGCTGCGCGCAGGATCCGCTCGATGCGGCCGATGTTCACGCCGCCGTCCTTGTCGGCTTGGATGGTCATCGTGATCGTGTACTCGCTCATGCCGCTTCCCACCATTCGTGGTCGTGCAGTTCGAGCAGGTCGTCCACGATCGTCGCCGGATCGTCGCCGCGTTTGAGCCGTTGGGCGACGCGTCCGGCGGTGTCGGCGTCGTCGTGGCTGATGCCGACCCTGTCGAGGATCGCCTGGGTGTGCCTGCATGCCCACGTGTGCTGGCAGGTCTTCGCTTTCGTGGTCTCCCTGCCGCCGAGCCCGAGCTCGGCCCCGCGTTTGAGCCACAGGTCGAACGCTGCGTCGATGTTCGCGGGGATCGCGTCGTTGGCGAGCGCTTTGTCCCGGAACTTTGATGCTTCGTAGTCCACGTCGAGCTTGAGATCGTAGGCGAGGTCGTAGTGGTCGAGGTTCGGCTTCCAGTCGGCGAGCGCCTGGGTGCGGTCTGTGGGTTGGTTTTGGGTCTCGCGCGCGTGCGCGTACTCTCTCGGTTTATATGGTTCTTCCTTATATTGGGTTTGTGTGCAATCATGTTGCACCCCAGATTGCACCCCTGTTGCACCGCTGTTGCACCCCAAGGAGTCTTTTCGGGGTGCAGTCACGTTGCACCCCTGTTCCTCGGTTTGGTGTGCAATGGTTGCACCCCTGTGGGCCGGTTCCGGGTCTTGGGGTGCAATGGTTGCACCCCTGTCCTCGTCCATGACCAGGTCATACACCACGGGACGCTTGTTGCCGGGCAGGTGCTTGACCAGCCGCTGGTCTCCCCTTCGGATGATGCCCTTGTCCTGCAGATGCCGCAACGCGTACCTCACCTGCCTGAGGCTCAACCGGCTCAGCTTTGAGATCTTCGCCGCGCCAAGCCACACGCCACACCCCTCGGTGTCCGCATGATCGGCCATCACCAGCAGGATACGGAACTCGGATTGTTCCAGCTCGTCCGGGTCGATGTCATACAGGACCCAGTTCATCGCCTGCAGGCTCATGACTCACCTCCGTTCAGCAGTTCATCGGCGAGCGCGGCGCCTTTGTCGGTGACGCCGTATCCCATGAGTTCGTTTTGGATGAGGCCTCTCAGCATGAGGGCCTTGTAGGTCTTTGACTGGCGTCCGTCGACCGCGTGGATGCCGGGATGGAGTCTGATGTCGACGAGCACGTCTCGCTGTGCCTGGGTGAGTCTCATCATCGGCCTCCCCGTTCGTTGCGGCGTGTGAGGTTGTCCCACGCGTACTGGATGACGCCATGCTCGCCGGCCAACTCACCGTATGGGATCAGATGACCGCCCACACGGGTTTTCGCGTGTTTGAGGACGGCGGTGTACACGGCGTCGCCGAACTGCTGCCTGGTCATGGTCAGATGGTCGTTCATTCCCGTTCTCCTTCTGTCTGTATTGGGATGATGTGGAAGGTGATGCGCCACAGGCCCTGCGTGCCCGTGGGTGTGGGGTCCTGTTGGAAGCTGGTGCGGCGGATATGCGAGCTGTCGTCGTCGATCCACAGGCCCGCCTCGGTCATGCCGTCGATGACCGGCTTGCACGTGGGCCACATGTTCGGCGGATCCACGCGATGCAGGTTCTTCGGGTAGGCGACAACGCACAGCAGGTCCACCAGACGGCCCGCCGTACACAAGGCCCCGGAGTTCAACCCGTTGCGCGCCGCGTACAATCCGAGCCGGTGAAGCTCCATCACGCGCTGATTGTTCCGGTACGGGTTGCCCTGGCTGCCGTTGCTCTTCAGCAGGAGCGACTTGGACACATCCACCGTCAGGAGCTGCTCGCCCATCTCACGGCAGAAATCCGCGTCCAGATGCGAGTCAAAAACGTTCATGACCATAGGAGCATCACCAGCACCCTGTAGCGGCCATCCGAGTCAAGGAACGTGGAATGGGCGCGCCGATACCGGAACGCCATGGGGTCGCACCGCCAACCGTCCACCTCGTTGTACTGGAAGCGCTCCAGATCCTCGCGCGCCGCCCGTTCCGACGAGTACGCGATCGGCCATGCATGCCACTTGCCCGGGTGCGCGTGGCACCACAGGCACGTCTCGCTGATCGTCCTATTGACGCTGTCGATAAGACCGCCCATGGTCTCCTCCTTAGAATTCCGGCTCATCGTCCGGGCCGACGGAAGACGCGTCAGCGTCGGCGGCCCACGGGTCGTGAGGCCCGCCAATGGCCGGCTCCACCGGACTCGACTGGGATGCCTCCTGCCAGGCGGAGCCACCGAACGTGGCACCACCCGAGTACCCGTTTTGGCCGCCCTGATTGCCCTGGAAGCCGCGGGCTGGAGTTTGCTTGGCCACGGCCGCGGTCGCGTACCGCAGCGAGGGGCCAATCTCGTCGACCGTGAGCTTCACGATCGTGCGGTTCGTCCCGTCGTTCGCCTGGAAGGTCTCCTGGGAGAGCACGCCGTGGGCGATGACGCGCATGCCCTTGGCCAGGCTCCGGCTGACATGCTCGGCGAGCTCGCGCCACGCGGTGCAGCGCATGAACAACGCCTGGCCGTCCTCCCACTGTCCCGACTGACGGTTGAACGTCCGCGGGGTGGCGGCGATCGTGAAATTGCACACGGACGCGCCGGTGGAAACCGAACGCAGTTCGGGGTCGGCGGTCAGATTGCCGACGATCGTCAATTCCGTCTCACCGGCCATCGGTCAGCACCTTCCCGTTGCGTTCCACGCAGGACCGGCAGGCTGCCGCATTGCTGACCACGTCCGCGGCCATGTCGACCAGCGTCGGCTGATGAGTCAGATAACCGAGCCTGATGATGCCGACAGCGGCGACGTACGCCTGATCGCAGAGCTTCACCCCGCGATCCACGAATTCGTCTCGCGTCAGGTTGTCCAGATCGCCGCACGTCTCCGTTTCGGCCGTCATGGACGGTTCGGGCTTCTCCACCTTCGGCTGCTCCACGGTCGGCGTCGCGGACGGAACCGTACCGGATTTGACGCTGCGGCCGCGACGCTTCTTCGGCTCGGGCCATTGCGGCCACGAGTCGGTCTCCTTCATCACCGCCTCGCGCATCGTCAGCGACACATCCGTCGAAAGCGGTTGGGTGACCACGGTCAGGACCGTGTCGCCGTAATCCTTCTGCACCCTGGACAACGCCTTCGCCCGGTCATCCATGGACAGGTCACGATACGGCGTATCCAGACGTTTCAGGTCATCGTCGGTCACAATGACCTCCTTCCAGTTCTTGTTTAAAGCCATACGGGCTCCTTTCGGGCCGGCACCGGGAGTCGAACCCGGCACACCGGAACGGAATCCGCCACACACCATTTCGACAACGATTCCGCTCCGGCCGCCGTACCCCTTATGGGGCGCCGGCCAAACGCGCGGACGCCACGACGGCTGGGGACACATCCTGACGACGTCCGCGCGATCTTCTGTTATTGGCACCGGTTTGTACGTGTTTTCCTTCACGCCGCCCGACGAGGAAAGCAGAAAAACGCCGGGCAAGACTCCTACTCGCCGTCCTCGCTGTCGGCGATCGACAGCAGCGTCACGCCCAGCAGCCCACCCGCGATGAAGGCGAGGAAGTGCAGGACGCTGAACGCGCCGTCCGCCAACCCGGCGACCCACCAGACCAGCCCCCAGCCCGCGATCAGGATGAACAGGGCGCCGGCGATCAGGCAGAACGCGAGCTTCTGCTGCCGCTGCCTCACCGTCAACGGGGACGGTGTCTTGCGATGCCTCATCGCCTATTCCTCCATGCTCTTGATCCACCGGTCCATCGCCGCGCGGCTGACCCGGCGCCTGCCGGGCTTGCCGTCACGGTTCGGCGCGCGGAAACTGTCCAGATCGCCATCGTCTATGGCACGGCGCACGCCGCGCACGTCGAGCGAATACACCTGTGCAGCCTGTTCCGGGCTCCATGCCAGGCGCTCACCCAACGGGACACGGCTCGTATCCGAGGTTCGTACCACACCGCCGACGGCCATCACACCACCTCGTTTTCATCGGGAACGTCCAGATACCTGTCGGCGAGCGCCGCCGCGTACGGCAGAAGGAGCCGGACCGCGGAGGCGGTCAGGACGGCCATCGCGAGGAGATTGCCCATCGGGTGCGCGCACGCGTCGTGCGTCATCAGCCAGACGAACGCGCATACGGCGGCGAGCGCGAGCATCGCCTTCACCGGATGGCCGGAAGGCCGGTTGGTATCATTGGACTGGGTGGGCATCATGCCTTCCTTTCACTCAGACCGTCCCGAAAAGATTTCCGAGGTCCCTCAGGACGGTTTTCCTTTACCGGATCCGTTCCTCGTTCGTCATAAGCTTGAATCGCCAAACACAAGCCCTTCACGACGGGGAAAGGAAGAATCATGTCCGGAATCGACATCGACGAGATCCAGACGGTCATCGACGCGATCGGGTCCAGCGGCGACGCCACCGGGAAATGGGCGAAGGCGATCGACGCGATCATGCGCACGGTCTTCGCCGTCAGAGACAGGTTTCGCAAGCCTGACACCGACGCCAATGACGCGCCATCCGAAGGCGACGAGCCGGGCGCTTCGACGGCGGAGGCAGGCAATGCGGCAGCCGAGGGAGACGATGCGCAACGGTATGCGGAGCTCGAGCTTCGCGTCGCCCGTTGCGAGGAGGCGATCGGCATGCTCGCCGAGTCGGCTTGTGGTCTCACGCAGCTCGCCAAGAGCCTGGTCGAAGCGAACGGACAGATCACCAAGGCGCTCGGCATGCAATGCGATCTCTCCAAGGACATCGTCGAACAGACCGGGCTTCTTGCCAGGCAGACCGAATCCCTCTCCAAGGGACTCGCCATGACCGGAGAGGCGATCAAGACAATCTCCGCGGAATGATTCCAAAGCCATCACTCCTCACCCCCATCGGCGAGCGCTAGACTTTCATGTATGAATGCGAATGACGTATCCGCGGTGCTGTCGGCCGTGTTCGCAGGCGTTTCGACGGTCGCTGCCTTCTTCACCATCTGGTGGCCATGGCATACGCGAGGGAAAGCCTCCATCAGCCATCGCGCTATCGTTCCAAAGAAATTCCCGGAATGGCTTCCGCATCTGATTTTGCCCTGCAACCTCAGGAGACCGAATTTGCTTGTGCAATGGCGCAACGACGGAGATGGGACCGCACATGCCGTAAAAGTCAGCAGCAAAGAATGCGACGTGGTCCTCATCATCGACGGGGAGCAATACCGGCACGGATTCGACGTCGTCAAAGACATTCCACTGCTCAACCCCGGAGATACTTTCATCTCGATTCTCCTTCCGAAGCACGAAACTGGCTTGGCGCGCGTAAATGCGACTTTGGAATATCTAGAGGAACCCACCCGTCTGAAGAGGTCCCACGTATCCACAACGATTTTGTTGCCATATCGATTGCGAGGACTGCGTCCTCTGGCTGATCCGGAAAAACACGCTGCATGGGAAGACCTTCAAGACGCCTCCGAACGAATGGGATATGGTTCAACAGACATCGAAGTCTTGAATTTCGTACAACGGGTCTGCCCGGAATATCTCGATAGACTCGGACTCCCGCCGCTCGACGGCAGTCATCGACCGAGCTGAACGTCAACGCGGCCGTATAATCCGACACAAACACCACACTCATTCCGACTCACCCCCATCAGCGAGCGCCTTGGTTTCCTCGACTCCGCTGCAAACCAAGTCATGGAAGTCTTCGCCGAGAATTTCGGATAGGTCAATGACCATGCTCAGTGGCATGTCATCGCTTCCGAGTCGATTCGAGACTGTCATCCTGTTCAGTCCCGTCTCTTTAGCAATCTCCGTCAACGGGATTCTGCTGATGCGCTGCTTGTCGCGAAGTCGACGAACAACCTGCGCAGCTCTTTTAGCACCTGATAAATTCTTCATGCGAGCAACATTAGCACCAGATAAAATCATTTGCAAGTGCTAAAGTTTCTTGCATGGCTAAACCCTACATTTGGAAAACAGCCGATTATGTCGCTGCAGAGATAATGGGCCGGCTCATAGGCGAGACCGGTCTAACGCTTCACGCCCTCCAGGAAAGATCAGGGGACACAATAGGATACAACCGGTTCCGTGATATCCAGAAAGGACTCAAAGCCCCAATGAGACTTTCTGAATTCCTGACAATTTGCGACGTATGTCAAGTAGACGCCGCAGAAACGCTTCGCACGATCAGAGACGAGGCAAGAAGGCGCGAAGAGAGTCAAAAAGACATCAGCGTTATGTCTGACGAGGAGCGCATTGCGGTCGCGAAGCGTGAATACGCCGAGAAACCATGGGGATTGGCTGCACTGCATGATCCGAACAAAAAGATCGAGATGATGGGCGACGCCGGCCCCGACTGGGATGATCCGGCCTGACATCGGATAGGGGGGACAATGGGAAGGGAACGCACACTGCCCGAACTGTCAACGATGACCTACGGGCAGATGAGACTGCTTGCCGCGCAATTGGGCGTCAGCGTGGCCAGCAGCGAGGACATGGACGACGACACCGCCGGCATCTACTGCGAGCGCACACAGTCCATCATCCTCGACAGAAATATGACATACCGGCAGAAAAGATGCACGTTAGCGCATGAGCTCGTGCACTGGGAGCACAGTGACCAGGCGTGCACGCCGATACTCGAGACCAAGGCCGAATGCCGTACTAGGCGGGAGACCGCGATGCGGCTCATACGTCCGACCGAATACGCCGCAGCCGAAGTGCTTCACGATGGACACCCGGCCGGCATAGCCGAGGAGCTTGATGTCACCAGGCTGGTGCTCGACGACTATCGAAGGATGCTGCACGATACGTTAAGAATCACGGAGATCAGCTAGAGCATGTATTCGAAGGCCTGGCCTTTGCGTCGAAGTACGGTTTATCACCGATGAGCGGCCTGCGTCTTATCGCTGTGAAATCCATTCTCTTTCCCGCGATTGAAGATAGAATGTCGTACGCATTCATCTGCGCAGTAAACTCCGCGTATACGGTTCCGTCGTCCGTCTTCAAGAGGAGCTTGGGTCTGGCCTGTGACGGAGGCAGCGCCGGCACTTCGTCGACCGATGCCACAAATGACACATGTTCCCCTATCGGCCCATCGGTGATATCCCTGCACGCGCTGCTTCCTATGCGGAATTTGAGTTGGCTTTGCGCTGGAGCACCGGCTATGCTGTCTCCGAGCATGTCGTAGAAGACGTCTTCGCTGATGATACGGATATCCTGTCCGGATGCCTGGAGCTTTTCGGCTTTGAGCCATTTGCTGCTCTTGGCTCCTTTCAGGGCGGCGTTGTAATCGGTGCTGCCGGTGACGAGATAATTGGTGCTCTTAGTCACACCTTTCCCGTTCACGCCACCGAGATTGGAAACGGCGCGCTGTGCGTTCTCCCTGGTCATTCGTTTCAGGGCTCCGGTGAACACGAATGTTCGCCCGTCGAACGCCGGATCCGGCGTCACTTCTTCCGCCGGAGCGATCTGAAGCAGATTATCTTCATCACGGAAGATGGACGCCGAGCCGCTGCGACGTCCTTCATTTGCTGGCATTGATATGTCTTCATCAGAGATGCGTTTACGCATGAATTCATAGCATGCGATCGTCTGCTCGACATCATCGAGCGCCCTATGCGTCTGCGTTTCGCCGATGCCAAACCTATTAACGAGGTCTATGAGTCGGTTGTGCTTCTCTTCAGGGTACAGATATCTTGCGAGACGCATCGTGTCCAGAAAATCATTGGTGACCGGGTTTCCTGTGATACGCATCGACGCGTCGTACAGAAAGTTGACGTCAAAATTGACGTTGTGCCCCAGGATCAGGTCATCAGACAACCACGAGATGAACGCCGGAAGCACCTCTTCCACCGTCGGCTGGTCGGCCACCATATCGTCGGTGATTCCGGTGATATCGGTGACCACTGGTGGGATCGGGCGCACGGGATTGACGAGCTGATGGTACCGTTCGACTTCGGCACCATTACGGATTCGGATGGCGCCGATCTCGATTATCATGTCGGCCTGAGGGTCCAGACCGGTGGTCTCAAGATCCAACGCTGTATATGTATCCCTCGAGGCGAGAACGCTATATCCCTTATCATCCCTAAGCATCATTGCCCCTTTCGCATCCTCATCGGCTTACGCTACGATTTTATTCCAGAAGGCGGTAAATATCCGTCCGCACGTCCACGAAGGGGAGGAATAATCATGTGCAAAGAGAAGACCCTGCAGCAGGCGCAGGAGAACATGAAGGTCGTCAACGCAGCCGTTGACGCTTACCAAAACGGAACGATGAGCAAAGAAGAAGCAGGCCGAATCGTATACGAGCGACTGTTCGGAGAATCGGAAACCGGTCAACCGCACCATAAGTAAGCCGCACCGTCGCTGCGTCGGCGAGCGCCGGGACGGCTTGTGTCATGTGCGGTTACATAGGCCTACATTGCTGTTTGGTATTTCGCGTTTTCTGTTCCATGGGCAGAATCCGCCGGCGTAATGCATGTTTTTCTGGAACAGTGCGACCGCGTCCGGTGACAGCGATTCCAGATAGTTGTAGTTGACTATCCTGGCGACGCAGTATATCGATACTTGCTCGGCTCCGGCGGTTTTCAGGCATGCGGCGACCGATTGGACGTTCGCCCCGGTCACCCATGAGTCGTCGAGGAGCAGGACGTTCCCATTCAAGTCGGGTGCGGATTCGATGTGGAACCTTTCCGGGTCGAAGCGTCTTTTCTCACCTTCCGACGCGGTGATTTCCACCTCGGGCAGACCTCCCATGACCGATGTGGCTATCTCATGGAACGGGTGCGGTTTCCCGTATCGCGGTGATTGCCTGGTCGATGGTACCATCGCCCAGGCAACTGGCGATCCTCCGGCGACCGCGTTCAGGCAATCCCCGTGTCCGACTATGCCCAATGCCAGAATCGCCCTGACGAGCGTGCGGTAGTCAGGTGACGCCGGATGCTCGTCCTTGTACCCGTACATCATCTTCAACGACTGGCTTCTTGGTTCCGGGGCGTAGACGCCGAATGCGAGCCGGTCGGCGAGAAGGTGCCCGGCGCCCATGGCGGATGCACTGCCGTGGATGAGCGAGCAGCCGCGGCACATCCAATAACCGGCGCCTTTGAACCCACCGCATTCGGGGCACAGGTATCCGTGGACCGACTTGTACCTCACGGTTTTCAGGTAGCTGCCGGCCATGCTGTCTATGGCGCGGTCAAGCGCTAATCCGTATCTACTGATCATTCGACCTCGATGCGCCTGCCGACAACAGCATGTCCACGGATTCCTCGAGCGCACGTCCCATTCCCAGAAGGTCATGCAATCTCGCCTTTACGTCGTCGACAGTGGACGCCACACACACGCCCGGCCTGGACGCCAGCTTCCTTCCCCATTCAGTCCCGTCGACGACGGTGTCCCTGAGTATCACGGGACGACCATGCTGCTGGGCCTGACGGGCTTGGATCCTGGTCCCGGAATGCTCGGACGCCTGCACGACGACGGTGGCCACACCGTATCCGCTCATCGACGCGTTCCGCATCGGGAACGTGTACTTGGTCGGCCCCTGGTCCGGCCAGAACTGCGAAAGCACAAGCCCGTCGCGTCCGATGCGGTCCTGCAGCGGCCCGTTCTCCCTGGGATACCGTTTGGTGATCCCGGTGCCGATGAACGCGACCGTGCGCCCTCCTTCCTCCAAAGTCTTGACATGAGCAGCGGTGTCTATGCCCGAGGCGAGGCCGGCGATGACGGCGAACCCGCATGACACCAGCATGGAAGCCGTGTCCTGCGCGAATTTCAGTGATTCGGCGTCGGCCTTCCGGGAACCGACAACACTGACGCCAAGCTCGTCCTGTACCATGCGGCCTTCCGCGAAAAGGAACGGGGGCATGTCCACGACCTGTCGGAGCCTGTTCGGATACCGGCCATCGAGGACGGAAACGAAGTCGAGACCACGACGCTCCCACGAGTCCACTTCGTCCATCGCCGCGTCGAATGCGGACTCAAGTTCCGCGGCCCTTGCCCGCGGAACGGGTATGTCCAGGTCATCGAACAGGGTCGGCTCACCGTTCTCGAAATCATCCGGATCCTCGTCGTCATACAACGGGTTGTTACGCGGGTCGATTTCATGCATGAGCACCCTCAGGGCGCTTCCGTTGCGCTCGACGGTCTCGGCTATGGACGACCACGAATCACGCTTCCGGTCGATCGTGTTAAGCAACGCCACCAGAGCGGCGTTCTCCCGCATCAAACCCTTATCGTCAGACATCTGCCACGCTCCAATGCATCTCACCGGTCACCCCATTCTAATATCGGAACGTTACATTCAACGTCATGAGGCAACCGTCCGCGAGCGCGTCAGTCTTCTATCCGCGTGCCGGCGTCGTGTCGATGATCTCGTGGTCGTCATGCAGGTCTGGTATGGCTTTGGCCATGAGCATGCCGAGGCTTGCAGTGTCGAGGTGCGTGTATTGCGTGGCCGTCCGGATGCCGGCGTTTCCCATTATGGTGCCGGGCCGAAACTTATTCTCCCTGACTTTTCCGATCTATCCTTGGCGTTACCGTCTTGCGGAAAGTGTCAGGAGCCACCAGTAGGACATGGCGGTATAGATATCCATGCAGACCTTTGAAGACCTCGATCTCGTTGGCCCGCAACCGATCCATTCTCGACGAGAAGCCTCCAGGGGACATGCCGTTCTTTCTCGCCGCCACGACGATATAGGCGACATGGTCTTTCTTTGCGTCCTCGATCTTGATTCCATAATCGGTGTGCAGCATGATGAATGAGTCATAGAGTTTTTTCTGGATCCATGCCTCGTAGCATCGTTCGTGGTTGTGGACGAACCGCAGCCTGGGCGAGATGCTTTCGAGCACCTTGTCGTCCTTGAATTCGACGAACGCGAGATCCCCGTTGCCCAGTGCGAACAGTCCGTCCACGCTTGAAAGACGCGGGACGTGATGCCTGCGCGAGAAATCCCTGGCGTATTCGTCAAGGTCGCAGCCGACATGACCGTCCTCAACCAGCGAACGGGATTCCGTCTCGTTGATCCGGTATCCGCTGAGCTTCGTGATGGTTTTCAGATGACCGATTCCGGCCACCACTTGCAACGCGGAAACCATCTCCTATTCCTCCTGGTCCTTCCGCAGGCTCATGTCTATCTGAATCCGTTCGAGAATGTCGAACGGCTTGGCCATGGATTCGAGCAGTTCGTTCTGCCGTTCCTCGTCGGCGAGACGGAACGTGCTGCATTTCGGGTTCTTTTCCGATGGTTCCGGGGCGTATATGCGCAAACCGTCGTATCGATGGTACTGGGAGTAGATGATGAGTGCGTGCATGAAATACGGGCTGTGCGTGGTGAGTAGAACTCTGGTCCCAAGCTCCTTCGCGCAACGCACCAGGGTCTCGGCGTAGTACAGCTGCCATTCCGGATGAAGATGGATCTCTGGCTCGTCCAGGATGAGGAAGGTGTCCTCGTCAAGGATCCCATGCTCGAGGAGATAGCCGAGCATCACCATCGAAGTGGCGCCGAGGGACACGTTTCTCAGATGTATCGGCTCGGAAAGCCCATCGGTCGAATCCATGACCGGGGTGCCGTTGACGATTCTGGTTCTGGTGTCGCATCCTTTCCCCAACACGTCGAGAATGTCCTGCACGATACGGGACCGCTCCTCCGCCTGGGTGTCGGTCATCGCCTTCGACATGCCGACGGACGACCGGGAGTCGACGATGTCGCGGTTCTGTTCGTCGATGCTCATGTGGGCGAGGTTCCTGTACCCGAACAGCACTTCGAAGTAATCGCGCTGAGGTTTCAGGATATCGTTCACCACCTGCGGGTCGTCGATCAGGATGGCCGCGGTGCGTTCAGGCAGTCGCGATTCCATGGTTACGCACTTGTCGGATTTGAATTCCACGGTGCTCTCAAAATCCCATCGGTCATCCTCGAGTCCGGCCGACGCCGTGCTGATTCCTATGGAGAAACGCGAGTTGACCTGTTCGTCGAAGACGCCTTGGAACTCCTGCGTCGCGAACAGCCGCCTGACCACGCTCTCGTCCTGGCCTATGTATTCGACGCATTTCGTCCTGAACTCGACCGCCTCCGGAGAATCGCCGGCGACCCATTCGCAAAGGGACTCGTAATCCTTGCCGGCGCTTCTACTGGGCCGCTGCCCGGAGAACCAATCCCTGACATCATCTGGGCCGTATCCGTCCCGTTTCCGCAAATCGGCGAACAATGTTTTCAGATCGGTCTTTACGTATTCGAGAATCCTGAGATCCAGACCGGGGCCTGCGGCGTTCCGTACCGCTATCTGCGTCAATTGTGCCGCTATGCGGTCGGCGAATTCGTTGGTGAAGTCATGCTGGGAGTTCACCAACGCGAACAGCGCCTTTCCGATGGTGCTCTTGCCCGTATCGTTCGGCCCGGCGACCACCGTGATACCGTCAAGATCGACGGTCGTGTCCGTTACCTTGCCGATGCCGTCAACCGTCAGTCTCATTCTTCGTCTCCGTATCGCGTTCCGGAACCGGACCCCATGCGGCAATGGCATGAATATCCGGCGTTTTGGTTCAGTCCGACAACATTGTATCCGCATCCCGGGCGGTTCCTGACACGTATAGGACGTTTCACAGCAATTGATCATCTGCGACATGATGTTCACCCCCATTCCGGTGTTACCCGACATCAACAGCCTGTACATCGATCGCGTCAACGCCATGCAGGTCGGGTATGGCTTTGGCCATGAGCATGCCGAGATTTGCCGCGTCGCGGTGCGTGTATTGCATGGTCATCTGGATGCTGACATGTCCCATGATGCTGATGCGCGCGTCCTCGGGCATGCCGGCGCGCGCCGTCATCGACGCCATCCAATGCCGGGCGGAGTGGATCCGCACCTGCGGCAGGCCCGCCGCCTCCAACGCCTTCAACCAGTGGTGGCGCTCCACGGACTCGCGGACCGGAGTGCCCCTCTGCGTCGTGAACACCAAGTCGCGCGGTCCAATACGCAGGCGTCGTATGCGCGCCCACAACCGGTCCCACAGGCTTTGGGAGATGGGCACGAACCGCGTGGCGGCGCGCGTCTTGGGCGTGGTCAGCCACAGGGTGCCGTACAAGTGCTCGGCGTCGAGCCATTTGGGGATCACCGTCTCGCCGGGGCGCCCGTACGCCTGGATCTGCTGCTGCACGAATATGCCGGGCACCCCGTCCCGCAGTTCCAGCTCGTAGGGCATGAGCGCGTACCGTTCGCCCTCGCGCATGCCGGCGGCGAACGCCAGTTCGAACAGGAGCGCCCACATCTCCGTACAATCGCCGGTGTCCACGGGGCCGCGCCTCGCCTCGCCCATATCCGTGACGGCGGCGATGAGTCGCCGCGGCTGGTCTGGCGCGAGGATCCGCACCGGCGTCGGTTCCACGCGAGGTGGACGCACCTTCCTGCACGGGTCCACCGGTATCAGCTCCTCCAGTTCGGCGTCGTCCAGCACCATCTTCAGGCTGACGAAGTGGTCCTTCAGCGTGGAGGGGGCGAGCCGCTCCCCCAGCACGCGCATGCACCGGCGGACATGCTCCGGCGTCAGATCCGCGAGGCGCACGTGGCCGATGACCTGACAGCAGGCGTGCAGGCGGCCGGCGCGCGTCCTGTAGGTGGTGGGCTTGACGCGCGTCCGGTAGTCCTCCAGCCAGCGTTCCACGTAATCGTTGAGGTGCGGGGATTTGGCGCCGGGCATGAGGCCGGTGCGTTCGAGCTCGGCGATTTTGGCGTCGAACCGTTCCCTGGCTTCGGCCTTGGTGCGTCCCTTGGCTTCGACGTAGCGGCGTTTGCCGGTGGCGGGGTCGGCCCCGAGGTCCTTGCGGAACCTCCATGTGCCGTCCTTGCCGTGGATGATGCTGCCGGCTCCCTTGGTGCGGCGTTTCCGTGTGGCCATGATGGTCTCCCTTTCCGTGTTCGGGAGAGCACCCTAAGCGTGTCCGCGCGTGGTCTCGGAGCCGTTGTGATCGTTGCCCTCCGAGGTCTCCCAAAGGGCACACTATCCGCACACTATCGGTGTCACAAACGGCCCGATACGTGGCAGAAACCGCCATTTTCTCCGCATTCAAAAACGGCGCGATTTCAACGTTCCGCATCCGGAAACCGTTGGAATCGCGCCGTTTTTTAACCCCTGTGAAGCTCAGTGGGACACGTTAAATTTGAACTCCAC
>OBXU01000262.1_pt1 | contig 18299 bp, 9 predicted proteins | sample 1476671 | NCBI WGS metagenome assembly OBXU01 (sample SAMEA2580182, study PRJEB22360) | human gut metagenome | biome: human gut; feature: human-associated habitat; material: faeces | place: Denmark | collected 2008/2010
CCTGCTCCCACAAGGCCGGGCCACGGTTATAAGCACACAAAAGTTCCTATAGGCCTGATTTTGTTAACACAGTGTATGTTTAATCAGTGGTGATGTTGTGTCGGCTTTGCCTTGCTTTGCCGGTTCGGCATCCATTGGAATCGATGAAGACTCCTGTCATAGCCACAACAAGAGAATAAAGGAAGTTTCAATGGAGAAAAGCTCCAATAGACGTTTCGGTATGCGCACCGTTGCGGCCATTGTAGCCGGCCTGATGGTCGGTGGCATGTGCACCGCGATGACGGCCAGCGCCGCCGACGATAGTGCAGCCGGGTACAGTGCCACGGCTCCCGTGAATCTCACCCGCCCGGCCACCGTCCCGAGCATGGACGGCTGGACCGACGGCACCGGCGCATGGACGCTGGGCGAAGGCACCCGCGTTGTGTCGAGCGATGCACTGGCCGCGCGTGCGCAGAGCCTGGCATCCGAGCTGACCAAGTTCACCGACGTGGACATCAAGGCCGCGACCGGTTCAGCGACGGGCAAAGACATCTCGCTCACGTTGGATGCATCGAAGAAGGCCGAACTGGGTGATGAGGGATTCAAGCTGTCCATCGGCTCGAAGGGCCTTGAAGTCATCGGCGCGACCGACATCGGCGTGTTCTACGGCACCCGTTCCGTCTCGCAGATGCTGCGCCAGGGCCAGCTGACCCTGCCCGCCGGCACGGTCGTCACGAAGCCGAAGTACAAGGAGCGCGGCGCGACGCTGTGCGCCTGCCAGATCAACATCTCCACTGACTGGATCGACCGTTTCCTGTCGGACATGGCCGACCTGCGCCTCAACTACGTGCTGCTGGAGATGAAGCTCAAGCCGGAAGAGGACAGCACCAAGAAGGCCGCCACGTGGTCGTACTACACGCGCGACGACGTCAAGAAGTTCGTCAAGAAGGCGAATAACTACGGCATCGACGTGATTCCGGAGATTAACTCCCCGGGCCACATGAACATCTGGCTGGAGAACTACCCGGAGTACCAGCTTGCCGACGACTCGGGCCGGAAGGATCCCAACAAGCTCGACATCTCCAACCCGGAGGCCGTGAAGTTCTACAAGACGCTGATTGACGAATACGACGGCGTATTCACCACGAAATACTGGCACATGGGCGCCGACGAGTACATGATCGGCACCAGCTTCGACAACTACAGCAAGTTGAAGACGTTCGCCGAAAAGCAGTACGGAGCCGGCGCGACACCGAATGATGCGTTCACCGGCTTCATCAATGACATAGATAAATACGTCAAGGCCAAGGGCAAGCAGCTGCGCATTTGGAACGACGGCATCGTCAACACCAAGAACGTCTCCCTGAACAAGGACATCGTCATCGAATACTGGTATGGTTCCGGCCGCCAGCCGCAGGAGCTCGTCCAGGACGGATACACGTTGATGAACGCGACCGACGCCCTGTACTGGTCCCGTTCGGCACAAGTGTACAAGGTCAACGCCGCAGGACTGTACAACAACAAGAACTGGAACGTCGGAACCTTTACCGGCGGACGACAGATCGACAAGAACTACGACAAACTGACCGGTGCGAAGGTATCCATCTGGCCTGACAGCTCATTCTACCAGACCGAGAACGAGGTCGAGAAGGAGATCTTCGACGGTATGCGCTTCATCTCGCAGATGACGTGGTCCGATTCCCGCCCGTGGGCGACGTGGAACGATATGAAGGCGGACATCGACAAGATCGGCTACCCGCTGGACATCCGCGAGTACGACTACACCCCGGTCGATGCCGGCATCTACGACATCCCCCAGCTCGCTTCGATTTCCAAAGGCCCGTGGGAGCTCATCACCACGCCTGACGGCTACTACCAGATGAAGGATACAGTGTCCGGACAGTGTCTTGCGCTCTTCACCGGAAGCAAGCATCTCGATGTCGTCACCCAGGTCGGCGCGACGCCGGAACTGCGCAACTGCGCCGACGTGTCCGTCGGTCAGGATCAGCGCGACACCGCCAATGAGCGTAACACGCAGAAGTGGCAGATCCGCGCCGACAAGGACGGCAAGTACACCATCTCCCCGGCGCTGACGCAGCAGCGTCTCGCCATCGCCACCGGCAACGAGCAGAACATCGATCTGGAGACCCATCGTCCCGCCGCTGGCACCGTCGCTCAGTTCCCGGCTGACCTGGTCAGCGACAACGCGCTGTTCACGCTCACCGGCCACATGGGCATGTCCGCCACCGTGGACTCCAAGACCGTGAACCCGGCCTCCCCGTCCAAGATCACCGTCAAGGTGAGGGCCGCATCCGACGCGAACACCGGTGACGTCACCGTCACCCCGGTCATGCCGGAAGGCTGGGAGATCAAGCCCGGAAGCGTCAGCCTCAAGTCGATTCCGGCCGGCAAGGCCGCCATCGCCTACTTCAACGTGGTCAACACCACTGGGACGGGCGACGCCACCGTGCAGTTCAAGCTCACCAACACCGAGACCGGTGAAGAGCTCGGCACCACCAGCGTGGCGCTGACCGGCAGCCTGACCGAGGACGTGGAAGCAAGCGACTACGCGGCGAGCTCTCAGGAGACCACCGACGAGCATGCTCCCGTGGGCAACGCCTTCGACAAGAACGCAAACACGTTCTGGCACAGCAAGTACTCCAACCCCAGCGCCAATCTTCCGCACTGGCTGGCGTTCAAGGCGTCGCCCAGCGAGGGCAACAAGATTGCGACCATCACCCACCTGTACCGTCAGGACAAGCTGAACGGCCCGGCCAAGAACGTCGCAGTGTACGTGGTGGCGGCCAGCACCGCCAACAGCGTCGCCGATGTCACCGACTGGGGCGAACCCGTCGCCACGGCTGAGTTCCCGTACACCAAGGAACTGCAGACCATCGCGCTGCCGAGTACCATTCCGTCCGGTGACGTGTACGTCAAGTTCCAGATCAACGACGCATGGGGCCTCTCCGAAACCAGCGTAGGCGTCACCTGGGCGGCTGTCGCCGAGCTGGCTGCGACGGCCAAGGCCATTCCGGTCGAGCTCACCGAGCCCGAGCAGCCGAAGGACAACCCCGAGGTTACGGAGACTCCGGAGGCTACGGGTGTGACCGTTTCTGGCGATGGTGTTGCCGATGGCGCGCTGTCGCTGAAGAAGGGCACCACCGCGCAGCTGACCGCGAAGGTCGCGCCGGATGACGCGGACCAGGCGGTGACGTGGGCCTCCAGCGATGACAAGGTCGTGACGGTCGACAAGACCGGCAAGGTGACCGCCGTCGCGAAGGGCGTGGTGAAGGTGACCGCGACCACGGCGAACGGCAAGTCCGCCTCTGTGACCGTCACCGTCACCGAGGACTCTGAGGTGCCCGGCCCGACTGGCCCGACCGAGCCGACCGAACCGGGTACGGAGAAGCCGACCACGAAGCCGAACGACGGCAAGCTCAGCGCCACCGGCGCCGACACGGCGGTGCTCGCCACCATCGCGGCTCTGTTCGCGCTGGCCGGTGGTGCGGTCGTCGCGGTTCGTCGCCGCAGCGTCCGCTGACGCTGATCGGTTCTGACCGATCAATAGCCACAGGAGGCCCCTCGCCAATGAACCGCACCCCGATTGTTGGACTGAAGTAATTCAGATTCGATGATCGGAGGTGCGGTTTCTCATGTGTAGGGATCGCAGGCGTCATTACGATGACGGTTTCATGCGGGTCGTCGCCGACCTGATCCGGGGCGGGGCTGGGAGGCGTTCTCTCGCCCGCCGGCTTGGCGTGCCCGTCAGTACCGCGGGAAAATGGGTGTTGTCATACCGGTTTGGCGGGGAGGCGGCGCTCATGGGAGAACGCGAAGGCAACAGGAGATACGACTACGAGACGAAGCTCGCGGCGGTGCGCGACCATGTGGAGCATGGGCTGACGAAGGCCGAAGTCATGGAGAAGTACAGGATCGCGAGTCTCACCCCGTTGGAGCGTTGGTGCCGCGAGTACCGGTCCGGCGGCCCGGACGCGCTGCGTCCGAAACCGAAGGGCAGGCCCAAGGGCGCGAAATCCAAGCCGAGGCCGGCTCCCACAAGGGAACAGCTCCTTGAGGAGGAGAACGCGTACCTCAAGGCGAGGGTCGCGTACCTGGAAAAAGTCGACGCCCTGCTGGCGTGGAGATCGGCAACCGGGACAGAACGGTGATCGTCTCCATGCTGGCGGGGCTGGGACATCAGCTCCGGCACCTGCTCAGGGCGGCCGGACTGGCGAAAAGCACGTATTACCATCTTCTGTCGCATCCGGCCGCCGTGACCCGGCCGGACATCGAGCCGATGGTCGCCGAGATATTCGCGCGCACGCCCAACGGGTGCGGCCACCGGCAGATACGCATGTGCCTCGTGCACGAGTTCGGGGTGCGGGTGAGCCACAAGAGCGTGCTGAAGGTCATGAGGCGCATGGGCCTGGAATGCCGGATACGCAGGCCGAACCCGTACCGGAAATACAGCTCGTACCGGGGCGAGACGGGCGCGAGGGTGGAGAACCTGCTGAACCGCGACTTCACGGCCGACCGGCCGTGGGCGAAGCTGGGCACGGACGTCACCGAGTTCAGGGTCGCCGACGGCAAGGCGTATCTGGCTCCCGTATACGATATGGGATCCAAGGAGATCGTGGCCTGGGACGTCAGCCGGCATCCCGACATGGCCCAGCAGTGGCGCCTGCTCGCCATGCTCGAGGAGAAGCTGCCCGAAGACGCCAACCCGATCCTGCGCTCCGACATGGGCTGGCAGTACCGGCACCGGTGGTGGCGCGACCGGCTCGCGGGACTGAACATCCGCCAGTCCATGAGCAGGAAGGGCAACTGCATCGACAACGCCGCGACCGAGCAGGTGTTCGGCCACCTCAAGGACGAGTTCTACGCCGGACGCGAGTTCGCCTCATACGAACAGTTCAAGAACGAACTGGACGCGTACATCATCCACTGGAACACCAAACGCCGCCAGATACGACTGGAGGGACACACCCCGGAGGAATTCCGGAACATGTCCCTCACAGCCTAATCAGGTACCCTTAATAAACCACGTCCAACAATCGGGGCGCAGTTCAAATTCTCACTCGGGGCTCTCTTTATTCGTGCTTGCCTGCAATCACCACTCGATGCCATACTCGGCATACATATAAACATCGTATTGGTAGTCGTTGCTGTAGCTCATATCGTTGTGATGCGATTCATGATGGTTGTTGTCAGACTGCATAATCGTCCCTTTTCCTAGCCTCATCGGTATTACAGTCAGATATAACGTCAGCATGTAACCGGGGCATGCTCACCCAACGAACCGAGGGTGAATTCATGGCGAACTGTTGCGCCCTATGCTTGCGGCCAGTGAGGCTGAACTGCAGCGACTCAAGCGCGACGATCCGGAACTCGTCAGCGAGTACCAATCCATCAAAGGATTCACTGCGAATTACGAATCATTCGATGACCGCACATATTTGCGATTCATCGCCTAGCAGCGACATCGCGTGCGTATTCCGATGTCTGCCGGGTGACTGGAGAACACTGATACATACGAAAGCGGCCGGCGCTAGGCATTGCTGCCCGGCGCCGGCCGAGAGGATAAGGATTATTCCTTATTTATTACTGCTTAGGCTATAACCTCGCTTTCACAGTTGCTCGCGATTGCGACGGTAGGCGATAGCGGCGCCAGCACCTGCCAGCAGCAGTCCAGCCAGAGCGATCGTGGCGACATTGGAGCCCGTGTTGGAAACAACGTTGCCATCACCCTTGGCAGCGGGACGCTTCACCAGAGCGGCAATTGCCTTCTCCAGGGCTTCACGAGCCGCGTCGACCTGCTTCTGCGTTGCATCGTTGTCTGCGGAGACCTCACGGGCCTTCTTCAGTGCTGCACGCAGTGCATTGGCGGAATCATCGGTGTAGAGACCTAGGTTGATCGCGGCGGCCTTGTTGATGGTCGCGTTCAAAGCAGCCTTGTCAACCACGCCCGGTTCCGGCTTCGGCTTGGTTGCAGCCTCCAGCTTGGAGATGGCGTCCTGAAGCGTCTTCAGCGCGTCATCCACCTGCTGCTGGGTGGCGTTCTCATTGCCGAGCACCTGCTTGGCATCCTTCAGCGCCTTGGCGAAGACATCCCACGATCCAGCCGTGTAATCGGCCTTCTCGAGCTTGTCTGCCTTGTTCACTGCGGCCTGCAGATCGGTCTTGTTCACCTCAACCGGGCCAGGGCCAGGCTCCTCACCGGCCTGCTCAAGACCAGCGATGGCGGATTCGAGGTTCGCCAGAGCCAGAGCCACATCGTAAGCGGAAGCCTTTTCGTCATCCGCCACGGTCTGCGCGGCTTCACGCGCCTTGACCAGTGCAGCCCAGCTTTCAGCCGTGTAATCGGATTCCTTCAGACCATTCGCCTGAGCGATGGCGTCGTTGAGATCGGTCTTGTCGGGGGCGACAGTCTCTTCCTCAACTTCGCGGTTCGTGGTCAGGCGCAGTTCGGCAGCGGAGGCGAACTTGTTGGCCTGGGAATCGCTCTGGCCTGCGGAAGACAGGACGGTCAGGCGCACGGCGGTCACGTTCTCGACGGCGTCGAAGCTGGCCTTCTGCCACATGGTGGAGGTGGAGAATTCAGCATCGGTGACGACATCCTTGGTGGTGCCGTCCGCCAGGGTGAGCGTGATCTGGTAGCCCTTGATCTTGCCGTTGGCGTTCATGCCACCGGAACGAGGCAGGTAGCGCAGACCGTTGATGGTGGTCGGTTTGTTGAGGTTGAACTGATACCATGCGGTGCCGTCGTCGACTGCATTGGCGCTCCAGCTGGTGTGCCAGTGCGTGCTGCCGTTGCCGTCCTGAGCCAGACCGGCCGGGCCTTCGCTCGGCAGGCCTGCGGAAGGCTCCTCGCTACCGACTTCCACGGTGTAGCCGCCCAGCTGGTCGGAGCCGTCGGCCGCCACATCGTAGGCATCGCTGCCTTCGTTGCCGGGTGCGGACTTCATGTACTCGTCGAGAGCAACGAGAATGTCGTACGCCTTGGTGTAATCCTCAGCGGTCGCGCCATCCTTGTCGATCAGTACGCGAGCCTTGACCAGGTTCGCCTGGTAGGTGTTCCATGCGTCTTCGCTGAATTCGGAGCGCTTGGAATCATACTCACCGCGGATTTCCTTGAGCTTGGCCTGAGCCTCGGCCTTGGTGCGGTTCTGGGAGTCGACGCGCTCGATCTTCAGATTATCGAGCACGAAGTCCTTGTAGCCACCGAAGTCCTGTGCCCTGCCGGTAGATCCCTGCAGGTCAGGTGCGGTTGCGGTCGAGTAGATACCGAACCAGGAATCGCCGTTGACGCCACCGGTCAGCTCGAATTCGGCCGTACCGGTCTCGCCCAGAGCCTTCTTCAGGTTGGTCAGCTTCACACTGCCGGCAGAATATTCGCCCTGGCCCACAGCGATGGCATAGGTGTCGTCGGAGCCGGACTGGTAGTCGAAGCTCACCTTGTACTTGGCGCCCGGCTCGAACTTCACGTTCTGCGGGATGGTCTGGTAGACCAGAGTGCCCTTCTGAGTCAGGCCGTTGACCTTCACCGACCAAGTGCCGTCAAGCACATCGTCCATCTTCTTGACATCCCAACCGGCCTGCGTGTACGGGGCATGCAGTTCGGAGAGGTGGATGCGGTTGTCTTCCACGCCTTCGGAGCCGGAAACCACGAACGGCCAGATGCCCTGGGCGTTGTTTTCGAATCCGTGGGTGAGGGACTTGAGCTCGCCGTTCTCGTCAAGAGTGATGCCGGAGTACTTGTTTTCGACAATGCGCACATCGTCGAAGTAGGTGTGGGCTTCGTCGGTGCTCTTGTGAGACAGGGTTACCGTGGCATCGCCGTTCTCAGGCGCGGTGAAGAACACGTACATGTTCTGGAAGTAGCTGGAGCCATTTTCCGTATTGCTGTTCGTGTTGTGGCCGTATGCCTTGATGTAGTTCTTGGCGATGGACTTGCCGGTGGAGTTGGTGGCCAGTACCTTGCCGCCGCTGGTCACGGTGACGGATGCATCGCCGGTGGAGCGGTTGTCGACGCCAACATACAGCGCGTACTTCTGGCCAGCCTTGAGATCGGTCAGACGCTGGGAGACATCGACCTTGCCGGTCAGGCGCAGCATGGCGTTGTTGTCGCCTTCAACTTCGGCCTTGCCGGTTCCGGCGACGGTCCAGTTGTCGGTGAGGGTGTTGGAGCCGCCGTTGAAGCCGGCGTCTACCACATGCATGCCTTCGCTCCAGTTGACCTGGATCTGCTTGGCTTCGCCCTTGTACACCACGTACGGGGTTTCGGCATCAGCGGTAAGCGTCACCTCGCCGCCGGAGACGGCAACGGTCTGCTCGTTGGTCTTGCCCTGATCGGTGAGCTGGTACACCTTTACGCTGGAGAGGTTCTTCCAGCTGTCCGGCAGCGTCCAGGTGGTGGTGCCGCCCTTGGTGTTCCAGTGGTAGAGCTTCTGCTCGGAATCCTTGACCAGCTTGCCGGTGGAGGAATCCCACATCCACGGCAGCAGGTAGGACTCGTCGCCAGTGGCGCTGCCATCGCCTGCGGAGACCACACCGGATGCGACCGTCACGCCGTTGAGGGTGATGGTGCGCTGGCGGTAGGCCGCGCTGGAGGAGTCGTTGGAGCCACGGGAGAGCACCACAACGTTGCCGTTGCCATCTTTCAGGGTAATCTGCTCGTTGCCGTTGTTCGTGGTCGGGTCGATCACGGCGTTGCCGTTACCATTGGCTTCGGTCAGCAGCGGGTTGTTGACCCAGCGGGTCACCTTGAAGTGCTGGATGAACTTGGTGGACACATCATGGGTGAACAGGTTCTCGATGTAGGCGGCATAGTCGTTGCGGCCCTGCCAGCCCTCGAAGTCCTTCATGTTGTAGCCACCGAGCAGCGGAGCGTTGGCAGCGCCGCCGTAGGCCGGGTAGTCGCCAACCCAGCTGTCCTTCTGGTGATTGCGCAGGAAGCGCATCACTTCGGAGTTCTCGCCCTTCAGAGCGGAGCCGCCGTAGGTCAAATCGGCCGCCCAGTGCTGGAAGGTGGAGTCATATTCGTTGCCGGAACCCCATTCGGTGGTCATGCGCCAGCCGTTGTCGTTGATCATCTTGCTCATCTTGCGGGTTTCCCAGGAATCTTCCGAACCGGAAGAAGTCAGGTTGCCCCACACATCGAGGTAGATGAAGTCCATGTTGTCGCCGACTTCCTTGCTGAGGTCAGCGAAACGGCTTACACGGGAGCCGGATGCCAGATCGTAGATGCCGTCGATGCCGATGCCCTGATCAAGCCAGTTCCAGCCATAGCTCAGACCGCCTGCGGAGTTGCGACGAACCATGTCCTCGCTGAAGGCCTTGGCTTCCGGATACATTTCGGAGGCGTTGACATGCACACCGAAGCGAGCGCCATACTCGGAGCCCTCTTCCATCAGCGTGTTCATGTCGTCGGCACCGCCGAGACGCTGGCCGATGTCGCCGTAATCCGGGTGACCGGAGTCGTGGCCTTCATTGCCGTAGCCCTTGAGCAGCACGGACTGGCCGAGGCCATCGGTGTTCAAGGCCACCTTCTTGACGTTGTCAAGCGTGGTGAGGAACGGGTTCTGGGCCTGGGAGCCGAAGTTCATGGCGATACGCCATGCCACCAGTTCGGGCACTTCCTCGGACTTGTACGGGTTGTTCATGATGTCGCGGTATGCGATCGCGCCATCCTGCCAGTTCACGGCACCGTCTTCGTTCTCGTCGCCGGCAATGGCCACGGCCATCTGCGGCATGGCGGTTTCGGCTACTGTGTACTTCTTGCCCTTGGAATCGGTGACCGTGCGGTGGTAGTACCACGGAGCGCTGGCCAGACCGAGGGAGGTGGCGTCACCAGTCTGCTGAGTGGTGGCGTACACGCGCGTGTTCTGGCTGCCGCCGCGAACACCGGCGTATGCCGCACGACCATCATGCTCGGAGTTGCTCCAAAGACCTGCACTCAGGCCAGCACCGGAAATGAAACCGTACGTGTAGTCGCGGTCGGTGTAGTTGGTGTCTTCGGTCACTGCGAAGTTCTCGTCACCAGGCTTCTGCGTGTTGGAAGACATCGTAGTGCCGGTGAACTGGGCGCCATCCTGGCTGGAGCGCACGGAGATGAGGCTCTGGTTCGGGAAGGACAGGGTCTGGATTGCATTCTTCTCCACACCGTTGCCCTCGGGAATGCCGTCAGACAGGTTGTTCTTGATGTCGGTGACGTTGAAGTGCAGCTGGTTGGCCTTGACCGTGATCTGAACGGTGATCACCGCGTCAATCTTCTTGGCCTCATCCTTGACCTTCAGCGTGTAGGTGGCCTCGGTGTCGGAAACCTTCTTGAAGGTCACGTCGTCATTGCCCAGTTCGATGTTGGTGCCGTTGATTTCAACGGTGCGCACATCCTTGGACTGGCCGTACATCACCTTGCCGTCGGTCATCGTGTACTGCAGCACAGAGGGGAAGTTCTTCTTAATCTGAACTTCCATCTTCTTGGTCTTCAGCGTTTCGGAGGCGACCTGAACGGTTTTGTTCAGGGTGATGGGATCGATGGCAAGGTCCGCGCCGGAGACCGTCACCTGCCGGGAGACGTCCTCATAGCCTTCCTTGGCAATCGAAAGCGTGTGTTCGCCTTCTTCAATGTCGGCGAAGGAGAAGGTGCCATCTGCACCGGTCTTCACCTTGGTCTTATCCAAACGCACTGTTGCGCCTTCAATGGCAGCGCCTTCAGCGTCCACAACCTTGCCGGAAACCGCGTGCTTGGCGGCTTCGACGACCTCCGGGAAGTCCTTGATGTACACGTCGGTGACCTGGTTCAGCGACTTCCAGGAGCCAGCCTTGATGGCAAGCTTGTTGGAGAGGTTCGTCATTGCGGAGTAATCAACATCGAATGCCTTCTGGTCATCCACGGTCAGTGTGGCGACCTTGGCGTCGGTCCAGGAAACCTGGATGTCATGCTCATCGTTGGCGCTTGGAGCGGCGATGCGATTGCCGCCGTACCAATCGCCGTTGCCATCACCGGTATAGGTCTGCCAGAACCAGCCGCCTGAATCATAACCGATGAACAGGCCGCTGCCCGGATTGTTGTAGCCTAGGTAGAAGCCGAAACGGTTTGCCTTGCCTTCCTGAGGGGACTTGATGGTGGCGTGGAAGGATCCGGCCTTGGAGAAGTCGTAATCCTTACCCCAAACGGCTACTGCAGGCCAATCATTGCTGGAGCTGGGGTTGGACGCCGCATTGCCGTGGGCTTCAGTGGATTTGAAGTGCAGCCAACCGTCTACGGTCTCCAGAATCTCGCCGCCCTTGACGATGTTGGAATCAATCGTCCAACCTTCAGTCGCATCAGCTTGTGCGGCAGGAGTTTCGGAAGCGGTTGCGGAATCCGAAGTGTTGTTGATTTGCTGAATCTGGCTTGCCAGAGTCTGCAATTCAGCATCAGACAGAGGCACCGCGAACGCAGTCCCCCCACCGCTGCCCATGCAGGTCAGCGCCAACGCTGTTGCCAGCGCAGCGGATATAGTTTTCTTCTTTTTCATTAACTATATTTTCCTTAATCTCTTCCTTGAGTTGGAACAAATGCCCTCTTCATTGAAGAACGCGGCATTTGTAATTACGTGAAGATACTTTACAAGAAGCTTCTCTTAAGTGCAATCTCAGATAACACGCAGAATCGCCGTATATTTGACGCCGAACAACGAAGTTAGTAAAACCGTAAAACCCAATAAGCGGCTGCGTTGTTAACGTACACATCGGTGTCCGCATCATCGCGACACGCGCCTGCATAAAAATCAACCCAAAAACTATGCGCATGTCGGACGCTGCGCATCACGCGCTGCATGCAGCAATACAGCAATACAGCAATACAGCAATACAGAAGAAAAGCGCTGCCTTACGGATTCCGCAAGACAGCGCTTCAATAATCAGCAGGCCTTATTTCCTATTCCATAGGCCTCATTCCACGGCTACCGTGTCAGCAGCTCACTTCTTGGAGGCGTTGACGGCGTCCACTGCCTTCTGCAAGGAAGTGGTGTGGGCCTTGTACCAGTCGGTCTGCTCGTTGAGCTTATCGGTGGCGGACTTGAAGCCGGCGGTATCATCGGCCATGCAGCCTTCGTAGACTGGCAGTTCCACGCTCAGCTCCTTGTTGAGGGCATCCAGGGTGGAGGAATCCTTCACATCTTTCTCGGTAAGGGCGGCGGCATCAGCGGCATCGCCATTGACCAAGCCGTTGTAGTCGTTGGTGGCGTTGCGCACATTTTCGGAAGCGGTGGCGCAAGCGGCGACTGCATTGTTGTACTGAGCATCGGAGTAGGCGCGGAAGCCGAAAACACCGGCCACAACGATAATGGCCACGACCACCACGGCGATAATGGCGAGGGCCGCCTTAGACATGTGCTTCTTCCGAGCGCCTTCATTGCTTGCATTGTTGGCGTTGTTTGCCGGCGCAGTCTGCTGCTCAGCGGACATACTTCGATCTCCTTCGTTCTCGTACTTTCATACACACGTATGCGCTCTTAGCGCTCTCATGTGCTCTCATGTGCAAGGAAGTCGCTTTTCAAGCGGCTACTTCCCTGAAAACAAAAAACCCTCGCAAATCCGCGAGGGTTATTGGCTGGGGTGCCTGGACTCGAACCAAGAATGGCTGAACCAGAATCAGCTGTGTTGCCAATTACACCACACCCCAATTTGGCTTGGCGTAGCAACTCCGAAAAGTTGTTCGTCGTACCCCCAACCGGATTTGAACCGGTGTTGGCGCCGTGAGAGGGCGTAGTCCTAGACCGCTAGACGATGGGGGCATATTCAGTTTTTCAACCGGCTGCGAGGCGAACCGCGCAACAGGTAGATATATTACGCGCTACCCTGCTCTCACGCAAATCCCGGCGTGTCGCGCCATTTTCCGCCGTTCTGCGGGAACACCCCATGCAACGCGAAAGCGGGCATCCGTATGTACGGATGCCCGCCATGCGTCACGCTCCCATCATCCGCCGGCGTGCGGTGGACGACGCATCACAGATGCGCCCGCAGGCCCTTGAGACGGGCGACGGTGATCGGCTTGCCGACGATCTCCATGGACTCGAACAGCGGCGGGGAGACGCGGCGGCCGGACATGGCCACACGCACCGGGCCGAAGGCGAGGCGCGGCTTGTAGCCGCCGTCTTCAACCAGGGCCTTGTTCAGGGTCTCATGCAGGTTGTCGGTCTTCCAGTCAGCTTCATCCACAGCCTCGAGTGCGGCGATGGCCTTGTCCAGCACCTCGCCGGCAGAATCCTTCAGCTGCTTCTTGGCGTCGTCCGCAGGCTCCAGATACTCCTCGGTGGACAGCAGGGAGCCGACCATGCCGGCGACCTCGCCCAGCAGGCGCACGCGCGGCTGAACCAGCGGAGCGGCGGCGGTCAGCACCTCACGCTCACGGTCGGTCAGGGCATCCCAGTTGTCGGCGGAAACCACACCATCGCGGTGCAGGTACGGCACCGAGCGGCGCAGGAAGTCCTCGGGCTCGAGCATACGGATGTGCTCGGCGTTGATGGAGATGGCCTTGTCGATGTCGAAGCGGGCCGGGTTGGCCTTGACGTCGCGCACGTCGAACTTCTCGACCATCTCGTCCATGGAGAACACGTCGCGGTCCGGTGCAATGGACCAGCCGAGCAGGGCCAGGTAGTTGAGCAGGCCCTCGCGGATGAAGCCGTTGTCGCGGTGGTTGAACAGGTTGGATTCCGGATCGCGCTTGGACAGCTTCTTGTTGCCCTGTCCCATCACGTACGGCATGTGGCCGAACAACGGCATCTCCTTGGCGATGCCCAGCTCCATGAGGTAACGGTAGAGCACGATCTGGCGCGGGGTGGAGCTCAGGAGGTCCTCGCCACGCAGCACGACGTTGACTTCCATCATCGCGTCGTCGACCGGGTTGGTCAGCGTGTACAGCGGGTCGCCGTTCGGGCGCACGATCACGTAGTCCGGCACGGAGCCGGCCTTGAACTCGATGGTGCCACGAATCAGATCGTCGAAGGCGATGTCTTCATCAGGCATCTTGATACGTAGCGCAGGCTTGCGGCCCTCGGCGCGGAAGGCGGCCTTCTGCTCATCGGTCAGGTTGCGGTCGTAGCCATCGTATCCGAACTCGGCCGGACGGCCGGCGGCAAGGTTGCGCTCCTTGATTTCCTCAGGAGCGGAGAAGGACTCGTAGGCGTAGCCGGCTTCGAGCAGCTTGGCGGCAACATCCTTGTAGATGGCGGTACGCTCGGACTGGCGGTACGGGCCGTGAGGGCCACCCACATCGATGCCCTCGTCCCAGTCGATACCCAGCCAACGCAGGGATTCGAGGATCTGGTTGTAGCTTTCTTCGGAGTCGCGCACGGCGTCGGTGTCTTCGATACGGAAGATCAGCGTGCCGCCGGTGGCGCGAGCTTCCGCCCAGTTGAACAGGGCGGTACGAATCATGCCGACATGCGGGGTTCCGGTCGGCGACGGGCAGAAGCGGACGCGGACGTTCGCGGGGAGTTCGGGTTTGGTGTTTGCAGCATCAGTCATAATCCCCTATTGTGCCGCGCGCGCCGGACGCGGAGAGCAGCGCTCCTCGCTCTTTTGCTTCGTTATTGACATTTCGGGCCAACACCATCCCAAAACGGCCATTTTCCAACGAAATCTCTTTTGCCTGTCTTTGGTAGTGCCCGATATCTTGATGCCTGTCTTCACACCTGTTTTGACACCTACTTTGGCGCCATCCACACGCCCGCACGCAAGGCTTCGACACCATTTGGCGCAATTGTTGAGTTTTTACCCAAACGATGGAAGAATAGGAGTCGACGCAATCGTCTTATGAAAGGGGAATCAATGACCGATCCCAACAACGTGCCGTTGCCGCAGATGCCCGCGCCCAACGGTACCCCGGCCCAGCAGAATCCCAGCACGCCGCAATACGGCGCACCTGCTCCGGCCCCCGCACAGCCGGCCTACGGCCAGCCCGCATACGGGCAGCCCGCTCCCGATTCTTCCGCACCCGGCGCAGCGCCCGGTGCAACTCCCGCCAATGGTCAGCCCGCCGCCGACCCGTACGCGGCGAATGCGGCTCCGCAATTCCCCGCTCCCGGCGCGGCTCCTACCTACGGCCAGCCCGGACCGGACGCCAACGCTTACGGTCAGGTACCACCCGCATACAACCAGTACGCCGCTCCCACTGCCGCAGCAGCCGTGCCGTTGAACAAGCCGTATTACGACTGCCCCTTCCCTGAGGCATTCCTCCGTTTCTGGAAGAAGTATGTGGTCTTCAAGGGACGTGCCTCCCGCAGCGAGTTCTGGTGGTGGACGTTGGCCTCTGTCGGCATCAGCGTCCTGCTGAGCCTCCTCAGCAGTGCCACGGACGGCAAGCTCGGGTTCCTTTCCAGCATTTGGAGTCTGGCCATCCTGATTCCCAGTCTGGCGCTCGCCGTTCGCCGTCTGCATGACACGGACAAGCCCGGCTGGTGGGTCGCCATCTTCTATGGCGCGATGGCCCTCGGCATGATCATCATGGTTGCCGGCGGTGGCGCAGCACTGTATGGTGCCTTCGGCAGCCTTAACGACTCCAGCTATGGAGCCATGGCAACCGGCGGCCTCGGTGCCATGGCCATTGGCGGACTGATTACGCTCGCTGGTTCAATCGTCTACATCGTGTTCATGGCTATGCCCAGCAAGCCGGAAGGCGCACGTTTCGACGATGACGCAGTAGCTGCCCCGATGCCTCAGGGTGCTTACGGCGCACCGTACGGCGCTCCCGCAACCCCGGACTTCAACCAGGCCGCTCCGAACTTCGCCGCTCCGGGCACCGCTCCGAACGCACCCGCTCCTGACTTCAACCAGCCAGCCCCGGCCTATGGTCAGCCGACCGCACCGGCTCCTGACTACGGCCAGCCCGCTGTGCCCACGCCCGATTACGGTCAGGTACCGGTTCCGCAGTACGGCCAGCCGGAGACCCCGGCCCCGCAGTACGGCCAGCCCGACGCTCAGGCCCCACAGTACGGCCAGGTTCCGCCGATTCCCGAAAACGTTGATGATGGGTCCACCGTGCTGTCTCCGCACACGGCTCCCACCGATGACAACGCACAGAAACCCTGGCAAGGCCAGTGACTGACGCCGGCGAAGTTCGCTTAAGAAGTTCGCCTCATCACTCATGAAGCCCAACAATGAGGCCCCACTCATCAAGCGGCGGGAGTATTCCCCGCCGTTCAGTAAGCCAATGCCCTGTGTACTGGATCATTCCAGCACACAGGGCATTGTGCGTTATTGCGGCCCCTCTCTTCGCGCAACATTCCCCGGAATGCGTTACGGTGGAGGATGGACGCTGCGCCGAGCTACTCCTACAAGCTGCCTACGGAGAGCGTTTGGGAGATCACATGGGATTCTCCCGGGCCCAGCGTCACGATGCGGTCGCGGCATACCGCCGCTTCAACCGCCACGAAACCGCGCCATTCGCCCGGCTTGGTGTAGCTCATATTGTCGCCGTCCGCTCCCGGATTCCACACCACGGTTTGCGGCGACCCGGTACGGCTGATATGAATCGCACGCCCCAACATGTCATCGCGCAGTTCCAGACGCGCATCCGAGTAATACACACGATTCACCGGCTGCTCGCCAAACGTCACCACTTGCGCGTCCTGTGTTTTCGGCGGAAACCCTTCTTCGGTGGCATCCAGATACGTCGCTCCCTGCAATCCGACCAGCTGAGCACCGGACACATCGCCGACATGCAGATAGGAATGCAACGCGGCCTCGTACGACATAGGCACCGTGCCGGTGTTGGTCACGGTCAGGCTCATGGTCAGCGCATTGCCCGTTTGCACGTCATACACGGCATGAAACTGAGCACCCGGCTCGTCATCGAACCAAGGCACTTCATTGTCGTTCAGCTGCTGCGAATCCAACACATACCGTATGTGGCTGTCGTCGAATGAACCCTCGTCCAACGCCCACCGACGCAGACGTGCAAAACCGTGGGATGGATTGAGTGCCAGCTGCTTGCCATGCGCAAAACCCGGGCCGAACCACGGGAAGCAGATCGGCACTCCCCCGCCGAGCGACTTACCGGCTTCGATATGCCACGTACTCGGCGTCCACACCACATCCGCCTGCCCGGCCGGGGCCCAGCGCAACAGATGCGCTCCGTAATCGCTGATTACCACGCTGCCGCCATTGTTGGCGAGCATACGCAAATCGACACCATTGCCCATAAGTTTCCCATTCCCATTGTGCGAACGATACTTTTCACTAAATAGAATACTTCCTTAACAAAAAAGAATCGCAAAGTATGGCCGCAGGATGCACAAAGGCCGTGCCACCCCATTCGCCGACGACCGCCACGCGCCAATCGTGCGCAAGATCATCGGATGCGACTGGCAATAGATGCTGGTCACGCGGGCCAGTGCCCGGCTCAAGCACGACTTCCCCCTCGCACACCAGTTCGCCGTGCTCCCAATGGTGCACATAAACGCGATCCGCACCCAAATCGCTGGTCAGCACGCGGCCGTCCGGCACTGGCTGCACCCAGTGGGCGACGGCGCGTCCGACAGCAGCCGTTCGTGGCGTAGCACCTTGGCGTCGCCACTGTTATCGCCGCCGGCATCCAATACCAATTGTTCGATGCCGGGGCAAGCCACATGATGCAGTTTGCCGAATCCACCAACCAGAATATCCATGAGGATGTTCCGTTTTACTACGAACTACGAAACTCTTTTCGCCACACAATACGCCGTCGCCGGCGGGGCAAAATATGCCAAAATTAGCCAATTGCAGAAAAAGGGCGATCCCCGTATAGGAATCGCCCTTTGCGCAAACACTCAGGCGGAGGGAAGTGCCTCAGGCCGTCAAACCGGCGAAGAGCGCCGACCAGTCCTGAGACTCATCCTCAAGGTCGAATCGTTCGGTGTTCATCAGTGCCTCCTTCACCGGTCCGGGAGCCCTCCCCTCAAGTTTGTGTATTGAGTAATCGGTGAGATCACTCGTCGTGGCCCCAGACGCGGACCTTGCCCGGAGCAACATCGCCGAGCAGGTGGGTCGGAGCCGGGTTAAAGGTGTCGTCCAGGAAGGCGTGACGCTGCTCGGCGTTCATGGAGCCCCAGATCAGGGAGGAGGCGGACGTGCGCGAGGATGAGATTCTGGACGAACTGACCCAGGACCCGGCCTTGTGCGGCCTGATCGTGGCCCCCAATGCCCATCCGGAATGCGGCAAATACACGTGGAATTGGATTGAGCAGACGAAGACGCCGACAGTGATCATCGAACGTGATCTGCCGCTGCTGGGTTCCCGGGCCTATAGGAACTTTTGTGGTGCTTTAGACTGGTTTTCGTTGTCAGTCGGTGGT
>OBXU01000271.1_pt1 | contig 17627 bp, 15 predicted proteins | sample 1476671 | NCBI WGS metagenome assembly OBXU01 (sample SAMEA2580182, study PRJEB22360) | human gut metagenome | biome: human gut; feature: human-associated habitat; material: faeces | place: Denmark | collected 2008/2010
GCGACTCATCAACCCCACCACCGGGGCTTTATGCCGTCACCCCCGCCTATAACGGCGGCGCAGGCAGCGTGCTGCGAGTCTTTTCGAATGATAAGATTCAGGCTGCCAATATTATTAACACCATGACGCCGGGCGATGTTTATCAGACGCTGACGACCCGCCATCCCTCTGCGGAATCTCGCCGTTATCTTTATAAAGTGAATACCGCGCAAAAATCTTACCGCCGCCGATAATTCCACTAACCGCCCCTGACGATGCTCAGGGGTAAAAATGTTATCTACATCACAATTTCGTTTTGCAAATTGGGAATGTTTGCAATTATTTGCCACAGGTAACAAAAAACCAGTCCGCGAAGTTGATAGAATCCCATCATCTCGCACGGTCAAATGTGCTTTTTCAAACACTCATCCGCATCACGATGTGAGGAAATTAACATGAATCTTAAGCTGCAGCTGAAAATCCTCTCTTTTCTGCAGTTCTGTCTGTGGGGAAGTTGGCTGACGACCCTCGGCTCCTATATGTTTGTTACCCTGAAGTTTGACGGTGCTTCTATTGGCGCAGTTTATAGTTCACTGGGTATCGCCGCGGTCTTTATGCCTGCGCTGCTGGGGATTGTGGCCGACAAATGGTTAAGTGCGAAATGGGTCTATGCCATTTGCCACACCATTGGCGCTATCACGCTGTTCATGGCGGCAGAGGTCACTACGCCGGAGGCGATGTTCCTTGTGATATTGATTAACTCGTTTGCTTATATGCCAACGCTTGGGTTAATCAACACCATCTCTTACTATCGCCTGCAAAATGCCGGGATGGATATCGTTACTGACTTCCCGCCAATCCGTATCTGGGGCACCATCGGCTTTATCATGGCAATGTGGGTGGTGAGCCTGTCCGGCTTCGAATTAAGCCACATGCAGCTGTATATTGGCGCAGCGCTTTCCGCCATTCTGGTTCTGTTTACCCTGACTCTGCCGCATATTCCGGTTGCTAAACAGCAAGCGAATCAGAGCTGGACAACCCTGCTGGGCCTCGATGCATTCGCGCTGTTTAAAAACAAGCGTATGGCAATCTTCTTCATCTTCTCAATGCTGCTGGGCGCGGAACTGCAGATTACCAACATGTTCGGTAATACCTTCCTGCACAGCTTCGACAAAGATCCGATGTTTGCCAGCAGCTTCATCGTGCAGCATGCGTCAATCATCATGTCGATTTCGCAGATCTCTGAAACCCTGTTCATTCTGACCATCCCGTTCTTCTTAAGCCGCTACGGTATTAAGAACGTAATGATGATCAGTATTGTGGCGTGGATCCTGCGTTTTGCTCTGTTTGCTTACGGCGACCCGACTCCGTTCGGTACTGTACTGCTGGTACTGTCGATGATCGTTTACGGTTGCGCATTCGACTTCTTCAACATCTCTGGTTCGGTGTTTGTCGAAAAAGAAGTTAGCCCGGCAATTCGCGCCAGCGCGCAGGGGATGTTCCTGATGATGACCAACGGCTTCGGCTGTATCCTCGGCGGCATCGTGAGCGGTAAAGTGGTTGAGATGTACACCCAAAACGGCATTACCGACTGGCAGACCGTATGGCTGATTTTCGCAGGTTACTCCGTGGTTCTGGCCTTCGCGTTCATGGCGATGTTCAAATATAAACACGTTCGTGTCCCGACAGGTACACAGACGGTTAGCCACTAATTACGCAAAGAAAAACGGGTCGCCAGAAGGTGACCCGTTTTTTTATTCTTACTTCAACACATAACCGTACAACCGTTTCATGCCATTCGCATCGGTTTCGCTATAGACACCTTGCAACTCCGGCGAAAATCCCGGCAACAAATTCACGCCTTCTTCCAGCGCAAGGAAATAACGTTGAACCGCCCCACCCCAGACTTCCCCGGGTACCACGCAAAGCACGCCAGGTGGATAAGGCAACGCTCCTTCTGCCGCAATTCGCCCTTCGGCATCACGAATCCGCACCAACTCCACTTCACCGCGAATATAAGCGCTATGCGCATCCTGGGGATTCATCACCACTGACGGGAAACTCTGCTGGCGGAACATCGCTTTTTGTAGGTCTTTGACGTCGAAACTGACATACAGATCGTGCATCTCCTGACACAACTGACGCAGGGTGTAGTCGCGATAGCGCACCGGATATTTGTTATAAACGCTCGGCAACACCTCAGCCAGCGGCGAGTCATCCTCAATATGCTGTTCAAACTGCGCCAGCATCGCCACCAGTTGTGCCAGCTTCTCGTGGCTTTCCGCCGGAGTTAATAAGAACAGAATGGAGTTGAGATCGCACTTCTCCGGCACAATGCCGTTCTCACGCAGATAGTGCGCCAGAATCGTCGCTGGAACGCCAAAATCGCTATATTCGCCGGTTTCGGCATCGATACCCGGCGTGGTGAGTAACAGCTTGCACGGATCAACAAAATACTGATCCGCGGCATATCCTTCAAAGCCGTGCCACTTCGCCCCCGGCTCAAAACTGAAAAAACGGCGGTCGCTGGCTAACACTGACGTCGGATAATCCTGCCACAATTTGCCATCAACAACAGGCGGGATAAACGGGCGGAACAGCTTACAGCGCGCAAGAATAGCCTTGCGCGACTCAATACCCAACTCAACGCACTCAGCCCACAGCCGACGCCCACTCTCCCCTTCATGAATTTTGGCGTTAACGTCCAGGGCGGCGAACAGCGGATAGAACGGGCTGGTAGAAGCATGGAGCATAAAGGCATTATTCAACCGCTTATGCGGGCAAAAACGCGCCTGTCCACGGATATGGTTATCTTTTTTATGGATCTGCGACGTCTGTGAGAATCCCGCCTGCTGTTTGTGCACCGACTGGGTCACAAAGATCCCCGGATCGTTTTCGTTAAGTTCTAACAGCAGCGGCGAGCTATCCGCCATCATCGGGATAAACTGTTCGTAACCGACCCACGCGGAATCAAACAGAATGTAATCACACAGATGCCCAACGGTATCGATCACCTGACGGGCGTTACAGACAGTGCCGTCATAGGTTCCCAGCTGAATAATCGCCAGGCGAAACGGGCGCGGCAGGTCGGCTTTTTCTGGCGCAACGTCGCGAATTTGCTGGCGCAGATACTCTTCATTAAAACAGTGCGCATCAATACCGCCAATGAAACCAAACGGGTTACGTGAAGCTTCCAGATAGACCGGCGTCGCCCCCGCCTGAATCAACGCGCCATGATGATTCGACTTATGGTTGTTACGGTCGAAGAGCACCAGATCGCCACGCGTTAACAGCGCATTCGTCACCACTTTATTCGCTGCCGATGTGCCGTTCAGCACAAAATAGGTTTTATCGGCATGAAAGACTTTGGCTGCAAATTTCTGCGCATCTTTCGCCGATCCTTCATGAATAAGCAGATCGCCCAATTTTACGTCAGCGTTACACATATCGGCGCGAAAGATGTTCTCGCCAAAGAAATCGTAAAAATGGCGTCCGGCAGGATGCTTTTTAAAGAACGCACCATGTTGATGTCCAGGGCAAGCAAAGGTGCTATTACCCATCTCAACGTACTGCGTCAGCGTGTCATAAAACGGTGGCAGCAAATTCTCTTCATACTGACAGGCTGCGGATTCCAGCTCCAGCCACTGCTGCTCGTTGCCGTTGATTACCGCCGTAACGCCCGCAGGTAATTCAACAGCATGTTCGGAATACAAAAACACCGGTAGATGAAAACCGGTGCGCTTAAGCAACGCAAGAATGCCACTGCGACTATCCGCAGCGGTAATGACGACTGCCGCGACGTCCGTAAAATCAGTATCTCCCAACGCCACCACGCGGCGATGAGTAGAAAGTCGGGATACCAGTTCACTACTGGCGGCAATATTCATTGATTTCATAAGCGCAAAACCCGTTTAGGGGAAGTAAGAATACCGGACAAGGTGGAAAACCCTGCCCCATGAGATATGGGTCAAACTGGTCACCAGCTCCGACCGCCAGACATCAGTAAAAGCAGAAACGCTCTGATTTTACTGTTGTCCTGCAGTGAGCGTGCGTTAACTTCACCGCATGAGCAGTAGCATAAAAAGAGAAGAGTTTCGCGCGAAACGGCGATAAGCGAGAGAATGTAAGGAGGTAGCGTGCATCGGGCAAACTCCGTACAGAGAGGAGAAAATTCGCGCAATCATGGCACCTTTCGCTAAAGCGTGCAAGCCAGGACTTTGCGAACAAACAAGCCATCGACGGCGCCAAAAGTTCATAATAAGAAAATCAAACAATACAGCTAACAGGAACTCTTGTGGTCATCGGCCCTTTTATCAACGCAAGTGCAGTCTTACTGGGTGGCGTTTTCGGCGCACTCCTTAGCCAACGCTTACCGGAACGTATCCGCGTCTCCATGACATCAATTTTTGGTCTGGCATCGCTGGGGATTGGTATTTTACTGGTGGTGAAATGCGCCAACCTTCCGGCGATGGTTTTAGCAACCTTACTCGGAGCATTAATCGGCGAAATTTGTCTGCTGGAAAAAGGCGTCAATACAGTGGTCGCCAAAGCGCATAATCTGTTTCACCACTCGCGTAAGAAGCCAGCGCATGAATCTTTTATTCAGAATTTTGTCGCGATTATTGTCCTGTTTTGCGCCAGCGGCACCGGAATCTTCGGGGCGATGAACGAAGGGATGACCGGCGATCCGAGTATTTTAATCGCCAAGTCATTTCTTGATTTCTTTACGGCGATGATCTTCGCCTGCTCGCTGGGTATTGCGGTGTCGGTGATTAGCATTCCATTACTGATCATCCAGTTAACACTGGCGTGGGCTGCCGCGCTGATATTACCGCTGACCACACCGTCGATGATGGCAGACTTCAGCGCCGTAGGCGGTTTATTGCTGCTGGCAACCGGATTACGCATCTGTGGCATTAAAATGTTCCCGGTGGTCAACATGCTTCCAGCACTCCTTCTGGCAATGCCGCTTTCCGCCGCCTGGACCGCCTGGTTTGCCTGACAATGCGTGCAATAGCGGCAAAGTGATGATAGATTGTGCAGTCTGCACTAAATTGAAGAAATTTGATTGACGAGACGAGGCGAATCAGGTTTAATGCGCCCCGTTGCCCGGATAGCTCAGTCGGTAGAGCAGGGGATTGAAAATCCCCGTGTCCTTGGTTCGATTCCGAGTCCGGGCACCACTTATTTGCATCAAAGCTCGCTGGTTAAGAGATGAGTTCCTTAACGGGCGGTTAATACAGGGGCCGGTCATTATGGAATGTTCTCCGGTGTAGCGTATTTGCACTGGTTAACGTTTCTGAATCAGTCCCTCAAGTCAGGGAGCCTGTGTCCGCAGGCTCCCTGCTCTCGATCACACGCAATAATCCCAATCAATCAGTTTTGTGTCAATAGTTGCAATTCCTTTTCTACACACAGATCTGTGTGCAGCGACAATTCTTCTTCCAGCGTTTTGCCCACAATGTCCATTTTGAGTTCCACATATTCCATTGTTGTACTTACGCTGCGATGACCCAGTAAATCTTTAACCAGCTGAAGATTCCTTTCCGGTGCTTTCATCAGTTCTGTAGCCAGGGTATGTCTGAAACGGTGCGGCGAAACGGCAAAACCACATTCTTTTGACAAACGGCGAAAAAAGGAGCGGAGCTTTTGATGCATCACTGTCACATCGTTCCTGTCAAATTTTGCCTTTTTCCCGGCAATGAAAAAACTGACATCGAAGAGGTTATCTTTTGGTCCCGCGCCAGCCTCCGTTGCCCGTGTCAGAAGAAGCTGTAGCCGCAAACGCAGTTGTTTGACAACGGGAACGCGCCATTCCCTGTGCGTTTTACTCCCCTCAAGGCGCAGGTCTATATAGCCCTCTGTCAGATTGACGTCCCTGAGCTGAATATGCAGAAGTTGATTTTGCCTCATTCCCGTATATCTGAGTGTATCCAGGACGGTTATCCAAAACCAAGCCGGGTAAAGCGCACTTCGTCCACCACGTGCGAAAATTTTCCGGTTGGATTCAATTTCAGCCTGCTGCATTATCAGATAAAGGCGGGTTAGCTGAGAGCGGTTTAAAGTACGCTTTTTCTTTCTGTCCCGCTGTACGGTACAGTCGTTAAAAGGGTTTTTGCCCGCAGGCAATAAACCACTTTCCATTGCATAGTTATAAAGGGCCCTGAGATGTGCAATTTTATTGTTCCAGGTCTGCGTCGATTGTTGTTTTTCTCTGAGAACATATCGCCGCCATCTTAATACCTCATGATGAGAAACCATTGATGGTGTTATATCTGCCCCCATAAACTTCAGGAATCCCTTTACAACCTTTGCGTAGCTCCATTCTGTTGCAGCACGCAGGTTTCGAGCGAAGAAGTACTCCTCAAGCAATTCTTCCCATGTCGTATAATGGTTTTTGTCAGACATACAACATTTCCTTTTTCTAAATCAAGCTGCTCTTAAGAGCCCTCATGGACCGGCCCTCTCTCACAGGAAAGACAGAAGCCCGCTATCTTCAGGGGAAGGTGCCCCTCTGAAAAGGAGTGTAGTCTTGACAAGATATCCACTTACAGGTTTAAACGCACCTTCTTTGCCAGGGGAGTGGTACAGCTTTGCCTTAATAAAACGCTCTCCCCTGCGCACCCTGTGAATATGCAGCTTCTCAAATTCCATTTGTATGGTATCCCTGCTTAGCTCGACTCCGCTTTCTCTGATATAAAGATAAAATATGTCCGGAACCCTGAGAAAGATGAACCCTGCTACTGCATGCGCCCTCGAATCAGGCTGATTAATATCAATTCGCTTGCTCCTGAGTCCTTCAGAAAGCCACCTGAGAAATTCAGAGCCAGTCTGTTTTTTTATCACTGTTTTTTGTGCATCAATGTTAATGCCGTGTGAATTGATGTTATCCTCTACAACGTATTCAGGGAAAGCGTCTTCTGCTACTACCTGATTTATCTCAGGTTTGTCAGCTTCGGAAAGTAGTTCATTGAGGGGGAGGGATTCTGGCTCATTTTCTGCTCTGGTACTGATTGAAGGCTCTTCAATTGCGCTGAACAGACTTAGCAGCATCTCTGTATCAGCCTTCTCTGTTTCGTTTGGATCGCATTCCGTAATCTCGCCTGCCTTTTCATTGCTGACGAGATTGCTGTCATCTGCCATCGGCACTGGTACAATAGAAGATGTGAGTTGAATTCCCTGCAAATCTGGAACTTCTGGCGATGCAGTTTTAAGTTTTGCTTCTACTGACAGTTTTGATTCAGTCTCTTGATCAGATGGCGTTTGCAGAACTGAATAGGCCCGCTCTGTGAGAGTGTTAACTTTCTCATTTGCCCCAGATACCTCCAGCAAAGGCGATTCCACCTTTTCAGCAGCTTGCTTCATTAATCTTCTGATAAGTGGCATCGCCGGATGCTGATTCCATAAGGCACCGGCAAGATTACCCAGAGCTTTGGGATTTTCTGCCAGCCATCCTGTCGCCTCTGCTGGCATAAGTTGTCCGGCTGCCAGAGCTGCAAAAGCTGAGGAATTGTCTGCTTCCCGAAAGCGAAATCGATAAGGCGAGTCCGGAACGGTTATGCCCGGAAGCCAGCTTTTACCATTAAGCAACTCCCCCTCCAGAGACGCCAGGAGTGGCAAATGCCAGAACAGTGCAGACAAGAAGATGACCGTATTCCACATCACGTTTTGCTCTGCCTGCTCTTCTGGCGCAGCGCCGGGTGGAAACATGTATCCTTTGGCCAGTCTGACCGCACAGGTTGTGAACTGCAGCGTAAGGTCCCCGAAGCCGTCTGACTGCGACCACCTTCCATGTTGTGTTGCCGGCACATTCTGTACCCTAGCCAGTAAGCCCTGCAGTGGCATTATATAAAACCGGTGATAAACATCCGCCGGAAGTGCGCTATTTTCCCATATTTGCTGCAGGCAGTTTTTTCTCAACGGGCTACAGCACAGCGTATCGACCATACGCGGAGTATGGTAGCCGGCAGGTGTAACAGCGGATACATGATGTGCTGGTTCCGGTTCATCTTTTGAAAACAGAAACCTCAGAGTCCTGATTCTGTCGCGCATGATTTTCTCCTAATATAGGGCTGCCCAGTGTTGTGACACGCCCCGCGCTTCACCATAAAAAACCAGTTACTCACTCTCAAAAGTTTTTCCTGTTTCTTCGAGCCTGTCCGCACTCTCTCCATTTCCGGACGGTACGGTTTCGTACGTCGCCTTGCGGTTTTTCACACCTTTATTGCTCAGTCTGCGCATCTATTCGTTAAGCACGAGCGTTCTTCTGACCCGGGTGACAGCCTCGTACAGCAGGTTAGTCTCATCCTGCCGCTCATCCTGCAAAAGAAGCTGGTCGGTAATGCCAGTAAATCGTTGGGTATCAGTGACATACAGGCCCTACCCCGTAAAGAAAAAATGGTGCGAACACTCTGCCTCACTGCAGAACGTGCACACCACCATTAACTCTTTACCGGGACCGGGAAATTTTTCAAAAGATAAAAAGAATTAATTATCGTCAGGGCTTTTGCCAGATCGCATCATCAAAAGATGGCAACAGTAAAAAGGGCAGTCACGATGGAATACACGCTTACAGCAGACTTGATTAAAGACCTTAAAAATATAAGAGAAAAGGCCACCATATATACACATGCCTACCACTACATTGATGATGAAAAATGTGTTATGGTGCCACGGACATCTCTACCATCACTGAAATTAACACTGTTGCAGTCAGAAATAATTATTCGACTACTTCTCAATGATGTCGACTATATAAGGCACGACGGGTATGTTCAGGGATATGGGGAAAAAACTGTGGCAACTTTCACAATACAGGGGAGTGAACGTCATCGTTTCAAAGTAGACTTATCACAAAATGGGGAAAATGATATAGCCAACAATACAATAAATCACTGGCTACATCGTATACATGAAACAGATATCATTGTTCTGTCTGTTGTTCTGATGCAATAGATTTAGTTAACAATTTTATTAATTAACTCTGCAAATGATTTCGGTATCCGGCTCTGATCACTGGTCCACATCAGTGTACAGTTGTGTTTTTTTAATATATCAATAAAATATTGAACATCATTTGCCGGGCTGTTTGTACAGGTAAACAATTTTCGTAACGTTTTTTCCCTGGGGTGTTGATTTTCGGGGAGTTTCTTGATGCCTATTAATATTGTTTTATGAGCATCATCAATAACCCCAGTTAATGAGTTACATACTTGCGGCCATATAGTTCTGATAGTTTCTATTTTTCTTTTAAAGGAAAGCGTCTGCGGAATCGCGTCGTTTAATTCATTCAGGAAGTTATCAAATGAAAAATGACTACCGCCAGATGTCAACTGTAATTCATCTGACAAAAGTTGCTGCTGCGAAGAAGTTATATATACGTTAAAAATACCGTTTTTTCGACTTCCATACAGTTTTAGTCGCAACAGAATATTAACATTGCGAAGATAAATAAATAAACTATCTCCAGATATATTTTTATCTTCTGGAGCAAAAAAGATCATAAAAACAAAATGTCCTCGACCAATACATGTCTCGAACGCGATTGTGGGTTCTTTATTTATCCAAGCATATGAATATATTGAGCGCAATCTGGAAAAGTTAAAACAGATACTCATGCAATCACCTAATTAAACCATATTATCACTTATAACAGGAAGCCCATTGATAGCATCATTCCACTGAACCTTTCGGTTTTCATCATTAATAATTTTACTCACCCAAACTTCTGAACATCCCCAACGCAAAGCTAACATTTTGTTATTCCAGCCTTTTTCTCTGAGAGTTTTTTTTACACTTTCAGCGGTAAGGCCTCCATTCATCCATTTTTCAAGATGGTGTTTATGAATAAAAAAATCAAACTCCGGATATGTTATTTCTAAATCCTTCAGTGAGGTTTTCCTCCAAACTGGATTTCTGTTCCCTTCGAAAGAAGCGATATGAAAATGATCATTCAAAAACAATGAGTCCTCATGATTATAGTATTCAAACCATAGTGAGTTAGTATTTATATAATCCCATAACTGCGAATCGATTTCTTTGTTTACTCGTTGTGATGTCTTTAATAAATCCCAGCACTCTTTTTGTTGCGTATATGACAACACGCCTTCTCTGAAGAGAGCATTAACTGCAGCTTCTCTGATCTGTTCAATTGCATTTGTTACTGACGTACGATAGTAGTTCAATAATTGAGCACATGAGAAAACAATAAAGCCATGTTTAATTTGAATTCTTAAATAACAATATCCATTCCGTCCATGAAAACCAGAAAACTCCAGTGGTAAAAACACCTTATCGAAATCACCAGTAATGTTGAAAACAAGCTTCAAAATAAACTCCAGTTTAACATTTTTTAATACTCTCTTGGCTTTGAGTTTAATAATGAGATATCTCTTGTCAACCTCATATACATATCTATAAAAAAAATAACAAAAAATAACAATCAAATATTAAGAGGAACACTGAGAAAACAAAACGTATTCGGAGATGAGTTTAATAATATTCCAGGAGAGTAATAATATACTCTCCTACATCAACAATTTAATATTTTATTTATTCTATTTCACTGACAAATCGGGATTTCCGCTGAAACCTAAGGTCACCCCAAGGCATCATTCTCTGCTTAGGGTAAGAAACGTACAGCCAACGCTTCGCTCTTGTCACCGCAACAAAAGCATTATTGCGTTCCTCTTCAAGCTCTTTGGTTGTTCTAGCTCTGTAATCCGGGAAAACCCCTTCACACATACCTATCAAAAACACAATATCCTTTTCCAGTCCCTTCATTGTATGCACCGTACTTAAAGTTAAGCCTTCATCCATACTACTTTCAGCTAGTTGCCCCAATGCCAATGCGTTCCTAAACGCAACTAATGAATCACCTAACCCCTTACGCTTAAATCGAGTCCACGTACCACTAAACTCTTTAAGCTCTTCAATACTCAGCTTAACGTCTTCTATTTTATCATCTGAAATACCGTTATGATTTTCAACTAACGATGTTAGAAGATCATTAAATTCCTTTATTAGCTTGGGAATTTTAGGATTTTCAACATTTAAGCTATCAATAGTAGTAAGAAGCTTTTCAAATACAACAGAGTAATCATCAGTTGATGATGAAATTTTAACCGCCATCTCTCGCAATACATCAGGTGTCCAGCCAGTCGGCTCTGATATGCCAAGTACTTGACATAATTTTTTTCCATCAACCCAATCCTTTGAATTCAACTTCACTCTAATGGCATAGTCCAAGACTTTTCCAAATCTAGTCGAAGGTTCTAACGCTCTCTCTCCTTTTCTCAAAGAGTAAGGAATCGAATTATTTTTAAGGCATTTTTCAAGCTTGCCAAAAACAAACCGATTACGACTGATAACAACCATATTGTTCAGTGAAATATCCCCTTCAATCTCATCGTGAACTTTCAATTCCAAAAGATGCTTTATAGTAGCGACAACCATCTCAGCTTCATCCTCTTCTGAAGCGAATTCTGAGATTCTAACGCCCCCCTCCAAAGCATAATCAATCTCTGCTTGTGATCCCGGTCTTAACTTATTTGCTGCACGAATAATAGCTTTGGTACTACGATAATTTTCCTTCAATTCAAACTGATTAGGATAAAAATCATTAATAAAATTTTCACAAAAGTAGTCTTTTGACGACCCATTAAAGCCATAAATCATTTGATTAGGGTCACCTACCATTAGAATACTTTTTATTACATCACCGCACAGCACCTTAATAAACTCATACTGCGCTTTATTAAGATCTTGAGCTTCATCAACACAAATATGTTTGTATTTTGAACGATATATTTTTGCTATCCAATCATGCGTGAGTAGAATCCGATGCGCATATACTAAAATATCATCATAATCGATACCTCCACTATTAAGCAATGAAGTCTGATAATCCTTATATATTTTCCAGATATTATTATTTGGATACAACTCAGATACATCGAACTCCGTAAGCAACTCTCTCTTTATTTTTGAGAATATATCCATATACGATTGCAGATTTCGCTCCCTATTTTTTAATTCCTTGGAATCTGCAATAGAGAGATATTCATCTATATCAATGCCATCTTCACGCAAAGACTGCATAAAAACTTCCATACGATCCTTGTCTCTATCATATATATACAAATCTGATGGCAAACCAACGGTGTGTCCGTATTTTTCTAAAATGTGCTGCGCAACAGAATGAATCGTAGCAATCCAAGCCCTATCTTCATCCGGCTCGAAATCACTTAAACGCATACTCATTTCTTCCGCTGCTTTATTCGTAAAGGTCAGGGCAATAACAGCATCTCTCTTTGTATTATTCAATATATATCGAACACGTTCTGTTAAGACTCGAGTTTTACCAGAACCTGCAGAGGCAAGCACTTGAATAGCTATATCCATAGGGGCTTCAACGATCTGACGCTGAGCATTTGATAGATTCATATCAAACTCCCGATTCAATTTTTTTGAATAGTTCAACTATCTTCTGAGGAAATTTTTCTTTCGGCAATTTACTCAGATTATCTGTGATTGCTTTTGCATAAAGCGGCTTCCGCGAATCAAGAATCTCGAGGATTGCACGAACTCGTCCATCATCGCCAATATAATCCCTCAGAACATCTTCAAAAATTGGTTGATTACAAGTACCACAGTTTGGCTTATCAGTTCGAATCCGCTTTAACGATGTTCCATTCTTTTTTTCAATCCACTTATCAATTGCATCATCCCCGTCGATTTCATGTATAGTTTCTTCAATCAACTGTTCGAAACCTTGACTTAACAAATAGCCTTCAAAATCAGTCCCTTCAAGTATAGTGATGTTATCTGCATTCATTATATCAGTAACCCCAAACACTTTCTCATAGTTCTTTTTGAGCTCTTTAACCGTTTGCTCTTCACCATCACTAAATATAAATACAGGTATGTTGAAATCTTTCGCCAAAATAAGAAACGGACGATATTTCGCTCCGGAGCCATTAACTCCTACGAAATTTATACCAAGCGAGAAGGGATGTTTTCCGGTATAGGATTCAAAAAGTTCAGGTAAGGCTTGCTCTTCAGTTTCTCCTTCAGATAATATTATTGCTTTTGAAAATAATAACTCACCACGAGAGTGAACAACTTCTCTCCCTAATTTTCTTAGATCATCACCGTCAAATTTATCTCTTAACTGATATACACACACCGAATTCTCTTGCTTACTTATGAACCTAATTTCATGCAACTCCGCCAAACCAGCAATATAAGGTGAGTGTGTACTGATAATTACTTGCCCTGGAGCATCTACAAGCTGTCTATATAGAGTCCTCTGTGCATTAGGGTGCAAATGTGCCTCAGGTTCCTCTGCGGCCATAATTGGAAAAAATGGCTCTGCCTCTTCTTCGTGATTTTTAACTAAGAGTTCAGTAAAGGCTTTTACTGTCAACATAGATGCCCAACTACGTGTCCCCATACCATGATATTCCATCGAAAATGAGCTCTTATCAGATTCACCAAAATTAACACTAAATCTCTTTGATAAATCTCGTATCTTTTTCGGAAATGGAGTAAGCTCTGTTTGCCCTGAACCTTCAAATGATTGGTTTAAATTATCCAGGTGATTTTTCAAACGCTTGAGTGGTTCGCTCTTCTCGATAGCTTCTTTATTTATTTCAGCCACCATCCTTTCCAGCGCAGCAACATCTTTATCGTCATATTCAACACTTGATAGCACACGCCCCACAAATGAGGATTTCTCTTTCAATTCACTATGTATATCTCTTTGCGCATCAATCGGAATAAAAGGTACAAACTCCAATCGCTTACCTAATCTGTTTTTACTATTAACCCGGGCATCTTGCCAGTTAGTACGTTCTGGCCAAGTATCCAAATGAAACCGCTCAACAATGTACCCCCCCTTAACTCGATCAGGTTTTGCAATGGTTCGTATGCATACAAATTGATTTCCATCAGGCTCTGACTGAATTTTATCGCCAAACACTTGCTGCCAATTTTCTGAAAACTCTTTAGTCCTACTCTCACCATCAACAGCTATAAATCGAAGATCTACAGTGATAGCCTCTTGCCGTTTTTCATCTTCACCTATATGAAAATCTTCATCCGATAAGTAACGCGAATAGTCTCCCATTGCTAACTGCATTGCCTTTATTACTGATGTTTTCCCTGCATTATTTTGCCCAAGTAAAACAGTTACTCTTGGGAGAGTTATCTCAATATTTGATATTCCTCTAAACCCAGATATACGAACTTTATCTATCAGAATATTCATTATTCAAAACCCATTTATTATTAATCATTTATTTTCTAGCAACACCCGTGGCCTCAAAGCCTCGCTCTCGAAAGGAAAGCACTTTTTTCTACAAGTCCCTTTTTGTTCCCTCCCCCCTTAATTAATTGAGTCACATCGACTGTTTCCCACCTCATTTGCTCAATTCTCTTCACCACGAATATCACCTCAGTCCACTTTTAGAAGCCGAAGTATCGGGAAGCCTTCACGATTTGCATGATAACTACCTGACACCTTGCCAATAAAAAATCAGTTGACACGACCACTTTTTCCAAAAAAACTTTAACCTATATATTAATGGACTACTTACTGGTTGAAACTCAAGCATATCCAAAGAGTCTCATGAAAGCCAGTTACAGGCAATTCTGTACCAAAGCATCATTCCATTTTGATAACGGTTTCAGGCTGTACTCAGAGAGCAAAAACCGACGTTGACAAAACGAGAAGGTCCCTGTAATACGTTTTTGTTTCATTGCATTCCCTCCCTCCGCAGAACAAAACAAAAGCCAGCCCGAAGGCTGGCATGAAAAGTATTCAACATCAGGCAGCAATCTGCTTCTAAGAATGACACAAACGAAATGACCGGTTACCCAAGTAATGTCCTGGCGTCAGCAGTACCTGGCGCCACTCATTACAGAGTGAGTTGCCAATCACCACTTCTCCGACCACACCACGACAGTTGTATGTACGCCATGTCAGCCGCAAGCGGATCGATATCTGTCGCGGATACCCACAGATACCGGTGCCGTGCCTTCCCTTTTTCGCAGAACATAGGCAAATGCCAGTACCATACACCCCGCCCAACAGGCAGGTTCACTCAGCATGATAAAGGGTCTGTCACGGAATAAAGTCTCAGTGTCCCCCAACCGCATGGTGGCCATCATTCTGGCCACGTTCCAGGGCGTGTTATGGCCTTGAATGTCGCATATATAGCTAAAACTCAACTAATAGTTTCCGCAATATTCGAATCTCCCTCACCCCAGACGATGGCTATGGCATGCGAACGAAAGGAACGAAACCAAGAGAGATTTATATCAGCAGCCAGTTCTATCGTAACGTTAGCGACTACAGGGCCAGCAGTTGCGCCATGCACGTGACGTCCTCCTTCTCGTATCCACGAACTATACGCAAATACTTTTGCTCCCGGGCTTCACTGAAGCAAAGCCGGTTTTCCAGCGCGATGACGCTGCAGTTGATGAAGTCTTCGAACACTTTAAACCGGTTATGATACCGGGCCGTCTGACTGAACAACTTAACAAAGGCTTTTTCGTGGTTAATCATGCCAGGCATGCTTCTTCTCCATAAAAAAGGGACACGCACCCTGACTAGGGGACGTGTCCCTTGAGGGTAAAAAGCCACGGCATTGCCATGGCGGGGTTAACTGAGGAACGGGGGTTGCCCCGGACCTCACGATAAGATGCTGCTTCCTGAGCCGGTAACTCTGGGTCATCGCTGACGAGATAAAGCACCTGACCGGGCTTAGACGCGCCGGTCGTACCTTTATGTCCGTCGACATGTTCGTCGTCATAGCAGTCGTAACCGCTGAGCCCGCTCACGGGCTCTGACAGGGCGGATACGACGTTGTGCGCACCAGCTTGAGTATCCCCGCCACGCCTTCCAGAAACAGCTGTATGCTCTGCTACACGTCGTGGCGGTGACATGGCACGTCAGTGCCATTTATCCACTGCAGCATAAAATCGATGCTGACGGATTTACCGGTGATTTCCAGGCGGTTATGACACCATTCAGACATAGTGAATACTCCTCTTTCATAAAAAAGAGGACACAGCCCCGTGAGGAGCAGTGTCCTCACGGGACGGCGACAGTTACGAAATAACCGCCACCGGATAAGTTAATTACGTCTCCACAGCCTGAATTTAAGGCAGTGCCAGCAGATATTCCGACGCTTCCCGGGCATGCCGGCAGGCGCGGAACAGGGCCTTTTTGTCAGATTTCAACACCTTCAGCCAGTAGTCTACATAGCTGTCGTGCTGAACCTCACCGAACACCCCGAGTTGAGCACACAAAAACGCACTGCCCATTTCGGCGATGAGCTCCTCAAAGGCATACACCGGGTCCCCGAACTGCCGGGATGAGGAGGTTATCCCCTCCCGGTTAAGTCGCTTCGCATGACCGGTACTGTGTACCAGCTCATGCAACAGCGTGGACCAGCAGTCCGCCTCCGTAAAAAACTGCTCAGCCATCGGCATCACAATTTCATCCGTCAGCGGGCGGTAATAAGCCCGGTTTTGAGGCAGCATCCGGTGTTTAACCCCTGTGGCGTTAAACATCCGGATCACCCTGTTCATCACGTCCGGACAGAGTATACCGTCCTCATCCACCCTCGGTGGTTGCTCAGGTGAAGTTGCAACCTCTGCCGGCAACCCCTCACACTGCTCAGCGTTGAACAGCTGCAGGGGTTTGAGCATCGGCACGGTTTCCGTCAGCGGTTTGCCGTCGCTGTCATAAAGGCGGTTGCCTTCGCGATCCACCGCCTGTTTCGTCCAGTCCTTATAAACCACCGCCAGGGTGGCTTTCTCACCTTTACGCACCTGCCCGCCAGCCTGCTGCGCCTGCCGGTAAGTCATCCATCGGTTATTGCGAAAACCCTGCTCTTCCGCTGACATCCAGAGAAGCAGGACATTCACACCGCTGTAGTGACGTCCGGTTGTGGCATTCAGGGGCAGGCCGGCCAGACCGCTGCCGGCAGCCTCTCGCCACGGCTTACGCCAGGGCGCAACGCCGTTTTCCAGCGCGACAACAATGCGGTCGGTTATCTGGCGATAGAAGTCAGTCTGTTTTGCCGGACGGCGGGCCGCCTTACGTGAAGTCGTTTTTTTCATGAGATATACCTTCAATCAGAGGCATACCCCTGCGCCGGCGGGCGCAGTGATACGCCCGTCGACGGGAAAACTCACCCGAGGGTGAGCGAAAGAGAAAAGATTACAGCGCGTCAGCTTTTTCAGTGACGCGCTTCAGTTCGTACAGATGAAACTCCGCCAGCACGAAGGCATTCCAGTCCTCATTGCTCAGCACCCGCTCACCACCAGAGAGCAGCTGCAGCAGCAGGGAATCAAACGCGCCCTCACTCACCGGCGTTTGCAGTACCGGCTGAGGCGTGGTCAGTGACGGTTGCTCAGGCAGGCCAATATGGCGCTCAATCCAGCGTAACGGCATTGCCCAGCTGCAACCTTCGCCAGAAGAATGTATCCGGAAGCTGCCCGGACACAGGTTGTGCAGCAGGACCATCACGACACGCGCAAAGAAATCGCAGGGCTGATGCTGAAAATCCAGCTCCTGAATACTTGTCAACGACGGATGAAAAGTGATCCACTTATATCTCCACCAACGGCCCAATATT
>OBXU01000274.1_pt1 | contig 17549 bp, 17 predicted proteins | sample 1476671 | NCBI WGS metagenome assembly OBXU01 (sample SAMEA2580182, study PRJEB22360) | human gut metagenome | biome: human gut; feature: human-associated habitat; material: faeces | place: Denmark | collected 2008/2010
AAGAGCTGTACCAAAGACCCAAACGGCGCAGAACTTTATGTGACTCTGGAACCATGCTGCCATTACGGAAGGACGCCGCCCTGTACGGAAGCCGTCATAAAAAGCGGAATTCGAAAAGTTTATGTTGGGAATGTTGATCCGAATCCAAAAGTGGCAGGGATGGGAATCAAAATTTTAAGAGAACATGGTATCGAAGCGGAAACAGGTATTCTCGACGAGGAATGCAGGGGGTTAAACGACATCTTTTTTTATTATATTACCCACGATACGCCTTATGTGGTGCTGAAATATGCTATGACACTGGATGGGAAGATTGCAGTCAGGACAGGTGAGTCTAAATGGATCACCGGCGGGGAGGCGAGGGAACATGTTCAGTTTCTCAGGCATCGGTATGCGGCGATCCTGACAGGGATTCATACGGTTATAAGCGATGATCCGATGCTCAATGCCCGCATAGAAGGAGGGAATAATCCGGTGCGTGTAATCTGCGACAGCAGATTAAGGATTCCGATAAGTTCAAAAATTGTCCAGAGTGCTAAAGTTATCCCGACCATCATTGCGGCATGTGAAAGAAACGAGAAGGCGCAGAGGCTTGAGGCTTTGGGGTGCCGGGTACTGATCTGCCCCGGAAAGGATGGAAAGACAGATCTTCTGGAACTTATGCGGATTCTCAGAAAAGAAAAAATCGACAGTGTCCTCGTGGAAGGCGGAGCAGATATCAACGATTCGGTTATTCAGGCCGGAGCGGTAAACAAAGTGTATGCCTTTATCGCACCGAAAATTTTCGGCGGAAGACAGGCCAGATCTCCGGTGGAAGGAGAAGGGGTCGATAAGATAAGCGATGCGCTGCTTCTCAATGGGCCTGAGATTACCAGGTTCGGCGAAGACCTTCTGCTGGAATATAAAGTGAGGTGAGAAAGTGTTTACAGGAATTATTGAAGAATTGGGGACGGTCTTTTCGGTTAAAAGAGGAGGACAGTCTTCGGCTGTCAGGATAGGGGCATCCAGGGTCCTCGAAGATATACATACAGGAGACAGCATTGCAGTCAACGGGGTATGCCTGACGGCAGTTACCTTTGATGGACAGGGATTTCTTGCGGATGTGATGAACGAGACATTTGAGAAAAGCAGCCTGGAAAATTTAAAGCCGGGAGATCCGGTAAATTTAGAACGGGCCATGAGGGCAGGCGGCCGGTTTGGCGGACATATCGTTGCCGGACATGTAGATGGTACGGGAACGGTCACTTCGGTGAAGCAGGATGCCAATGCAGTATGGTTTACAGTGAAGGCACCGCCGGGAATCATGCGGTACTGTATTAAAAAAGGTTCTATAGCCGTGGACGGCATCAGTCTTACCATTGCGGATACCGGGGATCAATGGTTTCAGGTTTCGGTCATCCCCCACACCTTAAAGGAAACGGTGCTGGGATATAAAAAGCCCGGAGATCCGGTGAATCTGGAAAACGATATGATCGGAAAATATGTAGAAAAACTGATGCAGCCCGAACATGGAGAAAAGACCAGTGCCATAACCGAGGAAATGTTAATAAGAGCAGGATTTTAGGAGGAAAGAACATGAAGTTCAGCACGATTGAAGAAGCGTTGGAAGACCTGAGACAGGGAAAGATCATCATTGTCACGGACGATGAGGACAGGGAAAATGAGGGGGATTTCATCTGTGCCTCAGAATTTGCAGATACGGAGAACATTAATTTCATGGCGGTCCATGGAAAGGGTTTGATCTGTATGCCTATGAGCGCAGCTATGGGAGAAAAACTCGGATTGTCTCCGATGGTAACCAAGAATACGGATAACCATGAGACTGCATTTACAGAAAGTATTGATCATGTGGAAACCACCACGGGAATTTCTGCGGTGGAACGCTCTGTCACAGCATTGAAGTGTATGGAGGACAGCATCAGGCCGGAGGATTTAAGGCGCCCCGGGCATATGTTTCCGCTGATCGCAAAGCCGGGCGGTGTCATGGAGCGGAACGGACACACAGAGGCGACGGTGGACCTTGTGAAGCTTGCAGGTTTAAAAGAAAGCGGTTTGTGCTGTGAGATCATGAGGGAAGACGGTACTATGATGCGTACCACAGAACTCATGGGACTGGCAGAGAAGTTTGGCCTTAAGATGATCACTATAAAGGCACTGCAGGATTACCGGAAGAAACATGAAGTGTTCGTGAGCAGGGAGGCGGAGACACCGATGCCCACTAAGTATGGGGAATTCCGGGCTTACGGTTATGTAAATAAACTAAACGGTGAACATCATGTCGCTTTAGTAAAAGGAAAAGTAGATGACGGGGAGCCGGTGCTGTGCCGTGTACACTCCGAGTGTCTGACAGGAGACACCTTTGGTTCATTAAGATGCGACTGCGGTGATCAGCTGACCACCGCCATGAGGCAGATCGAAGCGGAGGGCAGGGGGATTTTACTCTACCTGAGACAGGAAGGGCGGGGCATTGGCCTGATCAACAAATTGAAAGCATATGCCCTGCAGGATGAGGGAATGGACACGGTAGAGGCAAATCTGGCCCTCGGATTTGAAGAAGACCAACGGGAATATTACATAGGTGCACAGATTCTGAGAGACCTGGGTGCGTCTGAACTGAGACTTTTGACAAATAATCCGACGAAAATCGAAGGTCTGGGTGATTTTGGCCTGGAGATCGTGGAGAGGGTGCCGATCCAGATCAAACTCACAGATTATGATGGATTCTATATGAAGACCAAACAGGAAAAAATGGGGCACTATTTAACATATTAAGCTGAAAAATATGAAGAAGAAGGAGATATAAGATGAAGGTATTAGAAGGAAAATTAGTCGCAAAAGGGATGAAAGTCGGCATTGTCGTCGCCAGATTCAATGAGTTTATCGTATCCAAGCTGCTTTCAGGAGCGCTGGACGGCCTGCGCCGCCATGACGTGAAGGAAGACGATATTTCTGTAGCCTGGGTTCCAGGAGCATTTGAGATTCCGATTGCCGCACAGAAGATGGCGGGCTCAGGGAAATATGATGCTGTCATCTGTCTGGGGACCGTGATCCGGGGCTTCATCTTATGTGTGGGGGGACTGTGCTCGGGGGCTCCCCCAGCCACTATGACTATGTGTGCAATGAGGTATCCAAGGGGATTGCTCACGTGTCTATGGAAAGTCAAATTCCTGTACTGTTCGGTGTACTGACCACGGAAAATATCGAGCAGGCCATCGAGCGCGCCGGTACGAAAGCCGGAAACAAGGGTTATGACTGTGCGCTGTCAGCGATTGAAATGGTAAATTTATTGAAAGAGATTGGTTAAACTGGACGGAGCCGCTTATTTCCTGTAAAATAGAACAGAAAATAAGCGGCTTTTCTAAGCATTAAAAAAGTTCTGCTCGCGTTATGCACACAAATACATAAGGGAGGTATCTTACTATGGATCAGATTCAACAACTTCAGAGAATGATTGACGAAAGCAGCAGGATCGTCTTTTTCGGCGGTGCGGGAGTTTCCACAGAGAGCAGTATTCCGGACTTTCGGAGTACGGATGGACTCTACCATCAGACGTATCAATATCCTCCTGAGGTGATTGTCAGCCATACGTTTTTTGTTCAGAAGACAGAAGAATTTTATGATTTTTATAAGAAGAAAATGATATTTCCGGATGCCAAACCGAATCCTGCCCATTTAAAGCTCGCAGAGCTTGAGAAGACCGGAAAGCTCACGGCAGTTGTCACTCAGAACATCGACGGTCTGCACCAGAAGGCCGGAAGTCAGAAGGTATTTGAGCTGCACGGAAGTGTTCACAGAAATTACTGTCAGAAATGCCATAAGTTTTTTGATGTAAACTACGTAGCCGGAGCAGAGGGAGTACCGCGCTGCGACGAATGCGGGGGACTGGTGAAACCGGATGTTGTACTATATGAAGAGGGACTGGATGCATCCGTGATGAGGGGAGCCGTCGATGCGATTTCTGAGGCGGATATGCTGATCATCGGGGGGACTTCTCTCGTAGTGTATCCGGCAGCAGGCATGATTGACTATTTTCATGGGAAACATCTTGTGCTGATTAATAAAGATGCCACATCCAGAGACCGGCAGGCAGAGCTCTGCATTACAGATCCGATCGGTAAGGTCCTTGGACAGATCAGGGTGAATCCATGAAAAAGAGAGATCTTGTGTTGATCGGAGCAGTCCTTCTTGTAGCAGCGGCAGGATTTTTATTTCTGTCTCTTGTGAAAAAGGACGGGGAAAGGGTAGTGGTGACGGTAGATGGAAAAGAAGTCTGGAGCCACAGCCTTTCTGAGGATGCGGTCTATACGGTAAAGAGCCCGAACGGGTCCAATGTAGTCCGAATCCAAGATCAGAAAGCATCAGTCACAGAGGCCGACTGCCCTGATCAGATATGCAGAAAGCATAAAGCTATCGATAAAACCGGGGAAACCATTGTCTGCCTGCCGCATAAAGTCGTGGTGGAAATTAAAGACGGAACCAGGGAGAAAGAATATGACGGAATTACAAATTAAGGAGAAAAACCAATGACCAGACGAACTGCTGTGGATGGCATGTTTCTGACGCTGGCCATCGTTGTTTCTTATATAGAGGTACTCCTTCCGATTCCGGTAGGGATTCCGGGAGTGAAGATCGGCCTTGCCAATGGAGTCATCATGGTTCTTCTCTTTTTTACCGGTTGGAAGAGGGCGCTGTTTATCTCCGTTTTGAGAATTCTTCTGGCAGGAATACTTTTTGGGAATCCAATGACGATTGTTTACAGTCTGGCGGGCGGAATTTTGAGTATTTTTTTCATGGCGATTTTGAAAAAAGCAGGGGGATTTTCGGCAGTGGGACTCAGTGTTGCCGGGGGAGTGGCACACAACCTGGGACAGCTCAGTGTTGCCGTGTGTCTGATGGAAAATGCAAGAATTTATTATTATGCGCCGGTGCTGCTTATCACCGGAACCATTGCCGGCACTGCCATCGGAGTGCTGGCGGCAGGACTGATAAAAAAGATCCCGGCAAACCTATTTCAGTAAGGAAAGAATTTGAATTGGAGGAAAGACGTGAAAAAGAAAGTATGTGCGGCCATGGTATTTGTTTTTACAGCGGTCATGGCATCTGGCTGTGTGAAGAAAGAAGAGATACAGAAATATTCCCACGTAGACTATGCCATGGGGACTGTGACCAATACGACATTATATGGGAGAAGCCCGGATCTTTCTGAGACTGAACAAGCGATAATGGAGAAGATGAAGAAGCTGGAGACTGAGCAGCTTTCCTGGAGGAAGGACAGTTCCGCTGTGGCAAAGCTCAATCGAGGGAAACAAAGAGCGGCGGATGTCCAGGAGCCGCCGTTTACCTGGCTTGAAAAGTCTCTTCAGATTGCAAAAGACAGCAAAGGGGCTGCGGATCCGGCCATCGGCAGCCTCACTCAAATGTGGGATTTTGAATCCAAGAATCCAAAGGCACCCAATGCGGATAAGATCGAAGCACTGATTAAAGATGGTATCGTCAGTAGTGCATATGCGCACGTAAAACTGAATGAACAGCAGAAAACTGTGAGAAAAGAGAGGGAGATCAAAATTGATCTGGGAGCTTTCGGCAAGGGGATCGGAACCGACGAAGCCATGAAATTCCTCAAAAAAGATGAGAGAATCACCGGAGCCATGGTGGCTCTTGGGGGAAGCATCGCTGTTTATGGGGAAAAGCCCGGCGGGGAGGACTGGAAAGTTGGGATACAGAACCCTGACGGAAAACAGGGGGAGACTATTGGAGGGCTTAGCGTAAAAGGCGGGACCTTTATCTCTACCTCCGGTGATTATGAAAAATATTTTATTGACAAAAAGACAGGAAAACGGTATTTTCACATCTTAGATGAGAATACCGGATATCCGGTACAGACAGAGATCACATCCTGTACCATTGTGTGCAGTTCAGGCATCGTCAGTGACGGACTGTCCACCGCATGTTTTGTGCTGGGGCCGGAAAAAAGCGGTTCACTGTTGAAAAAGTACGGAGCAAAAGCAATTTTTGTGGATAAACAAAAAAATGTTTATGTCAGTGACGGATTGGATTTTGAACTCACAGACGATGCATATAAAATAGTTAAAAAAGATATTGGCGGATGAAAAAATTTATTTGCCAATATCTTTTTTTATGATTGAAATAAATTCTTTATTTTTCTCCGCGGGGTTTTCCGCAGGTCTGCCGTTTAATCAGTGTACACGGCAGTGTTAGGCGCACCGGTGTCTTGTATTCACTTGGCACTTCATTATAGAGTTTGGCCACAAAGTTTGCCGCATATTCCCCCATATACTCCGAAGGGGCATGGACCGTAGTCAGAGGAGGATTGGAAAATTCGGCCACGCTGATATCATCAAAGCCAATGATCGAAATATCTTCGGGAATTTTATAGCCATGTTCATAGAGGGAGCGCATGGCGCCGATAGCGATCGGGTCGCTGGCGGCAAAAACCGCGGTGGGCAGATGTCCGGACTCTATGAGTCTGTTCATCATCTGATATCCGGATTCTGCGCTGAATTCTTCCTCCAGAACAAAAGGTTCATAACAGAGTCCAAGATTCCGGCAGTAATTGATAAACGTTTCTTTCCGCTGTTCAAAATAGACGGTATCCTCGCCGATGTCTTCCTTTCCGCCCAGATAACCAATCTTTGTGTGTCCGAGTTCCACAAAGTAATCGATCACATCTATGACCGACTGGTGGAAATCCAGAACAATGTTATTGAAGGAAATTCTGGAAGTCCGCATATCGATAAAAATAATATTGTCCGTAAGCTGCTCAAAGGCTTTGATATCCTTTTGCGCAAACTTTCCGATACAGATCAGGCCGTCCACTCCGCTTAAAGTCTTTAAATAGTCCGGATCACTCTGAAATGCGCGAATGACTTCAATGTTCTGGTCTGCGCAGTATTTTTCAATCCCCACGCGAATGTTCTGGTAGTAGGGGTCTTCTAATTCCTGAAACAGGGAGTACCACTGGAACACTCCAATGGTAGTTCTTTTCGTTGTTCCTTTCCCCTTTTTTCTGTAGTTTAGACCGTCTGCAATCTTTAAAACTCTGGCCCTTGTCTCCTCTGTGACGCTCAGGGTGTCATCCTGATTTAAAATACGGGAGACTGTGGCGGATGATACACCTGCTTTTTCAGCGATATCTTTAATGGTAGCCATATGAATTCTCCTTTAGCATCTAATTCCAACTCTTTTCTTATTCCAAGTATATCATATCTGTAAACGAAAATAAAATCTTTTCATTAAATTTACTAAAATACAATAAATATATTTAGTAAATATTTAAGTAAAATATAGTTGAAATATTTACTAAACAGTATTACTATATAGACACAGGAACGAAACTAAGATATGAAATAGGAGGCTTTATGTATGGAAACGAATAACAGCAGGGAGAAGGTACCGGGCAGAGTGAAGTATACGTTTGCTTTCGGGGCACTGGGGAAAGACTTAATCTACGGAATGATCGCAACATTCTCGATGATTTACTTTACTGATATCCTCAAAGTATCGCCGGCATTTATCGGTATCGTATTTTTTGCGGCAAAATTGTGGGACGCGTTCAATGACTTGTTTATGGGCATGATCGTAGACAATACGAGATCCAGATGGGGAAAATTTGTTCCCTGGCTGGTAATCGGAACACTGATCAATTCTGTAGTGTTCGTTATACTGTTTACAGACTTTCATTTATCAGGAAATGCACTCTGTGTGTTTGTCGCAGTCATCTATGTGGCCTGGGGAATGACCTACACGATCATGGATATCCCGTATTGGTCCATCATTCCAAACCTGACATCCGATCCGAGGGAGAGGGAAGTGGTTTCCGTCCTGCCGCGTATTTTTGCCAGTCTGGGACAATCTCTGATCATTGCCGGTTTCGGGGTGCAGATCATCGGAGCTCTGGGAGGAGGCTATATCGGTTATCACAGATTTGCCATGTTCATAGCCGGAATGTTTATCTTTACAATCGGAGTCGCCGTATTTAACTTAAAACTAAAAGATGACGGGAATGTGCCGTCAGAAAAAATTTCTTTTAAAGGTGTATTCTCCATTATTAGACAGAATGACCAGCTGCAGTCGGCAGTGGGGCTGATCCTGCTGTACAATGTAGGCATTCAGTTTATTATGGGAGTGGCAGTTTACTATTTTACTTATGTATGCGGCAACGCAGGGATGCTTTCTGCATTTATGATCAGCGCATCCATTGCGGAAGTGGTGGGACTCATCATCTTTCCGAAAGTAGCGGCAAGGCTGTCCAGAAAGGTATCTTTCCTGCTGGCCTGTACTCTTCCGTTTGTGGGATTGGCTCTTCTCCTTGCGGTGGGATTTGTTTGTCCCGAAAATATCGTGCTCACAGCCATATCAGGAATCATTGTAAAGACAGGAACCGGCCTGGAACTTGGCTGTGCCACTGTATTTTTATCCGACGTAGTGGACTACGGAGAATATAAGCTGGGTACAAGAAATGAGTCGGTAGTCTTCTCTTTACAGACACTGATCGTGAAATTTACAGCTGCACTGACCTCGTTGTTTATAGGATTTGCACTGCAGCAGACGGGATACATACCAAACAGCCCGGACCAGAGTATGCTGACCATGAATTCCATACGGGTGCTGATGTGTGCCGTGCCTGCACTTTCTATGCTCACTGCATATGTCATTTATAAAAAAGCATATAAGCTCAGCGACAGTTTTATGAAACAAGTGATTGAAACAATACAGGAAAGGAGATTTAACGCAGAAGCCTGACATTCTGCGGAGGTGGAAAGATGAAAGATACAAGTGTGCTGATGAACGAATTTAAAAAAGGAACTTATGAGAGTCTGTTGAAAGATATTTATGTAGATGACAGTGTGCTGGAATATCAGAGAGAAAGATACATAAAAGCACTGAATCAGTATGAAGAAATATTCGGGGAAGAGGAAGTGGAGATCTATTCTGCACCGGGACGAAGTGAAGTGGGGGGCAATCACACGGACCATCAATATGGTAAGGTTCTTGCAACGTCTATTAACCTGGATGCCATTGCAGTGACTGCCAGGACAGAAGATGAGAAGATCACGATAGTATCTGACGGATATGAGCGCATGGAAATCGGTTTAAACGACCTGCCTGCCAAAGAGGATGAAAGAGAAACCTCTCTGGCACTAATCAGGGGGGTTGCCGCCAGGCTGAAACAGAAAGGTCATAAGATAGGAGGTTTCCGGGCATATATCACCAGTGATGTGCTGATCGGCGCAGGAATGTCTTCCTCCGCAGCCTACGAAACCTTGATTGGTACGATCCTGTCCGGACTGTACAATCAGATGAAACTGGACCCGGTGTTCTTAGCCCAGGCGGGCCAGTATGCAGAAAATGAATATTTTGGGAAACCATGCGGCCTGATGGATCAGATGGCGTCTTCGGTGGGAGGAATGATCTATATTGATTTTGAAAATCCGGAGGAGCCGGAAGTAAAGCAGGTAAAAGTTGACTTTGAAGGGTTTGGACACAGCCTCTGCATTGTGGATACGAGAGGGTCCCATGCGGATCTGACAGAGGACTATGCCATGATTCCGTCTGAAATGAAGCAGGTGGCCCATTATTTTGAAGAAGATGTGCTGCGGAAAGTAGACAAGACCGACTTTTATCTGAATATACCGGCCATCCGTGAAATCCTTGGGGACCGGGCCGTGCTCCGCGCCATGCATTTGTTTGAGGAAAATAAGAGGGTGGAAGAAGAGGCGGAGGCCCTGGAACAGGGAAAATTCGAGGTCTTCAAAAAACTGGTGAAGGATTCAGGAGATTCCTCTTTCAAGTATTTACAAAACGTATATTCCAATCACCAGGTGAACAACCAGAGTGTTTCCATCGGACTTGCAGTCAGTGATGTGATACTGAAAGACAGAGGTGTAAGCCGTGTCCACGGGGGAGGCTTTGCAGGAACCATTCAGGCTTTTGTACCGGATGAGATCGTTCCGCTGTATCAGAAAACCATGGACAGTGTATTTGGAGAAGAAGCGTGCCATATTTTGAAAGTCCGCAAATACGGCGGAATGAAAGTTTTATAGGGAGACAGGACAATGGCGGAGATGAAAGTGATCGAACAGCGACAAGACGGCATTGACATCATTGAGATGAAGAATCAGGATCTGACAGTGAGAGTTACAAATCTGGGATGCCACATTCTTTCGGTCTGGATGAAAGACAACAAAGAAAATATAGACGATGTTGTGCTCGGACTTCAAAATATAGAAGACTATAAGGAGGATGACAAATATATCGGAGGAATCCTAGGAAGGGCGGCGAACCGGATCAAAGACGGAAAGTTTACCCTTAACGGACAGGAGTATCATCTGCCGGTCAATAACGGACCGAACCATCTTCACGGAGGCACAGAAGGGTTCGATAAGAAAGTCTGGGATTATGAGATCCGGGACCATAAAGTGATCTTTTCCTATCTGTCAAAAGATATGGAAGAAGGATATCCTGGAAACTTGAAGATACATGTTTCCTATGAACTGACAGGAAATACGTTTACCATGGTTTACTACGGAACAACCGACAAGGACACGATTGTAAATCTGTCCAACCACACCTACTTTAACCTGTCCGGAGGAAAAGAAAAGATTTATGACCATAAGCTGAAAATAAAAGCAGCTCAGATTGCCTGTGTAGACCAGGACGGATGTACTACCGGCGAAAAACTCTTCGTGGACGGCACCCCGTTCGATTTCAGAAAATTCCACAGGATCGGGGAACGGATCGATGAAGATCATGAACAGCTTAACTTTGCAGGAGGGTATGACCACGCTTTTGTTTTCAGCGGGCAGAAAGACCAGATCACGCTGTTTCATGAAGAAACAGGGAGAAAAGTGACAGTTTCCACGAACCTTCCGACCGTACAGCTTTACACTTCAAACTTTCTGGAAGGAGGCTTGCCGGGGAAAGAGGGAAGAGTCAACGTAAACAGGGACGGTGTCTGCCTGGAAACCCAGTTCATGCCAAATGCTGTCAATCTTGAGGAAAAGCCACAGGTGATCCTCAGAAAAGGCGGCAGTTATGCAGTGTTTACCGCTTTTAAATTCGAGGTGCAGGAAGATGATTGATGAATATATTGCAAAATTAGTACAGTATGGGCTCGATAAAAAACTGATCGAACCGGAGGACAAGATTTACACGATCAATCAGTATCTGGAGATCTTTAAGCTGGATGATTACGAGGAGCCCAAAAGACCTGCCGGGGAGATCGATCTGGAAGAAATCCTGACAAAACTGACGGATGAGGCATATGACCGTTATATTATAAAGAGCAATGATGTCGTGACGAGAGATCTGTTTGACACAAAGCTCATGGGTGTTTTGGTGCCGAGGCCAAGCCAGGTGATACGGGATTTCCGGGAGAAGTATCAAAAAAGTCCGGAAGCAGCCACCGAATTTTTCTATAAGTTCAGTCAGGATACAGACTATATCCGCAGATACCGTGTGAAGAAGGACTGGAAGTGGACCGTAGACAGCCCATATGGAATCATTGATATTACCGTGAATCTCTCCAAGCCGGAAAAGGACCCGAAGGCCATTGCCGCGGCAAAGAATGCGGCGCAGAGCCGTTATCCCAAATGCCAGCTGTGCATGGAAAATGAAGGGTATGCAGGGCACATGAATCACCCGGCGAGACAGAATCACAGAGTCATTCCGGTTACAGTCAACGGCAGCAGATGGGGATTCCAGTATTCACCGTATGTTTATTACAATGAGCACTGTATCGTATTTAACGGAGAGCATGTGCCTATGAAGATTGACCGGACGGCGTTTGTGAAGCTGTTTGATTTTGTCAGACAGTTTCCTCACTACTTCCTCGGCTCCAATGCAGATCTTCCGATCGTGGGAGGTTCCATCCTGTCACACGACCATTTCCAGGGCGGACATTATCAATTTGCCATGGCAGATGCGAAGATCGAAAAACATTATACGATCAAGGGATTTGAGGATGTGGAGACGGGAATCTTAAACTGGCCGCTGTCAGTGCTCCGAATCCGCTCAAAGGACGAGAATCGGCTGATTGATATGGCGGATCATGTCCTAAAAGTATGGAGGGAATACAGCGACGGGGATGCCCATATTTATGCACAGACCGGCGGGGAACCGCACAATACCATCACTCCGATTGCGAGAAAGACCGGGGAGACCTATGAGCTGGATCTCGTATTGAGAAATAATATCACGACTGTAAAACATCCTCTGGGGCTGTTTCATCCTCATGAACAATATCACCATATTAAGAAAGAAAATATCGGTCTGATCGAAGTCATGGGTCTTGCGGTGCTGCCATCCAGATTAAAAAAAGAAATGGAGCTTCTTGCGGAGTGCCTTGTATGTAAAACTCCGATCGAAGAATATGAATGTCTTAGAAAGCATGTTGACTGGGCGGAGCAGTTTGTGCCAAAATATAAGGAGATCAACAAAGAGAATGTCATGGATATCCTGAAAGAAGAGATCGGACAGATATTTGTAAAAGTCCTTGAGGATGCAGGAGTTTATAAATGCACCGAAAAGGGCAGGAAACAGTTTGAGAGATTCATTTTTACACTGGATCAGCAGTAAGAAAGGCGGAATGAAATATGAAGATTTTAGTATTAGGCGGAGCAGGCTACATCGGGTCCCATACGGTTTATGAACTGACTGATGCGGGAGAAGACGTTGTGATCATTGATAACCTGGAGACCGGATACAAAGAGGCGGTTCACCCGAAAGCCAAATTCTATCAGGGAGATTTAAGAGACAGGGCATTTGTGGACAGCGTTCTGGATCAGGAGACCGGCATCGATGCGGTCATCCACTTTGCGGCAAACTCACTCGTAGGTGAGAGCATGACGAATCCGCTGAAATATTATGACAACAATCTGTGCGGCACAAAGACCATGCTGGAATCTATGGTGGCACACGGCATCGATAAGATTGTTTTTTCTTCTACGGCGGCGACCTATGGAGAACCGGAGAAGACTCCGATCCTGGAGACAGACCGGACAGAGCCGACCAATACTTATGGCGAGACAAAGCTCTCCATGGAAAAGATGTTCAAATGGGTGGGCAAAGCACACGGACTCCGGTTTGTATCACTGCGCTATTTTAATGCATGCGGAGCCCATAAAAGCGGAGAGATCGGCGAGGCCCACAATCCGGAGACCCATCTGATTCCGCTGATCCTTCAGGTGCCGAACGGAAAAAGAGAAGCGATCAGTATTTTCGGAACCGATTATCCGACCAAAGACGGGACCTGCGTCAGGGACTATATTCATGTGACGGATCTTGCACAAGCGCATATCCTCGCGGTAAAATATCTGATGGAAGGAAATGAAAGTGATATCTTCAATCTCGGAAATGGAATCGGCTTTACGGTCAAAGAGGTGATCGAGACTGCAAAAGAGGTAACGCAAAAACCGATCAAGGCAGTGGAAGAAGGCCGGAGGGCCGGGGACCCTGCAGTGCTGATCGCATCCAGTGAGAAGGCAAAGAAAGTCCTTGGGTGGAAGCCGGAACATGCGGATCTTCATGAGATCATTGAGAGTGCATGGAAGTGGCACAGCACACATCCGGAAGGATATCAGAGCAAATAATACAAGTAATATAATGTAAAAAATGGAACGGTTATCAGGAAATTAGAACGTATATCTGGATTTCCACCAATATGCTTGACGATCATACGGTATTGTTCTATACTGACCACAAGCTTGGCGGGTTTTGTTGTTGATCAGCAGAGACAACATCCTTAGAGAATGTAATCCCAGAATCTGCCGGAGCACAGACAAATATTTATCATAATTAAAAAAGCAGGCATGATGCATTTTTTATTGCACATGCCTGTTCTTTTTTGCATTTGGCGTGGGAAAGGGGTAAAATATGATTATATTTTACGTTTTATAATATAGAAAGGACTGAGGATGGAGAGAACGTTAAAAATAGCAATCTGTGACGATGAACAGACTTATTTGGATATCTTGGAAGATGAATGCCTCCGGTTCCTGGAGTGCAGAAATCAAAAGGCACAAATCTTCTGTTTTCAAAGGGGAAAAGCTCTGCTTTCTTCGGAGGATGAGTTCGATATCATCCTGCTCGACGTGGAACTGCCGGATATGGATGGATTTTCTGTTGCGGAAGAGTGGAAGAACCTTCAGAGACCCGGAAAGATCATTTTTATAACGAGCCATGATGAATGGGTCCAGAGAGCTTTTAAGGTTCAGGCATTCAGGTATCTGTATAAAAGTGGAAGCGGACAGGATCTTTTGGAGGCGCTGGAAGACGCGCTCAAAGATATGAACGACAATGAAGGGATTGTACTGGAGGGAAAGGAGGAGAGCAGATTCGTTTACTTCCGGGAGATTCGATGGATCGAAGCTCTGGGCGATGAAATAGCGGTGTTTCTTGTGGGAGGGCATCTGATCGTGAGATTGTCTCTGAAAAAAATTGAGGGGTGTTTGGATGAGAGGTTTCAGCGGATCCACAAGGGATACATAATTAATTTCCAATTCGTAGAGCATTATTACAAAGAACGGCTTGTGCTGTTCTGCGGAAAGGAATTTCAGATTTCCAAGAGGAAACAGAAGGAGGTCAAAAAACACTATTTTGAGTATATAACCAAATATGCAAAAGTGATATAATGAACCCATATGGGAAATGGGCAGTGAGGGTGAAAAGTGAAAGGATTATATTGGGTGTATGTGTACGCCATTGAACTTTGGAAGATGATCTTGATCATGAGGGGGATTTTAGGGATCGAACCGGTGCGGAAACGGCAGGTGCTGATGTTTCAGATTCCGGCAGTTTTGGGAGTGCTGGCAAGCTTTAAGTACCAGCTTCCCGTGAATATAGTTATTGTCCTGTTTATTATGTTGTCGGCATGGATTTATTTTAATAAGTTTTTTCTGTCAGTGTTTACCTGGCTCGGAATTTCGATCATGGATTTTCTGATCGGACTGTTTATTATTTTTTTCGCACAGATGGATTTTCAGACAGCTTATAACAGCAATCATTTCGCTGATGTGGAGGAGGTCTTCAGTTTTCTTCTGCTGATCGTTATCATTGCGGTACGGAAGAGGTTTGAAGTCAAGAAGATCCAGTATACATACAGTGATGTGGCACTGGGAGCCATGGTACTGGTTGGGGTGATCGCCTGTATCGGTCCCTTTCTGTCGGAAGGATTTCAGAACTGGACATCCATCGGTAAGAGGCTGGAGATCCTTCTTGGATTTCTTTTGATGCTGTTTGGAATCAGCAGTATTATATACCGGATCTGCAGAGTCAGGCAGGAGCAGGAACAGTTTGAACAGCAGATGCTGTGGAATGAACGTCTGTTAAACGAACAGAAAAAGTATTATGAACTGCTGCTTCAGAAGGAGGAGATGACCAAAAAGATCAGACATGACATGAAAAGCCAGCTGGCATGTCTGAGCAGATTTCTGGAAAAAGAAGAGTATGACAATGCAAGGGAATATCTGGGCGAGCTGACCGGAGATATAAAGCGTTTGAATATTCTCATTTCTACCGGAAATGATGTGGTTGATATAGTGGTAAATGATATTGTCCAGAGCGAAAAGATTAAGATCAACTGGAAAGGAAAAATTCCGAGCAGGCTTAACATGACCAATGCAGAGATCTGTATTTTGTTTTCCAATCTTCTCAAAAATGCTGCGGAAGCCGTCAGAGATATGGAAGACAAGACAGTCAGCGTCACGGTCAAGCTCACCGGGCATCATTTGATTTTGGAGGAGAGCAACCGGACCATGAAGCCGGTGATCATAGAAGACGGCCGTCTCAAAACTACGAAGCATGACAAAGAAAAACACGGCATTGGAAGCCGCAATATGATCGAAATCGCCGAAAAGTATAACGGGGATGTTTCCTTCCGGTGTGAGAATGGGATATTCTATGTAAAAATTATCCTTCTGGATACTATTTAATGGAAAAAAAGATGACGGTTATTCAAATATCAAGTCGTTCCCCGCGGGTATATTGAAACAAGGAATAGGACCTTTTATAGTGTGTATTGTTACCGAGATAATTGTCGAAAGCAAAGCAGTATAAAGGGGGATAAAACAATGACATGCATGAGATGGCCTTGGCCTTTCTAATCGTCATCTAGTCCGTTTGGAGGACTAATTACAAAGGATAAAGAATTAATTATGAGGGTAGCCTTAAATTAAGAGACATAAAACAAGAGGCATTTCTGAGAAGATCAGAGATGCCTCTTTTATTATGTCTGATTTTATGCTTTCCACAGTCCGTGGAGATTGCAGTATTCATATGCGGCAATCAATTCCTCACCGTCTGCCAGAAGGAATTCTGCCTCCGGTTTTTCACCCGGATTCAGATATTTTATCTGATGGCCGCGGCTGGTTTCAATGCAGATGAACATAATGTAGTGAGCCTCCATCATAGGATGTTCGGCTTCTCCGACCTTCACGCTGATCCTGCGGTCATCCGCTGAAATGACCGGGACGTGTTTTTCTGCTGCCCCGTCGGTAGTGCCTGGAACAAGCTCCGTCATTTTCTGGCCGCAGCACATGACCGGTACCCCGCTGTCATTCAGCAAAGTCATGATGTTTTTGCAGTGTTCACAGATAAAAAATTTCATTTTAAGAACTCCCTTCTTTAAAACAACAACCCTGGTTACTGATTCTAATATATCAGATTATGCGTCATTTGTCTGTAGAATTTGGAAAAAATGAAGCAACTCTGTGACAAATTTCATATACTATCATTAGATGGCAGCAGAAAGGAGCGGTAAAATGTATGATTTTGCAGTGCTTGGCGGTGATTTAAGACAGTTTTATATGGCAAAACAGCTTGCTTTTAAAGGCTATTCTGTGATTACCTATGGGATCGCATCCGGGGAGGTGCAGGCTTCTTCTATGAAAGAAGCCGTGGAAAATGCAGAAATCCTGATCGGCCCGATCCCTTTTTCCAAAGACCGTGAAAACCTGGTTTCCATGGAATGCTGTGCTGACTTCGGAATAGAGGATGTAAAACAGCATCTGAGGAAAGGGCAGAAGATCTTTGCGGGATGTATTCCGGATGACTTCTGCCGCTATTGCATGAATGCGGGGGTTGCTGTCCATGACTTTATGAAATTGGACTCAGTGGCGTTAAAAAATGCCGTGCCCACTGCCGAGGGAGCTGTGGCAGAAGCCGTTTTTGATTCTCCTGTACAGATACAGGGAAGCCGATGTCTGGTGACAGGCTTCGGACGATGCGGCAGCGTCCTGGCAGAAAAGCTGAAGCTTTGGTCGGCCAAAGTAACGGCAGCCGCAAGAAATAAGGAGCAGCGTGCCCTGGCGGAGTCCTTTGGAATAAAAGCAGTCTCTCTCGATGAGCTGAAAGAAGAACTTTCTCAGGCTGATTTTATTTTTAACACGATTCCGGCCATGATTTTAGACAGAGAACGTCTGGAACAGGTAAAAAAAGAGGCGTTAATCGTGGATATTGCATCTGCGCCGGGAGGCGTAGATTTCATGGCGGCAGAAGGACTTGGGGGCAAAGGAAAAAAAAGATCTTCTGCC
>OBXU01000278.1_pt1 | contig 17273 bp, 18 predicted proteins | sample 1476671 | NCBI WGS metagenome assembly OBXU01 (sample SAMEA2580182, study PRJEB22360) | human gut metagenome | biome: human gut; feature: human-associated habitat; material: faeces | place: Denmark | collected 2008/2010
CTCCCTGCGGGGAACCCCGGGGGGGTGGCCTCCTGCCCGCCGCTCCAGGTGCACCGCAGGGCGCGGACGGGACAGCTCTCCCCGTCCCCCTGCCAGTCCTCCGCCTCCTGCCAGTCGGGCAGGAAGGCGCACACGGTGCGCTCCGCTCCCTCGTACCCGCCGAAGAAGAGGTGGCGGGGATGGCCGCAGGCGTTGAGCAGGTTTTCCACACTCACCCGCTCCTGTGGGGATAAAAAGCCGGTACAGGCCGGTATGTTCCGCTGCCGGGCCAGCTCCAGCTTGTCCAGCGCCCGGGCCAGGAGCAGCCGCTCCCCGTTGTCCCGGGCCAGCTTATTCAGCAGTTCCGTTTTATTCACACATACTTCCTCGCTTGTGGAAAAAGGGCGCCCCGACGGGCGCCCTTTCCATTTGTCATAACTGTCTCCGCAAAGCGCCGCTCTCTCTGAGTCAGCGGTGCTCGCCCCGGCTGTACGCCACCACCGTGCGGCGGTTGGGCTCAGTGCCGATGGAGTAGGTGGTGATGTCCGGGGTCTCCTGGAGGGCGGTGTGGATCACATGGCGCTCATAGGCGTTCATGGGCTCCAGGGTGACGTTGCGGCGGTATTTGACCACCTTACCGGCCACCTTCTGGGCCAGGCGGACCAGGGACTCCTCCCGCTTGGCCCGGTAGCCCTCGGCGTCCACATGAATACGGACCCGCTTGGACTGGCCGTGGTTGACGGCGTAGCCGGTGAGCTGCTGGATGGCGTCCAGGGTCTCGCCCCGGCGGCCGATCCGGCCGCCCAGCTCCCGGCCCACCAGCTCCACCTGATAGGTTCCGTTTTCATCCATCCGGATGACGGGTCTGGCCTCGGCCCCCATCTGGGCCAGCAGGCCGGTGAGAAAGGCGTCGATGCGCTCCGCCTTCTCCCCCTCGGCCACGGGGGCGGCGGGGGAAGGGGCCTCCTCCCGGACGGCGGGCTCCGCCGCCTTGACCAGCTCCGCCTCGGCAGGGGTAACTTCCGCCGGAGTGGGGCGCTCCTCCGGCTCGTCGGGGGCCTCATAGCTCACCTTGACCTTGGCCGGGCAGCTCCCGATGCCTAAAAATCCGGACTTGGCCCGCTCCAGAATCTCCACGGAGACCTCATCCCGGTCCATGCCCAGCTTCTGCAGGGCGGCCTCGATGGCGGCCTCCTCGCTCTTGCCGGTGCTCTCGATCCATTTCAGCATAATGGGCATCTCTCCTTATGAATCCACGGCAGGGCCGTTATTCCTTTGTCTTGTCGGTGTCGTCCTCAGCCTCGGACTCCTCCCCGGCGGAGACAACCTCCGTCTCCTCCTGGACAGGGGCCTCCAGGGCCTTTTCCTCCAGAATGGCGTCCTCAATGGCCTCGTCGGTGTGGATCTCCCGCAGCTCCTCCTCGATCTCATGGGCCTCCCGCTTCAGCGCGCGGGAGTCAGATCTGGGCGGGAAGATGGGGGCCTCTCCGGGGTAGGCGGTGGGACCCTCCTCGCTGTAGCGGTAGGGGTCGTAGGCCCGTCCGCGGGCATACTGGCGCAGGCCCACGCGGCTGTGCTCCTTGACGGAGCCGGGGATCTTGTCCTCGTCCTCGTCGTGCTTCTTCTCGGTCTTCTTTTTCTTGCCCTTGTTGAGCTTGGCCTCCTCGATCCGGCGGGCGCGCTCCTCGGCCTTGCGGCGGCGCTCCTCCTTCTCCTCCTCCTTCTCCAGGCGCTCCTGCTCGGCCCGGGCGGCGGCGGCCTTCTCGTAGTCCTTTTTGAGCAGCTTGCCGCAGATGAACTCCTGCACCATGCTCAGCAGGTTCTGGGCAATCCAGTACAGGCACAGGGCGGCGGGCATGGAGAAGCCGATCCACAGGGAAATCAGGGGGGAAATGATCATCATGGACTTCATGCTGGCGTTGTTCCCCGCCTGGGCGGCCTGCTGGTTGACGGCGTTGGTCTTCATGGAGATGAAGGAGAACACCAGGCTGGAGCCGGCGGACACCACGGGCAGCAGGAACAGGGCGAAGCCGCCCGCCACGGTCCAGAATTTCAGAGTTGGAATACGGGCCAGATCCACCAGGCCTAGGAAATCAAAGTTGACGGCGAAAATCCGGCTGCCCACCTCGCCCACAGCGGCCTTGACCGACTCCAGGTTTTCCGGGGTGATCAGGGAGGACAGGTAAAGCTGGTTATAGCCCACATTGGAGAAAGCTTCGCCGGCCTCCTTGATCCAGCCGTTGCTCACCGCAATGGAGTTCCAGTCCACCACCTGGGCAATCTGGTTGAGTATCTCCACATCGTTGATGCCCATCATATACTTAATGGGCTGGCGGATGATGGCGTACAGGGGAATCAGAATCAGCAGAGGGAGAAAAGACCACAGGCAGCCGCCCATGGGGTTGACCTTCTCCCGCTCATAAAGCTTCTGGACCTCCAGATTATAGCGCTCACGGTCTCTGCCGTACTGCTTCTGCAGCTTCTGCATCTTGCCCTGAAGCATGTTCATCTGAATCATGCTCCGCTTGCCCTTCAGCGCAAACGGGAACAGGATAAGCTTGACAACGACCGCGAATAAGATCAATGCGATGCCGTAACTGCCGAAAAAATTGTAAAAGAAGGTCAGCAGCCACACAAAGGGGGAGAGGATAATCTGTGCAAAATCCATTTGCGCGCCTCCAAGTTCAGTTTGAGCCCCTTACGGGACCGGATCGTACTCAATGGAAACCTGCTTGTGGAGGGGCTGACATTTGAGGATACGGCGCAGGGCGAGAAAGCCCCCCTTCCACGCCCCGTATTTCTCCACCGCCTCCAGGGCATAGGCCGAGCAGGTGGGGATAAACCGGCAGCAGGGGGGACGGGAGGGAGAGATGTACGTGCGGTAGCCCCGGATCAAGGCCAGAAGCAGGCGCTTCAATCAGGCCCCCTCCTTCCGGAGCAGGCCGAGCTTGTCCGCCAGAGACAGGAGCGAGCGCTCCAACTCCCGGTAACGGCTGTGGGCGGCCCGCACCCGGGCCACCACCACGATGTCGTAGCCGGGGAAAAAAGCCCCCTCATGGATGCGGTAGGCCTCTTTGATTCGGCGGCGGGTGCGGTTGCGCACCACGGCCTTGCCCAGCTTGACCCCCACCGTCAGACCCAGGCGGCTGTAGCCCAGGTTGTTCTTCCGGCAGTAGACGGCCAGGCACGGATTCACCGCGCTCTTTCCCCTTCCGTACAGGCGGCGGAACACGTGATTGAGTTTCAGCGAAACGGTGTGCTCCACGCCTGCCGCCTCCTCGATTTCTCCGTATGCTGCGCAGGGGCGGTGGGAAAACTCCCCCGCCCCTTCTGAAAGCCCTATTCCATTCGCGGACCCATTAGTGGGTCAGACGGGCGCGGCCCTTCGCGCGGCGGCGAGCCAGGACCTTGCGGCCGTTGGCGGTACGCATACGCTTACGGAACCCGTGCTCCTTGGAGCGCTGGCGCTTCTTGGGCTGATAGGTACGGACCATGTCGGTACACCTCCTGTACTGTAATCCGGCGGCAGGGCCGCCCACCACAACAGCCTTCCGGCTGCGGTCGTCAAAGTAAACTGCTTTACACCGTGCAGGCCTGCACGATGCAGATGATATTATAGCCTATCTCAAAATAGCCTGTCAACACCATTTTTGCAATCTTTTTTTGCGGTTTGGGCCTGCTTCCGCGCCGGGTACTACATCTTGTGCCCATTGGGCCCGCTCGGCCAACACTCACCCGTAGGGGCGGGGCTTGTCCCCGCCCGTGGTGGGCGACCCCCCCGGCCGGCCGGGGGGCCACAAGGGCCGCCACTACGCAGAAGCGCGGAGGGTAGGCGCATAGGGGAGCTAAGAGGCCATAGAGGTAAAAACCAAGCCGGGCGGAGCCCGGCGGCATTTCCGGCGCACCGCAGTCCGGGGTGGCGTTGCCCAGGCAAGTACAGCGCACATGCCGCCAAATTGGGTGGGTAATCCGCCGGGGCCGTCAGGCAAAGCATCGACACGCGCCGGCCGATACGGGCCGCAACCGCCTTCAAGTCTTGTCGCCATCGTACAACGTACCGCCGCCCGGCTCCATGGGGTTCCGGGGCCGCAGCCCCCAGTCCCAAGCAGGTAACGGGGAAGCAGCGCCGATCCCGGCCCGGTGGAAAAATCTTCGAAAAAAGAGATTCTTTTTTTAGTAGTATACGTTGCTTTTAAGGCAATTTTTTGGTATAATAAAGTGCTATTGATATTTTCCGAAAGAGGTGGTCTTTCCGTGAATTTCCCGGCCGATATCTGGCCCAAGGTGCTCTCCCTCATGGAGGGGGATATGACCGCCACCACGATCAACACCTGGTTTGACGACGCCACCCCCGTGGCGCTGGACGCCAACCGGTTTGTGCTCCACACCCCCTCCAACTTTAAGCGGGACATCATCATGGCCCGCTATCTGCCCGTGATCCAGAAGGCGCTCCACGAGCTCTTCTCCGCCGACTTCGAGGTGGTAGTCCTGGGAGAGGGCGAGCTGGAGGATTTCGGCAAGAAAAAAACCGACGATGTCTTTCTGCCGGGCACCGAGGAGTACACCTTTGAGCGGTTCGTGGTGGGCGCGTCCAACAAATTCGCCCACGCGGCGGCCCAGGCGGTGGCCGAGCGGCCCGCCCAGACCTACAACCCCCTGTTTATCTACGGCGAGTCCGGCCTGGGCAAGACCCACCTGCTGTACGCCATCGCCCACAAGATCCACCAGAACCACCCGGACTACCGGATCGTCTATATTAAGGGCGACTCCTTCACCAACGAGCTCATCCAGGCCATCCGTGAGGGGCGCAACCCCGAATTCCGGGAGAAGTATCGCTCGGCGGACGTATTCCTCATGGACGACGTGCAGTTCATTGCCGGCCGCGAGTCCACCCAGGAGGAGATGTTTCACACCTTCAACACCCTGTACGAAGCGGGCCGACAGATCGTGTTCACCGCCGACCGGCCGCCCAAAGAGATGCTGCGGCTGGACGACCGGCTGCGCACCCGGTTTGAATGGGGCCTGCCCGTGGACATCCAGCCCCCCGACTACGAGACCCGGGTAGCCATCATCAAAAACAAGGCCATCCGGCGCGGCATGAACCTGCCCGACCCGGTGCTCCAGTATATCGCGGAGAACATCACCTCCAACGTGCGGCAGATCGAGGGAACCGTCAACAAAATCCTCGCCTTCCAGGAGCTGATGGGGGAGAGCGTGGACGTGGACACCGTCACCCGGGCGGTACGGGACATGTTCAAGGACAAGGCCGACTTCCTCCCCTCGCCGGACATCATCATCGACGAGGTGAGCAAGTTCTACAACATCGACGCCGACGCCCTCCGGGGGCAGGGCCGCACCAAGGACACCGCCCTGGCCCGGCAGATCGCCATGTACCAGATCCGCCGCATGACCAACCTCTCCCTCAAGGAGATCGGCAAGGAGTTCGAAGGCCGCGACCACACCACCGTCATGCACTCCATTGACCGAATCGAGAAGCTGACTAAGACCAACCCGGAGATTGCCGAGGTTATCAAGGACATCAACGCCAACATCAATGCCCGCTACGAATAATTGACCGTTCTGTCCACATTTCCACGGTATTTTGTGAAGATGTGGACAACCCTGTGTGGAAAAATCCATCCCTTCGTCCTCATCGGTGGAAAGGGGACAAAAACATCCCCATCCCCTGTGGAAACGGGAGCCCTTCCCCCCCAGCGGATTCCGCCATTTTTCCACATCATTTTCCCCTACGGCTTACTATTACGATCTCATTCTCCCCTTTCTCCGGGGATTCACGCACACTCACTACAAAATGGAGGTCACCAATCATGAAATTTTCCTGCGAAAAAGCTCTGCTACAGGCCGCCATCTCCACCACATCCAGAGCAGTATCTCCCAAAAGCTCCATTCCCGCTCTGGAAGGGATTCTGCTGGAGGCCGGCAGCGACCTCCGCCTCACCGGCTACAACCTGGAGACTGGCATCCGCACCATTGTCCCTGCCGACATCCGGGAGGAGGGCACTCTGGTGCTGGGCGCACGCCTGTTTGGTGAAATTGTCCGCAAGCTACCCGATGATATTGTCACCTTTCAATCAGAAAACTATATGGTAAACATCAAGTGTGGTATGAGCGAATTCAACATTCTGGGCACCGATCCGGAAGAATTCCCCGAGTTGCCGACCGTAGAATATCAGAATTCCCTGATTTTGCCACAATCTAAGCTCAAGGCCATGATCTCCCAGACCCTCTTTGCCGTCAGCGACAACGAAAGCCGCCCCATCCACACCGGCTCCCTGTTTGAAGTGGACGGCAACGGTCTCACCATCGTATCGGTGGACGGCTACCGCCTGGCCCTCCGCCACGAGGCCATCGACAAGAAGGAGGGAGCGGAGACCTTCTCTTTCGTAGTACCCGGCGCGGCCCTGTCCGAAGTGGAAAAAATTTGCAGCGACGTGGACGAGCCGGCCTCCGTCACCCAGGGCGCCCGCCACGTGATGTTCAAGGTGGGGGACACCATGCTGGTGTCCCGCCGGCTGGAGGGCGAATTCCTGGTCTACCGCCAGGCCATCCCCCGCAACAACACCATCCACGTGGAGGGGGACACCCGCGCCCTGCTCTCCTCCATCGACCGCGTGTCCCTCATCATCAGCGACAAGCTGAAAAGTCCCCTGCGCTGCGTATTTGACAGCAATCTGCTGAAAATCTCCACCAAAACCGCCATTGGCGACGCCTATGACGAGTGCCCCCTCAGCGGCGACGGCGGCGGGCTGGAGATCGGCTTCAACAACAAGTACCTGATGGACGCCCTCAAGGCCGCCCCGGCGGACAAAGTGCGGCTGGAGCTGACCACCGGCGTGTCCCCCTGTGTCATCCTACCCACCGAGGGGGAGGAGAACTTCCTCTACATGGTGTTGCCCGTGCGGCTGAAGGCGGGCGAGTGAGCATGGAGATCAAGCCTTACCTTCGCCGGCCCCAGTTCTACGAGACCGACGGCATGAGCATCATCTGGCACGGCAATTACGTCCGCTGGATGGAGGAGTCCCGCACCGATTTTATGGATCAGCTCGGCTTCCCCTACGCCAGGGCGGTGGAGGCGGGCATCGACTTCGCCCTGACGGACATTTCCTGCAAATACCGGGCCATGACCCGCTTCGGCGAGGAGCTGGCCATCACGGTATCCATACGCCGCCTGTCCCCGGCCAAGCTGGAGCTGGGCTACGAGATGCGGGAGGCGTCCACCGGGGAGCTGAAGGCGGAGGGCACCTCCGGCCACTTTTTCTATGACCGGGCCAAGGGCCGGCCGGTGGCGCTGAAAAAGGCCCTGCCGGAGGTCTACCGGCTGCTGGAGGCCCTCACCACCCCTGACTGAGAGAGGAATGAACTATGGAACAACGGCAGGTCAAAATCACCACGGAATTCATCAAGCTGGACGCCCTGCTCAAGTTTGAGGGATTGGCGGGCACCGGCGGGGAGGCCAAGGAGCGCATACAGGACGGCGAGGTGCTGGTCAACGGCGAGACCTGCACCCTGCGGGGCCGGAAAATCCGCCCCGGCGACACCGTTTCGCTGGACGGCGTGACACTGAAAGTGGTATGATTGTCCGCTCCATTGCCCTGGATTTTTTTCGCAACTACGTCCACCTTGACGCCCGTTTTTCCCCGGAGGTCAACGTCATCTACGGCGAGAACGCCCAGGGAAAGACCAATCTGCTGGAGGCGGTGGCCTATCTGTCCACCGCCTCCTCCCACCGGGCCCGGTACGACCGGGAGCTCATCCAGTTCGGCGTGGACCATGCTTTTGTGAAGGCGGAGGTATCCGCCCGTGGGCGGGACTTCACCCTGGAGGCCCGTCTGGGCCGGGGGGTGCGGCGGCAGCTCTACTCCAACGGGGTGCGCCTCAAGTCCGCCGGGGAGCTGTCCGGCGTGCTCAACACCGTGCTCTTCTGCCCGGAGGACCTCTACCTCATCCGGGAGGGAGCGGCTACCCGGCGGCGCTTCCTGGACGGGTGTATCTGCCAGCTTCGGCCCAAGTACGCCGAGGCCCTGGCGGAGTATCGCCGCCTCTACGAGCATAAGGTCCGCATACTCCGGGACTGGGAGGAGCACCCCTCCCTGCTGGACACCCTGGACGAGTTCAACCTGCGCATGGCCCAGACCGGGGCCCTGCTCATCCACTACCGGGCCCACTTCGTCAAGCGCCTGCGGGAGGTGACGCCCCCCATCCATCTGGACTTTTCCGGCGGGCGGGAGGAGCTGGGCCTGGCCTATGAGACGGTATCCACCGTCACCGACCCGGAGGACAGCCCCCGAAGCATCCTCCCCCAGCTCCTGGCCCATCAGGAGAGCCACCGGAAGGCGGAGCTGGAGTCCCGCCAGTGCCTCTCCGGCCCCCACAAGGACGATCTCACCGTGGAGCTGAACGGCATGAGCGCCAAGACCTTCGCCTCCCAGGGGCAGACCCGCACCGCGGCGCTATCCCTCAAGCTGGCCTCCCGGGAGATCTTTTATCAGGAGACCGGCGAGTGGCCGGTGCTGCTGCTGGACGATGTGCTCAGCGAGCTGGACGCCCGGCGGCAGGAGTTCGTGCTCCGGCGCATCAACGGCGGGCAGGTGTTCATCACCTGCTGTGAGGATGCCCGGCTGGAGGGGCTGGAGGAGGGGAAGGTCTTCCACATTCACGGCGGGGCGCTGAAGCCATAGGGGAAGGTGTCCGTACCCCCTGCCCATATAGGGCGGGATAACGGCGGCCCGTGCAATCCTTCATTCCACACATGGATGCATCCAAGGAGAAGCATATGCCCATTATTATCGGTATCTTTTGTGCGCTGCCCTTTCTGGCGGGGCTGATTGCAGAATATCTGGTGTGCCGGCTGACCCGGCGGCGTTGGTGGAAGCTGCTTCCCCCGGCGGCGGCCGTCGCGCTGACGGTTGCGGTGGCTGTGGGGCGGGCCGGAGTTTGGGAGTCCGACCAGTCTCCGCTGACCCAACTGCTCTTTGTGCCGGGATTGCCGGCGCTGTTTGCCCTGCTGGGCCTGCTGGCGGGCTGGCGGCTGTGGAAACGGCTGTGGGGCCCGCGGGTGGTGAAGGATAAGGGGGCTCGCTGAATGTATCTGCATCTGGGCCAGGGCGTTGTGGTACCCTACCGGGACGTGCTCGCCCTCTTTGATCTGGACAACACCAGCGCCTCCCACCTGACCCGCAGGTTTCTGGAGCGGGCCGAGCAGGCCGGGCAGGTAGTCAATGTGGCCGAGGATCTGCCCAAGTCGTTTGTCCTCTGCCGCCCGGCGGGCGGGGAGGCCACCGTCTATCTCTCCCAGCTGTCCACCGCCACGTTGCTCCGGCGGGGGGGGAGCAACAGCTTCGAAAAAAACAACCAAGGAGTTGTCCCTGGCCCAGGCGGAGAGCAACAGCTTCGAATAAACAACCCAAACGGGCCGCCGGAGGCGGCTCCTGCGGCGGGGCCGCAGGGGCGGCCCCTGGCCGCCCGGATATCCCAATGGAGGTTTTCAAATGTCTGAAGAATTCGAGAACAGCACCACCCAGGTGGAGCACGAGTACGGCGGCTCTGAGATCCAGGTGCTGGAGGGCCTGGAGGCCGTCCGCAAGCGCCCCGGCATGTATATCGGCTCCACGTCGGAGAGCGGCCTGCACCACCTGGTGTACGAGATCGTGGACAACTCCATCGACGAGGCCCTGGCCGGCTACTGCGACGAGATTACCGTCAAGATCGGAGAAGGGGACATCATCACCGTCATCGACAACGGCCGGGGCATTCCCGTGGATATCCAGCCCCAGACCGGCCTGCCCGCCCTGGAGGTGGTGTTCACGATCCTCCACGCCGGCGGCAAATTCGGCGGCGGCGGCTATAAGGTGTCCGGCGGCCTCCACGGCGTGGGCGCCAGCGTGGTCAACGCCCTGTCCGAGTGGCTGGAAGTGCGGGTTCACAAGGAGGGCAAGGTCTACGAGATGAAGTTCTCCCGGGGCAAGGTGACCCAGCCCATGCAGGTGGTGGGGGACACCGGCCGCCACGGCACCGAGGTGGTGTTCAAGCCCGACCCCGAGATGTTTGAGATCACCGAGTACAGCTACGACACCCTCCACACCCGCATGCGGGAGGAGGCCTTCCTCAACGCCGGACTGAAAATTCATACCATTGATGAGCGCCCCGGTCGGGAGCAGGAGGACACCATGCACTACGCCGGCGGCATCCGGGAGTTTGTGTCCTTCCTCAACCAGTCCAAGGACCCGGTCCACCCCGATGTGGTCTACATGGCGGGACAGAAGGACGACGCCATGGCGGAGGTGGCCTTCCAGTACAACGACGGGTACAGCGAGAACATCGTCTCCTTCGCCAACAACGTCCACACCCCGGAGGGCGGCATGCACGAGGAGGGCTTCAAGCGGGCCCTGACCACGGTGCTCAATAATTACGGCAAGAAGATGAAGATTCTCAAGGACGATGACAAGGTATCCGGCGAAGACTGCCGGGAGGGCATCGCCTGCGTCATTTCCGTCAAGCTGACCGAGGCCCAGTTCGAGGGCCAGACCAAGGCCAAGCTGGGCAACAGCGAGATCCGCACCCTGGTCAACAACATTGTCACCGACAAGCTCTCCGAGTATCTGGAGGAGAACCCGGCGGTGGGCCGCGCCATTCTGGACAAGGCCCTCATGGCCAACCGGGCCCGGGAGGCCGCCCGCAAGGCCCGCGAGTCCATCCGCCGCAAGACCGCCCTGGGCGGAGCCGCTATGCCGGACAAGCTGCGGGACTGCAACGAGGTCAACCCGGAGCTCACCGAGCTCTACATCGTCGAGGGCGACTCCGCCGGCGGCTCGGCCACCCAGGGCCGGGACTCCCGCTTCCAGGCCATCCTCCCCCTGTGGGGCAAGATGCTCAACGTGGAGAAGGCCCGGGCCGACAAGGTCTACGGCAACGACAAGCTCACCCCCGTCATCACCGCCCTGGGCGCGGGCATTGGGGACGACTTCGATCTGGAGAAGCTGCGCTACCACAAGGTCATCATCATGGCCGATGCCGACGTGGACGGCTCCCACATCCGCACGCTCCTGCTCACCTTCTTTTTCCGCTTCATGCGGCCCCTCATTGAGCATGGCTATGTCTACGCCGCCGTGCCCCCCCTGTTCAAGCTCAGCCGCGGCAAGACCACCCGCCTGGCCTTCTCCGAGGAGGAGCGGGACGCCATCTCCGCCGAGCTGCGGGGGGACAATCCCAACGCCAAGGTGGACATCTCCCGGTTCAAGGGCCTGGGTGAGATGAACCCCCATGAGCTGTGGGAAACCACCATGGACCCGGAGCGGCGCACCCTCAAGCGCATCGAGCTGGACGACGCTGTCCGGGCCGACCAGACCTTCACCGTCCTCATGGGGGAGAAGGTGGAGCCCCGCAAGGAGTTCATCGAGCGCAACGCCAAGTACGCCGTCAACCTGGACTATTAAGGGATTGGGGAACGGACAACGTGGCCGGAACGCGTATCGTAGGGGCCGATGCCCACATCGGCCTGACGTTCCGGTGCCGCCCAGGCAACAAAAATGGGCGGATGAAGGCATCCGCCCCTACAAAGGAAAAAATCGCCGGGAACAGCGAAACGCCCACCCGCAATTTGTGGGGGCGGCCCTTGCGGCCGCCCGCCGTGAACCACCCTATCACGAAGATTGTGAGGCAGATACATGAGTAAAAAGCCACAGTATGATCCGGAGGAAATCCGGTTTCCAGACCAGAAGATAGAGACCTCCTATCTGGTGCACGAGATGGAGCAGAGCTACATCGAGTACGCCATGAGCGTCATCGTGGGCCGGGCGCTGCCCGACGTGCGGGACGGCCTGAAGCCGGTCCACCGGCGCATCCTCTACGCCATGTATGAGGATAATCTGACCGCGGACAAGCCCTTCAAGAAGTCGGCCACCTGCGTGGGCGACGTGCTGGGCCGCTACCACCCCCATGGCGACGCTTCGGTGTACGACGCCCTGGTGCGCCTGGCCCAGGATTTCTCCATGCGCTACCCCCTGGTGGACGGCCACGGAAACTTCGGCTCCATCGACGGCGATCCCCCGGCCGCCTACCGTTACACCGAGGCCCGCATGGCCAAGATCTCCGACGAGATGCTGCGGGAGATCGAGAAGGACACGGTGGACTGGGACCCGAACTTCGACGAGAGCCGGAAGGAACCCCGGGTACTGCCCTCCCGGTTCCCCAATCTGCTGGTCAACGGCTCCTCCGGCATCGCCGTGGGCATGGCCACCAATATTCCGCCCCACAACCTGCGGGAAGTGATCAATGCCACGATCTGCGTGCTGGACAACCCGGAGGCGGAGCTGTCCGACCTGATGGAGCACGTGAAGGGCCCCGACTTCCCCACCAGGGGGATCATCATGGGCCGCTCCGGCATCCGGGCGGCCTACGCCACCGGCCGGGGCCGGGTGTGCGTCCGGGCCCGCACCGAGTTTGAGGAGTTCGGCAACAACCGCACCCGCATCATCGTCACCGAGATCCCCTACCAGGTCAACAAGCGCATGCTCATCAAGAACATGGCCGACCAGGTGGAGGACAAGCGGCTGGAGGGCATCTCCGACATCCGGGATGAGTCCGACCGCAACGGCATGCGGGTGGTCATCGAGCTCAAGCGGGACGCCAATCCCCAGGTGGTGCTCAACCGCCTGTTTGCACAGACCCAGCTCCAGACCACCTTCGCCATCAATATGCTGGCCCTGGTGCAGTCCGGCGGCCAGCCCCAGCCCAAGATCCTCTCCCTGCGCCACATCCTGGACGAGTACATCGCCTTCCAGGAGGAGGTCATCGTCCGCCGCACCCGCTACGATCTGCGCAAGGCCCAGGAGCGGGCCCATCTGCTGGAGGGCCTGCTGATTGCCGAGGACAACATCGACGCGGTGATCCAGACCATCCGGGAGAGCTACGACGACGCCAAGGAGAACCTGATGAACCGCTTCGGCCTCAGCGACGTGCAGGCCCAGGCCATCCTGGACATGCAGCTCAAGCGGCTCCAGGGGCTGGAGAAGGAGAAGCTGCAGAACGAATACAAGGAGCTGGAGGCGCGCATCGCCTACTTCAATGAGCTGCTCTCCAGTGAGGAGAAGATCCGCGGCGTGCTCAAGGACGAGCTCACCGCCATCCGGGACAGGTACGGTGACGACCGGGTGACCGAGATCCAGGACGTGGAGGACGAGATCGACATCGAGGATCTCATCGAGGAGGAGGAGTGCGTCTTCACCCTCACCGCCGGCGGCTACATCAAGCGCACCGCCGCCTCCACCTACAAGGCCCAGCGCCGGGGCGGCAAGGGCATTACCGCCATGTCCACCAAGGAGGAGGACTATGTGGACACCGTGTTCACCGCCTCCACCCACGATTTCATTCTCTTTTTCACCAACAAGGGCAGGGTCCACCGCAAGAAGGGCTATCAGATCCCCGAGGCGGGCCGCACCGCCCGGGGCACCAACCTGGTCAATGTGCTGCCCATCGAGCAGGATGAAAAGGTCACCGCCATGATCCACCTGCGGGAATTCCCCGAGGACCGCTATCTGGTAATGGTCACCCGCAGCGGCACCGTCAAGCGCATCCAGCTCTCCTCCATCTACACCGCCCGCAAGGCGGGCATCCGCTGCATCACCCTGGACGAGGGGGATGAGCTCATCTGCGTGCGGGAGACCGACGGCGACCAGGCCATCCTGATCGTCACCCACGACGGCATGGCCATCTGCTTCAAGGAGACCGACGTGCGCTGCATGGGTCGGGACGCCGCCGGCGTCCGGGGCATCAACCTACGCCCCGGCGACTACGTGGTGGGGGCCGCCCGGGCCAAGCGGGACCACCAGGTGCTGATGATCACCGAAAACGGCTACGGCAAGCGCACCGACATGGACGAGTATATCCGCGCCGACGGGCCCCAGAAGCGGGGCGGATTTGGCCTGAAGGGCTATAATGTCACCGAGAAAACCGGTCCAGTGGTGGGGGTCAAGGTGGTCAGCGACGGGGACGACGTGCTGGTGATCAACGATGCCGGCGTGATCATCCGCATGGCGGCCGCCGGCATCTCCACCTACGGCCGCACCGCGCAGGGCGTCAAGATCATGAATTTGGAGGAGGGGGTCAAGGTGATCTCCTTCGCCCGTACCGACCACGAGGAGGAAGAGGAGGCCGCTGAGGGGGATTCCCCTGCCGTTGGTACAGAGGAGGAATAAGCCATGCGCCGCAGACGCGTCACTTACCGACCCAGCAAGAGCCAGGCCGTGTTTGGCGGCGTGGTTGGCATCATCTTTGTATGCATCGGCCTGTTTTTGGTCATTCCCACGTTTGGACTGTTCGGTATTCTGTGGACCCTCATCGCCGCCGGTATCACCGGTATGAACTTTTATCAGGCCTTCGGTAGGGGCTATGTGGGGCCAGAAATTCATATAGAGGATGAAAACGGTGAAAAAAGCGGCGGCCTTGAGGAACGCCTACGTCAACTCCAGACCCTCTACGAACAGGGATTGATCACCCAGGAGGAGTACGACCAGAAGCGGCGGGCCATCCTGGAGGATTTGTAAAAGGGTCTCTCCTTCCGCTGTCCATGACCCGAGGAGGAATCCCTCTGTCCAGGCGGATCAATAAGGCCTTCCCCTGGGGGGAAGGTGCCCCGCAGGGGCGGATGAGGGGAAGGTGGGGCGACATACAGGGTGAGAAAGCGCCGTGCGCCTTTGCGCAGCGGCTTCGGAAACATGCCACGAGAGAGGAAAATCATCTTTGGTATGACTTTCTGCGGGCGTATCCGGTCCCATTCCACCGGCAAAAGGTATTTGGCCCCTATATTGTGGATTTTTACCGCCATAAAGCCAGGCTTGTTGTAGAGCTGGACGGCGGGCAGCATTATGAGCGTGAGAGACAGAAGGCGGATCTCACACAAACCGGGTAGTTGCGGGATGTGTGGAAGCTCAATGTTCTGCGCTTTCCAAATACGGAGATCAAAGGAAATTTTGAAGGTGTGTGTAAAGCCGTTCACTTGGCGGTTGAAGGGGCGTTCCCCTCATCCGTCACGGCTGCGCCGTGCCACCTTCCCGCAGGGGAAGGCCATAGGAGATTTATGAAGACAGTTACCATTTATACCGACGGGGCGTGCTCGGGCAATCCCGGCCCCGGCGGGTGGGGGGCTATCCTGCAATACGGAGAGTTCCGCAAGGAGCTCTCTGGCGGGGAGGCCCACACCACCAACAACCGCATGGAGCTGACCGGGGTGATTACGGCGCTGGAGGCGCTGAAGGAGCCCTGTGAGGTGGAGCTCTACTCCGACTCCAAGTACGTCATTGACGCCCTGCAGAAGGGCTGGGCCAAGGGCTGGAGGGCCCGTGGGTGGATCAAGTCGGACAAGAAGCCGGCCCTCAACCCTGACCTGTGGGAGCGGCTTCTCGCGCTGTGCGAGCGCCACACCGTCCGTCTCCACTGGGTCAAGGGCCACGCGGATAATCCCCATAATAACCGCTGTGACGAGCTGGCGGTTGCGGAGAGCAGAAAATATAAATAAGCCCTTGGGGCCCCGCTCTAGCGGGGCGGCGCTTGCGCCGTACATAACACTTCATGTGCACAGGGCGCGCCACGAAACGGTGCAAAGGCTCAGGCGCATGAAGTGTTTGTGCATGTGGGCCGTACCGGCCTACGCGCTGTCATCCCATGGCCGTGCCGCTGTAAGCGGGCGTATGGCCAATTCTGCGATGCTTTTGCATAGCAAATAAAGCGGGGCTTCCGCCAGTTGGGGATCAATCCCGCCGGACAGCGTATTGCGTTATTGCCACCGCAGGGACGGCCCTTGTGGCCGCCCGCCGTTTTTCAGAGGAGGACATGATGAAAATTGCCATTGTATACGCCAGCGAGACGGGCAACACCGCCCAGATTGCCCAGGCCATCCGCGAGGGATGTCAGGGCCATGAGATTGTGGCCTTCGGCCCGCTGCCCCGGGACGTGGGGGAGGCGGAGCTGATCTTTGTGGGCTCCTGGACGGACAAGGGCACCTGTGCCCCGGCGGTAAAGGAGTTTTTGCAGGGACTCCACGGGAAGCGGGTAGCCCTGTTCGGCACGGCGGGTTTTGGCCTGTCTGAGATGTATTTTGCCTCTCTCTCCGACCGGTTCCGGGCGGAGGTGCCGGAGGAAAATCAGGTGTTGGGTACCTGGTTCTGTCCGGGGCGGATGCCCCCTGCCGTCCGGGCTCGGTATGAGGCTCAGCTCAAGGAGAAGCCCGGCGACGCCCGGCTGGAGAACATGCTCCGGGCCTATGACCAGGCCCTGTCCCACCCCGACGGGACGGACCTGGCGGATGCGCGGGCCTTTGCTGCCGCGATGCTGGCCAAATAAAAAGGAGCTCCGCCATATGGCGGAGCTCCTTTTTGCATTTAAAGGGTGCGGATGGGACGGCAGGGGTTACCGACGGCCACAACCCCCTCTGGAATGTCGTGGACCACCACGCTGCCCCCGCCGATGACGGCGCGGCTGCCGATGGTGACGCCGGGCAGAACCGTGACACCCCCGCCGATCCAAACGCTGTCCCCCACGGTGATGGGCTTGGCGTACTCCAGCTCCTCGTCCCGGAGGGTGTGGTCCAGGGGGTGGGCGGCGGTGTAGAAGCCGCAGTTGGGGGCCACCATGACGTTGTCGCCGAAGGTGATGGGGGCGCAGTCCAGCATCACGCAGTTGTAGTTGCAGAAGAAGTTCTCGCCGATGGTGATGTGCCGGCCGTAGTCGCACCAGAAGGTGGATTTGATGGTGAAGTGTTCGCCGGTCCGGCCCAGAAGCTGCCGCAGCAGGGCGCGGGCCTCCTCCTTCTGATTGGGGTTGAGCTGGTTGAGGGCGTGGCAGAGCTCCATGGCCGTCCGGTGCATGGCCTGGAGCTCGCCGTCCTGGGCGTTGTAGAGCTGGCCGCCCAGCATTTTCTGATATTCCGTCATAGCAAATCACCTCAAACAAACGGGCGGGCGCATACAGCGCCCGCCCGTCTCATGCCGGTCAGGATTCCGGTTTCGGGCCCTGGGGCCTGTCGCCCTTGGGCTTGCCCCGGTAGCGGCGGCGGTGGGGGCGCTTCTTCTCACCGGTGGGAGGGGCCGCTGCTCCGTCGGAGGCCGGGGGTGGTGCGGCGGGTGCCTTGGGCTGCTTTTCCGGCCGAGGCGGACGCTGCTGCTCCCCCTTTTGCTTCTGCCTGGGGGGCTGAGCCTGCCTGCCCTCCTCGGCGGGCTTTTTGGCGGCGGACTCGGCGGACGGCCTGCTCCCGCCCCGGCCCCGGCGGCCCCGGCCGCGGG
>OBXU01000281.1_pt1 | contig 17043 bp, 15 predicted proteins | sample 1476671 | NCBI WGS metagenome assembly OBXU01 (sample SAMEA2580182, study PRJEB22360) | human gut metagenome | biome: human gut; feature: human-associated habitat; material: faeces | place: Denmark | collected 2008/2010
CTGCTCGCCGCCCAGGCGCGACGGCAGGGCCGACAAGGCCGCGGGCGAGCCGAACCGGCTCGTCACCCTGATGGGGGGCTCCCTCGACATGGACGCGCTCGTGCGTCTCGAGGCGTGCGAGGGGACGATCGCGTGGCGGTCGTGGCGGGAGTCGTCGCATACGCGCGTCGAGGCGTACGACAGCGTCCTCTACCTCGTTGTGATCGACGACGCGATCACGCTCAACAACGTCATGTTCGCACGCTGCCGGTTCAACACCGACGGCCGGGTCGCAGTCAGCCCGTACGGCTGCTACTCGGCCGCGGCCGGCACCATCGTTATGCGCGACTGCGAGTACACGAACTTCAAACTCGCCAAGGGACGGTTGGAGGCCTACGGCTGCCGGATGGACTCCCTGGGCGTATGGGACAGCATGCGCCTCGAACACTGCCACACGAGGGACATCAACACCGGCGCCATCACCGGCCGGGTCGAATACCGCGGCCTGACCTACGACACCGGCACGCCAGACAAAAACAAGCTCACACCACTCACCACCAAGGCTTTGTAACAAAGGAGATATCATAAATGCAGCAAACCGGAATAGCGGCCCTCACCATCGTGGGCATATTAATGGCCATCGACTATCTGACCGGCCTGATGAAGGCCGCCATGCAGCACAACATCAGCTCGGAGAAGATGCGTCTCGGCCTGTGGCACAAATCCGGCCTGATCCTGGTCATGCTCCTCGCCGAGATCGTCGAACACGGCCAGAGATACCTCGACCTCGGATACACGGTGCCGCTCATCGTGCCAGCCGCCGTCTACATCAGCATCACCGAAATCAGCTCCATAATGGAGAACCTCGGCGAGATCAACCCCGACATCGCCAACAGCCCCCTGTTGCAATTGTTCCGCAGCGGTAAGGACCCGAACGATGGAGACAGCAAGTCATGATCCTCGCCACCGCAATGCTGTGGATCGTCGGCATAACGGTCGTCATGCTGTTCATGCATGGCAGCGACCATCGCCGTTGAGCACCACCGCCGACTGGCTGCTCGCCATCGGCGCGATCCTCTTCATCACCATCGTGGCCGTCATATTCGGTATGGCCATCGCACTGTTCCTGCTCACGCTCATCTGAAAGGAAAACAACCATGACAATGACAATCGACCAATTCATCCAGACCTACAACGGCAGGGCCGTTGACGTCGATGGGGCCTATGGCGGCCAGTGCTGGGATCTGTGGAGCCGGTACGCGCAGGACGTGGCCGGCGTTCCGCAGTCGGCGACCAACACCGTCAACGGGTACGCCGGCAGCGTCTACACCAGCACATGGGACCAGCAGCCCGCATTGCGCGACAAGTTCGACCGGCTCCCTGCCGGCACCGCGCCACGCAAGGGCGATGTGGCGTTCTGGGGCAACGCCCCCGCCACCCCGTACACGCACGTGGCCATCGTCATCGCCGACCAGGGCGGCAGCCTGCTGTGCCTGACGCAGAACCCCGGAGCCACGCATCAGGCCAGCATCACCAAGGACGGCCTGCTCGGCTACCTGCGACCCAAGACCGCCGCACCGGCCGCGCCGAGCGGCATCGCCGGCGCGTGGCGCGTCAACGTGGCCAAGCTCAACGTGCGCGCGCAGCCGAGCACCGGCGCCCAGATCGTGGCCCAGTATTCGGCCGGCCAGACCGTCAACCTCGACGGCTGGACCGTCCGCGCGGACGGCTACGACTGGGGCCGCTACATCGGAGCCGCCAGCGGACAACACCGCTACATCGCACTGGGCCCGGCCGGTACCACCGACTATCTGAAGCGCTGAACCACAGACCCCGGTTACACGGCAAGCCTGACGGCGTCCAACGCGCTGCGGAGCCTGCTGTCGGGCATGGCCACGTAAATCTGCGTGGTCTCCACCGACGAATGACCGAGCAGACGCGCGACCAGGAACAGATCATGCGTCTGCTCATAGGTCTTGGTGGCGTACCTGTGCCGCAGGCTATGACACCCCCAGCCGGCCGGCAGCAGCTTCGAGATATGACGGTTCACATAGCTCTGTTCGACATGCCCGCCCCAGCGTCCGGGAAGTAGCCAGCCGCCGCAATGCTCGATGTAATCGGCCAGATCGTCCGGGAGCGGCACGATACGCTGCTTGTCGCCCTTGCCGGTGATTATCAGCGATTTGCCTAAAAGGTCGTCCATCACGTCGCGGCTGTGCACCTTCGCTATCTCGCCGCGCCTCAATCCGCACTCCGCCGCCAGTCTGACCATGACCCGCTCACGCTCGGTGGCCTTGTGCAGAGCGGCGATGATGTACTTGTCTGGGCATGGCCTCGGTTTTGGTTTCGGTCGTTTGATTTTCGGCAGTTCGTCGCTCGGATCGTCGCCACGCCGGCCGGTGGCGTGCATCCACCCGTAGAAGCTGCTCAGTGTGTTTCTGTACCCCTTGCGGCTTTCCGGTTTCCATTTCTGCGCCGCCATCCAATGCACCATGTCTTCGGCCGTGACTTCCAAAGGCGTCTTTGCCAGATCACGTGCGGCCTTGGTCATCTTGCAGCGCCGGCACCGCACCGTTTCGTCACTGAGACCGGCCGCCTTCAGCGATTCAAGCCAATCATTGATGTCTTCCGCCCAGGCCGCCGGCGGTGGCGTTTGTTTCATACCCATGGCGCACCATCACACCACAAGACCAGTCACGCAGCTAGAATAAACGCCGAAAATCGGGCTTCATGGATTTGAACCATGTTCCTCTGGCGCACCATGTTGCCAGAGGAACATGGTTCAAATCCATGCCCCGCTACTGCGGGCGAGGCCGTCACGATTATTCGTGACGGCTTTTCGTTTATCCGCCGTCGTGCCCTACGGGGCCGCATATCCGATCGGGGCGATGATGTCCTGTGAAAAAACAAACACCAAGGAGGACATCATGAGCAACGAAACAGACTGGGACGAGCTCTCGGACGAATACACCGAGCACACCCCCGCCATCATCGGCGAGACCATCCGCCCGCAAAGGGCGATCACGATGGATGACATCGACGACATCTTCGCCGGCCGCCCCCTCGCCGACCAGCCCCGCCGGAAGGCCGACGTGCTCTACAAGGCATACCTCACGCCCGACATGGACGCACAGGTGCGGGCACAGGCCGAACGAGAGCACATCGGCAAGAGCGCTCTGATCCGCAAGGCACTGGCCGCATACCTGACCGCCAATCAGGCACAGCCCGCGATGGCCTGACCCATATACGGCGAAAAGCCCCCGAACCTGCCGCGTGATACGGTTCAGGTTCGGGGGCTTCTTGTTATTCGGCCTTGGATGCCTTGGCCTTGAGGGCGCTGGCGCCGATGACGACGCCGATGGTCAGGGCGACGGCGCTGATGGTCGTCGCGGCCGGATCGGCCCACGTCCAGCCCCATACGGGGCCGAGGGTCTGCACGGACGGTCACGGTACGGGACGGTGGGGCGTTGCTGCCGGTGGCGACGCTGCCGCCGCCGTTGTAGGTGACGACCTGACCGGGGCGATATGGATGAAAGGCGATCAGGCAGCTACGGTGCCCAGGGAAGTCGGCGATCATAAACGTCTCGTCGTTTTCATCGCGGACCTTCAGTTGTCTAATCCACGGGAGGCGACAGGCGTGAAGTTTCTCAACGAAGCGGAAGCCGGGCACAAGTCGTATGTCACAATCGACTTCGTGCCCAGCTCCCGTCCTTCTGCCCAGAAGCGGAGTGCGGTTCACCATCCAGCCGACATCATCGGCATCATGCCGCAGCGGGTCAACGTATCGGCCAGCGCATCGTCCAGTGCTTGGATCGGCCATAGCAACGACGCCACCGAACGACGATGGACAGTATGGCGCCTATCGCCAGAGCTGACACGGCCAGAACCGAGGCAAGCGACACATCGCCACCCGTGACGGGCAGTGACGGGCGAGCGTTGGGCGTGGTTGCCTCCGCCGGCGCCGGCGGCGTCTCGGGTTTCTCCGGTTCGCACGGTTTCTCCGACTCGCATGGGGGCAACACCCGCACACGCTCCCAGGCATCGTCATACCGGCTGGACGCCGGGGAAACACGGTCATCCCCCTCGAACCGCCAAACGAACACGTACCACCCATGCCGTTCGGCGGTCAGATGCATGGGAGCGCCATGCGCGTCCAACGCCCCGGCGCCGATTTTGAACGTGCCGTTCATCGCGGGAATCTCCCAGGTGGCCAGCAACCGGTGGTTGTCGTCTTCCGTGGGGACCTCTCCCCCGGATGGCTTGTACGCCTCATCGTTGGAGGGGTTGTCGGGATCGCCGGACCACCATACGCTCACCGTCGCATACGGCTGATCCGCCGCGAAACCATAGGTTTCATCACCCATGAACCGGCCGTGGTCCGCCGGGAACCCCGATACGGTGATGGTGTCGCTGAGTTCGGCGCCGATATCCGCCGAATGTTCGGTAACCGTCGACATGACTTCGACCTTCCCGCGCCCCACGTTGCTTTCCGAAGTCTCCATGAACGGGCTCACCCAGTCGCCGGTAAGGTATTCCTGCGCCCGTTTGCTTTGCTCGCTCCGCCGGAACACCCACACCCAGGTGCCAAAGCCGCCGGTCTTCGGAGTCAGATAGGCGGCGTCACCGTCCGGCTTGGCCATGGCCCGCACACGAACCCGCTGCCCCACACTGGTGAAGGACGCCTTGCCATAAGCACTCGGCTCATAACCCGAGGACGCCAGCCGGGCGAGAAAAGCGTCCGCGCTCTCCCGTGCGTTCGGCGCGATGACCTTGCCCAGATCGTCCTTGCCGAGCCCGTCGAAATAGTATCCACGCGCCTGCAGCTTCAGACCGGGCACCCAATGACTGCCCTCGTCCCCCACGCCGCTGGTCACATCATCGAACACCGGCGAAGCCGCATCAAGCACCTTATCGGACACCTGCGTGGACACCGACGGAACGAAATCCTTGCGCACCTGGAACGTCGACGACGAACCGCCGGCGGAAGCCATCGAATCGAAGGCCAGCATGTCCTGAGTGCTGTCCATGACGTGCATCCGCCCATACTCGTATGTGGTGTTCACCGTCACCTCGCCGGCGCCGGTCGCCTCCCACGCGATCGAGGATCCGGCGCTCGTCGACACCCCCGAGAACGTGTTGCCGCCTTGGATGAACCGCGCCGGCCCCTGCAAGGTGACAGTGAACGGCACTCCCGCGATCGTGTCACCGTCGCGGTTCACCACTTTCACCGAGATGGAACCGCTGCGCAAAGCCTCGGCATCGGTGCGTTCCACCGTCGTGCCCGCAGGCGTCTTGCCGGCCGATTGATCCCATATCCGGGCCGCCTTCGCCACGATCTCGGGATACCGGCCTTGAATGACCGCCATCTGTCTCGCCCACTCGTCCCGATCGCGCCCGAAGTGATCCTGCACGATGATGCCGATCGCCGCATGGGTGGCGGCATCCGTGTCGCGGTACCGGTCAAGGATCCATGCCATACGCCGGGCGTTCTCATCGGAGGCAAGCACCGTGGTGGGGCCTATCACATAGTCGCTCAGTTTCCCCGCTTCGATGCAGTAGTACTTGTTGCCCGAAGCGTCCAGCCCCGCGACACCGACGTAATATTCCATATCGTTGTATGGAAACATCACGTGATATCTTTCGTCGGCGGGCGTCAACGTCGCGGCATACGCCGTATTCGCCGAGCCGAACACCACTCCCACCATTATTATCAGACCGGTCAGCATCGCTACGATGACCATGCCCCGTTGCCGCCATGTCGTTATCATCATTCGTCCTTTCCTGGTACGTTCCCCGCATACTGCACTGTGTGCGGGTAGGCCACGATCATGGCAGATTTTCATTCGCTACAGCCGGTCTTTCGACCTATGTGGTCCGAGCTTGCCGTTTGCCGGCGAGTTGTGGATAACTCTTCCGCCGAGTTATCCACCTCATGCGGTTGACCGAACGTTTACCTGAAAGTTATCCACAATGCGCAACATATGTTCATAAGCCCCTAAAATAGGGCCTTATGGCAGCAGCACAACATCGCGCGACCACGCGCACTAGTAATACCGATAACAACACCACGAAGACGAAGTCAAAGACGACTTCTGCCCGAAAGAGCCCCGCAACCAAGCGCAAGAGAGTCAGCGCCGAAACGGCACGCGCCGCAGCAGCGCTGAAAGGCCTGGCTGTCGAAGCCCCCGCACCGTCCATCGAAGCAAACGAGCCCGGCCAGTTCGGCCGCATCAATGTCATGGACATCACTCCCACCGAGGAGCGTGGCATCTTCCCCGCCCGTGTGGAACTCGGCGAACCGTTTGAGATGACCGCCCAAGTGTTCATCGAAGGCCGTACCAAGGTGGGTGCCACCGCCATCGTGCGCAACCCGCGCGGCAAGGAAACCATGCGCCGGGCCATGACCTGCGTAAATCCCGGCCTCGATCGCTGGACCGTGATGGTCAAGTGCGGCGAACACAGCGATCTGAAGCCTTGGGAGGATGGCTACGCGGCCGTCAAGCGTCAGCTCGGCGAATGGACCGTGACCATCGAAGGTTGGGAAGACACGTACGTCTCCTGGCTGCATGACGCCCGTATCAAGGTGCGTGTGATGGACGACGTGGACAACGCGCTCAATTCCGGTGCCGAGCTGCTGGCCCGTTGGGCCGCAACCCCGGACGCCGGCCTGACCGCACGCGATCGCAAGGCCTTGGAGAAGGCCGCTGAGACCATGGCCGATCAGACGCTGAGCGCCGAGGATCGCCTCGCCGCCGGCGACAACCCTACCATCGCCGCCCTGCACGAGACTCACCCGCTGCGCGATGGCATCTCCCCCAGCCAGCCCCAGCGTTTCAAGGTGGAGCGCCCGAAGTCCAGCTTCGCGGCTTGGTACCAGTTCTTCCCACGTTCCGAAGGCGCCACCATCGATCCGAACACCGGCAAGATCATTCAGGGTACGCTGAAGACCTCGATGGCCGGCCTCGAACGCGCCGCTGCCGAAGGCTTCGACATCGTCTATCTGCCGCCGGTCTTCCCGATTGGCGTGACCAACCGCAAGGGCCGCAACAACACGCTGGTCGCCGGCCCCGATGACCCGGGCTCGCCGTTCGGCATCGGCTCCGAGCTGGGCGGCCACGACACCGTGGATCCGCTGCTCGGCACCATGGACGATTTCAAGGCCCTGTGCCAGCGTGCACATGAACTGGGTCTGGAAATCGCGCTTGATTTCGCACTGCAGTGCTCGCCCGATCACCCGTGGGTCAAGGCCCACCCGAACTGGTTCCGTCACAAGCCAGACGGCTCCATCGCCTTCGCCGAGAACCCGCCGAAGAAGTATCAGGACATCTACCCGATCGACTTCAACGCCGACATGCCCGGCATCGAAAAAGAAGTCGAACGCATCATGAATCTGTGGATCGAGGCGGGCGTCACCATCTTCCGCATCGATAACCCGCACACCAAGCCGGTGCGTTTCTGGCAGGACGTGATTGCCGCCGTGACCAAGAAGCACCCGGAGATCCTGTTCCTGGCTGAGGCATTCACCCGCCCGGGCATGATGCGTGCCCTGAGCTACGTGGGCTTCACCCAGTCCCACTGCTACTTCCCGTGGCGCAACACCAAGGACGAACTGGAAGAGTATCTACCGATCACCAATGGCGACGACGGCTACTACCAGCACAACACCTTCTGGCCCACCACGCCGGATATTCTCACCGCTTACGTGCGAGACAACGACGTAGCCGGCCACTGCGTGCGTGCGGTGCTGGCAGCCATGGGCTCGCCGTCCTGGGGTATCTACAACGGTTACGAACTCATCGAGAACAAGCAGCGCCCCGGCTTCGAAGAGCAGATCGACAACGAGAAGTACGAGGTCAAGGTTCGCGATTGGAGCAAGGCCAAGCAGTACGGCGTGGCCGAGATGCTCACCGCGCTCAACAAGATTCGTCGCGCCCACCCGGCCGCGTTGAGCTACCACAACCTCACCGTGCTGCCTACGTCCGACCCGAATATTCTGGCTTTCGCACGCCACACGCCGGCCGAACTGACCGGTACCGGCCAAGCGGACACACTGATTGTGGTCGTGAACCTCGATGGACACAACGCACACCAGTCGATGATTCACCTGGAACTCGGCGAGCTGGGTCTGCCCACCGACCGCCCGCTCAACGTGCGCGACGAGCTGACCGGCCGCGAATTCCAGTGGGGTTGGGACAACTACGTGTCTCTGGCGCCTTGGGCGGATGTGGCTCACATCCTGTCCGTGCAGTGATGCGGTAGTGCAACGGTAATGCAACAGTGATGCCGTTGACGTGCATGGGTTTATCGTGTGCGTAAACCGCTAGAAATCCTCCCCTTGAGGGGAGGATTTCGTCTGTTTAGACATAGTGTCGGCATAATCTCAGCACGGTTTCTTGAGTTCCGCACCTGTTTGCAGGCGCAAACAGGGTATTGTGGTGAGACGATAACGTAACTGTCGATTTTCAAGGAGAAATGACATGGCAGAAACCTTCAACGTCGTTGTGGAAATTCCGCGCGGCTCCAAGAACAAGTACGAAGTCGATCACGAGACCGGTCGCGTCTTCCTGGACCGTACCCTGTTCACCGCAATGGGTTACCCGGATGACTACGGCTACATCGACGGCACCCTGGGCGAGGACGGCGATCCGCTGGACGCTCTCGTGATGATTCCGAACTCCGTGTTCCCGGGCTGCGTGGTCGAGTGCCGCGCCGTGGGCCTGTACCACATGGTCGACGAGGCCGGCGGCGACGACAAGGTGCTGTGCGTGCCCGCCGACGTTCGTTTCGATGACATCAAGGACATCGACGACGTCAACGAGTACCACAAGGCCGAAATCAAGCACTTCTTCGAGCAGTACAAGGCTCTGGAGCCGGGCAAGGAAGTCCTGCCGGGCGACTACTGGACTGGTGTGGACGCCGCCGAAAAGGAAATCATTGCCGCGCGTGAGCGTCTCGCGAACGAAGGCAAGTGATTTCCTTTAGGAAAGCCCGGTGGCTTTCCGGCGGCGGCGTACGAAGACGCGACAGCGGCTGAGCCATCATTGAGCCGGCCGCAGGCCGTCCATAATTGCATGCCGAAAAGGAAATCGTCGCGGCTCGCCAGCGGTTCGCTGATTCCGAGAAGTGATTCGATTCTGAATCGTTAACAGGAGGCCCCTTCGGGGCCTTTTGTTGTATCTGCGGCAAAGCCGCTCTACTCTCCCCTCAGTCGCAAGTTTCACTGCGCCAGCTCCCTCAACAGAGGGAGCTTGTATTTTGTGATATAGTGGTACTTTGTCTTTTCAACTAGGCGTAGGCGGCGTGTAGGAACGCTGGTCGAGGCCCATCGCACGGTAATCCGGCGATGAACCTTCTGTCGCACCATGATTCCGATGATCATTCAAATCCTGCTTATTTCTGTCTCCGTAGCTATGGATGCATTCGCCGTATCCATTGGCAAAGGTCTGACCGTATCCCGCGTACGAGTGCAAGACGCCGTGAAAAGCGTCCTCTGGCTCGGCGGATTCCAGATGCTGTTCCCCATTCTCGGCTATTTCGCGGCATCTACATTCAGCAAATACGTAACCCAATTCGACCATTGGATCATCTTCGCCCTGTTGGTGTTCATCGGCGGCAACATGGTTCACGAAGCCTTCGAAGAAGATGAGGAAAACTCCAAGGAGACCGCCCAGTTCGATTGGAAGCATATGCTTCCCCTGGCCGTGGCCTGCAGCATCGATGCGTTCGCCGTGGGCGTGAGCCTGACCTTCATGTTCACCAAAGCCCATATGGCATTCGCCATCCTCAGCATCGGTGTGGTCACCGGACTGTTCTCCGCTGCGGGCCTGTACATTGGCCGCGCGTTCGGTTCCCGCTGGCAGAAGCCGGCGCAGATCGCCGGCGGCGTGGTGCTGATTCTACTCGGCGTCAAAGTGCTGTTGGAGCATTTGGGCGTTATCGCGTTCTGATTCAGTGCCATAAGCCCCTTCACCAGAAGGGGCTATTTTGTTTGATTTCACCGTTCCAACGCCCGACGTAGGATTGGGATGGAAAATCGATTATCTGAGAGGCGCATCATGACCGAGATCACCCAGGAGGGTTGGAAGAACAAAGCCCTGAGCATGTTGTTGGCCCAACTGACGTCCTATGTACTGTTCATCGCAGCCACGGTCATTCCCTCCCCTGGCACCATCCCCATCATCCCTTTGATTATCGCCGCTCTGACGTTGGCCGCATTTGTCGTATTCTGGCCGTTCCGCGGCAGCATGCTGGATCGTATCGTCACTTTGGTATTTGGCGCGATTTCTCTGATTTTCGTCATCGTACCTTTCCCGACCGGCAAGGTTCCGCCGGATCAGACCGCTGCGGATGGCTCGGTACTTCCTTGGTATTCATGGGCACTGGCCATGGGCCTGCTGCTGGTGGTGCTGGTGGTCTTCTCCTTCGGGCGCCAGATGGCTCGTGAGAAGCGCGAACATCTTATCCGCGCACTCTCTCACGCCGTGACTTCAGGTGTGGCGGCTCTCGCCGTGGCCGGCTGGTGCTTCCTGCCTGATTTGGGCGCGATGCTCGCCAAGGGCACCGTTGCGGGAACCGTTGCCCTGATCATCCTCATCGTTTTGGGACTGGCCTTGGCCGTGGCCTCCACGTTGTGGGTGCGTGACGCCGATCCGGACCCGGATATCCGCTATCCGTGGATCGGTACCGGCCTGATGCCGGTAATGCTGATGGGCGTGACCATCGCCGCAACCGCACTGGTGCTCGGCCGTGTCATCGGTTGATGGACGTCTGCCGTTCCATATTCCGCAAACTTGTAACCTATGTGTCCACTACAAGCGCGTAGAATAATGAAAAACCGCGCGAAAGCGGCATAACGCCGCTGACGACTCGTACAGCCACACCAAGCAATTGCGTAACACATTGCAGGATAAAGGGGGATTAGCGTGACGGATCTTACGTTGATGACTTTCGCCAGCGACCCCGCCACCGTTTTGCCATCACTCGCCCTGCTTTCTCATCGCGTCCGCGTGCTGCCGATGGATGCAGCCAGCTTGGTGAAGATGCCGGAGAACACCATTCTGTTTCTGGATGCACGCGATGATCTGGCGACCGCCAAAACCTTGTGCCGTCTCATCCACGCTTCCGGCCTGTCCACGCCAATCGTGCTGGTGCTGACCGAAGGCGGCTTCACCGTGGTCAACTCCCAGTGGGGCATTGCGGATGTGGTGGTCGCCACCGCTTCCCCGGCTGAAGTCGAGGGCCGATTGCGATTGGTCTCCGAGCGCGGCAACGCTCCCGCAGCCGCAGCAGCCGGTTCTCCCGCCGAATCCACCACCACGGTGGAAGGTGGCCAGATTCGCTCCGGCGACCTCATTGTGGACACCAACGGCTATACCGCCTCCCTGCATGGACGCCCCATCGATCTGGCATACAAGGAGTTCGAACTCCTCAAGTACTTGGTCCAGCACCCCGGCCGCGTGTTCACGCGCGCCCAGTTGCTGCAGGAAGTATGGGGCTACGACTACTACGGTGGCACTCGTACGGTCGACGTGCATATCCGTCGTCTGCGCGCCAAGCTTGGCGGCGAATACGAACACCTCATCGGCACCGTGCGCAACGTGGGCTACCGATTCGACCCGCCGGAGACGGATAAGGAAACTGCCGCCGCACAGCAGGCCGCCAAAGCATCCTCTGCCGCCATCGGCACCGATGACGATACCCCCGATCTCAACACCGCCGCCTGACAGACCAGCAGCGCTACAAACCATCAATCATCGACATTACGCCGCTTAGGTCCATACGATGAGAGAAACCAAATCCGCGCGTCTCACGCGCATGCATGACGAATACGACATTCTGCGCCAGGTGATTCCGGCACCCGCTTGCGCACTGCATTTCTCGGATCCGCTCGAATTGCTGATCGCCACCGTGCTCAGCGCCCAGACCACCGACAAGCGTGTCAACACGGTCACCCCGGAACTGTTCGCCACCTACCCCACCGCCCGTGACTTGGCGGCCGCGAACCCGGCCCAAGTCGAAGACATCATTCATCCGCTGGGGTTCTACCGTTCGAAAACCCAGCATCTCATCGGACTGGCCACGGCACTGGACGAACGGTTCGGCGGCGTGGTGCCGCGCACGATGGATGAACTGACCAGCTTGCCGGGGGTCGGCCGCAAAACCGCGAACGTCGTGCTCGGCAACGCGTTCGATATCCCCGGATTCCCGGTCGATACGCATGTGATGCGCGTAACCGGACGACTGCGTTGGCGGTCGGATTGGCGGTCCGCACACCCTGATCCCGTGAAAATCGAGAAGGAAATCACCGCCTGTTTTCCGCCCGAAGAGTGGACGAATCTCAGCCACCGACTGATTCTGTTCGGCCGGGCCACCTGCCACGCACGTACCCCCGACTGCGCCAACTGCCCGCTGTCCGACACTTGCCCTAGCTATGCGCCGCCCGCCGGCAAGAGCACGTCCAAGCGCTAACTCATACCTCATCATGGTGAATTGCGGATTCTAGGCTGAATCCACCGCTAGACTGAAAACCATGCAGCACAGCAAGCGGAACAATACATGGTCCAAGTGGGGGATTTTTCTCGGAGTCGCCGTGGCACTCGGCGCACTCGTGGTTGCGGGATGGACGTTCATGCAAAACCGGTTCCAGCCGGGATCATCCCTCGATGCCGATGTGACCATTGGCATCGACGATATGCCGCAATCCTTGGATATTCGGTCCGATTCCTCTGCGGCAGCCGAGCGCCTGCTCGTCGACAATGTGTATGAGACATTAGTGACCGTCGATCAAGACAACAAGATTCAGCCGGGACTGGCGACAAGCTGGAAGACTTCCGATGACGGACTGACCGTCACCCTGACACTGCAATCGGGCGTCACCTTCTCGAACGGTCATACGTTGGACGCCTCGGACGCCGTGTGGTCGTTGCAACAGAACGTGACCAACAAGGTGGCGGACGTCGACGAATTGGGCGATCTGACGTCGGTCGCCAATCCGAACGCCACCACGGTGGTCATTACGCTTGCCAAGCCCAATCCGACGCTGCTGCGAGCGCTGTCCGGCAAACTCGGCATTGTCTACGATTCCGAGTCGTCCAGTGCCGATTATCAACGCAAGGCCATAGGTTCCGGACCATTCACCGTGGCCGATTTCCAGCCTGGCCATTCCCTGAAGCTGGCGCGCAGCGATACCTACCATGGCACCAAAGCGGCCAGCAATATCGTTGAATTTATGCAATACTCCGACGCCGATGCGCTCAGCAAGGCCCTGACCGACGGCAGTCTCGATATGGCGGCACCGGTTTCGGCTTCGACGGCCACCGGTTTGAACGGCAAGGATGGCCTGACCGTCAAGGAGGGGGCCACTACGGATAAGGTGCTGCTGGCCTACAACAACGGCATCGATTCGCTGCTCTCCGACGAACAGGCGCGTAAAGCCTTCCGCTATCAAATCGACGCAGCCGGCATCGCCTCCGCCCAACCCGACGCAGCCGGAGCATTGGGCGGCCCCATCAGCCCGCTGGAACCCGGATACGAAGATTTGACCGGACTGTATCCGCATGACGAAAACCAAGCTGGGCAGATGTTCTCCTACTTCGGTGCGCAATATCTGACTACGGTGAATCTGGTGGTTCCCGAAGAATACCGGTCGTTGGCCGAAACCATCAAGCAGCAGATCGAGCGGCAGCCGCGCCCCACGGTGAACCTTGAAGTGCTCTCCGATGAGGATTATGCCAAACGAATCAAGGACGGCAAATGGGAACTGACCGTGATGAGCATGGACGGCACGGATGATGCCGGCATATTCGCCGACCCCGATTCCATGTTCCATTACGACCATACCGAAGCGCAACAGGCCTATGCGGATGCTCGCGCCGCCACTAATGACGCCGATTATGAGGCACGAATGAAGGCGTACGCCCGGCTGATCAGCGAGGATGCGGCCAGTGATTGGCTGTATACCCGCAAATGCTTCACTGTGGCGTCCACCAAGGTCTCCGGCTACCCGACCTCGATGATCAATCGTCGCATGCCGCTGGCCGGGTTGACGGTGAAGTAGGCAACCTTCAGTCACGGACGGGCTACGCCCGATAGTCCTTGGCTCACTATCGTTCGATCGTTCGTATCTCGCCTGCGAACAGCCTACTGGGCTGTTTACTGTACAGTTCGGCTTGTCATGCAACGTGCATAAACTTTGGCTTTATGACTGAAGGCAAATCCATCATCAACGCCAACCTCACCCCGCTGCCCGACAAGGTCGGTGTGGACGGACTTGAGGACAAGTGGCGCGCCGTCTGGGATGAAGACGGCACCTACAAATTCCGCAATACCCGCGACCGCAAGGCCGTCTACTCCATCGACACCCCGCCGCCCACCGTCTCCGGTTCGCTGCACGTGGGTCACGTGTTCTCTTACACGCACACCGATGTGATTGCGCGTTACAAGCGCATGCGCGGCTACGACGTGTTCTACCCGATGGGTTGGGATGACAACGGCCTGCCTACCGAGCGCCGTGTGCAGAACTACTATGGCGTGCGCGTGGACGTGTCTCTGCCTTACGACCCGGACTTCAAGCCGCCGTTCGAGGGCACTGATGGCAAGAAGATCGACGCCAAGGATCAGGTGCCGATTTCCCGCAAGAACTTCATCGAGCTGTGCGAGCGTCTGACTGCTCAGGATGAGAAGCTGTTTGAGGCCCTGTGGCGCAAGCTGGGTCTGTCCATTGACTGGTCGCAGACCTACCACACCATTGGTCAACACCCGCAGCGTGTGGCCCAGAAGGCCTTCCTGCGCAACCTCGCTCGTGGCGAGGCCTACCAGCAGGACGCCCCCGGCCTGTGGGACGTGACCTTCCAGACCGCCGTGGCCCAGGCCGAGCTCGAATCGCGCGAATACCCCGGCTTCTACCACAAGGTGGCCTTCCGCTTTGAGGACGGCACCCCGATCTACATCGAGACCACCCGCCCCGAACTGCTGGCGGCCTGCACCTCGCTGATCGCCAACCCGAACGACGAGCGCTACAAGCAGTACTTCGGCCAGTACGTCTACTCCCCTCTGTTCAAGGTCAAGGTGCCGATTCTGGCGCACCCGGCCGCCGAAATAGACAAGGGTGCCGGTATCGCCATGTGCTGTACGTTCGGTGATGTGACCGACGTCGAGTGGTGGCGCGACCTGAAGCTGCCCACCCGCCCGATCATCCAGCGCAACGGCCGTATCGTGATGGATACCCCGGACTGGATCGAGGACCCGGCCGGCCGCGAGGTCTTTGCCGAAACCGCTGGCAAGACCACGTTCTCCGCCCGCAAGATCATCGTCGACAAGCTGCGCGAGTCCGGCGATCTGGACGGCGAGCCGACCCCGACCAAGCGTATGACGAACTTCTACGAGAAGGGCGACAAGCCGCTCGAGATCGTCACCTCCCGCCAGTGGTATTTGAAGAACGGCGGTACCGACGCCAAGCTGAACGCCGAGCTTATCGAGCGTGGCAAGGAACTCGAGTTCCACCCCGACTTCATGCGCGTGCGTTATGAGAACTGGGTGCACGGCCTGAACGGCGACTGGCTGATCTCCCGTCAGCGCTTCTTCGGCGTCCCGTTCCCGCTGTGGTACCCGGTGAACGCTTCCGGCGAGCCGGATTACGATCACCCAATCACTCCGTCCGAGGATCGTCTGCCGATCGACCCGACCATCGACGTGCCGGAGGGCTACGACGAGTCCCAGCGTGATGTGCCCGGTGGTTTCACCGCCGAAAAGGACATCATGGACACCTGGGCCACCTCTTCGCTGACCCCACAGATCGTGACCCACTGGGCCGAGCCGGACGAGGCCTCCAAGGCCCTGTTCGCTTCCACCTTCCCGATGGACCTTCGCCCGCAGGGTCAGGACATCATCCGCACCTGGCTGTTCTCGACTGTGGACCGCGCGCACTTGGAGAACAAGTGTCTGCCGTGGGCCCATGCCACGCTGTCCGGCTGGATTCTGGACCCCGACCACAAGAAGATGTCGAAGTCCAAGGGCAACGTCGTGGTGCCGAACGAGCCGATCGAGAAGTTCGGCGCGGACGCCGTGCGTTACTGGGCCGCCGCCGCTCGCCTGGGCCTCGATGCCACGTACGACATCGGCCAGATGAAGATTGGCCGTCGACTGGCCATCAAGCTGCTGAACGCCACCAAGTTCGCGCTGGCCATCGGCCGTGAGGACGAGAACCATCACGTGGGCGCTGCCGCCGAGACCTCGTGGAACCCGGCCGATGTGACCGAACCGCTGGACCGCGCGGCCATGGCCAAGCTGGCTTTGGTGGTGCGTCAGGCCACCGAGGCGCTGGAATCCTACGAGCATTCCAAGGCGCTGGAAGTCATCGAATCCTACTTCTGGCAGTTCTGCGACGACTACATCGAGCTGGTCAAGAACCGCGCCTATGGCACTCCGGACGAGCACGGCAATGTGCCGTCCGAGAAGGCCGTGAAGTCCGCCCGCACCGCACTGGGGCTGGGCCTTGACGCCTTCGCCCGTCTGCTGGCCCCGTATCTGCCGTACGCCACCGAGGAAGTGTGGAGCTGGATGCACGCCGGTTCCGGTTCCGTGCATCGCGCCGCCTGGCCGGTCGTGGACCCGTATGTCGAGGCCGCCACCGGTGCTTCCCCCGAGCTGCTGACTTGGGCTGGCAAGGCCGTGGAGCAGCTGCGTAAGATCAAGTCCGAGGCCAAGGTCTCCATGAAGACCCCAATCCTGTCTGTGACACTGTCCGCTGCTTCGGAAGGTGTGAACGCGATTCACGCCGCCTTGGGCGATATCGCGCAGGCCGGTCGCGTGGTCGGCAAGTTCGACTTGGTGGCCAAGCACGCCGAGGAATCCGCCGCCGAAGACGCGCCCGAAACCGAGGTCGCCGTCGAAGCCAGCGAGCTCGGTGAGCCGCCAGCCAAGAAGCCAAAGCACTGAGCGTTGCGCACAACAACAGTAGGTCTCACGGCAATGCCGCTCGTTCCGAGCCTACGGGAAGCCCACCGGGCTTCCCGCTTAACGGCTCCGCACATCTGCAAGACCAAGCCACCAGGGTTTCAGAGCTAA
>OBXU01000296.1_pt1 | contig 16058 bp, 16 predicted proteins | sample 1476671 | NCBI WGS metagenome assembly OBXU01 (sample SAMEA2580182, study PRJEB22360) | human gut metagenome | biome: human gut; feature: human-associated habitat; material: faeces | place: Denmark | collected 2008/2010
CCTTACAAGACGTGAAAGTTCCTGCAGTACCAACCATTAAGGCACTGAACAGGATCACACTTAGAAACTTCTTGTTCATAATTGAAAACTTTAAATTTATAAATTTAAAAAATAAAAAAGTGAATAATCTCTCATTTTATATTCCATTCCTATATCCGTTTTGTTATATGATTTTCCGTTACTTCGCAGGTAATGAAATCTTGTTAATTTCGTTAATAACCAAGGAATAAGGAGAAAATAGGTGGGGTTTGTTCAGAATAGTAAAAATCAACCCGTTGGGATATTGGAAAGATAATATATAGTCTTAATATCCAACATCATAGAAGAGCTGCAATAGAAATTATGAAGTGAAAAAGTCTCTAATTTTCAATATAAGATTCTATCTTTCAGTTTATTGCTTACGTTGGGAAACTTTTTGTAAAGCCAATATCAATCCGCTCCTCAAAACTTTGTTTGAAGACTATAAAAAAGAAACCACAAGTTTGCTCTACTTCCTCAAAAGAAGTAATCTCTTTTATACTGGATATCCTTCGTTTTTTACAAAAGAAATTACCCTTTGATTGGCTTCGTCAATCTTTCTGTTGCTGAAAGGCTTCAGATAAGTTTCCGTCACTGTGATGGAAGAGTGCCCCATGGCTTCTGATATGATTCCAGGATGTATCTCGCAGTGGTAAGCCATGGTCGCCCAAGTATGGCGTGCCGCATAACTACTGAGTGCCGACTGCATTCCCAAGCATTGTCTGAGTACTGCCAGACGTTGGTTGAATGCCCTGAGTGCCGACTGGTATTCCCGGTATGCCGCTTCTGTGCCTTCCTCACTTTGTAATATGGGGAATAAATAAGGAGAGTCCTTGTCCTTGTTTGCTATCATTCTCACCATTTGCATAGCCTCCGGCGTCAGTGAGACGGTCAGTGCCCGTCCCGTCTTCCTGCGCCTATAGGACAAGGTATTTCCTTGTAAATCCCTTTTGTGCAAATAGGCCAGGTCCACAAAAGGAATCCCTCTTAGCATAAACATCAATACAAAGAAAATTTTTGTTTTCTGTCGGGTGTTGGGAGAATTACCGGCCTGCAGGCTCATCTCTGTCTCCCGTACCAAGCAGCCTATGTCGGAAGCTTCGAGCGCCTTTTTCCTATCCGCCCGTGTGCCGGTATACACATGCTCAAACAGCCTGGGTACATATCGCACCAGCTTTTTGTCCACCGCCCGGTTGTAAACCGAACGTATCGCTTTGATATAGGTGGATACCGTATTCCAACTACAATTCCTCTGCCTGAGGAAGTTTTCGAATCTCTTCAGCACGGTCGGGCTCAGCTTGCGCATGGGCATCGGTTGCCATTGGGTGAATGCCGAGAATGCATTCACCGCTGACTGGTAGATGTGTGCCGTCCCCCACCTGCCGCCTTCCCGGAGTTCCCCGATGACTGAGGAGAACATCTCTTGTAAGGTAATTTCATTTCTGCTCATTTCCAAATTATTTATAAAAAGGTTTATCCTGCAATTATAAATAAATTGAGAGCAAGTGCAAAGGCATCATTCTGAAATCTGCGAAACGGGAATGATGCCGTATCCGACAGCTTATTTGTTGGCTAACGTCTGTTTAGTGGCTGATATACGTATCCTGGAAGAACCGCTTGTTATCATTCAGGCTGCAAGTGGCATCCACTCCGGCTTGTTGCAGGCGTTCGGCAATCTCATTCAGTTTCTTCCTCGAAACCCTTCCGATATAGAACAGACGGTAGCGGTAATCGTTGTCCAGCAATTCCATGACGTGCGTGAAATTCTGTTCGCGGGCAAAGTCGAAGTTTACTTTTCTTAGGTTCTGGTACGGATAGCGGATAGTCCTGCCTACCCCGGGTTTTATGATACGCACCGATAGTCCTGCCTACGCTGTGTATGATGAGGCCGTTATTGTCCAACGTCAGGTAGCAGAAGCGGGTCATCAGCATGCTGATGAAAAAAAGACTTAATGCAAACGAAATGATAGCCGGGATGAAGCCCCTGCCACTGATGGAATAATATCCCAATATAAGGAATATCAGGAATAAGACAAAGAACCAGAACATATAGAGTGACGGACGCTGGTATGTTTCTGTGGGAACCTCTGCGACTGTCCGTTCCCTCGGTGCGTAGTTGTCGAAGGGGATTTCTTGGGAGACCAGGTAGCGGATGACCGAGGAAGGGTGACGGAAAGGAGGCAGATAGATTACTTTTTCTTTTCCTTCCTTTAGATGTAAAGTCAGTATGCCCGGACCATATTTGTCTTTCGCAGCCAAGTTGCTTTTGCGGGGAACCTGGTGGTAACGCTTCATGAAACTGAAACTCTTGATTTGGTGCAGTCCGATGTGCTGGCTTTGCAGCAGTTGTTCGGCTCTTTTCTGTTCTTTACTGGTCACTTCCATAGTTCTTATTTTTTAAGTTCGGGATAACTGATGCGGGTATGGTATATAGTCTTCAGCTTCTCCTTGAATACGTTCTTCACGGTGGCAATATCCTTGAAGGTGATGGGGCATTCCTTGAAATAGCCTTCTGCCACTTGCGAATCGATAATCTTGTCTACCAGGTTGCTGATGCTCTCTTCCGTATATTCGGGCAGACTGCGTGAAGCGGCTTCCACCGAATCGGCCATCATCAGGATAGCCTGCTCTTTGGTGAACGGGTTGGGACCGGGGTAGGTGAATGCCTCCTCGTTAGGGTCTTCACCGGGGTGCTCGTTTTTCCAGGAGATATAGAAATACTTCGTTTTCCCACGGCCATGGTGAGTGGTGATGAAATCCTTGATTACTTTGGGGAGATTGTTCTTCTCGGCCAGCTTCAGCCCGTCCGTCACATGGCTGATGACGACTTGGGCACTTTGCTCATAGCCCAGATTCTTGTGCGGATTGACTCCACCCGACTGGTTCTCGGTGAAGAACACCGGATTCTCCATCTTGCCGATGTCATGATACAGCGCTCCGGTACGTACCAGCTGGCTTTTGGCTCCGATACGGTTGGCCGCTTCCGCCGCAAGGTTGGCAACCTGCATGGAATGCTGGAAGGTGCCGGGAACTGTCTCGGACATGCGGCGCAGCAGGCTGTTGTTGATGTTGGACAATTCGACCAGGGTGACATTGGAGGTAAAGCCAAACGTCTTTTCCACCAGGAAGAGCAGGGGATAGGTGAACAGCAGCAACACTCCGTTAATGACGAAATAAGTGTACATGCTTCCGTTGATTTTTGTCAAGTCGTTTTCTGTAATCAGCTCGAAAGCAAAGTAGACGGCAGCGTAGGTCAATATGACGAGGAAGGCTGTCCGGAACAGTTGCGACCGTTGTGAAAGTTCCCTCAGACTGAAGATGGCAACCAGTCCCGCCGAGAGTTGCAGAAGAATGAATTCATGCGGATAGCGCAGGCAGATGGAGCATATCAGTATGGTGGTGACTTGTGCGATGAAGGCCGTGCGTGAGTCGAGGAACACCCGGATGATGACCGGCAGCATGGCATACGGGATGATATAGACATTGAATATGTTGTTGGCAACCATGATGGCCGTCACCACGCAATAGAACATGATGAGGGCGAAGAGCAGGGAGAGGCTGCCCTTGCGCTTGTAGTAATCTTTACGGAACAAGTCGAGGTAGAGCATGAAACACAGCATGAAGATACTGACAAACAATACCTGCCCCGCCAGCATCAACCGTTTTTGCCCGATGGACTCACTGCGTTTGATGGATTCTTTCCGTAGACTCTCAAGGATGTTGTATGTCTCCTGGCTGACAATCTCGCCGCGGTCGATGATTTTCTGTCCGCTCAGTACGATGCCGTTGGCCCATGAATAGTTGTCGAGCATCTCCTTCTTAGCGGTTTCGGTCCGCTGCTCGTCATAGGTCAGATTAGGGAACAGATATTCGTTCAGCGAGCATTGCCGTAGAATGTCCGGGCGGTAGTGGGCGGTATCGGCCGTGAGTATATAGTTATAGGCATCCTTCACCGAATATACCTTGTTGATGTCCTGCTGGTTGGCCAGTTTGTCGTTAATGACCATGATGGCGGTTGTGCTGTCCTTATGCAGTTGGTTCAGCTCTTCGGTAGAAACGATGCCGGCGCGATATACTTCAGAGAGTTTCCTTTCCAGAAAGCGGACGTAGTCGGTGGAGGGAAGCAGGCCGCGCAGGTGGGTCTGATAGTCTGCCTTCAACTTGGCGAGCACACTTTTCTCAATGCTTTTGTCCAGCTGGAAATACGGCTGGAAGGCGGCGAGGATACTGTCTTGCTCGCGTTTCACCACTTCATCGGCCTTATAGATGGGGAAGTCGAAGGTGGCCATGAGCTGTCCGTACTTCCAGGGCTTGTCAATGTCGAACTGGTAGTTGAATTTACCGTCACGTGGCAGAAAATAGACAATAATCCCCACAGTGCCGATGAATATCAGTGCTCTGTATAGCAAATCTCTGAGCGAGAACTCTTTTTTTGTATTGAAATAACTCATATCGGCTGAAATTTTTGCGAAAAGTACAAAAAAAAACATTAGTGTGGAAAAAAAGGTTTAATTTTGCCGTCTAAAATATTCATAAGTAAGGTAGATTATGACAGAAAGAAAGGTCAGAGTCCGTTTTGCCCCGAGTCCTACGGGGGCGTTGCACATCGGCGGTGTGCGTACAGCTTTATACAATTATCTCTTTGCGCGTCAGCATGGAGGAGATTTGATATTTCGTATTGAAGATACTGATTCCAACCGGTTTGTACCGGGTGCGGAAGAATATATCCTGGAGTCTTTCAAGTGGTTGGGCATCCCGTTTGACGAGGGCGTGAGTTTCGGTGGAGACCATGGCCCGTACCGTCAGTCGGAACGTCGGGAAATATACAAGAAGTATGTTCAGATTCTGCTGGAGGCCGGAAAAGCCTACATCGCTTTCGATACTCCTGAGGAGCTGGAAGCAAAGCGTGCGGAGATTGCGAATTTCCAGTACGATGCTTCTACCCGCATGCAGATGCGCAATTCACTGACCCTTCCTAAAGAAGAGGTAGACGCGCTGATTGCTGCCGGTAAGCAGTACGTGGTGCGTTTCAAGATAGAGCCGAACGAAGATGTGCATGTGAACGACCTGATTCGTGGGGAAGTAGTGATAAACTCTTCCATTCTTGATGACAAGGTTCTTTATAAATCGGCAGATGAACTTCCTACTTACCATCTGGCCAATATTGTGGACGACCATTTGATGGAAGTGTCCCATGTGATACGCGGTGAGGAATGGTTGCCTTCCGCACCGTTGCATGTATTGCTCTACCGTGCCTTTGGGTGGGAGGATACCATGCCTGCCTTTGCGCATTTGCCCTTGTTGCTGAAGCCCGAGGGTAACGGCAAATTGAGTAAGCGTGACGGCGACCGTCTGGGCTTCCCGGTTTTCCCGTTGGAGTGGCATGACCCCAAGTCGGGAGATGTCTCTTCAGGCTACCGCGAATCAGGCTATCTGCCCGAAGCGGTCATTAATTTCCTGGCTCTGCTGGGCTGGAATCCGGGCAATGACCAGGAACTGATGTCTATGGATGAATTGGTGAAATTGTTTGATTTGAGCCATTGCAGCAAGTCGGGTGCCAAATTCGACTATAAGAAAGGTATCTGGTTCAACCATGAGTACATCATGATGAAACCGGATGCGGAGATAGCTTGTCTTTTCAGACCGGTGCTGGAGTCCAACGGCATAGACGCCTCCAACTATAGCGACGAGTTCCTTACGAAAGTGGTTTCACTGGTGAAGGGACGCGTCAACTTCGTAAAGGAACTGTGGGACCAGACCCGTTTTTTCTTCGTAGCCCCCACGGAATATGCGGCAAAGGATGTGAAGAAGCGTTGGTCGGAAGATACTCCCCGCATCATGACCGAATTGATGGATGTGTTGCGCGGCATCGGAGATTTCTCCTCCAAGCCTTCCGAAGATATTGTGATTGGTTGGATTACTGAGCGTGGCTATCACATGGGAAATGTGATGAATGCCTTCCGCTTGTCAGTGGTGGGCGAGTGTAAAGGCCCGCACATGTTCGACATTACCGAGCTGATTGGCAAGGAAGAGACGTTGGCCCGTATACAGCGTGCTGTTGATGCTTTAAAGTGAATAAATCTTCTTCATCCTTAATCCATATAGTATGCTATATGACTTGGCAATAGCCATCTACGATATTCTGGTGCATCTGGCTGCTCCATTTAGCCGTAAGCCCCGAAAAATGATGAAGGGACACTGGGTGGTCTATGAACTTCTCCGGCAGCAGTTGGAGAAGGACGTGCGCTATATATGGTTCCATGCCGCTTCTTTGGGGGAGTTCGAGCAGGGACGGCCGTTGATTGAGAAAATTCGTGCCAAATATCCGGATTACGGTATTCTGCTGACTTTCTTCTCGCCGTCGGGCTATGAGGTCCGCAAGAATTATAGGGGGGCAGACGTTGTCTGTTACTTGCCTTTCGACAAGTCCCGCAATGTGAAGAAGTTCCTGGATATCGTGAATCCCTGCATGGCATTCTTCATCAAGTACGAGTTCTGGAAGAACTATCTGGACGAACTGCACAAGCGCCGTATTCCGGTGTACAGCATTTCTTCCATTTTCCGCCGCGGACAAGTATTCTTCAAGTGGTATGGCGGTACGTACAGACATGTGCTGCGCGACTTCGACCATTTGTTTGTGCAGAATGAACGCTCCAAACGCTATCTGGCGAAGATAGGTATCAGCCGTGTCACGGTGGTGGGGGATACCCGTTTTGACCGTGTGCTGCAGATTCGTGAGGAGGCCAAACATCTGCCTTTGGTGGAGCTTTTCAAGAACAACACGATGACTTTCGTGGCAGGAAGCTCCTGGCAGCCGGACGAGGATTTGTTTATTGAATACTTTAACCAGCATCCAGAGGTGAAGTTGGTTATCGCTCCGCACGTTATCGACGAAAACCATCTGGTAGAGATTATCCGTAAACTGAAACGCCCCTACGTGCGCTATACCCGTGCCGACGAGAAGAATGTCCGTAAGGCCGACTGCCTGATTATCGACTGCTTCGGGTTGCTCTCTTCCATCTACCGCTATGGCGAGATTGCCTATATCGGAGGTGGTTTCGGAGTGGGAATCCACAATACTCTTGAGGCTGCAGTTTATGGCATTCCGGTGATTTTCGGACCGAAGTATCAGAAATTCCAGGAGGCCATCCAGTTGCTGGAGGCAAAAGGCGCTTTCTCGGTGAAGGATTATGAGGAACTGAAAACTTTGCTCGACCGTATGCTGACAGATGAAGTCTTTTTGCGCGAATCAGGCATGAATGCAAGCAATTATGTGACCGGCAACGCCGGTGCAACGGATAAGATAATGAGTATGATAAACTTTTAGAAAAGTAAAGAGTGATAAAAGCGATAGGGCGGTAAAGGTGATGGAATGGCATCCCTTTATCGCCCTGCCTTTTTGGGGCGCCTTGCTCCCTTTATTTGTACCAGTCGGAATACATCAGATAGTTGTGTGCAATCTTCTGGTTCAGCTCCTTGGCCTGCTCCGGATCTACTTTCTTGATGAACTTGGCGGGGACTCCTCCCCAGATGCTTCCCGGCTCGATGACCGTATTGCTCAATACCAGGGAACCAGCGGCGACAATAGCCCCTTCGCCCACTACTGCGTGGTCAAGGATGGTGGAACCCATCCCTACCAAAGCATAGTTCTTGATAGTGGCTCCGTGGATGGTCACGTTGTGCCCCACGGATACGTGGTCTCCTATCTCTATGGTCGATTTCTCGTACAAGGTGTGGAGCACGCTTCCATCCTGGATGTTTACTCCGTTCCCTATGCGGATTGAGTTTACGTCACCCCGCAGCACGGTGCTGAACCAGATGCTGCAATCCCGTCCCGTCTTGACGTCGCCAATGACAACCGCATTGTCCGCCAAAAAACAATTCTCCCCGATTTCGGGAGTGAATCCTCTTACTGATTTTATTAATGCCATTTTTTTAGTGATTAGTGGTTAGGTTACTGCATGCTTCCTTCAGCCATTCCCGTTCTCCTTCGTTCAGGCTTGGCGAAAGTGCCTCGTATACATGCTGGTGATAGTTGTCCAGCCATGCCGTTTCCTCTGCCGTCAGCATCTCTTTGATGATACCTTTCTTGCAGATGGGGCAGAGGGTAATGGTTTCGAACTTCAGGTAATTTCCGAACATGCCTTCACCGTCCTTCACGGTCAGCACCAGGTTTTCCGTGCGTATTCCATGGCTTCCGGCTTTATAAACGCCCGGTTCGTTGGAAGTGACCATTCCCGGCCGTAGGGTTACCGGATTCTCATTCATGCGGATGCTTTGCGGACCTTCGTGCACATTGAGGAAATGGCCTACGCCGTGCCCGGTACCATGCAGGAAGTTCATGTGGTATTGCCATATCGGCATGCGGGCCAGTACATCCAGTTGCGCTCCTCGCGTACCTTCCGGGAAGACAGCCATGGCGAGGTCGATATGTCCTTTCAGTATCAGGGTGTAGTCCGTCTTCTCTTCTTCGGTCAGTTTCCCCAGTGCGATGGTGCGGGTGATGTCGGTAGTGCCGTCCAGGTATTGCGCACCCGAGTCCAGCAGCAGGAATCCCTCGGGTTTCAGTGGCACGTCCGTTGCCGGAGTGGCTTCGTAGTGTACGATGGCTCCATGTTCCTTGTACCCGGCAATGGTGTCGAAGCTTTCTCCCATGTAGAGTGGCTGTGCGGCACGGAATTCGTGCAGTTTCTTGTCTACGCTGATTTCTGTCTCGTTGCCTGCGGGAACGGCCTCCTCCAGCCATTTCAGGAACTTCACCAGTGCCACTCCGTCGCGTTGCATGGCTGCGTGGATGCCGGCTATTTCCCGGTCATTGCGGACCGCTTTCAGCAAGGCTATCGGTGAGCGCTCGTCAAGTACCCGGCAGGAAGGGGGGAGGGCGGAATAAACGGCATAATTCGTCTTTCCCATGTCGAGCATGATGCTGCCGTCCGGTATTCTTGTCACAAAGGATTCGGTGTCCCCATAAGCATGGATGGTGACGCCGGCTTCTTCCAGATAGGCTGAAAGCTCTTCCGTTACTTTCTCGGGCTGGATGAAAAAGTGTGTTTCTTGTTCGTTGATTATCAGGTAGCTTACTACTACGGGGTTGCAATGCACATCGTTGCCGCGTATGTTGAGTGTCCATGCTATCTCGTCCAATGCCGACACCAATAATACGTCCGCTTCACTCTTTTTCATCTCCCGGCGGATAGCAGCCAGTTTGTCCGGACAGCTTTTCCCGGCGTATTTCATCTCGTGGATAAAGGCGGGTGCTTCGGGCATGGGAGGGCGGTCTGTCCATATCTCATTCATCGGGTCGGCAATGCTCTTTACGGTGATGTCGTTTTTTGCCAGATCCTCTTGCAGGGCTATGGCTTGTGTGGTGGAAAATACCTTCCCGTCTATACCTACAACTGAATTCGCTGTAAGGTTCTCCCGCAGGAAATCGAGGATGCTGGGCGTTTCGGGCAGCATTTCCTTGTATAAGTCGATGCCGCTGCCTTCCAGCTGCTGCTCGGCTTGGAGAAAATAGCGGGAATCTGTCCACAGTCCCGCCTTGTCGCTGGTGATCACCGCCGTGCCTGCCGAACCGGTGAAGCCTGATATCCATTCTCTTGATTTCCAGTACGGTGCTACGTACTCGCTTAGGTGCGGGTCGGTACTGGGGATAATGAAAGCGTCTATGCCTTCTCTTTTTAACAATGCCCGTAGAGCATCTATACGTTGATTGATTGTCTGAGCCATATTTTTATAAATGTAATTAAGTAGGCGTGTAAATGAGTTTATAATCTCTCCATTCTCTGCTTTCAAAGTTACACATTCTCTTTTAAAAATGTGCTATGCTTCACGGATTTTAGCGGATTGGCTCAATAAAAACATCTTTCCCTTTGCTCATTCGTTTGATAATTAGGAATCATGGGTAATTTTTTTGCAGAAAGTTTTGTGAATAAAGAAAGTATGTGTAATTTTGCCGCTCAATTTAATCGTGAGATTTTTAAACCATTAACATTTAATTAAAAGAAAATGATTGTAGTACCTGTAAAAGAAGGCGAAAACATTGAAAAAGCGCTGAAGAAATTCAAAAGAAAGTTTGAAAAAACTGGCACAGTTAAGGAATTGAGACGCAGACAACAATTTGATAAACCGTCTGTGACTAAAAGACTTAAGAAAGAACGTGCTGTTTACGTTCAACAACTTCAGCAAGTAGAAGATTAATAATTCGTAAATTCCTTTGAATTATTGAATTCTTTTTCATACATTCGTTGCATGATTTTAGATATGTAGCGATATGTTGTTGACAGATTCTTTTCTTGACTATCTTCTGCATGAGCGGAACTATTCCAAAGGTACGGTTGAGTACTATCGGGCAGATATTCTTGAACTGCAGAGGTTTGGAGAAGAAATGTTGGGAGACTTGACTCCATCGGATGTAGATGCGGAACTTGTTCGTGAATGGATTGCTTCCTTGATGGACAAAGGACTTGCTTCTAATACGATAAACCGAAAGCTGAGTTCTATCCGGACATACTATAAATTCCTTTTGAGGAGAGGCGAGGTCGCGGTAGATCCGTTGCGGAAAGTGACGGGGCCCAAGAAGAAAAAGCCGCTTCCGGTATTTCTGAGAGAGGGTGAGATGAATAGGTTGCTGGATGATATGGACTTTGGTGAAGGTTTTGAAGGGTGTCGCGACCATATGATTATTGAAATGTTTTATGCTACCGGCATGCGACTTTCAGAATTGATAGGGTTGGATGATAAGGATGTCGATTTTTCGGCTTCTCTCGTTAAAGTGACGGGAAAACGGAATAAACAACGTCTTATACCTTTCGATGAGGAGCTGGGACGCTCGATGCGAGAATATGTCAATGTGCGGAATGAAGCTGTCCCGGTTCGCTCGGATGCTTTTTTTGTCCGGAAGAATGGAAAAAGGCTTTACCGCAGTATCGTAGCATGCCTTGTGAAACGAAACCTTTCGAAGGTAGTGACTGTAAAAAAAAGAAGTCCCCACGTGCTGAGGCACACCTTTGCAACGGCTATGCTGAACAATGGTGCTGATTTAGGCTCGATAAAAGAACTCCTCGGACACGAGAGTCTGGCGACAACGGAAGTTTATACGCATACTACTTTTGAAGAGCTTAAAAAAGTGTATAATCAGGCTCATCCCCGAGCCTAAAGTAAAAAGGAGGTAAGTATGGAAGTAAGAATTCAATCGATTCACTTTGATGCGTCAGAGCAATTGCAGTCTTTCGTTCAAAAGAAAGTTGCTAAGTTGGAGAAATTTTACGACGATATAAAGAAAGTAGAGGTGTCATTAAAGGTAGTAAAACCAGAAACAGCCGAAAATAAAGAAGCCGGAGTGAAAGTATTGGTTCCCAATGGCGAGTTTTATGCAAACAAGGTTTGTGATACGTTTGAAGAAGCAGTGGATTTATGCCTGGAAGCTTTGGAAAAACAGCTGGTTAAGTACAAGGAAAAGCAACGGAGCAAATAATTTTCCGCTAAAATTTTGCGGGTAAAAAATAAATGCCTAAATTTGCAGCCGTTTCGCTCACACTATGAACGTTACGGTTGCATTTTTTAGCTTGCCTCTTTAGCTCAGTTGGCCAGAGCACGTGATTTGTAATCTCGGGGTCGTTGGTTCGAATCCGACAAGAGGCTCGCTCAAGGATGAGTGGAATGAGTCTTTCTTCACGAGGTGGAGATGATATGAGAACGGAAATCGTCCGGGTAAAGTTCACTCTGCGATGATTTAGTAAGGAAAAGAGTTCTTTTTGTAATGTAGGGGCAAATACCAGAGTGGCCAAATGGGGCAGACTGTAAATCTGCTGGCTTACGCCTTCGGTGGTTCGAATCCATCTTTGCCCACAACTCTTATTCTCCTTGCTGTTATAGCTCAGCGGTAGAGCACTTCCTTGGTAAGGAAGAGGTCCCGGGTTCAAGTCCCGGTAACAGCTCACAAAGATGTAAAAGCTGATTATTAATCAAATAAATAACAAGTAAAGCTATGGCTAAAGAGAAATTCGAACGTACCAAACCGCACGTAAACATTGGTACAATTGGTCACGTTGACCACGGTAAAACCACGTTGACAGCTGCTATCACTACAGTGTTGGCAAAGAAAGGTCTTTCTGAATTGCGTTCTTTCGATTCTATCGATAACGCTCCTGAAGAAAAGGAAAGAGGTATCACTATCAACACTTCTCACGTAGAGTATGAAACAGCTAACCGTCACTACGCTCACGTAGACTGCCCGGGTCACGCCGACTACGTAAAGAACATGGTAACTGGTGCTGCTCAGATGGACGGTGCTATCATCGTAGTTGCTGCTACTGATGGTCCGATGCCTCAGACTCGTGAGCATATCTTGCTGGCTCGTCAGGTAAACGTACCGAGACTGGTTGTATTCATGAACAAGTGTGACATGGTAGACGACGCTGAAATGTTGGAACTCGTTGAAATGGAAATGCGTGAACTGCTTTCAGCCTACGAATTCGACGGCGACAACACTCCGTTCATTCAGGGTTCTGCTCTTGGTGCGTTGAATGGCGTTGAAAAGTGGGAAGAGAAGGTTATGGAGCTGATGGATGCTTGCGACACTTGGATTCCTCTGCCTCCGCGTGATATTGACAAACCGTTCTTGATGCCGGTTGAAGACGTATTCTCAATCACTGGTCGTGGTACTGTAGCTACTGGTCGTATCGAAGCTGGTGTTATCCATGTAGGTGACGAAGTTGAAATCCTCGGTTTGGGTGAAGACAAGAAGTCTGTTGTAACTGGTGTTGAAATGTTCCGCAAGTTGCTGGATCAAGGTGAAGCTGGTGACAACGTAGGTCTGTTGCTCCGTGGTATCGACAAGAACGAAATCAAACGTGGTATGGTTCTTTGTAAGCCCGGCCAGATTAAACCTCACTCTAAGTTCAAAGCTTCTATCTACGTTTTGAAGAAAGAAGAAGGTGGTCGTCACACTCCGTTCCACAACAAATACCGTCCTCAGTTCTATCTGCGTACTATGGACTGTACAGGTGAAATCACTCTTCCGGAAGGAACTGAAATGGTAATGCCTGGTGATAACGTAGAAATCACTGTAGAACTGATCTACCCGGTAGCATTGAACGTAGGTTTGCGTTTCGCTATCCGTGAAGGTGGTCGTACAGTAGGTTCTGGTCAGATTACTGAAATTCTTGACTAATAACCAATATAATCTTAATCAGTTCCCGGTATACATCGGGAACTGATTATGTACAAACGGGAGTAGCTCAGTTGGTAGAGCACCGGTCTCCAAAACCGGGTGTCGGGAGTTCGAGCCTCTCCTCCCGTGCTAATATTTTTGAAATGAAGAAGATTGTAGCTTATTTTAAAGAAACTTACGACGAACTTGTTCATAAAGTGTCGTGGCCTACGTATTCTGAACTTACTAACAGTGCAGTAGTTGTTTTATATGCTTCCCTACTAATTGCAGTGGTAGTATTTGCGATGGACTTCTGTTTCCAGCATCTGATGGAATTTGTTTATCCACATTAAAAGTAAGGAGAAATGTCTGAGATTGAAAAGAAATGGTACGTTTTGCGTGCTATTAGCGGAAAAGAAGCTAAGGTAAAGGAATACCTTGAAGCTGATATTAAAAACAGCGACCTTGGTGATTACGTATCTCAGGTATTGATTCCTACCGAAAAGGTATATCAGGTTCGCAATGGTAAGAAAATTGTGAAAGAGAGAAGTTATCTCCCTGGTTACGTTTTGGTGGAGGCTGCTCTGGTGGGTGAGGTTGCTCATCATCTGAGAAATACTCCTAATGTGATAGGGTTCTTGGGTGGTTCGGAAAAACCCGTACCTCTGAGACAGTCGGAAGTGAATCGTATACTTGGTACGGTCGACGAATTGCAGGAATCAGGTGAAGACTTGAGTATCCCGTATGTAGTCGGCGAGACTGTAAAGGTGAATTACGGTCCGTTCAGTGGATTCAGTGGAATCATTGAAGAAGTGAACACCGAGAAGAAGAAACTGAAGGTCATGGTCAAGATATTCGGACGGAAGACTCCGCTCGAATTGGGCTTTATGCAAGTTGAAAAAGAATAGTGCAGGTGTTACGCTGTAGTATTCTTCATTAATGTTTATATATATAAATCAATTAGAAAATGGCTAAAGAAGTTGCTGGACTAATCAAATTACAGATTAAAGGAGGCGCGGCAAATCCATCACCCCCAGTAGGACCTGCATTGGGTTCCAAGGGTATCAATATCATGGAGTTTTGCAAGCAATTCAACGCCAGAACCCAAGACAAAGCAGGAAAGATTCTTCCTGTGATTATCACTTACTACGCAGACAAGTCTTTCGATTTTGTAATCAAGACTCCTCCCGTGGCTATCCAGTTGTTGGAAGTGACGACGCAAAAGAGTGGTTCTGCTGAGCCTAACCGTAAGAAAGTTGCCGAGATCACTTGGGAACAGGTTCGTACGATTGCTCAGGACAAAATGGTTGACTTGAACTGTTTCACTGTAGAAGCTGCCATGAAAATGGTTGCCGGTACAGCTAGAAGTATGGGTATCGCTGTAAAAGGGGAGTTCCCGGTTAATAATTAATAAACTTCAATTAGAATGGGTAAACTGACAAAAAATCAAAAGTTGGCTGCAGAAAAAATTGAAGCAGGGAAAGCATACTCTCTCAAGGAAGCTGCTCAGTTGGTAAAGGAAATCACTTATACCAAGTTTGACGCTTCTCTGGATATCGACGTACGTTTGGGCGTTGACCCGCGTAAGGCCAACCAGATGGTGAGAGGTGTTGTATCACTTCCTCACGGTACTGGTAAGGTTGTACGCGTTTTGGTGCTTTGTACACCAGATGCTGAAGCTGCTGCAAAAGAAGCCGGAGCTGACTATGTTGGTCTTGACGAATATATTGAAAAGATCAAAGGTGGATGGACTGATATTGATGTGATTATCACTATGCCGTCCATCATGGGTAAGATTGGTGCACTCGGTCGTGTGCTCGGTCCTCGTGGATTGATGCCTAACCCCAAGAGTGGCACTGTAACTATGGATGTTGCTAAAGCTGTAAGAGAAGTAAAACAAGGCAAAATCGACTTTAAGGTTGACAAGAGCGGTATTGTTCATACTTCTATCGGTAAAGTTTCATTTAGCGCTGAGCAAATTCGCGACAATGCGAAAGAATTCATCTCTACTTTGAATAAATTGAAACCGACTGCAGCCAAGGGTACATATATTAAGAGTATTTATCTTTCTAGCACGATGAGTGCGGGCATTAAGATTGACCCGAAAACAGTAGAAGAAATCTAATAAAACGGAGTAATAATGAGAAAGGAAGATAAAAGTACGATTATTGAGCAGATTGCTGCTACAGTGAAGGAATACGGTCACTTCTATTTGGTGGATACCACTGCCATGAATGCTGCTACAACCAGCATGTTGAGAAGAGAATGTTTCAAGGCTGACATCAAATTGATGGTAGTTAAGAATACATTGCTTCACAAGGCATTGGAGAGCCTGGAAGAAGACTTTTCTCCGCTTTATGGTTCTCTGAAAGGTACAACTGCCGTAATGTTCAGCAACGTTGCTAACGCTCCGGCCAAGTTGATTAAAGATAAGGCTAAGAACGGTATTCCCGGACTGAAGGCTGCATATGCAGAAGAAAGCTTCTATGTTGGTGCTGACCAGTTGGATGCTCTCGTAAGTATCAAGAGTAAGAATGAAGTTATTGCCGATATCGTTGCATTGCTGCAGTCACCGGCCAAGAATGTTATTTCTGCTCTGCAATCAGGTGGTAACACCCTCCACGGAGTTCTCAAGACTCTTGGTGAACGTCCCGAAGCGTAAATTTCGGAAAAAGAATTATATCAATTTATTTAGTATTTAAACAATTAAAAATCATACAAAAATGGCAGATTTGAAAGCTTTTGCAGAACAATTAGTTAACTTGACAGTAAAAGAAGTTAATGAACTTGCAACAATCCTGAAAGAAGAATATGGTATTGAACCTGCTGCTGCAGCTGTAGCTGTTGCTGCTGGTCCTGCAGCCGGTGGTGCTGCTGTATTTAAGTT
>OBXU01000324.1_pt1 | contig 14689 bp, 6 predicted proteins | sample 1476671 | NCBI WGS metagenome assembly OBXU01 (sample SAMEA2580182, study PRJEB22360) | human gut metagenome | biome: human gut; feature: human-associated habitat; material: faeces | place: Denmark | collected 2008/2010
GATCGGTGGAGCAGATTTCCAAGAACATCCCATACAACTTTGTTCTTATCTGCCGCAAAGAGCAGTAAATCTCCTGCTTCTCCGTTCATTGCTGCAATCAGATTGTTCATCTCTTCTTCTGTCATAAATTTAGAGAAGGAGGACTTCACCGTACCATCTTCCTGGATTGCAATATAAGCAAGCCCCTTAGCACCGAAATCTTTTGCAAATGCCACCAGCTTGTCAATCTTTTTACGCGGCATTGCCCCCTGTCCTTTGGCGTTGATACCACGGACAGTTCCGCCGTTTTCAATGGCGCCTTTGAATACCACAAACTCGCTGTCTTTGACAACGTCTGTCACATTCACTAGTTCCATACCGAAACGGGTATCCGGTTTGTCAGAACCGTAGCGGTCCATCGCTTCCTGCCATGTCATTCTCTGGATCGGAAGCTGTACATCCACATCCAGAACTTCCTTGAACAGTTTTGCAAGGAAACGCTCGTTGACTTCGATCACGTCATCTACATCTACAAAGGAAAGCTCCATATCGATCTGGGTAAACTCCGGCTGTCTGTCTGCACGAAGGTCCTCGTCACGGAAACATTTTGCGATCTGGATATAGCGGTCACATCCGGAACACATCAGAAGCTGTTTGTAAAGCTGTGGTGACTGTGGAAGTCCGTAAAAACTTCCCGGATGTACACGGCTAGGCACCAGATAATCTCTTGCCCCTTCCGGTGTTGTCTTTCCGAGGATCGGAGTCTCGATCTCAAGGAAGCCTTCTTCTGCGAAAAACTGACGTGCCAGTGTTGTGACCTGACTTCTCATACGCAGGTTTCTCTGAAGATCCGGTCTTCTTAAATCCAGATAACGATATTTCAGACGAAGTTCTTCCTTTGTCTTGCTGTTTTCTTCCACCTGGAACGGCGGTACCTCGGATTCTGAGAGGATGCGAAGTTCTTCAGCACGCACTTCAATCTCTCCTGTTGCCAGGTTTTCATTGACTGCACCGCTTCTCTTCTCCACATCTCCTACAACCGCAACTACAAACTCACTTCTTAATTTTGCAGCTTTTTCCATCAGCTCTGCCTGCTCTTCTCCCTCAAATACAATCTGAAGGATTCCGGAGCGGTCACGCAGATCCATAAATACGATTCCGCCTTTATTTCTGTTCTTCTGTACCCATCCCATGACGGTTACTTTCTCTCCAATGTTTGCACTGGACAGTTCCCCGCATCGGTGTGTTCTTTTGAGTCCCTGCATTGATTCTGCCATTTCTCTGTTTCTCCCTTCTTCTCTACAACTGCTCCACATTGTCAGCATAGCAGTCTACAATCTCTGTATATCCCTGTTCCATCAGCTGTTCTTTCTGGAACTTTTTATTTTTCTTCATGTTGACGATCATCACCTGTTTTCCAAGTGCGCGCTCTGCTTTTGCCAGATTTAGGATCTTGAGCATACCTTCCTTCGGCATCTTCTTGTCGATCAGAAATGCTTTCTTCTGTGCGGCTGTCGGTACCTGATATCCTCGTTCTAAAAGCAGCATGACAATCCGTTCAAATCCGATGGAAAATCCGACTGCAGGTGTATTCTGTCCGGTGAATTTTCCGATCATTTCATCATAACGTCCGCCGCCGCCTACCGAACCGCCGAACTCGTCCATGGAAATCTCAAAGATCGTCCCTGTGTAATAGGACATTCCGCGAACCAGTGTAGGATCAAATTTCATACGGAAATCCGCTTCTTTCGCACTCTCTACACATGTGATGATGGTCTCAAGCGAAGCCGCCGCGTCATCCGCAAGAAAGCCTTCCAGTTTTTCTTTACAGTAACGTACGCCTTCCACGTCATTCGTAATCTCTTTGAATAACTGCAAATATTTTTCCACAGACTCTTTTGCATATCCGTTTTCCTCTAATTCTGCTGCCACACCATCCAGACCGATCTTGTCCATCTTGTCCAGGATGATGAATACATTTTCATAATCACTCTCTGCAAATCCGCTGTATGCTGCCATTGCTTTTAAAATTCTTCTGTCATTGATACGGATCGTAAAGTTTTTAAAATCCAGTTTTCCAAGCAGCGTCGTCGTTGCCAGGATCAGCTCGATCTCTGCCAGATTACCTGGCTCTCCCAGAATATCGATATCACACTGCATAAACTGACGGAATCGTCCCCTCTGCGGTCTGTCCGCTCTCCAGACATTTCCCATCTGAAGTGCTTTAAACGGAGACGGCAGTTCATTTGCATTGTTCGCATAGTATCTGGACAGCGGTACTGTCAGATCGTAACGAAGTCCTCCGTCCACAACATCTTTTTCTTCTTTTGCTTCTTCGATCTTCAGCTTTTCTCCTCTTTTTAAAATCTTGAAGATCAGTTTTTCATTGTCTCCGCCCTGTTTGCTGCAGAGATTTTCAATGTGCTCTACACATGGAGTCTCAATGGATGAGAATCCAAATGCGCGGTATGTCTCTTTGATCTGTCCGATCACATAATCGCGGATCTCCATCTCCGCCGGCATCATATCTTTCATTCCGGTTACCGGTTTCTTTTTCAGCGCCATAACCATTCTCCTTTTCTCTCTATCATCTCATCAATACGGCTTTCATACTCCGTAATATTTTTCACATTTTCTATGCGGATCAGATTCGTCTCCCGTCCATTGTCCAGACGGATCTTCTCCGGAAGCACGATCTTTGTGGAGGCACCTACCCCTGCTGCAAGGATCGTCTGTTTTTCTTCCATAATAAGTATATTGTATATTCCGGCTTTGTCAACCTTTGCATATCCAACATTTTCAAAATTTCCCGCAATATTTTTCTGCCGGTACAGATAATACGGCACAAGTCCCATGCGTTCTGCCGCCCTGGCACTCTCTTCTACCATCTGTTCGATCTCAGAATGCAGATCAATCTTGCGCTGCTCCTGGCCGAACTTCGCCGCCCGCTTGATCGCCAGCGCATGAACCGTCAGACTGTCCGGCGAAAGCTCTTCAATCTGACAAAGCGTATCCCTCATATCCTCCGCCGTCTCTCCCGGAAGTCCTGCGATCAGATCCATGTTGATATTGTCAAATCCAAGCTCTCTGGCTGCATGGAAAATGTCTTTTACATCCTGAACGGTATGCTTTCTTCCCACCAGATCCAGCGTTTTCTGCTGCATGGTCTGGGGATTGACAGAAATCCTGGTCACCGGAAATCTTCGCATCACTTCCAGCTTTTCTCTTGTAATGCTGTCCGGTCTTCCCGCTTCGATCGTAAACTCCTGCAGATACTCAAATGAAAACGACTTCTGTATCGTATCCAAAAGCTCAAAAAGTTGCTCTGCCTCCAGTGTTGTCGGAGTCCCTCCTCCGATATAGATCGTATTAAGCTTTCTTTCTTCTGCCCGCTCTCCCAGTGCCCGGATTTCCTGACAGAGCGCCTTTAAATAATCATCTACCCGGTCTTTCCACTCCGCCAGAGGGGACGAACTGAAAGAACAGTACGAACAGATGCTTGGACAAAACGGAATCCCTACATAGAGACTGAATCCCTGCTCATAGTCCAGTCTGCCAAGCAGCTCTTTTTCCCGCTCTGCAATCGCAATGCCAAGTTCTGCCTTCTGGTGACTGACTCTGTACTCCTGCTCTAAAAATGTGCAGACTTCTTTTCGGCTCATACCGGCTTCCAGTTTCTGCATAGCCAGCTTTGTCGGTCTGACACCTGTCAGCATCCCCCAGGCAAGTATCCGTCCGGTCACTTTTGACAGCCAGTCATAGACAAGCTTTGTCACTTTCTTCTTTCCATCCTGGCAATCCGGACAGTCTGCAATTTCTGAAACAGGAACATAAAAGCAAGAATCCTCTTCCAGCTTCACTGAAACCAGAGATTCCTGCTTTTCGTCCAGATTCTGGCTGATCTCCTCATTCGGGAAAAAAGCCTTCACAATATGATATAAATTATACATATATAACGTATCTTTACTGCTGATCTGTATCATCATATTTCTCTTCCGTTTTCTTATAAAAACGGATTATTCTCCTTTTCAAATCCAATCGTTGTTGCCTCCATATGTCCCGGATACACCTGCGTATCTTCCGGAAGGCTCAGCAATCGCTCTTTTACCGAACGCACCAGTGTACTCATACTGCCTGTCGGAAAATCTGTTCTTCCAACAGATCCTGCAAACAGTGTATCTCCGCTGAAAAGAACCTTCTCTTCTTCTATATAATAACAGCATCCTCCCGCCGTATGCCCCGGAGTGGAGATCATACGGATCTGATATCCTGCAAGTGCGAGAGATGCCCCATCTTCCAGAAACTTGGCGTCCGCAAACACATAGCCCGCTCCATATGCAGCAGACAGATTCACATTGGTATCTGTCAGAACCTTCTGCTCCAGTACACTGGCATAAACAGGAACTGACCATTCTCTGCGCAGTGTGTCAATTCCCATAATATGATCAAAATGACCATGTGTCAGGAGGATTCCCTGCAACTGAAGACCTTCTGTCTGGATAAATTCGACAAGCGGCGCAGATGGTGCCGCCGGATCCACAACAAAACATTCTTTTGTATTTTCATTGTACACCACATAGCAGTTGGTGCCGACCATTCCTATCACAAATTTTTTGATTCTCATTTTTCTCTACCCCGCTGTCCGTTCAATATCCAGAACCCCTTCTACGTTGCGCAGTTTTTTTATAATAAGATTCAGCTGTTCTCTGCCCTTTACAATAAATCCCATTTCCAGTGTAGCGGTTCCTTTTTTGCTGGTTCGTGTATTCATAGATCTGACATCGATTTTTTCTTCTGTAAATACCTTCGTTACATCCAGAAGCAGTCCCTGCCTGTCGTTGGCATACATCTTCAGCTCTGCCAGATACTGTCCGCCGCCTTCCGTCTCCGCGTTATTCTCCCACTCTGCATCGATCAGACGCTCCCGCTCCGCAGCAGACAGATGCAGCATATTCACACAATCTGTACGGTGGATCGTCATACCTCTTCCTCTGGTCACAAATCCTACGATTTCATCACCCGGAACCGGATTGCAGCACTTGGAGAAGCGCACCGCCATGTCATCAATTCCTTTGACCACGATCCCGCTCTTTGATTTTGCAATATGCACCTTCTGATTGTTTGCCTCAGAAATCTTCTCCAGGATCGTCGCATCCGTAATCTCTTTTTTGTGATCTTTTCCATACTCTTCTACCAGACGGTTGACCACCTGACCTTCTTTTAAACCGCCGTGCCCGATAGCCGCCAGAACCGCATCCCAGTCACGGAATCCGTACTTTCTCTGGACGATCTGCAGATACTTGGGCTTCATCAGATCTGCCTGGGTCAGAGACTTGGACTTGCAATATGCGGCGATCAGTTCTTTTCCGCGGATGATATTTTCTTCCTTAAACTCATGCTTAAACCACTGATTGATCTTGTTCTTTGCCTGCGTACTCTTTACAATATTCAGCCAGTCACGGCTCGGTCCTTTGGAATTCTGAGAAGTCAGAATCTCAATCCGGTCTCCGTTCTGGATCTTGTAATCAATATTGACCAGCTTGCCGTTGACACGGGCTCCTACCATCTTGTTGCCCACCGCACTGTGGATCGCATAGGCAAAATCCACCGGAGTAGAACCATTTGGCAGGTTCTTCACATCTCCGTTTGGAGTAAAACAATACACATCTTCTGCAAACAGATCTAGATCGCCTTTTAAGAGACTTAAAAACTCCCGATTATCTGACATGTCTCTCTGCCACTCCAGAATCTGACGAAGCCAGCTTAACTTTTCTTCTTCCCGGCTCTTATTATTCTTCGCCGGACCACCGCTTTCTTTATATTTCCAGTGAGCGGCAATACCATACTCTGCCGTCTTGTGCATCTCTTCCGTACGGATCTGGATCTCAAACGGCTGCCCTGCCGGTCCCATCAGCGTGGTATGCAGTGACTGATACATATTGGCTTTTGGCATGGCGATATAGTCTTTAAACCGCCCCGGAATCGGAGTGTACATCTCATGGATCACGCCCAGAGCTGCATAGCAGTCCTTCACAGAATCCACGATGATCCGTACTGCAAACAGGTCGTATACCTGATCCAACGTCTTGTTCTGATTCACCATCTTCTTATAAATACTGAAGAAATGCTTCACTCTTCCGTACACCTTGGCCTGGATATGGGCGTTCTCCATATGATGAGAAACTTCTGCCACGATCTGCTGTACAAACTCTTCCCGCTCGGTCTTTCGCTCATTCAAATCTTTCACCAGCTGGAAATACACTTCCGGCTGATAATATTTCAAAGAGAGATCATCCAGCTCCGTCTTAATCTTGGAGATTCCAAGTCTCTGAGCGATCGGAGCGTAAATATCCATCGTCTCTCTGGCTTTTTCCTTCTGTTTTGCCGGAATCATAAACTCCAGCGTCCGCATATTATGCAGACGGTCTGCCAGCTTGATGATGATGACACGGATGTCCTTTGCCATAGCCAGAAACATCTTTCTGAGATTCTCCGCCTGTACTTCCAGCTTATCTTTCGAATAAGACAGCTGACCCAACTTGGTGACCCCGTCTACCAGAAGTGCGACTTCTTCTCCAAATTCTCTTGTGATATCCTCCACTGTCATCTCAGTATCTTCCACCGTATCATGGAGCATCCCTGCCACGATCGTCTCTTTATCCATCTCCAAATCAGCCAGAATGATCCCCACCCAGAGCGGATGGATGATATAGGGCTCTCCGGACTTTCGCACCTGCTCCTTGTGAGCCTCTCTGGAAAGCTGATAAGCTTTCTCGATCAGAGAAATATCCGCAGACGGATGATATTTTCTCACCCTTGCAATCAATGCGTCATATAACTGCTCAGGGTTTTGATAATCTTCAGGTGCTTTCACGGCGTGCCCATCCACCATCTCCAGATTTTTGTTCAGAAGTTCATATTCCAGCGTACCTGCCATATCAAATCCCCCTTTTTCTTTTCCATCGTAAAAATTCCATATGGATTAGTATATCATCATTATTGATAATTTACCACTGTAATCTGTATGGTTTTATTCCCCCGGTATTCATTGACCGATGGGTAAAATGTCAGAGATACCTTTTCTTTTGTCTGCAGATACTCCATACACTCCTGTACCTCTCCAAAATAAATGGCTTCCATTTTCCGCCCGGCCTGATCCAAAACCTGAAATTTCAGGACGTTCTGATTCTTCCCGATGATCCGGAGATTCTGTACTTTTAAGTTTTTTTCCGCAAACAACGGCTTTGTATTTCCTTTCCCGAAAGGCTCCAGAAGTTCCAGTTCTTCAATCAGCTCTTCTGTTACATACGCAAGAGGAAGCTGCATGTCAATGGATACTTTCGGCATCAGATCCTGACTGGTCAGCTCACAGAGTTCATTGATCGTTCTGCGGAAACGTTCCACATTCTTCTCTTCCAGAGATAGCCCTGCCGCCAGCTTATGGCCTCCGAATTTTGTGAATAACGCCCTGCATTTGCACATTTCCTCAAACATATGGTAGCTTTCAATAGAACGCCCGGACCCTTTGACGCCATGTTCTCCCTGCGTCAGAACAAACACCGGTTTATAATATTTTTCTTTCAGTCTTCCGGCAATGATTCCCGCAATACTCTCATGACAGTCCGGCAGATACACAACCAGCACTCGATCCTCTTTCAAATCCGTCGTCTCGATCTGTTCGACTGCCTGCCCTACCCCTTTTTCTGTCATTTCCTTACGGCTGTCATTCAATGCTTTTAAATCTTCTGCCATCATGACAGCTTCTCTTCTGTTCTTCACCTCAAGGAGCTCCAATGCCCGCTTTGCCGTATCTAACCGTCCACTGGCGTTAATGCACGGTCCAATGACAAATCCGATGTGATAAGCCGAAAGTCGCTCTGTCGGTACCTGGGTACATTCCATCAGCGCTTTGAGTCCTTCGTTTTGAGTGCGTTTCAGCATTTCCAGTCCCTGTTTTACAAAAATCCGGTTCTCATCCACCAGATCCATTACATCCCCCACGGTCGCAATCGCCACATTTTCCATCAGAAAATCTACATCATCTGCATCCTGTCCCATGACATTATATAATGCTTCCACCACTTTATACGCAACTGCAGAACCGCACAGACCTTTAAACGGATAAGGATCTCCCGGTAAATGCGGGTTGACCACTGCATCTGCACCGGGAATCAGATATTCTTTCTCTCCTCCTGCTTCCAGATAAGGTACTTCATGGTGATCTGTCACAATGATCGTCATCCCCTGCGCTTTCCCGTAAGCAATCTCTGAAGCGGCTGCGATCCCATTGTCACAGGTAATGATCGTATCTACACCGTCCTCCAATGCCCTGTCAATGAGCATCTGATTGAGGCCGTATCCATCCTTCATCCGATCCGGAATATCCGTATCCACCAAAGCTCCCAGACTTTCTAATCCTGTTTTCAAAATATACGTCGCATTGACTCCGTCGATATCATAATCTCCGATCACACAGATTTTTTCGCCTTCCCGGATTTTTTCCTCCAGAATCTCCACTGCCGTATCCATATTTTTCATCAGCATCCCATCGTGCAGATCTGCAATCGTTCCATTTAAATAATAGTCAATATTCTGATCGCCTAAAATATCCCTGTTTCGGATCAGGCGCGCGATGATCGGGGAAATATGATATTTTTCCGCAATCTGCGTAAAATCCGCTTTCTTCATGGACACAAACCACTTTTCCATGTCAGTTCCTCCCAAGTATCTTTCTTGTTTTTCTAGCTGTTAATTTTTATTGTAGCATACTAAAAATTTTCTGTAAATCTGCCCAGAACTGGAGTGCGCAGGCACGACGATCGCGCATGGATAGGCGGGGAATAGTGTGAACAATAACAAGAACTGTTCTGCCAACAAATATTTCATTCAAAAATTTCCAAAAAACAAACAAATTTCCTGAATCACAAAACAGTGCCCCATACCTTCCGGCACGGAGCACTGCTATTTTATTTAGGAAGAATTTTTTGTTTGTTATTTATCTGCGTCTTTTCAGGAATGCCAGAAGCGCTGCTCCTCCTGCAAGAAGTCCGGATACTGCTCCGGCGATCGGAGTTGCATCTCCCGTCTTCACTGCTTTGTTTGGAGTTCCTGCTGACGGTTTCTGTGTGGAAGACTGATTATTGTTTCCATTGTTGTTTTGTCCGCCATTGTTTCCATTTCCCGGCTTGTTGTCTGGTTTGTTGTCCGGTTTATTGTTGTCTGGATTTTCCGGTTTCTCAGTCTGTGCTTTTTCCTCCAGTGCATCGATGGCAGTTCTTACTTTCTGTACTGCTGCATCAATGTCTGCCTGAGACGCCTCTTTGTCTGCAAGAATAAACTGCGCTGCCTCCACCTCTTTCTGAAGTGCTTTTACAGTCTCTTCTGTGTACTTATCTGCCTGTTCCAGACGTTCCTCTGCTTCTTTTATGACAGCTGTAAGCTGTGATTTATCTGTAGAAACAGCTGCTTTCTGGAAGAGCGCCGTAATATTGGCATCTGCATTCACATCACAGAATGTATACTCTGCCACTGCACCAACAGACTGTCCATTTACAAGAACATCACTGATCACATATCCTTCTTTTGGCTGGATCGCAAATGTCTGGCTCATGCCGCGTTCTACCTTTACAGTACCGCATGGAGTGATGCTTCCGCCCTCTCCTGCTGCTGCCATAATTGCAAACTCTTTCTGGATCGGCGCAATATTCATTGCTGCATCCAGTGCATTCTGTGCCGCATCCACTGTTTCCTGTGTCACTGCCGGATCTGCTGCTACTGCTTTCGCTGCATCCAGTACTTCCATCAGATTCTGAACATCTTCCGGAACATAGTCCTCTGCATGTTTCAGAAGTTCTTCTGCTGCTGCAATGGACTCGTTGAGTTTTGTCTTGTCAGCCTGTACTGCTTCTTTTTCTGCGAAGAATACTTCAATGCTTGCATCTGCACGAACTGCCTCAAATTTGTACTCTGTAACAGCTCCAACGGATTCTCCATTTACAAATACTTCTTTTACTTCAAATCCTTCATATGGTTGGATTGTAAATACCTGATCTTTTCCTTCTTCTACTTTCACTGCACCGCTTGGATCAATGGTTCCACCGCCATGTGCAACTGCTGTGATCGTAAATTCTTTCTGTACCGGTGGTTTTTCCTGCAGATTTTCAATTGCTGTCCGCACAGCTGTTGTTGCTGCATCCGCTTCTGCCTGGTTTGCCTCTGGATTATCCAGTACGCTCTGCGCAAGATCCATTGCTTCTTTCAATGCGTTTACGGATTCTTCTGTAAAGCTCTCTGCATTTTCCAGTTTCTGTGCTGCCTCTGCCAGTGCTGCTTTCAGTGCATCTTTGTTCACTTCCGGTACAGCCGGTTTTTCTGCCAGACCTTTTGTTGCTTCTTCTACTGCTTTTGTTGCCGCATCTACACTTTCCTGCATTGCGTTCTCATCTGCCACTACTTTTTCTGCTTCTTCCACTGCATCTTTCAGCGCTTTCACAGACTCTTCTGTATATTTGTCCTCTTCTTTCAAGGCTTCTTTTGCTGTCTCGAGCGCTGCTTTCAGTGCATCTTTGTTTACTTCCGGCGCTGGTTTTTCTGCCAGACCTTTTGTTGCTTCTTCCACTGCTTTTGTAGCTGCATCTACGCTTTCCTGTGTTGCGTTTTCATCTGCTGCTACTTTTTCTGCTTCTGCCACTGCATCTTTCAGCGCTTTCACGGACTCTTCTGTATACTTATCCTCTTTTTTCAGCGCTTCTTTTGCAGTATTGATTGCTGCTTTCAGTGCATCTTTGTTCACAACAACCGGCGTTTTTTCTTCTACTAATGTGATATCAAATTTATCAAGCTGTGGCGCATTCTTCTCCGGTGCTGTAAATACCAGCGTTCCATCGCCGGCTTCATTTACTACAAATTCAATGTCCTGTGTATGTGTTGCTTTTGCGCCATCTCCGGCACCTACTTTTACAACCTCTGTCTGCGGTGCGATCTTATTGTCCTTTTCTGCCCATGTCAGTCCATTGTTTGTATCACCACTGCGGAACTGTACTGTTGCTTTGTATTTTCCTGGTTTTTCTGCATGATATGGTAAGATGATCTGATCTCCACTGTTCATGGCATTTACAAAGTATCCATTGCTTGCCCAGTCAGCTGGAGATACCTGCAATGGCCATTTTTCATTTTCCACAGTGTTCTTCAGTTCAAAATGCTCTGCCTCTGCTGTGATTGTTGTTCCATTGACTTCTGTCGGGAAGTTGAAACGATTTTCTTCTGTATAGGATGCCGGTGCAAATTTAGCAACAATTGTTGCGTTAGCCTTCACATCTTTTAATGTATAGGATGTGACAGCTCCTACAGACTCACCATTTACAAGAACATCTGCCACCTTGTGTGTCTTGTCCGGTGTGATCTTGAATTCTACATTTTCACCTTCTGTTACTTTTGTTTCTCCACTCGGTGTAATTGTACCACCTTCGCCTTCGACAGATGCATTAACTGTAAATTCAGCCAGTTTTACATCTTTCGGTGTGATTTCAAACTTGTCTAACTGTGGTGCATCTTTTGTGTGTCCTTTCAATGTCAACACACCTTCTCCTGCCTTTTCTGCCACCATATCAAACGTAACAGTTTTTGTAACTTTAGAATCATCATTTCCTGCCACTACAGAACCAGATTTGATATTTCCTGCACTATCTTCCCATGCAAGACTGTTTGTTGAAGATCCACTTCTATAAGTCAATTCCACACTGTAGGTTCCCGGCTTTTCTACCTTATAAGGAACGGTAATCGTATCTCCCTGATTCAGACAATTTATAAACTTCTTATTACTTGCCCATTCACCATCTGAAACCGAAAGTTTCCATTGTTCCTCAGCCCCACCTGTATTATGTAATTCTGCAAACTCAGCTTCTAATGTGGCATTGGAATTCTTCCTCCATGGGAATACAAACGGATCTTCTCCTGTATATTTTTCACGTTTTACCAATTCATCTTTTGCTGTCTGCAGTGTTGCTGCTGCCTTATTTTTTTCCTCCAGTGTTGCTCCCTGTTTCTCTAAGACTGCTTTTGCATTTTTCAGTGCCGCTTCAAATGCATCCCATCCTGAACGGAACCAGTCACTTTTATAAGTTTCACATTCCTTGACAAGATTAGCCAATGCGTTTTCATTGCTCTCCATATCTTTGATGGTAATCTTTGCTTTTTTATTGAAGCCAAGGATTGTTCCTTCACTTGCCTCAACTAATTCGACTGTAAAATCTCTATCGCCTGTTTTATTGGTATTTCTTTTTGTCTCTACTGGAGCTGTTGTTTCTTTCTCCCCATCTTTCAATGTAATCTTTGGATTCAGTTCTGTATTAAAATCATCCTGAATTGCACTTCCTGGGTTTGGCTGTAACTTCGCTGTAATTTCTCCGGTAGTTCCGCCAACACGTTTAACTTTTAATTCTCTTTTTTCTGCTTCATTCATGGTATAGGTATTTTCTTCCAGTTCAATCATACCTTTACCCCCATTATTGATCACTGCTGCTGCTTCAATTCCTATAGCTTTTCCAGTAACCTCTAACGTAATTGTGTGTTCACCGTCCTTCAAATCTTCTGTCTCAAACCATTTTTGACCTGTTGCACGTTTTTTAGCAGATGTATCTACTGTAACTGGCTCTCCATTATCCACCGTAATTTTTGCAGTTCCATGACCCGGATCTACTGTTCCAAATAAATATGCCTTTGTTCCTTTAAACTTCAGAGTCAATTTTGCTCCAGGATTCGCCCATGTATTTGTACTATTAATATACTGAGGACCATTCTCATCATTCCACTTTCCTTCGAATGTAAACCCTTTTCCATCTGATGCATCTTTATCTGAAATATCGATCACATCCATTCCATCTGGAATTGGTGTAGAAACCTCCAAATCATCTGTTGTTTTATAAACACCCACTTCGCTGATAACCGGAACTTTCCCTTCAGGTGTGCTAACTGTAATCTTAATCTGTTGAGCATTTACCGCTCCTGCACGACAAAGTCTTTTTGCTCCAATTGTTTCGCCTTCATCCAAAGTTGTCCATGCCCCTTCTGATCCCTTGCGATATTCCACTTTATAATGATTGATCCTCTGTCCAAGCTGAATTGCCTCTTCAATTGATACAACATCAAAAGTTTTATTTTCCCCAAGATCAATCAATAAACTTCCTTCATTTCCATCTGTCGTCCAATATGTCTTATCATCACCGTCAATGGTATTTCCTGGTTTGAAATCAACATCTTTTCCTCGAACTTCCGATGCCTGCACACTTGCACCATCCTGTGTTGCAAGATTTACCTTAAACGTCTCCTGAATGTTCTTTCCAAACTCAGTTACTCTGTTTAAAATAGCTTCGTCTACTGTACCTTGATTGTTTGGCGGAACGTTCAATAATAAGGTTGCGTTGTTTCCTACAGAATTGAAATACATGTCACCAAGTTCTTCCATTGATTTTGGTGTATTCTTCTGTGTTCCCCAAAACCAACCAGATGTAATACGGGCATCTGCCTCTGGAACTGTCCACTGATTTCCATCTTCAAATCCAACCGTATAACCACCAATATTATTGCTATTAATCTTATTGTTTTCCTTGTCTACTTTTGATTTCGACCATGTATTTTTTGCAGCAAGTCCATGCTCATTTCCGATCCACCGCACTGTCGTATACGCTTCTGCACCAAACAACATACAGTCCGCATCTCTTCCTGCTGCTTTTCCTTCATATTGCTGAATTGTGTCAAACCACTTTTTAAATTCATATTCCTGTGCATTTGCACCACTTCCTTTGGCACCATCCATCCACACTTCTACGAATTTCCCGCCATTTCCGTATTTTTCATTACTCAGAATTTCTTTTAACTGATTGTTATAGAATTCATTGTAATCCTTTTTATCATTTTCTGGTGTTGTCGGCTGCCCATTCTCATCTTTGTAGCCATAACTCGGTTCATGAATATCCCACGGAGACAGATATAATCCCATATCCATATTCTGATCTGTACATGCTTTGGATATCTCTGCCAGAATATCTGATTCTCCATTTTTATCTTTATAGCCAGACTCTTTCACATCATAATCTGTATATTTACTGTCCCAAATACAGAATCCATCATGATGTTTTGCTGTTACGATCAGCTTTTTAAATCCGGCATCCTTCAAAGTCTTTACTAAAGTTTCTGCATCAAAATCATTTTTTAATGTAAAGATCTCGCTTGGTGCTTTATTTCCGTAGTGCTCACCCCATTCAATCTCATTGAACGTATTTGGTCCAAAATGGCAGAACGCTGCAAGTTCCTCTTTCTGATACCTAAATTGGTTTGCATCCGGCACTACATCGTCCGGTTTTGGAGCGTCCGCTGTTCCGCTCAGTCCTTCATCTCCAACCCAATTTGTTGTTTCTGCTGCTCTTAGTGTTACCGTTCCCCCCATGAAACCTGTTGTTGTCACTACACCGGCAAGCAGCATTGACATCCACTTTTTGTACAAAGCTTTCTTTTTCACCTTTTTTCTCCTTTCTGACATACCATATTTATATATGGGATTATACTCCCTCACTTAAATTTTCATCAATTTATTATTTTCCAATTTTTGGTTAAAATTTTCCAGTTCTGGGTAAATTTTTAACTATTTTCACCATGATGAGTCAAGACCACCGGCTTAGCCGGTGGCTTGTTCTGCCCCTATAAGGGGCTATTA
>OBXU01000325.1_pt1 | contig 14482 bp, 8 predicted proteins | sample 1476671 | NCBI WGS metagenome assembly OBXU01 (sample SAMEA2580182, study PRJEB22360) | human gut metagenome | biome: human gut; feature: human-associated habitat; material: faeces | place: Denmark | collected 2008/2010
CCGCCGCCGATCATGAGCGTATTCCGGAATGCGTTCACACTGTAAGTAAACGGCATAAACGGATGTATCATCTGGTAGAATTTCGGTGACAGTTCGATCGGATAGGTTCCTGCCGCTCCGCCCAGCTGCAGCACCATGAACACCAGCACGATAAAGCTGCCCACTTTATCCAGCCAAAGATTGAAAAATGTGATCATGGCCATAAACGTCATAGAGACTAAAACTGCCATCAAAAATGTTGCCGTCAGTTCTTTTGGTTTCAGCCCATTGATGAGCATCAGCATAAGAACCATAACAACTGCCTGCACAGCTGCGATCACCGCCATGACAGAAGCTTTGGACAGCCACCACCTGAATCCGCTTCGCACCCTGCCGTTGTGTTCCTTCAGCGGAAACATGAGGCAGAATGCGATGCATGCCATATATAAAGCCACAGACATCATATAAGGAGCCATGGCATGACCGTTGTTCTGCACATCTGACATCTGAGAATGTTCTGTTTTTACCGGTGACGCAAACATGCCGACGGTCTTTTTTGAATCTTTTACTTTTCCTGCCTGTGCAGCTCCGTCAGAAAGTTTTGACTTTAATGTTCGGCTTCCGTCCTGAAGTACAGAAAGCCCGGTCCCCACTGTTTCAGAGCCGTCTGCCAGTTTTTCTGCCCCGCTGCCGATCTGTTCTGCCCCGTCGGAAAGTCTGCCGCTTCCGTCTAAAAGAATCCGGCTGTTTTTGTTAAGCTGACCGGTTCCTTTGCAGAGACTCAGTGTCCCGTTTTTCAGATCTGCCATTCCATGAAACAGCTCAGGCAGCTTTTCTGTCATCTTTCCAACACCTGTGTTCAGCTCTGACGCTCCAGTCTTCAGCTGTCCTGATTTGCTGTCCATCTGCTGTAAGCCCCCGTTTACCTGGGTTACTCCGGCTGTATATGCATTCACTCCTTCTTTGAGTCCGTTTTTTCCATCCACACTGGTTTTCAGCTTTTCGGTTCCCAGGTGAACTGTCTGCATGCCCTGAATCAGTCCCATATCCGAAGGTTTTGTACCCGTTTTATCAAGGTTTGTTTTGACCTGACTAAGACCGGAGGACAAGCTGCCAATGGCATCCGCACCGTTTCTGAGAAGGTATGCAGTATTCTTCATCTGATCTGTCCCAGCTGACTGTGTACTGGCCGCAGAATTTTTGACCTTCTGTGCCCTATTCTGAATCGTCTCCGCATCAGAGGAAACAGCATCCGCACTTTTCTCCAGCCCGGAGAGTAGACTCTGCTGTTCCTCCCTGCTGAGTTTCTGAAACTCTGAAGAAGCCTTTAAATCTGCAATCTGCTGTTTTAGCTCATCTGCGTGTTCTGAGAGGTCCGAAGCCTTCTGTGACAATGTCTCCGCCGTTTTTTCTGTCTGTACGCTTACGGTCTTTGATGTCCCCTGAGGGTCCAGCTGATCGGCTGCCTGTTTCATCCCCGCGGCCAGCTGCTTTGTCTGCTGCTGTTTTTCGGGTGTCAGCGACTTTCCAAGTTCAGAGGACATGGCCTCTAATCCGGTGAGGACACTTCCGCTTCCTGACTCCAGTGCCTGAATTCCTCCGGATAGCGCCTGTACTCCTCCGTTTAATGAACTGCTGTTTTTCTCAAGCTCACTGCTGCCTGCATAGACAGCCCCGACTCCTTTCGTATAGTCTGCCACTCCTTTGTTCAGTGTTCCGGTTCCGCTTTTTAACTCATCAGCGCCGGACTTGAGAGCTTTTGCGCCTTTTGACAGCTGCCCCGCTCCCTGATCCAGCTTCTTTGCTCCCCGGTCCGCCTCAGCCACGCCGTCTGTGTAGCGTTTAAGCCCTATCTGGAGAGAATCTGCTCCGTCTTTAAATGTCAGAGAGCTGGAGGCCAGTGAGTTTAAATTGTCTGTAATGGTTTGACTGCCTGCCGAAAGTTTCTTTGCTCCGCTGCCGATCTGCTCTGCGCCTTCGGCGGCCTGCCCAAATCCTGCTCCTGCGGACTTTATCTGCCGGAACATGGTTTTTGTATAAGTCTTCGTGACCTGTTCTGCCACCTGGGAGCGGATCGTATTGACGGCCGTCTCATCCATCTTAGACGCAATGTAGTTTGTTCCCGGGTTCGTCCGGTATTCAAGTTCCATCTTCTTCGGATGTTCATTTAATACTGTAGCAGCATTTTCTGAAAAGTTCTCGGGAATCGTTATGACCATATAGTATGTTCCGCTTCTCAGCTTTGAGTCCGCTTCCGCCTCATTGACAAAACGAAAATCCATCGCATCCGATTTCTTCAGATTGCTGATCAGTTCTTTTCCCACTTCCATTTTTGTGCCGTTATAAGAAACCGCTTTATCATTGTTGACCACTGCCACCGGCAGATGTTCCGTCTCACCGTACGGGTCCCACATAGACCCGAGAAAAATCGTCGTGTACAGGGTTGGGATCAGAATGATCGCCGTCAAAACCAGCATCATCCATTTACTGTTCCGTATGTTCTGCCATTCTTTTTTCAGCATCTTTCTTCCTTCTTTCTCAGCTTCATTTTTATGTCCTTCCCACACCTTTTGTTTACAAAAGAATACTTTGTAGATATAATATATCCATGGATATTCCTTATCTACGGATACAGAGTATTATATTCATCCGGTTTTTATTTGTCAACACATCTTGATAAAACGTCTCCATATCAAGTAAAATTGTGTTTAACAAGGAGGATTTATAAAAATGAAAATCAAAGGAAGCCTGGAGCAGGCCGTCTGTATTCTGCTGGTCATCGCCCATACCAAAGGCCATGCCCCTGTGAAAAGCTATACTCTCAGCGAACGTCTGGGGTTGTCAGACTCATACTTAAAGAAAATCATGCGCCAGCTGGTCGTGGCGGGCCTGGTCGATTCCGAAGCGGGAAAAAAGGGAGGATTTGTTTTAAAAAGGGCCCCGAAAAACATCAGTCTCCTGGATGTGTTCGAGGCCATTGAGAGTACCGCTCCATTTCTGTCCACTACAAATCTGGTAGATAAAGTATTCCCGAAGGAAAAAATGATTGCTCATGAAAAAGAACAGCAGATCATCTCTGTTTTTACCCGTGCAGAACAGGCTTACAGACAAAGTCTCTCACAATTTACACTGGATCATGTAGTCGCAGAGGATCTGCCTGACAGCTGATCCTCTCCCGCTCTTTATTATTTCTTTTTCCATTTTGCATAAAGTGTATAATTTGCACGCTTTCCTTTCGGTATGGTCTTGATTCTTTTCTTATATTTCTTAGATGTGTACCAGCCTTTAAACCGATACCCTTTCCGAGAGGGATTTTTCAACGGCACTTTTATATTGTAGTAACTGATCATATTCGCATTGTTGTTTTTGCCTTTATTGAGCCGGTATTTGACAGTATATCCTTTTGTTTTGCTGCTGTATGTTCCATACACTTTCCTGCCCGCAGAATCCCAACGGTAAGCTCTGATTCTGACATAATACACTGTATTTTTCTTAAGCCCTGTCAGTGTCTTTCCCCCGGCTGCAGTTTCCCATCGCTTCGTGGAACTTTTGCTGAAACCTGTATTCGGTGACACAGAAATCTCATAGCCCGCGGCACCGGGAACCTTAGAATAATCCACTGTCATCGTCGGTCCCAACGGATTCTTCATAGAGGTCAGCTTCGGTGCCTAAAGAGCGATCTTCTGCCATTTGGCATACAGTCTGCACTCCCTTTTCTGTGTAACAGATTCTACTCTCGATCGAAACCCTGCGTCTGCATACCAGCCTGCAAATAAATATCCATCCCTTGCCGGAGCTTTCAGACGCACCGGCGTATTCGAAAACTCAGAAGGATTATCTCTGTGGTTTCGGCCGCCGTTTAAGACATATTCAATAGAATAAGATCTGACAGATACTATAATGTTACAGCTGGCCTTTATGCCGCTTCCGTCATTGGCTTTGGCAGTCACCACTGCCCGGCCCTGAGATAATGCAGTAACCTTTCCCGCGCTGTTTACTGAGGCAACCTTTGGATCTGAGCTGCTCCATTTTACCGTCTTATCCGCTGCATCCTGAGGCTGTACCTCTGCCCCTAAAGTAAATTTTTCTCCTGTATACAGTGTCTTCTCTGTCTGACTCAGCACAATCCTTTCCACCGGTTTTGGCTTTACTGTAACCTGACAGGATGAAGCGGCTTCGCTTCCGTCGTCGGCTTTTGCTGTGATACTTGCCGTACCCGGTGATACTGCCGTTACATTTCCATTATCGTCTACATCTGCCACAGAAATATCGGAGGAAGTCCACTGATATCCGCAGTCTGCATCGAATGGCAGAGCCCGGGCCTTCAGCTGAAAAGTTTCTCCAACAATCAGTTCTTTCGCATTTGGACTCAAAATTATGCTTGAAGCCTTTACATGATAGGACAGCAGGTCACTGTATGATATATCACTGTCTGAATACTCGCCAGTGTCAGAAACCGCCTGGACAGCAGCCTTGTACCCGCCTTTTCCATATCTGCTCAAATCTTTGGAACAATCCAGGCTCTCTGTACTGCTCTCTTCGTCTGTAAGAATCTCTTCGTCTCCTTTGAAAACTGTGACCAGATACCTGGATGCCCCGGGAACTTTTTCCCACGTAAGTTCACCGAATCCTTTTTCATCCCAAGTAATCTTTCTGGGCGCATCCAGCTGCGGGGCTTCCTTCAATGTTCCGATATATTTTTCGCCGCTTTTTTGTACAGGCAGCACATACCCCTTGGTATTTTTTAGCCTGACCCTGGAAATCTCAGTATTTCCAACAAAAGAATCTGCCGTCACATAAATACCCTCGGATATCATTCCCTGTTTTGGAAGAACTGTGATTGAAACCTGAGGATCAAAATCTTTAACAGTAATCTGGCTTCCGCTGGTGATCTGAAGATTTGCCTCCTGTCCGTCTGTCTCCAGTGATCCTGCCTTAATATCTCCATCTACGGTGAAAGATTGTGTTCCTCCTAATATGGTCAGCCAGCCGCTGCTCTCAATGCCTCCTCCTACAAATACAGCATCATTGTTCCACTCTTCCGGTGCCGCATTAATATAGCCCCAGCCGCTGATTTTCCCCTGGATAGATCCGTTATGCAGGATAAGGAATGCCTCCTCATTTTCTCCGTTTATATTCCCGTAAGTGCCGCTGAATATATCTACCTGCTGTCCCGCATCTCCAGATTTTATATATCTGATATCAGGCGGAGTCCCCTCCATCGTAAGATTATCTTCAAATACAGCCATATCTGTGTCGATCACAATGCCGTCCTGTCCGGCGCGCCCCGTAAAGTCCATGGTCAAAAAGCTGAATTCCGTGTATTCTCTGATTGTCAGAGGCTTGCTGACCGTAAGCTTAGCGGGAGCAGATCCGATACCGGAAATTGAAAACGTATGTCCCGGCAGGGAAAGTTCCAGCGGCTCATCGACTGTCGTGTCTCCCGAGATAATCAAGGATATGTTTTGTTTCCCGGATTTGGCGGCCTCCAGAGCCTTTTGTACAGATGCAAATGCCTGGTCTGCCGACTCCCCGGTATTCCCGTCGTTCCCCGATGTTCCGTCAATAAAATACACACTCTCCTTATTTTTTGGCGCGGCAAACCATCGTTTCCCTGATGACGTCTCCTCTGTGCGCATCTCCCATGCATTCACATCGTTTGAAAACGACAGACGTCCGTCTGAATCTTTTCTCTCCGAAACTACCTGTCCCCTAAACCATGGAGTGATCGTTCCCGAGCCATTTACCGTCCCCTTGACATAAAGATCAGAGCTGATGTCCAGATTGGCGTCTCCCTTCATATTCAGGTTCCCTTCCAGCGTGGTTCCGCCGTTAGTGCCCATCGTCAGAATAGAGCTAAGAGTCACATTTTTAACCTGAAACAGGTTATATGTGTTAAGAGGCGCGGCAATATTCAGCAGGTCAATATTCCGTGCTGCCTCCCTGAGATTCTGTTTTGTATAGATATTTACAACGGATGCCGTGTCCAGCCGGTCGGTCAGGGCATTGTCCCTGATCGTAACCTCTGTTCCTTCCAAAACTTTTGCCCCGTTTTTCCCATAACCGTATATTCCGGCAAAGTTTCCGCCGCCCACATCAATCCTTGCCCTCCGCCCTGAGACTTCTGTGGTGTCCGGACTTCCCGCATAAATATAGGCTTTCTGATTGTCATTTTCATTCACAAAACACTGGACCGTATCGGTCAGGGTCAACGAATATCCATTGACATAAAAACGCCTGGCCTCCTCATCAACAGAAGTAGTCTCAAGTTTGATCCTGTCAAACTTCAGATCACTCCCCAGAGTTATCCCATAACGGAGAGTCAGAGATACGCTCGGATGTTCTCCCCGGATTGTAAGTTTTTTCTCCTCAGGCGTTGTAATCCCCTTTTGATCCACATAGGAATCAATAATGACAATCGTTCCTCCGTCTGCTGCAGCCCGAAATGCCGCATTGATATCATGCAGCGGCTGCTCCTTTGTACTGCCGTCTCCAGACGGATATCCGTCTGATCCAGTCAGAAAGACCGTCTTAAGGCCTGATGATTTGACGGTGCTTCCCGCCGCAGATATTTTCACTGTCTGAAACAGCATTGAAAATACCATGACTGCGGCAAGGAAACAAGCTGTGATCCTTCTAAATCCTGTTAAGTTCAACTTAGTCCCCTCCTCAATATATTTGTGAATGTCCCCATATAATCATTAAATAAAAAATGCATTGCTGTCCTAAAAACGCAATGCATAAAAACTGCAGCTGGCTGTCATAATCAATAAAATCTTAGACCCTTTAGCTTTGCGCCGCAGGCTTTCACCTGTTTTGCCCAATATGTAATATTCCTTTCTTCTAATATACTTCATCCCAGAAACTGTTACAATGAAAAAGCCGTATGAATACAACATTCATATGGCTTTTTCCGAAAAACATGCTGCCTACTGTTTATTCACTGCAGCAATTCCTCCGCATACAAGAAGAATGGATGCGATATTAACCGCAGTAAAGACGTTTTCTTTTAAAAGCAGGCCGGAAAGCAGTGTTCCGAACACCGGAATCAGCAGATTATAGATGGAAATGGAACTGACCTGATAATGGGATAAAAGCCAGGTCCAGACGCTGAATGCAACAGCAGAAAGGACAGCCATGTAAAGAAGCAGGATCAGTCCGCTTGTTTGGAATGTCAAAGTTCCGTTTCCCGCATATCCAAAAATCAAAAGCAGGCTTCCTCCAAGCAGAAGCTGATATCCGGCGATCAGCATCACATTCATCGTCTGTGCCAGTTTCTTGCTGTAAATGGATGCGAGACTCTGTGACAGTGCTGCCAGTACAATGAATCCTTCTCCATTCCAGGCAAATCCGCCGAGACTCCCTCCTTTCAGATTGATCAGGACGATGCCGGAAAGTCCGACGGCACATCCTATGATTTTCTTCGCCGTCAGCCGGTCGCTCTTAAAGAAGAACGGAGCCAAAACTACCGGAAAGAATGCTGTAAATGAGTTGATAATCGACCCCTTGGCTCCCGTGGTATGCGCAAGTCCCACATAAAAGAAATAATACTGGATTGTCGTCTGAAGAATTCCAAGAGTCAAGAGATGTTTAAATGCCCCTTTTTTCGGCAGTGGCCTCTGTCTTGTCTGAACTCCCAAAACTGCAAGCACCATGAGTCCTGCCGCCGCGAAACGAATGCCTGCAAACAGCAGCTTGCTTCCGATATCGTCTCCCTGTATCTTGAAAATCTCGTAGCCCAATTTTACGCTGGGAAAGGCACTTCCCCATAAAAAAGTGGCAAGCACCGCGAGGGCTGCCATCAATGATTTATTCTTTATTTTCATAAATTCCTCCGCTCCTGATGATTCTTCTATTCTACCATGTTTTACAGACACATTAAGAATGATTTTCATCTGTATTTATTTTTATACAAACCGATTTTTTATTGACAAATGAGTCTTCTGGAGTATAATGGGAACCATTCAAGAACAAAGGCGTTCCGATCAAGAGATTGGAATGCCTTTTTTTCTTAAAATAAAAAAGAGGAGGAATTATATTATGATGAAGAAAGTTGTAGTTGTCATCAAACCCGAGAAGCTCACAGATGTAAAGCATATCCTGGAAGCTCACAAGGTATCCGGACTCATGATCTCCAATATCATGGGCTATGGAAATCAGAAAGGATTTACACAGAAATACAGAGGGAATGAATTGAATTCCAATCTGCTGCCTAAGATCAAAGTAGAATCTGTAATGCCGGAGGAAGTTGTTGAAAAGGTGACAAAAGATATCGTGAACACCGTCCGCACCGGCGAATTCGGAGACGGCAAGATCTTTATCTCACCCGTGGAAGAAGCGATCAGAATCCGTACCGGTGAAACCGGAAAAGACGCTTTATAATCTAATCGGCAGAAATATGAAAACAATAACATACTTACATCATTATCAAAGGGGATAATGCAGCCAGGCCATAAACGGCAGGCACGCATTGTCCCCTTTTTGTCTTAAAGGAGGATATTAATATGGACGTACAGCAGTTATTAAATATTGTATGGACTTGCATCGCAGCTTTCCTTGTCTTCTTCATGCAGGCAGGCTTCGCAATGGTCGAGACAGGTTTTACAAGAGCGAAAAACTCAAGCAACATCATTATGAAAAACTTGATGGACTTTGTCCTCGGTACTCTTTGTTTCTTTGTCATCGGATTTGCTCTGATGTTCGGAGGCAGCAATCCCATCGTCGGCACCACAGGCTTTTTTGATCCGACATCCATTGACCTGCAGCAATTTAAAGATCTTACACCCGGTGTCTTTATGATCTTCCAGACTGTATTCTGTGCCACAGCCGCCACCATCGTTTCCGGCGCCATGGCAGAGCGCACAAAATTTTCTTCCTATCTGATTTACAGTGCGCTGATCAGTCTGATCATTTACCCGATCACCGGACACTGGATTTGGGGCGGCGGATGGCTGGCTGAGTTAGGGTTTCATGATTTTGCAGGTTCCACTGCAGTCCATTCTGTCGGCGGATGGCTGGCACTGGTCGGTGCTGCGACAGTCGGTCCCCGTATCGGAAAATACAAAGCCGACGGAACTCCAAGAGCGATCCCGGCTCATAATATTGCGCTCGGCGCATTAGGAGTCTTTATTTTATGGTTCTGCTGGTTCGGATTTAACTGCGGTTCCACGACTGCTGCCACCGATACTCTCGGTTCCATCGCCATGACCACGAACCTGGCCGCCGCCGCATCCACGTTAGTGGCGCTGGTTATCACCTGGATGCGTTATGGTAAACCCGATGTTTCCATGACTCTGAACGGTTCCCTTGCCGGCCTCGTAGGTATCACAGCCGGATGTGATGTCGTATCCAACTACGGCGCAATCGCCATCGGTGCCATCTGCGGAGTCGTTGTAGTCGCAGTCATTGAACTGCTTGACAAAAAAATAAAAATTGATGACCCGGTCGGAGCCTGTGGTGTGCATCTGGCCTGCGGTGTGGCAGGAACCCTCCTGACAGCCTTCTTCGCAACCGGAGATTCCTTAAAGCTTATGGATATCACAAGAGGTGCATTCATCAAAGCACAGTTCATCGGTGTCGCTGCCGTTGCAGCTTACTGTATTGTCGGCGGGCTCATCATCTTCCAGGGACTGAAGCATACCATCGGACTTCGGGCTTCCGAGGAAGAAGAAATTGCAGGTATGGATATATCAGAGCATGGTATTTCCGGTTATGCAGATTTCCCACTGAAAAGCGATCATTAATATTAGTGATATAACCGGGGTCCTCTCCCCCGCTTATATAAAAAGCTGGAATTCGACTAGTTTTTACTAACATGACGACTAATCTCTGACAAACTTAAGACATTTCAATTTAACTCTAATATAATACTTCAAGATTGTTTTGCTGAAAAACCCCTGAGGATGTGCTCAGGGGTTTTCTCTCGTTTCATAGGAAAGTTCTGCGGCCTTCCCTATTAAATAAAAACGCTCCGCGGGCTGTACACAGATGCGTATTGAGGGGTTGGGGAGTTGAAGCGGCCTGCCCACTTTGTTCTATTTTATCATTTTGCTTTTTTCATGGTTAGGATCACAAATCCGGCCATGGATGCGGCCGTCAGCAGCAGCATTCCCTGCACCGGCCTTCTGTCTGAAGTCTTTGCCGCGTTTGTCTTTGATGCACTTCCGTTCCTCTTACTGTATTCCCAGTCCGGAGGGTTCTTCTTTTTTGTTTTCCCTCCACTGTCTTTTTTACTGTCTTCCCCCTGCTCTTTCTTTCCGTCTCCTGTCTGTGTCTGCTTCTCCGGTGTCTTCTCCCATTTTGCTCTCAGTGTCATGCCATCATGGACTGGTGTTTTGAAGTCCCATTCTTTTTCTGTCCCGTTCTCATCCGTGTAAAACCATCCCGCAAACTCATATCCGTCTTTCTTCGGCTCTTTGGGACGGACCAGGCGGTTCCCGCCTTCCACCGTCTGTACCTCCGGTGTGTAGTCTCCTCCGTTGGGATCAAAGACTACCTGATGTTTTCCGGTCAGCGTTACTTTCACCTGCACCTTTGTGCCGTCCTCCATCGAGAAGGTCATCCCAAACATTCCCGTCTTTCCTGCCTTTTTCGCCTCATTCAGCGCAGTCAGCTGGTTTTTGTCCGCTTTAAGGTCCAGAGTGTCTCCATTTTTGTTCTTTCCCCGGGCCTTACAGAGTTCTATGATCTCTTCTTCTGTAAACGCCTCTCCTCCGGTCTCATGCTCCGCATCGTCAGCCCCGATGGCTGCAGCCGGGTTCTCCGGATCATACGCTGTCCCGTCACTTCCCTCATCTGTAAGATACACAGTAACTGCCACTTCGGTTCCGCCCTCTGTCTTTATGGTCAGCGGAAACTCTCCTTTGGCCCCTGCTTTCTTTGCCTGATTGATCTTCTCCACCTGACTGCTGTCAGCCAGGCTGATCTGCCCCTCCGGAAGGGGGTTTCCGTCCTGGTCAAGCCCTGATGCCTTGGTCATGGCCAGCAGCTGCTCTTCTGAGAATGCAGCTCCCCCGGTTTTACTGATCACATCTTTTCCTTTCAGCGTTTCCCCGTTTTCTGGGTTCTCCGTGGTCTGGTCATATTTGACCAGGGTCACGCTGATCACGGCTTTCTCCCCGTCTGCGGTCTCGTAGGTCAGCGGAAAGACCCCGGCCTTCCCTGCCGTCTTTGCATCGTTGATCTTTTTATATTGTTCTGCATTTAAAAGATAGTCTACGTAGGAGATATTGTTCCCCTCCGGGTCCTTCCCCTTCAGCTCCCCAAGCTTCTTGATCTCCTCTTCTTCAAACGCCTCTCCCCCTGTTTCCTCTTCAAAGTCGTTCGCACCGATCATTGACGTCGGTTTCTCCGGATCGATCTGGGCCGCATCGGTCCCGTCCATTCGAAAGGATACGGTGACCGTAGCCTTAGTTCCATTTGCCGTTGTGAAAGTAAGAGGGAAATCCCCGATCTGCCCTTTCTTCTTTGCCTCGTTGATCGCTTCCAGCTGTGTTTCATCGGCGATGCTCAGCTCATCGGCCGGGAAATATTCACCGTTTTCCTGCTTTCCCGTTACCTTGGTCAGCTGTTTTAGCTGTTCCCCGGTAAACGGTTCTCCGCCGCTCTTGCTGATCAGGTGGTTGGCTCCGATCTGTTCTTTGCTGGTCTTGTCAATGTCATTGGCATCCCGGAACGGTCCGAAATAGACCTTTGTATAAAACCTTCCGACCTTGATATCCGTCGGTCCTGAAAAAGGCGTGCCGTCCATGAACGTATAGTCTGTCAATGAAGTACCGTCCTTGATATACCCCTGATAGCCGGTATCCGGAGATGCCTTGACGTTTTTCACCTTGCTGTTTCCTCCGCCGGACCCGATCCCCGGCATACTGGATCCTGAATCCCCGATCGCCGTGACCACCGTGTCTCTTCCGCTGATGACTACATTTTCTGTCTCTTGAGTTTGAAAAGAGGTAAAAGCATCTAAAGTACCAGACGCACCGATGCCCGGGGCATACTGTCCTCCCGTTGCCTTTACCGTTCCTCCCGTGCCCATCCCGGAACCGATACCGGAGCCATACTGGGTCCCCACAGCGGTTACGTTCCCGCCCGAGATCAGGATATCTTTTGTATAGCCGCCTCTTTCCTGTGCCCGGCAGGCCGCTCCGATCCCTGGACAGTGTGCTCCGGCAGACGCCTCGATGTTGCCTCCTTTGATCGTAAAGTTGACAAACCCGGTCTCGATGGGCTTTGTATCCGGATTGATGGCCACCCGGTAAGTACCCCCGATAGCTCCGGCATGGCTTTTGCTCGGATCTCCTTTTGCGGATAAGGAACCGCAGCTTTCATCACAGCGGTGTCCTTTTTTGTCTTCGTTCTCGCACTGAATCGTCAGGGAGCCATCCATCCCGTCTTTTGTGATCGCATTTCCGTTCTTATACTTGTCAGCCGTACCTCCGGCCTGACTGTACAGACGGTTTTTTCGTACCAGGGTGATGACCACATCGGCATGGGAGACATTGATACAGTCGAGCTTTGTGATATCCACGGTAATGTCCACGTTGTCCAGAGTGATTGCCGTGGTCACTCCAGGCTCTGCCACCAGATGATACTTTGTCGTGGTCCCGGTGATCCAGTATCCCTTTTCGTTCAGGGCATCGTCCACCGCAGTGCCGTTCAGAGTGGCTCCTTTAGAAGTGATGATATCTCCTTTGCTGATATCCAGCCTGGTCTGTCCGTTTTCGGCCTTCTTAACATCTAAGCGGGATGATTTCTTTTTTCTGGAAATACCCCCCCCCGATTTCCTGGGAGACTTTTGCTTCTTTCACCCCTTGCTTTTCTGTTATTTCCTGATTTTTCTCACTGGCTGCTGCCGATGCAGACTCTGGCTGTTCCTCTGTCTGTACTCCCGTCTCCTCCTGCAAAGCACTCTCATCAGCCTCAGCAGTTACTGCTTCTTCCGTTCTCTCTGCCGGTGCTGCTGAAACGATTCCTTGTCCCACAGTCAGCAGTGCTGCCAGAATGACAGCAAACCATTGTTTTTTCCTTTTCATCCTGTGATCCCTCCATGATAAATTTTTATGTACTTTCAGACATGTTGCTACGTATGTCAGGTAATGTGAAGAAATAAAAAAGTTAGTTCTATTATGACAAAAAAAGTGCCCCTCCCGGGACACTTTTTCAATAACATTATGATACAGATTCTACTCTTTTGCTTTCCTCTCCACAAGCCCCATCATCATCAGCTGATAGCTCACCAGATATCCGATCATGATCCATATAATTCCTGTGAAGAAAGAAATCCCCGCCGTAAGGCCGATGGTTCCGATCAGTTCACATGGTACCCTGGCATAGATAGACATTTGAAAAATCTTCCCGAATGCCATGGGCTGGTTTCTGGTTTTCATATTCAGAGACACCAGCCAGGAGATCAGCAGACAGTAAAACAAATACTGAAGGACGATTCCTGCATAGACAAAAAGCAGGGAGACAAAGATCAGGAAGTAGACCAATGGAAGCATATTCGCCATATCCTGATTCGTAAATGTGACATTTTTCATGGTGCTGAAATTCTTTGTTATGGTCTGTCCCATGACAGAAGTCTTGACCACCATATTATTCTTTGAAAAATGAACTTCATCGGAATATTTATCATCGAAGTCATCTGCCCCAACGGACTTTTTATTTGAATCTGCCGAGATATGAAGTGCACCCAGGTTGAAATCAACCGCGCGTTCCAGCTTTAATTGTCCGTCTTTCAGTTCAAAGGCTGGCAGCCGGTTCATGACAAAGTTTCTCGGGCCTCCCACACTCACAGCAAATCCTGCCAGATCCATCACCGGTCCAAGCAGAGTGATCACCAGACCCATCAGTAATGTAAATATAGCTACTTTCCATTTTTTCACGTTCAGCAGTTTCTTATACTGCCTCGGTTTGGTGCAGGCAATGTAGAACTGCTCCAAAATGCTTATTTTTTCTGTACTTTGCATTCTTATTTTTCCTCGTATATGATGCTTTCCAACAATTTCTCTTTGGCCTCTGTTCCAAGCAGAAGTTCCGCCAGTTTCCCCGCAAACGGAATGGCAGTTCCCATACCCCGGCTGGTAATCACCCTGCCGTCAACGACAACGGATTCCGTCACATATTCTGCTTCTCCAAGCCCATCCTCCTGACCGGGATAACAGGTCGCTTTCTTTCCGTCTAAAAATCCATACTTTCCAAGCACTGTCGGTGCGGCGCAGATCGCTGCCAGATATTTTCCATTATCATACGCCTTTTTCAAAAGCTTCGCAAGTCCTTCATGCTCTCTCAGCGCGATGGTGCCCGGCATTCCTCCCGGAAGCACGTACATGGCTCCTTCCGGCTCCAGCACTTCGTGGAACATGCAGTCTGCCTCCACTTCGATATGATGGGAGCCTGTGATCATCTTAGAAGGTCCCACAGAAACCATAATCACTTCAATTCCCGCCCGGCGCAGCATGTCTACAACGGTCAGCCCCTCGATCTCTTCAAATCCATCCGCTAA
>OBXU01000327.1_pt1 | contig 14323 bp, 13 predicted proteins | sample 1476671 | NCBI WGS metagenome assembly OBXU01 (sample SAMEA2580182, study PRJEB22360) | human gut metagenome | biome: human gut; feature: human-associated habitat; material: faeces | place: Denmark | collected 2008/2010
ACAACGTGGGGAAAAAACCCGCCCTGAGCCGAACGGCTCAGGGCGAAGCAAACTCCGTGGTGCCACCTGAATTCGGGGCAGAGGCCCCGCGCTCAAACCCGGTAACGGCGGGGGACCGGCGGGGCATTTCCTCCCCGCGGCTGGCGGGCGCCTTCCCCTGCCTCCGCCGGAGCCTTGCACCAGACGGCTCCTCTCTTGGGACGGTGGGACGGGGTACTTCTCCCGGTCAATGCCTGTTTCTGGCCGCTATTGTATCACGCAAACCGCCCGCCGTCAAGGCGTTTCGGGGCCTATTCCACCAGAATCAGGCCAAAATGGTTCCGCTCCTCCCCCAACACCCGGAGCGTGTGCACCTCCAGGCCGTGGGCGCGGGCGGTGGCAAACACGTCGATACCGCAGGCCTCCATGGCGGGGACGGCCTTCCCGGGGAAGCGGCACCCCTCCGGCGCGCAGGAGGGACACAGCTTGCAGGGCCCGCTGCCGAAGGCCAGGGCCTTGTAGTACCCGTCCAGAAAGAGCCGCCGGGCCCCCTCGGCCGCCATGGCGGTGGCGTTCCAGTGGTGGACCCGAAACAGGATGCCGGTGGAAAAGCTGTCCAGCACGGCCCGGGTGCGGGTGTAGTCCGGGGCCTCCGGCGGGCAGCAGTGGTTTTTGCCGAAATTCTCACAGCCGAACTGGCACTTGAAGGTGGTCCAGGGGGCGGTCACCACCGTGTGTGGGTCGATCACCAGGGCCGGCTCGGCCCCGTTCTCCCGCAGGTAGTCCAGGCAGGCGTCCATGGGCAGCACTCCTCTCTGCTCAGAGTGTACGCCCGCCGGCGAAAAAGGTCAAGCGTCGGGGGAGACAAACTCCACATTGTGTGCTATGATGTGGATAAAAAACAGAAGGAGGCGGCGGTTTATGGCGCGTCCGGCAATTCGCATCACCCTCATTGACCGGCTGGGAAAGCGGGGCTGCCACCGGGGCCACCGGGTGGGGGAGAGCTTTGACTTTGACACGGAGCGGGGGAAGCTCTGTCCCATGGCCATGCATGTGGCCTTTCCCTATGTGGATATTCTCCGCTATGGCGGTGCCATCCCCGGCCAGCCGGCGGGCACGGCGGTGTTCTGCTGCCCCGATGTGGACACCATCAATGTGTTTCGGATCGAGGTGTCGGACGGGGCGGCCAGCCCGGGTTAGCTGAGAAAGAGCTCCACGTCCTCGATGGTCAGGCCGGTGTGAAGGGCCAGATTGATCCCGTATCCGATGACCTTCGCCAAGTCGTGCACCTGGGTGTCGATGTCCTTGGGGGTGACGATCAGGCCGTTCCCCGCGCCCTGGAGGGCGGCGGGGTTCAGCTCCCCCTTGCCCGCCTCGGCCAGCACGTCGCAGGTGAGGGTGGCGGCGTCCACTACGGTGGGGACGCCGACGGCGATGACGGGGACGCCCAGGGTCTCGGCGTTGAGGGCGGCCCGGGCATTGCCCACGCCGGAGCCGGGGGTGATGCCGGTGTCGGCAAGCTGGATGGTGCGGCAGACCCGCCGGAGGCTGCGGGAGGCCAGGGCATCCACCGCCACCACGCAGGCGGGTTTGATCTGCTCCGCCACGGCGCGGACTACCTCGCCGCTCTCCATGCCGGTGGTGCCCAGCACCCCGGCGGCCAGGGCGGCCACCGGCCGGAAAGAGCCGAAGTGCTCCGGCACCCGTTCCACCAGGTGGCGGGTCACCATGGTCTGGTCGGCAGCCTTGGGGCCGATGTTGTCGGGGGTGATAGCCCGGTTGCCCAGGCCCACCACCAGGGCGGGCGCGCCCGGTTCCAGGCCCAGCAGCGCCCCCAGCTCCGCCGCCAGGGCCCGCGCCGCCCGGCCGAAGGCGTCCTCCTCCCGGCGGGCCAGGCCGTCCAGCTCCAGGGTCACATAGGTGCCCACCGGCTTGCCCAGGGCCCGGGCGCCCGCCTCGTCCCGGATGCGCACGGTGGTCACCGGATAGTCCTCCCGCGTTGCCTCCTCCGACTCCACGCCCGGCAGCGTCCCGGCCTCCCCGGCGCTCTCCTGCCAGAGCTGGGCGGCCTCCAGAGCCAGGTCGGTTCTCCGTTTCAACATATACGTCCCTCCATACCCCAAGATGTGGTGTTGATGACACCAGATGCCCCTATTTTTTGCGCAGAGCGCCTCCATATGCAAAAAAAGTGAAAAAAGTTCAAAAAAAGAGTTGCATTTTTAAAGAATGGCTGTTAAAATAAGAATCTGCACGGGCAAACTGTGTAAATAACGATTACGTCATCGGAGGAGGTGTTTGGTTTGCCGAATATTAAGTCTGCCAAGAAGCGTGTCCTGGTGAACAAGACCAAGGCTGCGCAGAACAAGGCCGCTAAGTCCGCGCTGAAGACCGACATCAAGAAGTTCGAGGCCGCGGTGGTCGAAGGCAACCGCAGCGAGGCCGAGGGCGCTTACAAGGTGGCCGTTAAGGCGGTCGACAAGGCTGTGGTCAAGGGTCTGCTGCACAAGAACAACGCCGCTCACAAGAAGAGCGCCATGACCATTAAGCTGAATAAGCTGGCCTAAAGGTCTGGTCGAAGGGGAGACCGTCTGCATCCGCAGGCGGTCTTTTTCGTTTTTTCGCGGGAGAAAACGGGTATGCTGGAAAAGAGACGCGGGGGAGGCGGGGAAGGATGAAAAAGTTGCTGGAGTGGAAGCCGGTTCGGTTTGGGCTGGAGGTAGGGGAGCTCTATTTCTCCAAGCGGGTATCCCGTTCGGCTGCGGAGCTGGCCTACTTTCTGATTCTCACCTTCTTTCCTGTCCTTATCTGCATTAACGCCTTCATCGGACTGCTCCATTTGGACATCAACGCCGTACTGGAGGCCGCCTCCCCCTTCCTGCCCCGGGAGACGCTGGGGATTTTAGGGGACTATATTCAGTATATTACCGGAAACCAGTCACCCGCCCTGCTGGCCGCGGGAGGGATTATGACCCTGTTCTCCGCCTCCGCTGCCTTCCGGGCGCTGATGAATATTATGGAGGATCTTTACGGACGCAAGAGCTATGCAGGGGTGTGGCGCATCGCGGCCAGCGTGGCCTTTTCGGTGCTCTTTCTGCTTACCATCTACCTGGCCCTGGTGGTGCTCCTCACAGGCGGGTGGCTTTTCCATCTGGTGGAGCGCCTGTTTCGCCTGGAAACGGTCACCCTGCCTTGGGACTGGCAATGGTTCCGCTTTCTGCTGCTGTTCCTGCTGGTGTTCCTTTTTGTCCTGCTGGTGTACCGGATGGCCGCGCCCCGAGGCAGGCCAAGGCCGCCTATCCTTACAGGGGCCTTTCTGGCCGCCGTAGCCCTTGTGGCCGCCACCGCCCTGTTTTCCTGGTTTATCGGCCTGTCTTCCAGGTACTCCCTGGTCTACGGGTCCCTGGCCTCGGTGATTATCCTGCTGGTGTGGCTCTACCTGTGTGGAAACATCCTGATTCTGGGAAATGTCTTTAACTGCGTGTGGTACCGCCACAAAAAGCGGCGGGTCACAGGGGAGCGGCCGGGCTGAAAAAAGGCGGCGTACCGATCCGGTACGCCGCCTTTTTTCACAGGCTGCGGAGCCACAGCTCCCGCAGACCCATCAATTGAAGATGGGGCTCATACTCCACCGCCCGGCGGAGCAGGGGTAGAATGTCACGGCCATGACCGCCGGTAAGGACTACGGTGACGGGGCCCAGCTCCTCCTCCAGGCGGAGGGAGATCCCCTCCAGGGCGGCGGCGGCCCCGTAGAGGGCGCCGCTGCGCATGCAGGACACAGTATCGGTACCCAGCAGTCCCTCGGGCTGGGTAAAAGTAATGCAAGGGAGTTGGGCAGCCCGGGCACTGAGGGCGTCCACCGACAGGCGCAGCCCCGGGAGAATCATGCCGCCCCGGAATATGCCCTCCCGATCCACCACCGACAGGGTGGTGGCGGTGCCCATGTCAAAGACCGCCAGAGGGGGCCGCCACCGGGCCAGGGCGGCCACGCAGTCCACCAGCCGGTCCATGCCCAGGTTGGAGACGTCATAGTCTCCGGTGGGCAGGCCGGGGTCGAGATCCCGCCCCAGCACCCGGACAGGGCGGCGGGTGAGGGCCTCCGCCGCCTGGACGGCGACCTGGGTGAGGGAGGGAACCACCGAAGAGAGCACCGCTCCCTCCACGTCTTGGGGGGCCGCTCCCTCCTCTGCCAGCAGGGTTCTCATGCGCGCGGCGCAGGCGGCGGCGTCCATGTTCCGGTCGCTGGGCAGGCGGCGGACAAAGCGCAGCTCCGGCCCCAGAAAGCCGCCAACAGCGACTGTAGTGTTTCCAATGTCAATGGTCAGCAGCATGGCTCAGACGGGCTCCCGGGCGGCCAGGGGAGCGCGGTTGAGCTTGAGAGCCTTTCCCATGGGGATGCACACTGCGGGGACAAGGATGGCCGCCACAATGGCCTCGGGCACACCGTTGGCCGCCACGATGCCCAGAATAAAGCCCAGCACTGCCTCGGCTGGAATCCCCTGGGCCGCGGCGTAGGCATCCCGGAACAGCAGAGCAATCAGTCCCATTACCAGGGCGGTGTTGGTAAAGGCGCCCACCACGGCGGACAGGGCCATGCTGCCGGCTTGGAGGACGGAGCCCCGGCGGCGGGACAGGGCCTGAAGCAGCGTATAGACCAGCCAGGGGGTCACGCCGACAAGGATACGGGGCACAAAACAAACCACCAGGGCCCAGGGGCTGCCCCGGTCCAGGCCTGGTACCGGTATCAGGGGGGAAAAGGCAAAGGAGGACAGGTTGGGTACCAGGGTATTTTTCAAAAGACTGGCCAGACCAAACATGCCGCCCAGAAAGGCTCCCTTCTTGGGTCCGAGAAGGAGGGCGCCGATGATGACTGGCACATGGAGCACGGTGGCCTTAATGATGGGCAGGTCGATCATGCCGATGGGGGTGAAGGTGAGCAGAAAGAGAATGGCGGTAAACATGGCCAGGACAGCCAGGCTCTGCACCTGCCGGTGCTGCTGGGCGCGGGGGGTGTGGGTGTTCATATTCAATTACCTCCAGGCTGCCGTTCCCGACGGGCGGGATACAGCGCGTATTTGGATGCAGCCACAGGCAGAGATGGGCCTGCCGTCTCCCTCCGGGGAGTACAGCGGCCCGCCGCCCGGGACAGCCGAGGCCATTATAACGGTTATATCCTCAGATTGCAATCCCATTGTGGAAAACCTGCGGCTGTTTTGGTATAATTGGATGACTATAACGGAGCATAGGGGCGGATGTCCGCATCCGCCCACTGACAAAGGAGAGACCTGCATGTTAAAGGGAAAAACTGTGCTGCTGGGTGTCACCGGCGGCATTGCATGCTATAAGTCGGCCGGCTTGGCCTCGGCCCTGGTGAAGCAGGGGGCGAACGTCCAGGTACTCATGACCCGAAACGCCACGGAGTTTATCGGCCCCCACACCTTTGAATCCCTGACGGGCAACCGGGTAAGCGTGGACACCTTTGACCGCAACTACCAGTTCCAGGTGGAGCACATCGCCCTGGCCGACCAGGCCGACCTGGTACTGGTGGCCCCGGCCACGGCCAACGTTCTGGCTAAGCTTGCCCACGGCCTGGCCGACGATATGCTCACCACCACCGTTCTGGCCTGTGACTGTCCCAAAATCGCCGCGCCCGCCATGAACACCCGCATGTATGAGAATCCGGTTACCCAGGATAACCTGGCCCTCCTGCGGCGGTACGGCTGGGAGATTGTGGAGCCGGCCAGCGGACGCCTGGCCTGCGGGGCCGTGGGGAAGGGGAAGATGCCGGAGCCGGAGGAGCTGCTGGAGACGGTGCTTCACGCCCTCTCCCATGCCAAGGACATGGAGGGACTGAAGGTGCTGGTCACCGCCGGCCCCACCCAGGAGGCACTGGATCCGGTGCGCTGCCTGACCAACCACTCCACCGGGCGGATGGGCTACGCCGTGGCCCGGGCCGCCGCCGCCCGCGGGGCGGAGGTGACGCTGGTGTCCGGCCCCACGGCGCTGAAAAAGCCCGCATATGTGGAGACGGTGGACGTGGTGTCCGCCCAGGACATGTTTGAGGCGGTCACCGCCCGCGCCCCGGAGCAGGACATCATCATCAAGGCCGCCGCGGTGGCCGACTACCGCCCGGCCCAGGTGGCCCAGGACAAGGTGAAGAAGGGGGAGGGGGAGCTGTCCATTCCCCTGGAGCGCACCCGGGATATCCTGGCCTGGCTGGGGGAGCACCGCGGGCCGGGGCAGTTCCTGTGCGGGTTTTCCATGGAGACCCGGGACATGGTGGAAAACTCCCGCAGGAAGCTGGAGAAGAAGCACCTGGATCTGATTGCCGCCAACAACCTCAAGGAGCCGGGCGCGGGCTTCGCAGTGCCAACCAATCTGCTCACGCTGATCTCCCCCCGGGAGGAGCTGGAGCTGCCCCTCCTCACCAAGGAGGAGGCCGCCCACCGTCTGCTGGATGAAATCCTGAAGCTCCGCTGAGCCGAAAAGACCGGCGCACCCGTCAGGGTGCGCCGGTCTTTTTCAGCTCAGATAGGACAGGGGGTTGACGGAGGTGCCGTTGATCTTCACCTCGAAATGGCAGTGGTTGCCGGTGGAGCGGCCCGTGGAGCCCACCTTGGCGATGGGCTGACCCTGGTAGACCTTGTCGCCGGCGGAAACCAGGACGCTGGAGCAGTGGCCGTAGTAGGTCTGCTTCCCGTTGCCGTGATCCACGATGACCAGATTACCGTAGCTCCACATGCTGCCGGTGGCCCGGCCGGCGAAGACCACGGTGCCGCCGTCGGCGGCCGCGATGTTGGTGCCGTAGGAGGTGGCAATGTCAATGCCGCCGTGGTAGCTGTAGGAGCCAAAGATGGAGCGGTAGCCGAAGTAGGAGGTAATGCGCCCGTATACGGGCCAGATAAAGTAGCCGTTGGGCAGCCAGGAGGGGCGCACCTTGGTGCCCACAGCGATGACCTTGTTGGTGGCCTCCCGGGTGACCTGGGTAGAGAGCACCGTGCGCTCCTGCTCCACGCCGTTGAGGTAAGCGATGTCCGCGTTGACGATCTGCTCGCCGGGGACGCCTGCATCCAGCACCTTGGACTCGCCCTGGTACATGGAGTCGTCCTGTACCTCCACCACCGGGCACTCAATGGACTCGGTATAGGTCACGTTATCCACCGTCTTGACGGAGAGGAAGGGAATCTCCTCCTTCACGTTGAGGAGCTGGCCGATGTAGATACGGTTAATGTCCACATCCGGGTTGAGGGCCTCCAGTTCCGACATGCTCATGTCGTTGTCAAAGGCGATCTGCATGAAGGTGTCGCCCTTCTGCACCTCATAGGTGGTCTGGCCGTTGGTGTTGGCGGTGAGGGTGGCCAGCATGGCCGCCGGGTCCTGATTGACATCGGAGGGGGTGTACTCGTGGGTAATGTAGACCCCGGAGGTAAACTCGGCGGACACTGTGTTTTCATCTACATAGGTAGCCTTCACCTGCTCCAGCACCCCATTCAGGGTCTCCCGATCCTGGGCCGCGCCGATGAACTGGCCGTTGACGGTGAGCACATAGCTCTTCATTACCTCGCCAATCTGGTCAAAGAGGTAGGTCTCAAAGTCCGCCACGGGGGTGATGGACTCCCGCTCCGTCAGGGCAGGGGCGTAGGTCACCGCGCCGTCCATGGTATAGTCGTAGCCCAGAATATCGGTGGCACGGCTCTCCACCCGGTCCACCACATCCTCAAACACAGAGGGGCTGGTGACGGTGCCCAGGGCCACGCCGTCCACCTCCACCACATAGCTGGGAGTGTAGACAGTGCCCACGACAGCCGCCACGCCGATGACCACGGCGGCGGCCAGGAAATGCAGGGGATTGATCAGCCGGCGGCCGCCCGCAGTGGCGGCGTCCAGCCGGCGGCGGAGCGGCTCCACGCGCTGCGCCAGGGCCGCGGTACCCGCCTCCCATCTGTCCCGGAGTTGGGCCAGGGGCGGCCGGATGGCCGAAGACTCCTCCCGGGGCGTATGCAGAATTTCGTCCATGAGGGAAACCCTCCTAATTATTTGTTCTTGCGTAAAAGAAGGCCCGCGAGGGCCGAAAGGTAACAGTCAGAAACGAAAAGTTACAAATGGTTACAAGGCGTATCATACACGCTTTTTGCCAAAAAGTCAAGACTTTGACTGGAAAAGGCGGGAATCCGCGGCAATTGAAGGTCAAAGCACAACCGACACGACATATAGTGGGCGGCTTTCAAAAAGATGTCCTACTACTACCAGAAGGAGAAATGGTCAGGGCAGAGCAGCAAAAAGATTTGTCCACTTTGACCGGGACGAAAAGCCCCCACGGCATCCTTTTTGGTGCCGCGGGGGACCGGAGGGGACGGGGGATCTCCCCCCATAGCCGGAAAAAGTCCGGAGTCCCTGAAGGAAACTCCGGACTTTGGAGGGTTGTTAGGCCAGCGCGGCGGTGATGATGGCCATGGAGCAGCCCCCCACAGGCAGGTGCCTGTGGGGCCCCCGGCTTTTTTACTGCGCGGGGCAAGTAAATTGCCCCGGCATCAAGGTTTTGCGCCCTTGCGCAAAACGCTTGACGGCGCGGAGCGCCGTGCCCCCGGAGTGGGCGGAGGTCTCCTCCATGGCCGGAAAAAGTCCGGAGCCCCTGAAGGAAACTCCGGACTTTGGAGGGCTGTTAGGCCAGCGCGGCGGTGATGATGGCCATGGAGTAGACCTCCTGGGCGTTGCAGCCGCGGGAGAGGTCGTTGATCGGGGCGTTCAGACCCAGCAGAATGGGTCCATAGGCGTCAAAGCCGCCCAGGCGCTGGGCAATCTTATAACCAATGTTGCCCGCATTAATGTTGGGGAAAATAAAGGTGTTGGCATAGCCGGCCACGGGAGAGCCGGGGAACTTGAGCTGGCCCACGGTGGGGGAGACGGCGGCGTCGAACTGCATCTCGCCGTCGATGGCCAGGTCGGGGGCGGCAGCCTTGGCCTTGGCGCAGGCGTTGCGCATCTTGTCCACAGTGTCACCCTTGCCAGAGCCCTTGGTGGAGTAGCTCAGGTAGGCCACCTTGGGGTCAATGCCGAAGGTTTTGGCGCACTTGGCGCACTCCAGGCCGATCTCCACCAGCTCGTCCTCCGTGGGGTCGATGTTGATGGCGCAGTCGCCCATGGCCAGCACAGTGTTGTCGCCCACGCCCTCGCGGACCATAATGAAGCAGGAGGAGACGATTTTATTCTCGGGCTTGGTCTTGATGAGCTGCAGGGCGGGGCGGACGGTGTCGGCGGTGGAGTAGGTGGCGCCGCCCAGCAGACAGTCGGCCACGCCCATCTTTACCAGCATGGTGCCGAAGTAGTTGCCCTTCATCAGGGCGGCGCGGCACTCGTCGGCGGTCATCTTGCCGCGGCGCAGCGCCACCATCTCCTCCACCATCTTGTCCATGTCGGGATAGGTGGCGGGGTCGATGATCTCGGCACCCCGGATGTTGAAGCCGACCTCCTCGGCCGCGGCCTTTACCTCCGCCTCATTGCCGATGAGGATGGGGGCCAGCCAGGTGCCGGCCAGCAGGCGGGCGCTGGCCTCCAGGATGCGGGCGTCGGTGCCCTCGGTAAAGACAATGCGCTTGGGGGACTTTTTCAGGGTGTCGATGAGCTGCTGAAACATGTGAATGGCCATTGGTATCTTCCTCCATCATAAAAAACGTACGTCAAATGCCAAAATGCTCGGCGTCGGAGCTATTATACACCATTTCGACTGCGGTTCTCAATGCCTAAAAGCCATAAGATTGTGAAAAAATACACTTTACTTTTTGTATTCTCACATTTATACTATACCTACTGTTTTGAAGCCAGTTGAAGTTGAGGTGTGTTATGAGTTCCGATTTTTCCCGCTGCCTTTCCCTGCTCCGGCAGGAGAAGGGGATCTCCCAGCGCGCGGCCGCAAAGGATCTGGGGATCAGCCAGGCGCTGCTCTCCCACTATGAGAACGGCGTGCGTGAGCCCGGTCTGGCCTTTGTCACGAAGGCCTGCAACTATTATAATGTGTCGGCGGATTTCCTGCTGGGCCGTACCCTCTCCCGGGACGGCACCACCATCGCCGCCGAAGAGCTGTACGATTACTCCACCGAGAAGGACAACGTGCTCCACGGCTCCATTATGGCCACGCTGAACAAAAAGCTGCTGGTCAACTCCATCGGCGTGCTCTTCGACCTGCTGGGCAAGACCGGCCGCAAGGAGGCCATTAACGCCGCGGCGGACTACCTGGGTACCGCTGTTTACAAGATGTTTCGCCACCTGTACCGGGCGGATGGCAGCAAGAACGAGGACTTCTTCTCCGTGCCCGCCCGGCAGTTTATGGCGGGCGTGCCACCGCCGACATGATCTGTACCGAGGCCCAGTATGTGGACGCCCTGGCCGCCCACGTCAAGGAGAAGGGGAGCTTCCCGCCCATGCACAACGACGCGCTGATGGAGAACTACCCCGGACTGTACCAGTCCCTGCTCCAGATTATCCACAACACCGGGGAGCGGGTCAACCGCCGGATGGAGATTCAGAACCAGAAGTAGGGCGCGGCATCCCGGACGCGCCGCCTGTTTACCGGGTACGCCCGGGGGGCGCCACCGGTACCATGCCCTTGAACGGCCGGGGCGGCCGCAGTAGGGATATGCAGAGTATCGCTCCAATGTCAATCGACGCTTTCACATCTTCGGAGGTGTATTTTTTTGACGGACCAGAGCAAAATCCGTAATTTTTCGATGATTGCCCACATTGACCACGGCAAATCAAATCCCGCGGAGTCTGGGGGCCCCGCCGGGACCCCCGGCTGGGAAACCGCGCCCTAGCGGAGTCTGTGGACTCCGCGGGTACCCCGTGTTATTTTGCATCCTCGGCGGAAGTAAATTCCGCCTTCGGCAAGGTTTTGTCCGGGGGACAAAACGCTTGGACGCGGCAGGCCGCCGCGCCCCGCTGCGCGGGGTTCCGGGTGGATTTGCCGAAGGGAGGACTGTGCCATGACTGACCAATCCAAAATCCGCAACTTTTCCATTATCGCCCACATCGACCACGGCAAATCCACCCTGTCTGACCGGCTGATTGAGAAGTGCAACGCCGTTTCCCAGCGGGAGATGGAGAGCCAGCTGCTGGACAACATGGATCTGGAGCGGGAGCGGGGCATTACCATCAAGGCCCGGGCGGTGAAGCTCAACTATCAGGCTGCCGACGGGGAGACCTATGAGCTGAACCTGATCGATACGCCGGGCCACGTGGACTTCAACTATGAGGTGAGCCGCTCCCTGGCCGCCTGCGAGGGCGCGGTGCTCATAGTGGACGCCGCCCAGGGCATCGAGGCCCAGACCCTGGCCAACACCTTCCTGGCCCTGGAGCACGACCTGGAGATTCTGCCCGTGGTCAACAAGATCGACCTGCCCGCCGCCGACCCCAAGCGGGTGAAGGACGAGATTGAGAACATCATCGGCCTGCCCGCCCAGGACGCCCCCGAGATCTCCGCCAAGGTGGGGCTGAACATCGACGCGGTGCTGGAGGACATCGTGAAGAACGTCCCCGCCCCCAAGGGCGACCCCGCCGCCCCCCTCCAGGCCCTGATCTTTGACAGCCAGTACGACGCCTACCGGGGCGTGATCGTCTACTTCCGGGTGATGGAGGGAACCATCAAGACCGGGATGAGGGTGAAGATGATGGCCTCCGGCGCGTCCTACGAGGTGCTGGAGTGCGGCCACCTGCTCCCCCTGGGCATGGAGCCCTGCGGCGAGCTGATCGCCGGAGAGGTGGGCTACTTCACCGCCTCCATCAAGAACGTAAAGGACACCCAGGTGGGCGATACCGTCACCGAGGCCGGCCGCCCCGCGGCGGAGCCCCTGCCCGGCTACCGCCCCGCCCGGGCCATGGTGTACTGCGGCATCTACACCGAGGACGGCTCCAAGTACCCCGACCTGCGGGACGCCCTGGAGAAGCTCCAGCTCAACGACGCCTCCCTCTCCTTCGAGCCCGAGTCCTCCGCCGCCCTGGGCTTCGGCTTCCGCTGCGGCTTTCTGGGCATGCTCCACATGGAGATCATCCAGGAGCGGCTGGAGCGGGAGTTCGATCTGGATCTCATCACCACCCTGCCCTCGGTGATCTACCGTATCACCAAGACCGATGGCACCGTGGTCATGGTGGACAATCCCCACAATTACCCCGATCCGGCGGTGATCGAGCTGGCCGAGGAGCCCTACGCCAAGGTGTCCATCGTCTCGCCGCCCGACTATGTGGGCAACATCATGCCCATGTGCCAGGAGCGCCGGGGCGAGTTCAAGGACATGCAGTATCTGGACACCAACCTGGTGGAGCTGCACTACTCCATGCCCCTGGGCGAGATCATCTACGACTTCTTCGACACCCTCAAGGCCCGCACCAAGGGCTACGCCTCTTTGGACTACGAGCTGGACAAGTACGAGCCCTCCGAGCTGGTGAAGGTGGATATGCTGCTCAACGGCGATCAGGTGGACGCCCTGTCCTTCATCGCCCACCGGGAGAAGGCCTACCCCCGCGCCCGGCGGCTGTGTGAAAAGCTGCGGGACAACATCCCCCGCCAGCTCTTCGAGGTGCCCGTCCAGGCCGCCATCGGTGGCAAGGTCATCGCCCGCGAGACCGTCCGCGCCATGCGCAAGGACGTGCTGGCCAAGTGCTACGGCGGCGATATCACCCGGAAAAAGAAGCTGCTGGAGAAGCAGAAAGAGGGCAAAAAGAAGATGCGTTCGCTTGGTACGGTGCAGATTCCCACCGAGGCATTCATGGCGGTTCTCAAGTTGGACGAGGAATGACGGCATCTTCTTTTTGGCCTCTGGGGCCCCACAAGGTGGGGCGGCGCTTGCGCCGTACAAGGGTTTCGCCGGGGGCGTAGGGGCGGGGCTTGTCCCCGCCCGCAGGCGGCTGGTGTGGGCATCGGCCCCTACGGGAGAAGCGCGGGCGGCCACAAGGGCCGCCCCTACAAAGAGGATACTATGAGATACAAAACCAGGAGCACACCACAGCGGTGTGCTCCTGGTTTTTGTTTGATCCGGTTTTCCACATGCGGGAAGGATCCTGTGGAGAACTTGCGAAGGCGGTTACTCGGCGGCCTCGTCCTCCTCCTTCTTGGTGCAGACGATGTTCAGCTCGTCCAGCTGGGCCTGGGTGACGAAGGAGGGGGCGCCCATCATGAGATCCTGGGCGTTCTTGTTCATGGGGAAGGGGATGATCTCCCGGATGGAGTCCTCGCCGGCCAGCAGCATGACCATGCGATCCACGCCGGGGGCGATGCCCGCGTGGGGGGGCGCGCCGTAGGTGAAGGCGTTGTACATGGCGGGGAACTTGGCCTTCACGTCGTCCTCGCCCAGACGGACGAGCTGGAAGGCCTCGATCATGATCTCCGGGTCGTGGTTCCGCACGGCACCGGAGGAGAGCTCCACGCCGTTGCACACCAGATCGTACTGGAAGGCGGTGATGGACAGGGGGTCCACCTCGCCGTCGGCGGCCTTTTTCAGAATCTCCAGTCCGCCGTTGGGCATGGAGAAGGGGTTGTGGCAGAACTCCAAAAGCCCGGATTCCTCGCCGATCTCGTACATGGGGAAGTCCACGATCCAGCAGAACTCATAGCGCTCCTTGTCCATATGGTTGGGGCAGAAGGCGCCCAGCTTGGAGCGGAGCACGCCGGCGGCCTTCTGGGCGGCCAGGAGCTTGCCGGCTGTGAGACCCACAAAGCAGCCCTTTTCCAGCCCCAGAGCGGCCACCACCGCGTCCTTCACGGGCTGGACAAACTTGGCGATGCCGCCCACAATCTCGCCGTTCTCGTCGTAGCGGAACCAGTAGGCCTTTTCGCCGGACTGGACCTCCACGTCAGCGCACAGCTTGTCGATCTGCTTGCGGGTGCCCTCGAAGCCGGTGACCACCACCGCCTTGACGGTGTTCCCCTCAAAGGGGCCGAAGCCGCAGGCGCCCAGGGCCTCGGTGGCGTCGGTGACGATCAGATCAATGCGCAGATCCGGCTTGTCGGAGCCGTACTTGTCCATGGCCTCCCGGTAGGAGATGCGGCGGAAGGGGGCGGTGGAGGCCACGTTGTAGGTGCCGTACTGGGCAAAAATGGGGGGCAGCACGTCCTCCAACACGGCGAACACGTCCTCCTGATCGGCAAAGGCCATCTCCATGTCCAGCTGGTAGAACTCGCCGGGGGAGCGGTCGCCCCGGGCGTCCTCGTCCCGGAAGCAGGGGGCGATCTGGAAGTACTTGTCGAAGCCGGAGGCCATCAGCAGCTGCTTGAACTGCTGGGGGGCCTGGGGCAGGGCGTAGAACTTGCCGGGGTGCTTGCGGCTGGGCAGCAGGTCGTCCCGGGGGGGCGGTGGAG
>OBXU01000340.1_pt1 | contig 13416 bp, 10 predicted proteins | sample 1476671 | NCBI WGS metagenome assembly OBXU01 (sample SAMEA2580182, study PRJEB22360) | human gut metagenome | biome: human gut; feature: human-associated habitat; material: faeces | place: Denmark | collected 2008/2010
CTTTTTGCGCACCGCATTACCTTGAAATTTCTACTTGACTTTTCTTAGCAGGTCTTATTGTCCGAGAGATATATCTTTCAATTCATAAATATCGATGGGATACAACTGAAAACCGGTTACTGCGCTGTCTGTCACATAAATGGTAATAGGGTCCTGAATATAATAGGCAGGCACATCCTGAGCCAGGATCTCTTGGACCCGCTGCACGATTTCCGTACGCTTGTCCTCATCGGTTTCGCTCTTATAATCTGCAAGCAGCTGATCCACTTCTTCATTGGAATAATTGAAGTAGTTCTCACTGCTGTCAGACTGATAACGTGCCAAGAGCACATACGGGTCCAGACGCCCCGTGTGTCCTACCACAGTCAGATCATAGTTTCTTCCGTTGTACACGTCCGACAGCCACGCCGCCCATTCCACGATAGTGATATTACAGGTGATTCCCACTTCTTTCAGCGAGTCAGCGATGACCTGCCCGGCGCTGACATATGCTGGATAACTCTTGGGCAGATACATTTCTAGCGTGAGACCGTCCTGATATCCCGCTTGAGACAGCAGTTCTTTGGCCTTTTCCGGATCGTAAGGGTATCGGTCATTCATATCCACATATTCTTTCAGAACTGTGGGGTAATGCGAACCGATCTTCTGACCATAGCCCCACCATACCGTGTCGATCAGCGCCTGCTTGTCCACCGCATAGTTGATAGCCTGACGCACCCGTACATCCGACAGCGCCTCGTTCTGCAAATTCATCGCCATCAGCTGAAGACCATTGGACGGCGTGGTGATTACATTGAACTGCGGGTCATTTTCAAAGGCAGCCACCTGATCGCCGCTGACCGAGATAATGTCCAGTTCTCCATTACGCAAAGATGCAATCTGCGCCGTTGCATCCGGCATCATCTTGAAGTTGATCGTATCCAGATTGACCGTGTCATAATAGTCCGGATTTTTTGCAAGCGTCAGGGATTGCTGAGGCACCCACTCTTGCAAACGATACGGGCCGGTGCCTACCGGTTGATTTTTCAACGTATCTGCGGCCTTGACATCCACAACGGCGGACCATGGATAGGCAAAATTGGAGAGTGCTGCCACATCTAGTGCTTCACAGGTTACTACCACAGTATCCGCATCCTGAACAGAAAACGTATAATTGGCATAGTCCGCAGCGCGGGGGCTTTCCTCTTCCTTCAGACGCTGGAATGAGGCTACTACGGCCTGTGCGTCACAGATGTCGCCGTTATGGAAGCGAACATCCGGCCGCAAGTGAAACGTCAGTGTCAGACCATCCTCCGATACCTCCCACTTCTGGGCCAGCCCTTCCCTCAGAGAACCATCTGTATTGACCCGAAGAAGCGTATCGTATAGATTATTGGTAATCTGAAATGTACTGGCAGCTGTTGTGCGCTGCGGATCCAAGCCATCTGGATCTACTGAGAGCGCCATACTCAACTCCCGTCCAGCAGACTGCGATTCCGCCGTTTGAGATGTCGGAGCGGGCGTCTGACCGACAGAATCCTCGCTGTTGGAAGTACCGCAACTTGCAAGAGACAGCGTCGCGGCAAACGTCAGTGCTGCGGCAAGCAATCGTTTCATCCTGTTCATTTTAAATTACTCCCTAAAAAGTATTGCGCATATTGCACAAATTAAGTATAGCAAAAATGTCATTTTGAATAAATCAAATGTATGAAAAAAACGAGTGCCTAATGTAATGGTTTATATAGTCTAAGTAAAAAACGTGCTGAAATGATTTGACAACATCATTGGAGCAGTGGAATCCATTCTTCCAAATTAGCAGGAAAAAGCCGGGTCAAAGACAAGATCGTTTTCGTGAGAAAAGGCAATGTCCCGGATAGCGATATTGTTGACAATTAAAAGCGCAAGAAAAAAGCAAGAATTTGTTTGGAGAAAACCCGTGGATAATGTGCTAAACTATATTTAAATATACTCTGCAAAATGGAGGAAACCTCTGTGGGCACTATACATATTTCTCCTCACGAGCGTTTGAAAAAATACGCATTAAAAGATATAGACGAGCTTTATAATGATTTTCATATAAAGGAAGGCGGCTTAACCCAAGAACAAATAGAGCAGATGCGAAAACAGCATGGCAGCAATCATGTCGGCTATTCTTTACAAGCCCATTCTTTTTTTCAGCGTATAAAACGGGCGTTTATCAATCCCTTCAGTGTAATATTGTTTGTATTGGCTATTGTCTCTTTCATCACCGATGTCTGTTTGAAATCCAACTCCGGCAGAAACGGGACCAGTGTGGTCATCATTTTGTCTATGCTTATAATCAGTGGGATGGTACGGCTGATCCAGGAACGAAAAGCCGGCCATGCCGCGGATACTCTCATTCAGCAAATTAAAACGACCGTTTCCGTCTACCGACAGGGACAGCAGCTTGAAATTTCGTCGGAGGAATTGGTAGTAGGAGACACTGTGTCGCTTTCAGCCGGTGAGCGGGTCCCCGCGGACCTGAGATTGATTGAAGCGCAAGACCTGTTTGTTTCGCAGGCCCTTTTAACCGGAGAGAGTAATGTATTAGAGAAAAATACAAATCGTCTGGCCTCTGCTACTCAAATTCCACTGGATCGCTTTTCCAATATAGCCTTCATGGGGAGCAGCGTAATCAGCGGAGAGGGAAAGGGTATCGTCTTGGCTGTGGGCGGCAGCACCGTATATGGAGGCTACCTCTCCGAACTCCAACGGAACAAGCACAGCTTTGATACAGGAGCAAATTCGATTGCCTGGGTTTTGATTCGCTTTATGGTGGCCTTGGTTCCGGTTGTATTTGTCGTTTCCGGCATCACCAAGGGCGACTGGCTGACCTCGTTTCTATTTTCTCTTTCTGTGGCTGTCGGCCTGACCCCGGAGCTCCTTCCCATGGTGATCAATGCTTGCCTTGCAAAAGGAAGCTCTGCCATGGGGGAAAAACAAACGATTGTAAAAAACATAAATGCGATGCAGAGCTTTGGCAGCATGGATGTCCTGTGTGTAGATAAGACGGGTACCCTAACCGGAGATGAAGTGATACTGGAATACTATCTTGATATTTTGGGGGAGGAAAGCAGGGAGGTATTGGACTGCGCCTACTTAAACAGCTTTTATCATACAGGCGTTGCAAACCATTTAGACCAGGCAATCCTGAAATGTTCCAGTATGCCTGGAAGGGAAAACCATTTTCTCTCGTTGGGCGAAACGATCCAAAAATTAGACGAGCTCCCTTTTGATTATGAACGTAAGTGCGTTAGTGTCCTCTTATCTGTTCCAGAAAAGGAAAACTATATTATCACAAAAGGCGATGTCGACAGCGTATATTCCCGCTGCCAGTATGTCCAACACAAGGGACAGACACTAAAGATAGATACCGCTGACTCTGGCGGCATCCATGCTATCGTTGACGAAATGACCGAAGATGGAATGAAAGTCCTGGCTGTGGCCTACAAACCTGTATCAAGCCAGAGCAGGCTTCAGATGGAGGATGAGGCGGAGCTTATCTTGCTGGGATATGTCGTGTTTTTTGACGCGCCCAAAAGCTCTGCCGCCAGTGCTTTGCAGAAATTGGAGCAGCTCCATGTCCAGGTAAAGGTACTGACTGGCGATCAAAAAAGTGTAACCCTTTCCATCTGCCGGAGGCTGGGAATCGAGACAGAACATATCTTAACCGGAGAAGAAATGGAGGAGCTGTCTGAGGATGAACAGCTTCTTGCCGTAGAAAAGACAACCGTTTTTTCCCAGCTTTCCCCCGGACAGAAATCTCAGATCATCCGTATGCTGCGCGAGAATGGTCATGCAGTCGGCTTTTTGGGTGATGGAATGAATGATCTAGCCGCCATGACAGCGGCAGATGTGGGGATTTCCGTAGACACAGCCACACAAGCCGCAAAAGAATCTGCGGATGTGATTTTGCTGAAGAAAGATCTGAATGTGCTGGAACAGGGTATTTTAGAGGGGCGGAAAGCATTTGCCAATATGTTAAAGTACATACGGATTACCGCGTCCTCCAATTTCGGCAATATCTTTTCGATTGTACTTGCCAGCGCCTTTTTACCCTTCCTGCCGATGACGGCACTTCAACTTCTTTTGCTGAACCTCCTTTACGATATTCTGTGCATGACTTTGCCGTGGGATCGCGTCGATGCGGATGTCTATGAAAAACCAAGCGAGTGGTCAGGAAAAACATTGGGGCGCTTCATGCGCTTTTTCGGCCCGTTAAGCTCCCTGTTTGATCTGGCGACTTTTGCTTTTCTATACTTTATCCTGTGTCCAGCTTTACTGGGAGACAATTTTACAGAATTGTCCTCTGCGATGCAGAGTCAATTTGCAATTCTATTCCATACAGGATGGTTTTTAGAGTCTATGTGGACGCAAGTGCTTATTCTGCACCTGCTCCGCACAAAGCAGCTTTCTATTCTAAGGAGCAGGGCATCCGGGGTTGTATGGCTGGTCACCTCTGCCGGGCTTTTGATCCTTACTGCGATTGTCTATACCCCAGCGGCCCACCTGCTCGGCCTGGCTCCCCTTCCGCTTTGGTATTTTGGATTTCTGGCGGTCACCATTCTGGCCTATATGCTGCTGGTAACGGCCGCCAAACGGTGGTATATTCAGAAATACCATACATTGTTGTAGGGGAGGGGACTTGATGAAGAGAGTAAACTTTGTATCATTGGATTTCCTTACCTTACAGTGGTTTTGCAATACGCTCCAAACCCAGCATCCACAGACACAGGCAGCGAAGGAACTGTATGACGCCTTGGAGGCGTTGTATGCAGGAAAATCCGACTCTCTCATGCTGGAGTTGGGAGAGGCAATCCCAGAAGCGGCCAGCACCTCTTTGGTTTGCGGAAATCTTCTGATTGATTCCAAAAGCCGCCGTGTTATCCGGGACGGCGCAGAGATCCAGCTTACTCCCAAAGAGTTTGACATCCTCTATTTCTTGGCCCGGAATCGTGGAGAGGTGTTTACAAAAGAGCAGATCTATCAGGCGGTTTGGGCGGAGGAATACTATACTGCGGACAGTAATATTATGGCCTTTATACGCAAACTGAGAAAAAAGATAGAGCCAAATCCGGATGCGCCGGAATATATACTTACCATTTGGGGAATTGGATATAAATTTAATGATAAGCTCTGACAATCAGAAATTTAGATGTAAACAGAGCAATCGTATGAAAAAGGGTTTAAAAGTCATCGTTAAAATATGTAAGCAGTCACCAGATGGTGACTGCTTATTTTCTTGCCGAAAAGCAAGGGAATCGCAAGGATTTAGCCATAGGCTTAACAGTAAAAAACAGTTATACTTTGCCCTGTAAAAAAAATTTGAGAATGGGGGCGACCCTATGGGGTATTGAAGTTTATGGGCCGGATCGGTCTTTCGGTTCTATTGGGATTCTTGATCGGATTAGAGCGCCAGATTACCGGCCATCCCGCCGGAATCCGTATCAATGTTCTGATTTCAATGGGGGCCTGCCTGTTCCTGATGTTTCCGCTCATGTCCGGCTCGGATGAGGTGTACCGGATTGCCAGTTACATTGTGTCCGGCGTTGGATTCCTGTGCAGCGGGGTGATTTTTAAGGAGGGCGGAACCGTCCGTGGGCTAAATACAGCAGCAACTCTTTGGTGTACGGCCGCTGTCGGTGTACTGTCCAGTTCCGGCAGATGTCTTTTTGCGGTTGCCGCAGCGGTTATTCTGATTCTTTCAAATCTGCTGTTCCGGCCGCTGGCGGTAAAGATCAAGCCCATTACCTGCGGTGAAGAAACGGAACGAACCTACCGCATTTCTGTTACCTGTCAGGAAAATGCGGAAACAGAAATACGCGCGCTTCTGATCAACAGCAATTATGTCAAACATTGTATCTTACGAATTTGGAGAGCAGCGATGTAATTGGCGGCAAGGTAGAGATTCAGGCGGATTTTCTTTCCGTTGGTAAAGCAAAGGCTCAGATGGCCGAGGCGATTGTAAACCGACTTTTGACGCTCTCCAGCGTAGTCAGCGCCGGATGGGAATTGGTATAGGAGGGACAGATATGAAGTTTGAATTGCTCTTATCGCATTGGCTTAGAGTGACAAATATTATTTATGCGGCGCTGTCCTCCGGTGTTTTAGCGGCAGTTCTTGCCTTTCCAGAATTCCGCAGGATTCTCTTTCAAAGCTGGCTGGTTGTAACTGATGTGTTTCAGCTTTTCCTCATTATCCTGCTTTTTATACTGCTCTCTAAAATGGCCCAGTTGAACAGGATTAGAAATGGGTGGAGAAATGAAAAAAGGAAGGAGAAGAACCTATGAATGGCGCTTGCCTTTTCCTTGGCATTCTTTTTCTCGCTGCGGGTATTTACTTCTATTCCGGTAAGGCGGTTAATCATATTACAGCATGGAAGACAATGCCGGAGGAAGAAAAAAGAAAAATCCACATTCGTCCCCTTTGCCGAAATGTGGGGATGATGATCGCCACAAGCGGTATCATTTTTTTACTCAGCGGAGCATGGTACGCGTTTCGTAAAAGCGGGTTTTTATGGTGTATGGTCGGCTGGATGGTCCTATCCGGCGCGGATGTGTACTGGATCGGAAAATCCGGCCGGTACCAGAGTTCAGGAAAATAGCCGGCAGCGTTCCTTACGGTAAAGGAGGTGGTTTTATGGATGCTGGCCCTTCTCGAAGTAGATCGAGCAACCGCACCCGTAAGACTATGGATAGATTTTGGGGGTGGCTGATGCTCATTTAAAAAGTAAAGGAGGTATCAACCCCAATGTATCAAAAGGAAAAGAACCAAATCACGGTTCATAAAACGGCTGCGGATATGGTTCGCAGGGATGAGGCCAACAAAAAGCTGGCCTTTGCAGCAGGCAATAAAATCAAACCGGTTTTGAAGCAGCTTGATACTGCGCTGACCGGACTGGGTGATAAGGCGGTGATTTCCCATCGGATCGCTTTTGGGCGGAATAAAGTAACGCATGAAAAGAAAAAATCGCTTGTTGCAAGATTGGCAGGGGCGTTTATCAATCCATTTACCGCAATTTTGTTCTGCCTGGCAGTCGTATCTATTTTTACCGATATTGTTGTACCGATCCTTCAGCATGCACCGGAGGATGTGGCTCCGCTTACCATCATTATAATTTTTACGATGGTATTTATTTCCGGTACACTTCGGTTTGTCCAGGAATCCCGGTCGGGGAATGCCGCGGAGAAGCTGTTGGCGATGATTACCACCACTTGCACGGTTACAAGAAAGAACAACGGGAAGCAGGAGATCCCTCTGGAAGATTTGGTAGTCGGTGATATTATTCATCTCTCCGCTGGCGATATGGTTCCGGCGGATGTACGGGTGCTGGAGGCCAAAGACCTGTTTATCAGCCAGTCGGCCCTGACAGGGGAGAGCGATCCCATCGAAAAGATTCCGGTTGTCTGTGAGAAGGAATACGATTCCATCACAGATTACCCGAACATCGCCTTTATGGGAAGCAATGTCATCAGCGGGAGTGCAACGGCGGTCGTGGTAGCCGTAGGTGATGATACCCTTTTCGGCTCCATGGCGGTGTCTGTCGCGGGAGAAGCAGTGGAAACCAATTTTACGAAAGGCGTAAACGCAGTTTCCTGGGTCCTGATTCGCTTCATGCTGGTGATGGTACCGGTGGTATTCTTCATCAATGGTCTGACCAAGGGTGACTGGCTGGAAGCGTTTCTGTTCGCCATTTCCGTGGCAGTGGGCCTCACCCCTGAAATGCTGCCGATGATCGTCACCACCTGCCTTGCCAAAGGTGCGATGTCCATGTCAAAGAAAAAGACCATCGTGAAAAACTTAAATTCTATTCAGAACTTTGGGGCGATGGATGTACTCTGCACGGATAAAACCGGCACATTGACCCAGGACAAAGTGGTTCTGGAGTACCACATGGATGTGACCGGAAAGGAAGATATTCGTGTTTTAAGACATGCGTACCTGAATAGCTACTTCCAGACCGGATATAAAAATTTGATGGATATAGCGATTATTGAGCGGACAGAGGAGGAAGAAGCGGCCAATCACCAGTTGGCCGATCTCTCCGCAGTTTACCACAAGGTAGACGAGATTCCATTTGACTTCACCAGGCGCCGCCTTTCAACGGTGGTAGAGGATACCAGCGGGAAACGGCAAATGATTACCAAGGGTGCCATAGAAGAAATGCTCTCCATCTGTTCTCATGCGGAATATCAGGGAGAGGTGCAGCCACTTACCGATCAAATTCGGCAGGCGATTCTGAAAACAGTAGCCGATTTGAATGAGGACGGGATGCGCGTAATCGCCATTGCGCAAAAACGGGCGCTTCCTGCCGCTGATACATACAGCGTCAAGGACGAGTGCGATATGGTTCTGATGGGATACCTTGCATTTCTTGATCCGCCCAAGGAATCCACCGCGGAGGCGATTCGGGCATTGAAAGCCCATGGCGTCACCACAAAAATCCTCACCGGGGATAACGACCGTGTGACCCGCTGTATCTGCAAGCAGGTGGGCCTCAAGGTAAGCAATCTTCTGCTCGGCTCCGATGTGGAACGCATGAGCGATGACGAGCTGATCCAGGTGGCAGAATCTACGGATGTATTTGCCAAGCTCTCGCCGGATCAGAAGGCACGTGTTGTGACGGCCCTGCGGAGCGGCGGCCATACCGTAGGCTTTATGGGGGATGGCATCAATGACGCTGCGGCGATGAAATCGGCGGATATTGGCATTTCCGTGGACACTGCAGTAGATATTGCAAAAGAGTCGGCGGACATTATCCTGCTGGAAAAAGACCTGATGGTACTGGAGCAGGGTATCATTGAGGGCCGCAAAACCTATGCCAATATGATTAAGTATATCAAAATGACGGCCTCCTCCAACTTTGGAAATATGTTTTCGGTATTGGCAGCCTCGGCACTCCTTCCCTTCCTGCCGATGGAGAGCGTCCATCTAATCTTGCTGAACCTGATCTATGATCTGAGCTGTACCGCCATCCCCTGGGACAACGTGGATGAGGAATTTATCGCTGTTCCACGCAAGTGGGAAGCATCCAGCATTGGGAATTTTATGATCTGGATCGGGCCTACGAGTTCTATCTTCGACTGGACAACATACGCCTTTCTGTACTTCGTTTTCTGCCCGATATTCGTTTCCGGCGGCGTGCTTTATAATGACCTGTCTGCTCATTACAGAGGAGCGGAACTGGCACAAATGCAGACTACTTATGCGGCCATGTTCCATGCCGGGTGGTTTGTGGAATCCATGTGGAGCCAGACGCTGGTGATCCACATGATCCGAACCCCGAAACTGCCGTTTATCCAGAGCCGCGCCTCGGCCCCGGTGACGTTGCTGACCTTTACCGGCATCGCGGTACTGACGGTCATCCCCTTTACCGCATTGGGAAAAATGCTCGGATTTGTCGCCCTCCCCGCAGCTTATTTTGCTTACCTGATCCCCTGCATTTTGTTGTATATGGTGTTGGCGACCAGTATTAAGAAAGCCTATGTGCGTCATTTTGGGGAACTGCTGTAACAGGAAGGGAGTGTGCATGATATGACAATCAATTGGAACACAATATGGATGAATTTGTTCGGAAGAACGGAGCTGTTCGGAATCAATATGGGGTTTTGGGCAGCGATAACCGTGACGGGACTTATTGTGATCCTGATGAATGTGGTCTTTTGGACACGGAAAAGATTTCATTCATACGGAGACAGTTTATAGCTATTGAACCCCCTGGAGAGCTCCTTCCTGATCCACAAGGCCATGCGCTTTGACAGCAAGGGCGGGAGAATCCCGGATGTGATTTCCGATAACTATGAAAAGCTGGCGCCCTCCGCAGACACCCGGCTGCGGGTCAACCGTAGCGGGATCCAGCAAAAAATCATTATGAAATTCTTGCACATATAACGTAAAACAAGAAGCCCGTTGCAGAATAAAACGGTTCTGCAACGGGCTCCTTTTCACACCAAAATGAAAAAATGCTATAAAGTTGTGGGCAAATATTTAAAGGAAGGGTAAAAGGGGCAGCAACGCAGGCCCTGGGGCAAGTGACGGGCCACCTTCTCCCGTCACGCCGCCTCGAACTGGCTGCGGTAGAGGGAGGCGTAAAAGCCGTTCCGGGCCATCAGTTCCCTGTGGGTGCCCCGCTCCACGATGTCGCCGTCCCGCACCACCAGGATCAGATCCGCGCTGCGGATGGTGGACAGGCGGTGGGCGATGACAAAGCTGGTCTTGCCCTCCATTAAACGTGCCATGGCCTTCTGGATCTCCACCTCGGTTCGGGTATCCACGCTGGAGGTGGCCTCGTCCAACACCAGGATGGCCGGGTCGGTGAGCATGGCCCGGGCGATGGTCAGAAGCTGCATCTGTCCCTGGGACACGCCGGTGGTCTCCCCGGAAAGCGGGGTGTCGTACCCCTGGGGCAGGGTGCGGATGAAGTGGTCGCAGCAGGCCGCCCTGGCCGCCGCCACGATCTCCTCCCGGGTGGCGTCCCGCCGGCCGTAGGCGATGTTTCTCCGCGATGGTGCCCTCAAAGAGCCAGGCGTCCTGGAGCACCATGCCGATGCGCCGCCGCAGCTCCCCCCGGGGCAGGGCGGTGATGTCCTGCCCGTCGATGGAGATGGAGCCGCCGTCCAGCTCGTAGAAGCGCATCAGCAGGTTGACCAGGGTGGTCTTGCCGCCGCCGGTGGGGCCCACGATGGCCACCATCTCGTTGGGGCGCACCTCCAGGTTCAGGTCGTGGATCAGGGTGCGCTCCGGTGTGTAGCCGAAGCGCACATGGCGAAACTCCACGTGGCCCTGCGTGATCACGGAGGCATCCCCCGCCGCATCGGGCCGCTCCTCCTCCTCGTCCAGCAGGGCGAACACCCGCTCGGCCCCCGCGATGGCGGCCTGGAGGGAGGTGATGACATAGGAGGCCTCGGTCACCGGCTCGGCGATCTGGTTGACATACTGCAAAAAGGCCTGCACAGTGCCCAGGGTGATAGCCCCGCCCAGGGCCATGCCGCCGCCCAGGACGGCGGTGGCGATGAAGCCAAGCTGTCCCAGCACGCGGATGGCGGGGTAGATGGCGTAGTCGGCGAACTGGGCCCGGCGCTGGGCGCGGAACTGGGCCTCGTTGAGGGCCTCCGCCTCCTCCAGCATGGCCGCCTGCCGGTTGAACACCTTGACCACCCGGTTGCCCGCGTACAGCTCCTCCACCTTGCCGGTCAGCGCCCCCATGGCCGCCATATTGCCGCCGTAGGCCCGCTGGGCCAGGGCGGAGACGTAGCCGGTGGCCGTCATGCTGAGGGCCAGGGAGACCAGCACCACCAGAAAGAGCCTGGGACTGAGCATCACCATGGCCGCCGCAGCCAGAGCAATGGTAAACACCGATGACACCAACTGCATCAGTCCCACCTGCATCACGGAGGACACCTTTTCCAGATCGTTGGTGACCCGGCTCATGATGTCGCCGGTCTTGTGTCCGTCAAAGTAGCGCAGGGGCAGGCGGTTGAGCTTGGCGCTGACGTCCTGGCGCAGGGAGAGGGTGAGCTCCTCCCCCACGGTGGCGATGATATACTGCTGCACATAGGACATCAGGCTGCTGAACAGCGCCGCGGCGGCCACCAGCAGCACGGGCAGCCCCAGGGCTCCGGCGGCGGTCTCCACCACGCCGGCGGAGCCGTCAAAGGCCCGGATGGCGTCCACCAGCCGGTCGATGCCCATTCCAACCGCCAGGGGAATGGCGGTGAAGGAGGCGGAGCTGAGCAGCGCTGCCCCGGCCACCAGCAGCAGCTTCCACCACTGGCGGGCCATCCGGCCCAGCAGCCGCCGGGCGGTGGCCCTGGTGTTGCGGGGGATGTCCTCATGGGAGAGCTCCCGCTTTTCGGTTTTCTTTCTGCGTGCCATACTCACGCCCCCTCTCTCTGCATCTGACTGTCCGCGATGGCCCGGTAGACTGGGCAGGTCTCCAGCAGCTCCCCGTGGGTGCCGGCGCCCACCAGCCGCCCCTCGTCCAGCACTAGAATCAGGTCGGCGTCCAGGATGGTGCTCACCCGCTGGGCCACGATGAGCTTGGCGGGGCGCACCACCTGCTCCCGCAGGGCACGGCGGAGGGCGGCGTCGGTCTTCACGTCCAGGGCGGAAAAGCTGTCGTCAAAGAGGAGCACCCCGGCATCCTTCACCAGCGCCCGGGCGATGGACAGCCGCTGCCGCTGACCGCCGGAGAAGTTGGTGCCCCCCTGGGCCACCGGGGCATCCAGCCCTAAAGGGAGCCGCTCCACAAAGTCGGCGGCCTGGGCAATGCCCAGGGCCCGCCACAGCGCCTCATCCGTAGCGTCCGGCCGACCCATGCGCAGATTCTCCGCGATGGTGCCGCTGAACAGGAACGCCTTCTGGGGGACGCAGCCGATGCGCTCCCGCAGCTCCTGCTGGGTGAGGGTACGCACATCGGCGCCGCCCACGCGGATGGCCCCCTCCCCCACATCGTGAAGCCGCAGCAGCAGGTCGGCCAGGGTGCTCTTGCCCGAGCCGGTGCTGCCGATCACGGCGGCGGTCTGGCCTGGATACAGGGTGAAGGAGATATCCCGGAGCACAGGCTCCTCCGCCCCTGGGTAGGAGAAGCTCACGTGGTCAAACTCCACCGCCGGGCGGCCGGGCCCGGCCACAGCGGCGGAAGCGGCCCCGTCCTCCACGTCGGGCCGGGTATCCAGCAGGGCGGTGAGGCGGGCCAGGCAGGCCCTGGCCTTGGGCAGCGTGGTGAGCACCGACACCGCCATGAGCAGGTAGCCCATGGTCAGGATGGAGTACTCGGTGACGGCGGTGATCTGCCCCACCTCCATGCCTCCGCCCAGGGTGAGCACGCCGCCCGCCCACAGCACCACGGCCATGAGGGCGCCCATGAGCATCCACACCACCGGAATAGCCACGGCAAAGAGCCGGTTCAGGCGGATCATGTTGTCGGCATAGGAGCGGTAGGCGTCGCCGGAGCGGGCCTCCTCATAGGCCTCGTTGCCGAAGGCCCGGATCACCCGTACGCCGGTGACCGCCTCCCGCACCACACGGTTGATGCGGTCCAGGCGCACCTGGATGCTGCGGGAGAGGGCGTTGGACTTTCGGAGCACCACGGCGGCCAGCGCCGCCAGCGCCGCCATAAAGCCCACCTGTATGATGGCCATGACCGGGGTGACCATGGCCGTCATCACGATGGACGCGCCTACAATGAGGGGAGCGGGCACCACCATCTGGAGCACCATCCCCATGGTCTGCTGCAGGTTGGTGATGTCGGAGGTGGTGCGGGTGATCATAGATGAAACGCCCACCTCATCGAACTGATGGAGGGAGAGCTCCTGGCTCTTGCGCAGGAGCAGGGAGCGCATTTCAAAACCGAAGCGGGCGCCCAGATCGGCGGTCACCCAGCTCCCCGCGGCGGGCCCCCCCCCTGATACCTCT
>OBXU01000341.1_pt1 | contig 13410 bp, 9 predicted proteins | sample 1476671 | NCBI WGS metagenome assembly OBXU01 (sample SAMEA2580182, study PRJEB22360) | human gut metagenome | biome: human gut; feature: human-associated habitat; material: faeces | place: Denmark | collected 2008/2010
TCGGCGTAGTCGGGCGCGCGCCGGCGCCGCCCGGGCCACGGTTGTTTTGCCCGCCGGTTTGTGCTATGCTGGGGACAGGAAACGCAAAGGGGGATATTTATGCACAACCAGAATGAGGCCTTTCTCCACCTGAACGACGCCCTGCCCGCCGACATCGCCCGCCGCAGGGATATGGGGGATCTGGCGGGGGCGCTCCGGCTGATCGACGCCCGGCTCTCCTCCGGCGTCCAGCCCCTGCTGGCCCCCCGGCTGGAGGCGGAGCGGCTGCGGCTGACCCGCCTGCCCTACGACTACCCCTACACCCGCCCCGAGGCGGTGGCCCTGGTACGGGCGGAGTGGCCCGGCTTTACCGAGGCGCAGTTCGACGCCCTGCTGGACGGCGGGCGCATCGACTGGCGGATGGTGGACGGGGAGCTGCGGGTACACCGGGAGTTCCTGGAGTCCCTGCGCATCTACCCGAAGGAGGCACCGGGGCTTGTCCACGAGGCGGTGGACAACGCGGAGCGGGATGCCGTGCTGGCCCGGATGGAGCGGGAAGGCTCCCTCACCGCCCGCATCACCCTGAAGGCGAGCATCCGGGCGCTGGTGCCTGTTGCGGGCCAGGAGGTGCAGGCGTGGCTGCCCCTCCCGGCGGCCTGCCCCCAGCAGAGCAATATTGAGTTGCTGGACTGCACCCCCGGCGGGGTGGCCGCGCCGGAGTATGCACCGCAGCGCACCATGTGGTGGAAAACAAACGGCGTGGGGGAGTTCTCCGTCACCTACCGTTACCTCTTCCGGGCGGAGTATACCGACCCCCTGTCCCTCCCCCCGGAGCAGGCGCAGCCGGACTTTGATCTGGAGGAGCAGCCGCCCCACATCGTCTTTACCCCCTACCTGCGGGCGCTGGCGGCCCGGCTGACCGAGGGGGGCGCCAACCCGGCGGAAAAGGCGAAGGCCATCTACGACTACGTCACCGGACAGGTGGACTACCGCTATCAGCCCGCCTACCTCCAGCTGGACTGCATCGCCGACCAGTGCGCCAAGACCCTCCGGGGGGACTGCGGGGTGTTCGCCCTGCTCTTCATCACCCTGTGCCGCATCGCGGGCATCCCCGCCCGGTGGCAGAGCGGGCTGGCCGTCCGGCCCGGCCGGGTGGGCCCCCACGACTGGGCCATGTTCTACCTAGCCCCCCACGGCTGGCTGTGGGCGGACTGCTCCTTCGGCTCCTCCGCCCGCCGCAGCGGGGAGGACGCCCGCCGGGCCCCCTACTTCGGCAGCCTGGACCCCTGGCGGATGGTAGCCAATTCCGCCTTCCAGGCCCCCCTGACGCCCCCCATGCCCGCCTGGCGGCAAGACCCCTACGACAACCAGTGCGGCGAGCTGATGGTGGGCGGCCGCGGGCTGGACGCCCCAGAGCGGGCGTGGGGCCACGAGCTGCTGGATTTCACCCTGCTGTAACGGAACTATATGCAAAAAGCGCCTCTGGAATATTCCAGAGGCGCTTTGTTTGTTTGAAAAAGTGTACGTTTACAAATGAAATAGTCGCACTACCTAGTGTGAAGTATAGCACAGAAATACGGCGATATCAATTACATTTTAACATAGATTTTCCTGCATTTCCACCATTTTAAAAGGTACACTTTTCCAAAAGGAGGTGGTTTGCCGGCCAATGCTGTTTCACCTGGCCGGAGACCCGCGCTTCCTGTTTTAAGCTGTTTTGTATGCAGTCCGAATGGCATCCTGCGGGAACCTCCGGTACGGCGGAGTGGTATTGACACACATTTTCTGCGGCCACGACCCCTGACATCAAAAAGGAGGAAAACAGAATCATGGAGAAACGCATCTTGTCGGTGTGCCTGACGGCGTGCATGCTGCTGACGCTGATGCCGTCCGCCTTTGCGGCGGACGCGGAGCAGCCCCTTCCCATCGCCGGAATGGAACAGACGGAGGAAACAAGCGCGGACGCCAGGACGGAGCCCGGCGACGAGCCACAGGAGCCCGTGCCCACAGAGGAGGGAAAGGGCACGCAGGAGGAGCCCTTCACTACGGTAGCCGCCTATAATGAGGCGGGGAAGGGCGACGCCCTCGACGGTAAGGACGTATACCTGACTATCAGCAGAACGGAGTTTAAGGAGGGACAGTTTGCCCTGACCAATGTGCAGACGCGCCCCAATCCCCCCAGACTGCACCTGACCCTGACGGACTGTACCTTTACCGGCAATACCGCCGGAGACAAGACAAACTCCTCGTTTATGTATTTGCCCAACTGCCAGTCTCTGGTGATTAAAGGCTGCACCTTCAACGCCGGAGAGGACGGCCTGAAGTACGGAATCAACTGGAACCTCTGCGGCATCCAGGGTTCCACGGTGGAGATCCGGGGCTGTACCTTTACGGGCAGCTATGAGAAGAATGCCATCAAGCTGAACCAGCGCAACGGCGAGGACGACGTGGCAACAGATGTGAAGCCGTCGGGAGACGGAGAAGTAAAACCCGCCACCATTGCCTCCGCTGTGGTTGCGGACTGCACCTTCTCCGAGGGGGCCAAGATTCAACTGGGTTCCCAGGGGAAGGGAGAGAACAATGCCGCCGCGCCCTCCACCGGCGCGTTCCCGGTGACCATCTCCAATGTGAAGGCCGAAAATGGCAGCGAGGTTGCGGTTGAGCTGGCCTATCAGGCGGCCAAGGATGAGGACATCCCCACCATCACCCTGGCCTCTGAGGACACCTTTGAAAAGACGGAAGAGGGCGTCCTTGTGGCACAGGTCGGGGAGGAGAAATTCACCTCTTTTGATAATGCTCTGACCGCCGCGCTGTCCGCAGAAGATCACACCCTCACCCTGCTGCAGGATGTGACAAAAGACATTTCCATCGCAGCGGGCAGCACCCTCACCATTGAGGGCAGCGGCAAGACCCTGTACGGCACCATCAACTGTGTGGCAGCTTCGGGCGAACATGCCGACCAGACCAACACGAACCTCACCTTGAACAATCTGACCGTAGACGGCGACACCGACAGGAATGGAACGGCGGATAAATCCATCCTCATTACATCTCAGAATCAGAGCGCAACTGTTGTCAGCGGTCTGAACCTGACCATGACCAACTGCACCGTGCAAAACTCCAAGGCAGGAGTGAGCGGTGGACAGGGCATGTATCTGACCAACGCGAAAAACCTGACCATTGATGACTGCACCTTTACGAACTGCGGCGGCATTAACTATGCCATCGACCTGAACCTGGTCGCCGTACAGGATGCCGTGATCTCGATCACCAACACTAGGTTTGAAGGAAATTGCGGTGCTTCCGGCCCCATTAAAGTCGCTGAACGCGGCACGGGTGACGGGACTGAAGCCGATGATATCACCGGCGCGCGGGCCAGCGTCAAGTCCCTGACTATTTCCGGTTGTACTTTTAACAATTCGAATCCAATTTTGGGCGGCGATATTGTTCTTGGGGTAACAACAAAGACGGGCGAAAAGGACGGAAATGGTACCGGCTCCTTCCCTGTTACCATTGCGGACAACAAGACTACCAAAGAAGACAAGCAGCTAAAGATCAAACTGGCCTACACAGATGACTCGGCCAAGAATATTACTACGGATATTGGCAGCGTGGTGGTAGGCGATGGAACAAAAGACCCCGCGCAGGGCTTTACCATCACCGCCACCGCCGGCGAAGGCGGCACCATTACTCCCAGCGGCAGGGTGGCCGTAGCCAATGGCGGCAGTCAGACCTTCACCGTCGCCGCCGACAGCGGATATTCCATCTCTGATGTGACCGTCGATGACAGCACCGCCGCAGACGTGGTGCAGAACGATAACGGCACCTACACCGTTCAGAATGTGACAAAGGACTGCACCGTCCATGCGACATTCTCGAAAAACAGCTCCTCCGGCGGCTCCTCCTCCAGCTCCACCCGGTACACGGTGAGCGTGGAGGACACGGACAACGGCAGCGTGAAGGTAAGCCCCACCCGCGCCTCCAGAGGCACCACCGTGACCATCACCGTGAAGCCCGACGAGGGCTATGAGCTGGACAAGCTGACCGTCACCGGCAAGGATGGCGATTCCATCAAGCTCACCGACAAGGGCGACGGCAAATATACCTTCAAAATGCCCGCTTCCAAGGTGGAGGTCGAGGCGGTCTTCACCGCGATCGAAACCGAGCCGGAACAGCCCGAATCCCTGCCCTTCACCGACGTGAGCAGCGGCGAGTGGTACTATGATGCGGTGGCCTATGTGTATGAAAAGGGCCTCATGGACGGTACCAGCGCCGTCACCTTTGACCCCGGCGCGGTGCTGACCCGCGCCATGACGGCGCAGGTGCTCTGGAACCTGGCGGGCAGTCCTGCCGCCCCCGGCGGGGCGGGCTTCACCGACGTGGCGGCGGACGCGTGGTATGCCGGCGCGGTGAACTGGGCGGCGGCCCAGGGGATTGTGGCCGGGTATGACACCGGGGCCTTCGGTCCGGAGGACGCGGTGACCCGGGAGCAATTAGCGGCCATGCTGTACCGCTATGCGGGCACACCGGAGCCCACAGGCGGCCTGGACGGCTTTGCCGACAAGGACGCGGCCAGCGGTTATGCGGCGGACGCCCTGTGCTGGGCCGTGGGCGAGGGTCTGCTGACCGGAAAGGACGGCGGTCGGCTCGACCCCGCCGGCACCGCCACCCGCGCCGAGGTGGCCGTCATCCTCATGCGCTTTGCCGAAAAGAAGCTCTAATTTAAAGCAGAAAGGCCCCCGGAACCCATCAGGTTCCGGGGGCCTTCCAATTATCAGGACTCTTCTGCGGGCGCGCCGGGCTCTGCGGCGGGCGCGGGGGGAGCGGCAGGCTCCTCCTTGTTCTTGCCCAGGAAGCGGGGCAGCTCCATGCCCGCCATGTCGAACATCTCGTTCATGGGCGGAATGGACTTCATCAGGCCGGAGACAAAGCCCGCCGTGGCGGTCTTGCCGTCCTTCTGCTCGCCGCCGTCCCAGACGGTGACCTTGTCGATCTTGATGCCCTTGACGGCGTCCACCTGGATGCGCATGAGCTCCTCCATCTTGTCGGCCAGCATCAGGCGCACGGCGTGGTCGGCGTCGCCGCCCGCGGCGGCCACGATCTGCCGCAGGCCGTCGGCCTGCTTTACCAGGATCTCCTGGGCGCCCTGGGCCTCGGCCTGCATCTTGGCCAGGATGGCATCGGCTTCGCCCTTGGCGCGGCGGCGGATCTGCTCGGCCTCGGCCTCGGCCTCCAGCTCCCGGCGGCGCTTGTCGATCTCGGTCTTGACGATGACGTCGGCCTCCTGGGTGGCCTTCTCACGCTGGGCGCGGGCGGCCTCGGCCTTCTGCTCGGCGGCGTAGGCCTCCTCCAGGGCCTGGGCCGCGGCGATCTTCTCGGCGGCGGTGGCGATGCGGGTGGCCTCGGCCTCCTTCTCCCGGCGCTGGGCGTTGGACATGGCCACCTCCACCTTGGAGGAGTTCTCGCCCTGGATGGCGGAGGCGTCGGCCTGGGCCACCTGGATGCGCTGGTCGCGGCGGGCCTGGGCCTCGCCAATGGAGCCGTCGCGGTCCTTCTCGGCCACGTTCTTCTTGGCGTCGTTGATGGCCTTGGCGGCGGCCTCCTTGCCCAGGGCGTCAATGTAGCCGGACTCGTCGGAGATGTCGGTGACGTTGACGTTGATGAGGCGCAGGCCGATCTTCTTGAGCTCGCCCTCCACGTTGCGGGAGACGGCCTCCAGGAACTTATCCCGGTCGGTGTTGATCTCCTCGATGTCCATAGTGGCGATGACCAGGCGCAGCTGGCCGAAGATGATGTCCTTGGCCAGCTCCTGGATCTCCTGGAGCTTCAGGCCCAGCAGGCGCTCGGCGGCGTTCTGCATGACCCCCGGCTCGGTGGAGACGCCCACGGTGAAGCGGCTGGGGACGTTGATGCGGATGTTCTGGCGGGACAGGGCGTTTTCCAGATCCACCGAGATGGACATGGGGGTCAGATCCAGGAACTCATAGGACTGGATGACCGGCCAGATAAAGGCCGCGCCGCCGTGGATGCACTTGGCGCTGCGGGTGGAGCCGTCCTTGTTGCTGCCCACCTTGCCGTAGATGACCATGACCTTGTCCGAGGGGCACTTCTTGTAGCGCTTGATGAGGAACAGCAGCAGCGAGAAGACGATGACGACGATCACGCAGGTGAGGATGAGTCCAAAGATGTTTGTTGGCATAGGTTCCTCCTTATTCTGTCTCTTCTGATTCGGATGGAATGGGTTCCACCAGCAGGGCGCCGCGGCCGGCCAGACCGGTGACACGGACAGGACTGCCGGTGGGGATGGGGGCGGGGGAGTCGGTGAGGGCCTCAAATTCCGTCAGCTGCTCCTGCACGGTGAGGGTGACCTTGCCGGGGGAGGAGCGGCCGGGGGGAACGGTGAGGTACACGGTGCCCGTCCGCCCGAGGGCGTTGCGGAGATCCAAGGTGCCGTCGTACTGGAGGCGAAGGGCCTGGCGGACGGCCAGGGCGATGCCCATCATGCCGGCAAAGCCGATGGGGATGGCCAGGAAGACCGCCAGGAAACCGGGCAGGCCTACCTGGTGGAGCCACAGGCCGCCCCAGCCGAAGAGCACCAGGAAGGCCACCACGCCCCGCACAGTGAACAGGTGCAGGCCGGTGTCGGGGGTCTCCGGGTCCGCCGCGGCCTCGTGGAGCGGGCTGCCGTCGGCGTCGGGGCCGTCGAAGTCCGGCCCGTCCGCGTCCGGCACACCGGCGTCGCCGTCGCTGTCAAACGCGCCCCCTGCAAAGAGGAGAACGGTCTGAATCAGCAGGATCAACGTGGCGGGTACGGCGATGTAGAGCAGAACGTGGTCCAGGGCAGAGAGGGATTGCCACCAGGCTGCCATGAATGGGTTCCTCCTTTCTCGAAATGGGGATGCGATCTATCATAAAACAGCGGTGGGATACTCCGCGTCCCTACCGCTGTCTTGGGACGCGTCAGGCCAGGGCCGCGAGGAGGGCCTCCGCCTCCTGCTTGAGCCGTCCGGCCAGATAGGCCGTCAGGATCACATGCAGGCAGCGGGCCACCCGGTCCCGGGCGCCCGGGACACACTCGCAGTAGTTCTCCGCCGCTGTCTGGCACCAGCGGGCCGCCTCGTCCGGCCCGCTGGGAGGCTGATGCTCTACCAGGGCCGCCAGGCGTACAATATAGAGATACAACTGGAAATCGTCAATCAGATCGTCCGATTCATCGTCCAGCTCCCCGTTGACATAGGAGAGCAGGGCGCAGATTTTGTCCAGCTGCATGGAATCCTTCAGCATATTGATCAGGACGATGCGGGAAAACTGGCGGCGGGAGTACCTCTTGCGCTCCGGCGGGGCCACAAAGCCCCGGCGGACCCAGTTCTGGATGACATAGGGCTCCAGCCCGGTCAGGCTGGCCACCTGGGAGAGCATCAGCCCCCCGGCCAAAAAGAGGGAGTTCAGCAGGGTCTCCGCCTCCTCCGGTCGGTTCCAGTCCACCGCGATGGTGGTTCCCGGCAGCGTCTTTGCCATATCATCCACTCCTTTTCTTGCTTTGACATGATTATACTAAATAATCATATGATTGTAAATGGAGATTTAAAGATAATTTATTAAGAATAAATGACGATTTGGTAACGCTCACCAGTCCAGGGGTGGGGCATAGGGGCCGTCAATGAGGTAATAGGGCAGTCCGCGGCGGCGGCAGGCCTCCAGATTGCGCCGGTTTTCCGCCAAAAGTAATTCCATGGTGCAGAAGGAGTCGTCCTTCCGCCGCTCTATGGCGTTGGCGTGGGTCTGAATGGTGTCAAACCGGGTGCGGATGTACGCCTCACTGAACACCAGACAGAGAAAGCGTATGTGGGGGAGGCAGGACGCATCAAAGTCCTCCCGCCAGTTGAAGGGGATGTAGCAGCCCTCCACCGTCAGCGACTGGCCGTTTTCCACCGCGGTTTTGACGATCTCCCGCACCACGGGCCAGAGGACGGCGGTGAGGGCCTCGTCGGTGCTCTCCGGCGTCAGGGGACACATCCCGCTGCGGATGAGGCCCATCTTCAGGTGGTCGATGGACAGATAGGGCGCGCCGTGCCGCTCCAGCAGGCGCTGGGCCAGCAGGGTCTTTCCCGTGTGCGTGCTCCCGGTCAGCAGACGGATCATAACCATTCCTCCTTGCTGTTTTTTGTATCATACCCCCGCGCCTGCGCCGGCGCCAGAGGACGGCGGCGGCGCGGGAAAATTCGCCGCAAAATCGGGAATGACCTCTTTACAAGGCGGGGAGAATATGATAAACTACTACAGCCTGTGATTTACAGGCAGAATTTACCCCCGGCTTCGTCCCCAGGCTCTCACCGGCCGGTCACGCAGCCCAGGGCACATTGTATGAAAGGTGGAACCCAACCATGATCCGTAAGGACGAGAAGACGGCCGTGATCGAGGCCAACCGTACCCACGCCACTGACACCGGCTCCCCCGAGGTGCAGATCGCCATTCTGACCGCCCGCATCCAGGAGCTGACCGAGCACCTGAAGGAGCACATCCACGACAACCACAGCCGCCGCGGCCTGCTCAAGATGGTCGGTAAGCGCCGCAAGATGCTGGACTATCTGATGGCCAAGGACATCGAGCGCTACCGCGCCATTATCGCCAAGCTCGGCATCCGAAAGTAAGAAGAAGCGCGGAGGCGTGCGGAGCAGGACAACAGCGAAACACGCAGACGAAAAAACAGGTTGGCGGAACGCCAACGGCATTTTTCGCGGAGTGTTGAACAGTTGTCCGTTGTGCAGCCGCCGCAGCGTGACAACAACGAATCAAGAGGGGTGGCGCGGGCTCCGTGCCACCCCTTCTTCCCATCCGTCGGAGCTTGCTTTTTAGCAGTTGAACCTGGGCCCGGAGGGCCGGACCCGGCTTCAAGTGCTAAAAGGGACCGGGCTCTGATGTGTGGGAGACGCCAATGAAAAGGAGGAATACCCGCATGTCAACCATTATCAAGCACAAGGAATTCACCAACCACAAGGTCTACAAGACCGAGGTGGCGGGCCGCCCCCTGACCATCGACGTGGGCAAGGTGGCCGAGCTGGCCACCGCTTCCGCCATGGTCACCTACGGCGAGACCACCGTGCTGGTGGCCGTCACCGTGTCCCCCCGCCCCCGGGACGGCGTGGACTTCTTCCCCCTCTCCGTGGACTTTGAGGAGAAGCTGTACGCCGTGGGCCGGATCCCCGGCTCCTTCATGCGCCGCGAGGGCCAGCCCTCCCTGCCCGCCGTGCTGGCTTCCCGCGTGATCGACCGCTCCATCCGCCCCCTGTTCCCCTACGACTTCCGCAACGACGTGGTGGTGACCGCCACCGTTATGAGCGTGGACCGGGACTGCTCTCCCGAGGTGACCGCCATGATCGGCGTGTCCGCCTGCCTGGCCTATTCCTGCATCCCCTGGGCCGGCCCCATCGGCTGCCTGGAGGTGGGCTATGTGGACGGCCAGATCGTCCTCAACCCCACCAACGAGCAGAAGCACGCCTCCCAGCTCGATCTGACCGTGGCCGCCACCGACAAGAAGGTGATCATGATTGAGGCCGGCGCCAAGGAGCTGCCCGACGACATCATGTACGACGCCATCGTGGCCGCCCACGAGGACATCAAGAAGCAGGTAGCCTTCATCAACCAGATCGTGGCCGAGATCGGCCGGGACAAGATGACCTACGACCACGCCGACTTCGACCAGGAGCTGTTCGACAAGATCGTGGAGGCCACCATGGATGAGGCCCGCGCCGCCATGGACACCGACGACAAGAACGTGCGCGAGGAGCGGTGGAACAAGCTCATCGAGCACTGGCACGAGCTCTTCCTGGAGGACTATCCCGAGATGGACAAGTACCTGGAGGAGATCACCTACAAGTTCCAGAAGAAGATCGTCAAGGCCTGGCTGCTGGAGGGCCACCGGGTGGACGGCCGCGCCAAGAACGAGATCCGTCCCCTGGCCGCCGAGGTGGGCGTGCTGCCCCGCGTCCACGGCTCCGGCCTGTTCACCCGCGGCCAGACCCAGGTGCTCTCCGTCTGCACCCTGAACACCCTCTCTGCCGCCCAGAAGCTGGACACCATCTGGGAGGAGGAGGAGAAGCGGTATATGCACCACTACAACTTCCCCGCCTACTCCACCGGCGAGGCCCGGGCCGCCCGCTCCACCAACCGCCGGGAGAAGGGCCACGGCGCCCTGGCCGAGCGCGCCTTGGAGCCGGTGATCCCCTCCGTGGAGGACTTCCCCTACGCCATCCGTGTGGTGAGCGAGGTGCTCTCCTCCAACGGCTCCACCTCCCAGGGCTCCATCTGCGGCTCCACCCTGGCCCTGATGGACGCCGGCGTGCCCATCTCCGCCCCCGTGGCCGGCATTTCCTGCGGCCTGATCCAGGACGACGACGGCGGCTTCACCACCTTCATCGACATCCAGGGCGTGGAGGACTTCCACGGCGAGATGGACTTCAAGGTGGCCGGCACCAAGGCCGGTATCACCGCCATCCAGATGGACATCAAGAACGACGGCCTGTCCCACGAGATCATCAAGGAGGCCCTGGAGATCACCCGCGACGCCCGCTATGCCATCCTGGACGAGATCATGCTCCCCTGCATCTCCAAGCCCCGCCCCGACGTGGCCGACACCGCCCCCAAGATGGTGAAGATGAAGATCGACGTGGACAAGATCCGCGAGGTCATCGGCTCCGGCGGCAAGGTGATCCAGAAGATCTGTGCCGACACCGGCGCCAAGATCGACATCGAGGACGACGGCACCATCTACATTGCCGGTACCGACAAGGCCTCCTGCGACGCCGCCAAGAAGACCATCGAGACCATCGTGTTTGTGCCCGAGGTGGGCCAGCTCTACTACGGCAAGGTGGTCCGCATCCTCCAGTTCGGCGCCTTCGTCGAGCTGGCCCCCGGCAAGGACGGCATGGTGCACATCTCCAAGCTGGCCGACCGCCGGGTGGAGAAGGTGGAGGACGTGGTCAACATCGGCGACATGATCTGGGTCAAGGTCACCGATATCGACGAGAAGGGCCGCGTCAACCTCTCCTACAAGGACGCCCTGAAGGAGATCAAGGCCAAGAAAGAGGCCGGCGAGCCCATCAAGTAAAGAGCGCATACGGCATAAAAAGGGCCGGACGGATTATTCCGTCCGGCCCTTTTGCTCTGCAAGAGCATAGCAAACTTGCCCATGCGCCGCTTGCAGCGGCACGGCCATAAGATGACAGCGCGTAGGCCGGTACGGCCCACATGCGCGAACACTTCATGCGCCTAAGCCTTTGCATAGTTTCGCGGCGCGTCCTGTACGCATGGGGGTTCATGCAAATGATGCGGCTGCCCGCTCAGGCCAGCAAAAGCTGAATGCCCAGGTCGGCAATATAGCCCTGCCATTCGGCTGAGAGCTCGTCATCCGTAACGATGATGTCAAAATCGGAGAGGTAGGCGAAAGTCGTGGGACAGATTTTGCTGAACTTGGAGGAGTCCAGCAGCAGGATCTTGGTCTGGCTGCTCTCCATCAGGGCGCTCTTGGCGTTCATCTCATGGGGAGCCACACAGGTGACGTTCAGCTTGCCACTGATGCCGGCGGTGGAGAGGAAGGCCTTGTTTACACAGGTGCGGTTAATAAGGCTGATACCCTCTGGACTATAAAACATCCGGGTGTTGGGATAGAGGTAGCCGCCCGCGCAGATCACGTCGTAGTTCGGATGCGTGGTCAACTGGGCCAGGGTGTTCATGCAGTAGGTGAGCACGGTCAGGTGGACGCCGCTGGGCAGATTTTGTGTGAGGTAGGAGCAGGTGGAGCCGGTATCAATGGCAATGACATCGTTGGGTTCAATGAGGGAGGCGGCTTTTTTGCCGATGCGGGCCTTCCGGTCTCCAAAGTGGAGAACCTCGTAATCCAGATTGTACTCGGGAAGGGTACTGTGGGGGTTCTGGGCGGCGCGATGAATGGCCACGCCGTTGATCAGCTTTACCGTCCCCTGCTGCTCGAGCTGCTTCAGATCCCGGCGGATTGTAATTTCAGATACCCCCAGCTCCACCGCCAGTTCGCGAATCGATACGCCCGTCTTGGCGATCAAAAGCTGGGAGATTTTATCAATACGTGTCATCTTTTTGAGACTCATATGGTGCAATCCTCCCATACTTAATTAAATACTAGGGAGAGAATATCATAAAACCGGATCTCTGGCAAGAATAAAGCAAAAATTAGTTGGATATTCTGTACATTTTTTGTAAAGCCAAATTTTAAAAAATGATAATTCAACGCCTTTTATCTCTTTCAGAGAAGGTTATTGATAATATACTATCAAATAAAGAGATTATATGAAATTAAAGCTTAAAAAACAGACCAAAAACTGCAATTTTGAACCTTTATTGACAAGAAAAATGATATAGAATACAATGGAGACAATAAAAAGCAAAATAAATGAAAGGAGCTGCGCCATGGAACTGCGATTGGAGCATCTGGTCAAGGATTTTTCCGGAACCAAGGCGGTGAATGATGTCAGCATTACGATTCAGGACGGCAAGCTGACCGGATTGCTGGGCCCCAGCGGCTGCGGAAAGTCCACGACACTCTACCTCATCTCAGGGCTGGAGTCGCCTACTTCCGGAAGGATTTTCTTTGGAGACAGGGATGTGACGGCCCTGCCCCCAGAAAAGCGGGGCATTGGTCTGGTGTTTCAGAACTATGCCCTCTATCCCCATCTGACGGTGGAGCAAAACATCGCCTTCCCTCTGGTCAACCACAAGGAGGGGAAGGAGGAGATCCGCCGCCGTACCCTGGAGATGGCCAGACTGGTGCAGATCGAGGATCTCCTCAAGCGCAAGCCGGGCCAGCTCTCCGGCGGCCAGCAGCAGCGGGTGGCCATTGCACGGGCGCTGGTCAAGCGGCCTGATATCCTCTTGCTGGACGAACCCCTTTCCAATCTGGACGCCCGCCTGCGATTGGAGATGCGGGAAGAGATTCGCCGCATCCAGACTGAGACGGGCGTCACCACCGTGTTCGTCACCCATGATCAAGAGGAGGCCATGAGTATCACAGATGAGATCGTGCTGATGAGGACCGGCGTGGTGCAGCAGCAGTGTCCACCCCAACAGATGTATTTGAATCCCGCCAACCGCTTTGTGGCAGGCTTTCTGGGGAATCCCCCCATCAATTTCTTTCGGTTGGACGTGTGCGGCGGAACGGTGTGTCTGGCAGAGGACTACATGCTCCGGGTGCGCGGCGCGGCGGATGGGCCGGTCCTGGTGGGCATCCGGCCTGAGGCGTGGCGTCTGGGGCAGGGGCTTCGGACTGCGGCTGAGGCTGTGGAGATGCGGGGCAAGGATCTGCTGGTTACCTTCTCACTGGCAGGGGAGCGGGCCCGCGCCATTCTGGACATCACCGCCGGTGTGGCGGGGGGGGGGGGGGCCGGGGGGGCCGTGCCGGTG
>OBXU01000344.1_pt1 | contig 13275 bp, 10 predicted proteins | sample 1476671 | NCBI WGS metagenome assembly OBXU01 (sample SAMEA2580182, study PRJEB22360) | human gut metagenome | biome: human gut; feature: human-associated habitat; material: faeces | place: Denmark | collected 2008/2010
GATATCCTTTTGGAAATTGAAGAACACTTCGACCTGAAGGACCTGATCCGGGCGGTGGAGAAGGAAGGATATATCTATGAGAAGAAGCCGAGGAATCCTCCCCCGCATATGATGTTTATGAAAGGTTATACTTTACAGGGATTTGCAAAGAAAGTCTATCATCTCCATGTAAGGTATCCGGGGGACTGGGATGAACTTTATTTCCGGGATTATTTGAAACGGCATCGGGAGGCGGCAGAAGAATACGGGAAATTAAAGACTGGTTTTCAGAAAAAATATGAACATGACAGGGATGCCTATACAAGGGCAAAGACAGATTTTGTAAGAGAGTGCACGAAAAAGGCCCGGAAAGAGTTTGGAGATATCTACCGGCCAGACGGTGAAAAGTGAAAAAATTTTTCAAAAAAGCCCTTGCAATTTTTTGATAGGGTGTTATACTATATTTTGTGATTAGCACTCGATGAGAGTGAGTGCTAACAATAATCGGGTAAATAAGACAAAAGAATTTCATCTGAATTTTAGGAGGTAATGATATGAATTTAAAACCATTAGGAGACAGAGTAGTGCTGAAACAGCTGGAAGCTGAGACTACAACAAAATCCGGAATCGTGTTGACAACAGCATCTCAGGAAAAACCGCAGGAAGCCGAAGTTGTCGCAGTCGGACCTGGAACGGATGAAGTGAAAATGGAAGTAGAAAAGGGACAGAAAGTCATCTATTCCAAATATGCGGGAACTGAAGTGAAATGTGGAGATGATGAATACATCATCGTAAAACAGAACGATATTTTAGCAGTTGTAGAATAGGATTTTTGGAGGAGACGAATCATGGCAAAAGAAATCAAATACGGAATTGATGCAAGAAAAGCGTTAGAAGCAGGTGTAAACCAGTTAGCAGATACAGTCAGAGTTACCATCGGACCAAAAGGAAGAAATGTAGTGTTAGATAAATCTTTTGGTATTCCTCTGATCACAAACGACGGTGTGACAATCGCAAAAGAGATTGAATTAGAAGATGCATTCGAGAACATGGGTGCTCAGATTGTAAAAGAAGTTGCAACAAAGACAAATGATGTTGCGGGTGATGGTACTACAACAGCCACTGTTTTAGCCCAGGCAATGGTAAATGAAGGAATGAAAAACCTTGCGGCAGGTGCAAATCCGATTATTTTAAGAAAAGGAATGAAAAAGGCAACAGATGCGGCAGTAGAAGCAATCGCTGAGATGAGCAGCAAAGTAAACGGCAAAGATCAGATCGCAAAAGTTGCTGCAATTTCTGCCAGTGATGAGGAAGTCGGGGAGTTAGTTGCGGATGCTATGGAAAAGGTGTCTAACGACGGTGTTATCACAATCGAAGAATCTAAGACAATGAAGACAGAATTAGATTTAGTGGAAGGTATGCAGTTTGACCGCGGATATTTATCTGCTTACTTCTCAACAGACATGGAAAAAATGGTCGCTGAATTAGAAGACCCATATATCCTGATCACAGATAAGAAGATTTCTAATATTCAGGATATCCTTCCAATCTTAGAGCAGATCGTACAGAGCGGAAAGAAACTTCTGATCATCGCAGAAGATATTGAAGGCGAAGCACTGACAACATTGATCGTTAATAAACTGCGCGGAACATTCTCTGTGTGTGCAGTGAAGGCACCTGGATACGGTGACAGAAGAAAAGCGATGTTAGAGGATATTGCAATCCTTACAGGAGGAACTGTGATTTCTGAGGAAGTCGGATTAGATTTGAAAGAAACAACGATCGATCAGTTAGGCCGTGCAAAATCTGTAAAAGTTGAAAAAGAAAACACAGTGATTGTTGACGGAGAAGGATCTAAGGATGCAATTCAGGCAAGAATCGGACAGATCAAGGGTCAGCTGGATGAGACAACTTCTGAATTTGATAAAGAAAAATTACAGGAAAGACTCGCAAAATTATCCGGTGGTGTTGCAGTTATCCGTGTAGGTGCGGCGACAGAGACAGAGATGAAAGAAAGTAAACTTCGTCTGGAAGACGCCCTGGCAGCGACAAAGGCAGCAGTTGAAGAAGGTATTATTTTCGGCGGCGGTTCTGCTTATATCCATGCTTCCAAGAAGGTTGCAAAGATGGCAGAAGAATTAGAGGGCGATGAAAAGACAGGTGCAAATATTATCCTCAAAGCTCTCCAGGCTCCATTATTCCACATTGCTGCAAACGCAGGACTGGAAGGTTCTGTTATCATCAATAAAGTTGAAGAACAGGAAGTTGGATTCGGATTCGACGCATTAAATGGAAAATATGTAAATATGATTGAAGCAGGCATCATTGATCCGGCTAAGGTAACAAGAAGTGCATTACAGAATGCAACATCTGTTGCATCTACCTTACTGACAACAGAATCTGTTGTTGCTAATATCAAAGAAGATGCACCGGCAATGCCGGCTGGAGCAGGAGCACCGGGAATGGGAATGATGTAATCGGATTTCATAAGGTGTTTGATTGTAAAAGAGATACAGAAACAAAGAGAAGGCTGATAAACTCGTCAGCCTTCTTTTTTTCATGACATAAAAAATGCATTTCAGTACAAAAGGGTAGACAAAGAGTAAAGAAAGAAGTATAATATTTACAATTCCTAAAATATGTAAGAAGGAGGCGAAAAAAGTTGCCGGAAGAACAAATGATAAAAGACATGTATAATCTGATGCAGCAGGTGAATTCCAGTATGACAGCCTTTGACGGACGAATGGGACGTGTTGAGAGAAAAGTGGATCTGCTGACGGTAAAAACAGAGAATCTGGAAGAAAAAACAGATATGATCGTTCAGGACATTCAGAGACTGGATGAGAAGACAGATGGATTAAGTCAGGATATCCAGAGACTGGATGAGAAAACAGACGGACTGAGCCAGGATATCCAGAGACTGGATGAGAAGACAGACGGACTGAGCCAGGATATCCAGAGACTGGATGAGAAGACAGATGGACTGAGCCAGGATATCCAGAGACTGGATGAGAAAACAGACGGACTGAGCCAGGATATCCGGAGACTGGATGAGAAGACAGATGGATTAAGTCAGGATATCCAGAGACTGGACGAAAAAACAGACAGAATGGAAAGCAGTATTCAGGAATTAAATGAAAGAACCTCTGCTTTGGAAGAAAAAACAGATCAGCTGGATCAGACGACAAAATTCCTAAGTGAACAAAACAGCCTTCTCTTACAGCGCACTGATATTCTCACAGAAAAGTCAAATCTTATGTCAGAAAAAATAGATTTTATATCAGAGAAGACAAATTCCATAGAATCCCGTTTGGAGCGAACGGAAGGAGAGGTATCTGATCTTAAAACGAAAATGGAAGCTGGATTTTCCGATATTCATATGATTCTGGAGAATGAAATCTGCACCAAATTAAATGTACTCTTTGAAAACCGTGAAGATTCATCCAGATACAAGATGGTTATAAGAAGACAGGATGTTTTGGAGACCGATGTCGATCTGTTAAAAAAGACAGTCACAAATCACAGTGTAAAATTAAACAAAATATTTTAAGGAGAAGGAGCCGGTTCTTTCTCCTTTTTTCTGTGCAGAAACAAGGCAGGTTTTTTCATTTGTTAAGAGTATTTTAAGAATTTCAAAAAAATGCTTTGCTATTGTACAGTTTCACGATATAATAAAAAAGATATTAAAAGATGCAGAAAGAGGTGTATTTGGTGTATAAAATAGTAAAAAAAGAGACACTTAATAACTTGGTTGAATTGATGGAAATTCACGCACCATTCGTTGCAAGGAAGTGTGAACCAGGTCAGTTCATTATTATCCGTGTTGATGAAAAAGGCGAGAGAGTTCCTTTGACTATCGCAGATTATGACAGAGAAAAGGAAACAGTCACAATCATTTATCAGGTTGTCGGATATTCCACAGAATTATTAAGCAAGAAGAAAGAGGGAGACTATGTAGCCGATTTTGTAGGTCCTCTAGGACAGCCGTCCATCTTACATAAACGAGAGAGAGTTTTAGGTGTGGCAGGCGGAGTCGGTGCAGCACCTCTTTATCCTCAGCTTCGCAAACTTGCCGAAATGGGAGTTCCTGTAGATGTTATTATCGGAGGCAAGAGTGCAGAATTTGTTATCTTAAAAGAGAAATTTGAAGAGTTCTGTGAAAATGTATTTATTGCCACAGATGACGGAAGCCTTGGAACAAAAGGATTTGTTACGAATGTTCTGGAAGATCAGATTGCAAAAGGCGTGAAGTATGACGAAGTCATCGCGATCGGGCCGCTGATCATGATGAAAAATGTTGTAAAGATTACAAAACAGCATGATATTCCGACGATGGTATCCCTGAATCCGATCATGATTGACGGAACCGGTATGTGCGGCGGATGCCGTGTCACAGTAGGCGGAGAAACGAAGTTTGCCTGTGTGGACGGACCGGATTTTGACGGATTCCAGGTGGATTTTGATGAATGTATGAAACGTCAGACAATGTTCAGAGAAGAAGAACACGAGTGTAAGATTGGGAGGGGTAAATAGTCATGGCAAATATGAGTCCAAATAAAGTAGCAATGCCGGAACAGGATCCGAATGTTCGGAATAAGAACTTTAAAGAAGTTGCTTTGGGATATACGAAAGAAATGGCTATGGAAGAAGCAACCCGCTGCTTAAACTGCAAAAATAAACCGTGTGTCAACGGATGTCCGGTCAATGTACCGATTCCGGAATTTATCGAAAAAGTAGCTGCAGGTGATTTTGAAGGCGCTTATGAAGTAATCACGAGTGAGAATGCCCTGCCTGCTATCTGCGGCCGCGTATGTCCTCAGGAAAATCAGTGTGAGGGTAAATGTGTCCGTGGGATCAAGGGTGAACCTGTTGGTATCGGGCGTATGGAGCGGTTTGTTGCAGACTACCACATGGCAAATGCAGAACCGGCTGAAGTCAGCATCGAAAAGAATGGAAAGAAAGTCGCAGTCGTAGGATGCGGACCTGCAGGTATTACCTGTGCCGGTGAACTGATCAAAAAAGGATATCAAGTGACAGTATTTGAAGCACTGCACAAGCCGGGCGGAGTACTGAGCTACGGAATTCCGGAATTCCGTCTTCCAAAGGATCTAGTGGCGAAAGAAATAGAATCTGTTGAAAATCTTGGCGTGAAGATCGAGACCAATGTGATTGTCGGAAGATCTGTTACCATCGACGAGCTGATGGAAGACGGATATGAAGCTGTCTTTGTGGGCAGCGGAGCAGGACTTCCAAGATTCTTAAATATACCGGGAGAAAACTACCTGGGAGTTTATTCTGCCAATGAATTCTTAACCCGTGTGAACCTCATGAAGGGTTACGAATTCCCAGAGTACCCGACCCCGGTCAAGATCGGAAAGAAAGTTGCAGTCGTGGGAGCAGGAAACGTAGCGATGGATGCTGCCAGAACAGCGAAGCGTCTTGGAGCAGATGAGGTATATATTGTTTACAGACGAAGTGAAGAGGAAGCTCCTGCCCGTCTGGAAGAACTTCACCACGCTAAAGAAGAAGGAATTATCTTTAAGTTTTTAAATAATCCGGTAGCCATTAAGGCAAATGAGGACGGATGGGTAGAGAAGATGGAGATCGTAAAACAGGAATTAGGAGAACCCGATGCCTCAGGAAGAAGGTCTCCGGTTCCGATTGAAGGGTCCAACTACGATATTGATGTAGATACTGTTGTCATCGCGATTGGACAGAGTCCGAACCCGTTAATTCGTCACACAACACCAGGCTTGGATGTTCAGAAATGGGGCGGTATCATTGTTGACGAGGAGACGATGGAATCAAGCAAAGACGGAGTCTATGCAGGAGGAGATACTGTCACGGGTGCGGCAACTGTCATTTTGGCCATGGGTGCCGGGAAGAAAGCTGCGGCAGGCATTGACAAAAAGTTAAGAGGATAATCGGGAGGACAGGATATGAGCAAAACTATTTTTCAAACATCTGTCTATGAATTGGGAGACCAGGTTGATGCCTTTTATGACGAAGGGATGTTTGTGCTGTTCGGTGAGAATGTTCCGGATACATTAAAAGATTTCTGCCATTTTATCGATGTCAATGAAGTAGACGGGACAATCGGCAAAGGAAACACACTGGTGATTGACGGTGCAGAGTTTAAGATCTCGGCTGTGGGAGAGATTGCCCAGTCTAATTTAGAGACTCTTGGACATCTGACGGTAGTATTCAGCGGGGCAGCTGAGGCAGGGCTTCCGGGAAGCATCTGTGTTGAGGCCAAGCCAATGCCTAAGTTAAAAGTCGGATCAAAGATCGAAATTAAAGAAGACTAGACGATTGTACAAAGGATTATTGTTTTCGGACAATAATCCTTTGTTTGTTGACAAAGAATTTAGAATTTGTTATAGTATAAAACTATAAATTAGAATACGAAAGACATAGAAAGCGAGGAAAAAATGGGAAAGTTAATTGGCCAGGGAATCACATTTGACGACGTATTATTAGTTCCGGGATATTCAGAAGTAATCGCAAATGAAGTGGTGACAGAGACCCGTCTGACAGACAAGATTACATTAAATATTCCTTTAATGAGTGCCAGCATGGATACGGTAACAGAGCACCGTATGGCGATCGCAATGGCAAGGCAGGGCGGTATCGGTATCATTCATAAGAATATGACCATTGCACAGCAGGCAGACGAAGTGGACAAGGTAAAACGTTCGGAAAACGGTGTCATCACAGATCCTTTTTCTTTAAGTCCTGAACATACGATCCAGGACGCAGATGACCTGATGGGAAAATACCGCATATCAGGGGTGCCGATTACTGAGGGAACCAAACTGGTCGGAATCATCACAAACCGTGATTTAAAGTTCGAAACAGATTTTTCAAAGAAGATCAAGGAATCCATGACATCAGAAAATCTTGTCACAGCGCAGGAAGGGATCACCCTGGAAGAGGCAAAACAGATTTTAGGGAAGGCAAGGAAAGAAAAACTTCCGATCGTGGACAAAGACTTTAACTTAAAAGGTTTAATTACTATTAAGGATATTGAAAAACAGATCAAATACCCGCATGCTGCAAAAGACGAACAGGGCAGACTGCTGTGTGGTGCCGGTGTGGGGATCACAGCCGATATCTTGGACCGTGTGGATGCATTGGTAAAAGCTCACGTAGATGTAGTGGTTGTCGACTCAGCCCATGGACATTCTGCAAACGTATTAAAGGCAGTCAGAATGGTGAAAAAAGCATATCCTGAACTGCAGGTCATTGCAGGAAATGTAGCCACGGCAGAGGGTACAAAAGCATTGATTGAGGCAGGGGCCGACGCTGTCAAAGTGGGAATCGGACCAGGATCCATCTGTACCACCCGTGTGGTTGCCGGAATCGGTGTTCCGCAGATTACTGCGATTATGGGGGCATATGAAGAGGCAAAGAAAGCAGGGATTCCGATCATTGCAGACGGCGGGATCAAGTTTTCAGGAGATATTACAAAAGCGATTGCAGCCGGTGCCAGTGCATGTATGCTCGGAAGTATGATGGCCGGATGTGATGAGAGCCCAGGAGAGTTTGAACTCTACCAGGGAAGAAAATATAAAGTATACCGCGGCATGGGATCCTTAGCAGCTATGGAATGCGGAAGCAAAGACCGCTATTTCCAGACAAACGCTAAGAAATTGGTTCCGGAAGGTGTCGAGGGCCGTGTGGCATACAGAGGGACTGCAGAAGACACCATTTTCCAGCTGCTCGGCGGACTCCGCTCCGGCATGGGATACTGCGGGGCAAAAACCGTAGAAGAACTGCAGGAGAAGGGACAGTTTGTACAGATTACGGCTGCATCCTTGAAAGAAAGCCATCCGCATGACATTCATATCACAAAAGAAGCACCTAATTACAGCGTAGACGTTTAAGAACTTTCCTATGGAAAAATAAAAAGCAGCAGTTATAAAAATTAACTGCTGCTTTTTGAATGTGCAGGTTTACTGGTGCTCTTCAAACCATTGTCTGCTGTCTTCAAGCCGTTTGTTTACATAGTCCCAGTTGATTAGTGAAAACCAGTTGTTCACATAATCAGGGCGCCGATTTTGGTACTGGAGATAATAAGCATGTTCCCAGACATCGACAGGAAGCAGAGGATAAAGAGTATCACTGAGCGGTACATCCTGATTTGGAAGATTTATCACTTTTAGTTTTCCATTGTTATTTACAAGCCATCCATAACCGGAACCAAACTGTGACAATGCGGCCTCTGTCATTTCTTTCATGAAGGCATCAAGGGACCCGAAATCTCTCTCTATGGCTTTTCCAATTTCTCCTTCGGGAGTTGTGAATTCATCCTTTTCCATAGCGTTAAAATATACTTGATGGTTGTAAACTCCTCCGCCGTTGTTCTTAACAGGGGTTTTTGCTTCTTCCGGAATTTTGTCAGGTTCTGTAAGCAGCTGTTCCAGCGTCATGTTATGCAGATCTTGGTGGGGTTTGATTGCCGCATTCAGTTTTTCTACATAGGCGGCAAGATGTTTATCGTGATGAAATCTGAGGGTCTCAGCGTCAATCACCGGCTCCAGGGCATCATAATCGTATGGAAGCGGTTCGAGGGAAAATGGGTATGTTTCATTCATATTATAATTTATCTCCTTTTTTCTTTTTATTTTACGTGGGAATCTAAAATAATATTCAAAAAAACTTGAATCCTTTGAGCGGTCATGCTAACATTGTATTATTCTTATAATACAAAAACTCAAAAGGGGAAAAAACATGTTTTCAAAATTTAGTGTGCGCAAGCCATATACTGTCATTGTGGGAGTCATCCTGGTAATTATTCTGGGCATTGTCTCTTTTTCCAAAATGACTACGGACTTGCTTCCGAGTATGGAACTTCCATACGCTCTTGTCATGACTACCTATCAGGGGGCTTCTCCTGAAGAAGTGGAGACTACGGTGACAAAGCCGGTGGAACAGGCCATGGCAACCATATCCAACATCAAACAGGTGGCATCTTCCTCCAGTGAGAATATGTCCGTTGTCTATATGGAGTTTGAAGGCGATGCCAATATGGATTCGGCAGCTCTTGATATGCGGGAAAAGCTGGATATGATCAAAGGATACTGGCCTGACAAAGTAGGCAATCCTACGATCATGAAATTAAATCCGGACATGATGCCGGTGCTTGTGACTGCGATTGATTCGGACAACAAAGATATGTCTGAGATTTCAAAGCTGATCAAAGACAAAGTTTCTCCGGGTGTGGAGGCAGTGGAAGGTGTTGCCTCTGTAAGCGAGACCGGAATGCTTGAAGAGAATATCAATGTTATCATCAATGAGGACAAGATCAAATCATTAAATAAAAAGATTCAAAAGGCTTTGGACGGCCAGTTTGACGAGGCTCAGGATGAGCTGGACCGGGCGAAAGCAAAACTTGACGGAAGCAAGGCACAGCTGAATTCTAAGAGAACGGAGCTCAACGATACCCTTGCGAAAGCACAGACGGCTCTAAACAGCGGGAAATTAAGCCTTGCCCAGAAGGAGGTAGAGGTCACAAGTGCTCTTACCAATCTTCAAAATCAGAAAAAAGCTTTGGAACTTGTAAAACAGGCGGGGGAAGAAGGACTTAAACAGCTGGAGGCACAGCTCAAAACTGTGACAGACCCCGCACAGAAGGCGCAGCTTCAGGCTCAGATCACAGAGATTAAAAAGCAGCTGAAAACAGCAGACAGTACGATAAAGACCCTGGATAAAAATATTGAAGTTTTACAGAAGGCGTTAAAGCAGATCCAGAAGGGCAAAAAACAGATCGACGCCAATCTGACGACAGTGACTGCCCAGACCGCCAATGCCAACAGCCAGATGACATCAGGAGAGATCGGCATCGCACAGGGCGAATCACAGATTGCTGCGGGCCAGCAGCAGCTGGATGCCAGCAAAAAGCAGGCAAAAGCGGCGGCTGACATAAAAGATAAACTGACTGTGGACAATGTAAAAGCCATGCTGATCGCACAGAATTTTGAAATGCCTGCGGGATATATTTCAGAAGACAACACACAATATCTGGTCAGAGTCGGGGATAAAGTTACCAGTCAGGAAGATCTGGAAGACATGGAGCTGATGGATCTCGGCATTGATAACTTTGCGCCGATCCGTCTGAGTGATGTTGCAGATGTGGCAGTTGTCAACAATAAAAAGGATAATTACTGCAGGGTAAATGGCAATGATGCGGCGGTGCTGAGCATTCAGAAACAGAACAATTACTCTACGGCAGACGTATCAAAGAGGGTTTCCGAGAAGCTGGAAACACTCAAAAAAGAGAACCCCGGACTGCATTATACAAACTTAATGGATCAGGGAATCTACATAGATATGGTTGTAGGATCTGTTCTGCAGAATCTTGGAATGGGTGCAGTGCTGGCAGTGCTGATCCTGCTTGTGTTTTTAAAGGATATCAAACCTACTGCCGTCATCGCCTGCTCCATTCCGATTAGTGTAGTGTTTGCCGTCGTTATGATGTATTTCAGCGGCATTACCCTGAATGTTATTTCCCTTTCCGGCCTTGCGCTCGGAGTCGGTATGCTGGTGGATAACTCGATTGTTGTTATAGAGAATATTTACCGGCTGAGAAAAGAAGGGGTGCCGGTCAAGGAGGCTGCGATCGAAGGAGCAAAAGGGGTAGCCGGAGCAATCACTGCTTCTACGCTGACAACAATCTCTGTCTTCCTGCCGATTGTGTTCACAACAGGACTTACGAAGAAGCTGTTTTCCGATATGGCGCTGACAATCGGATATTCACTGATTGCCAGTCTGATCGTTGCAGTGACTTTTGTTCCGATGATGTCCGCCGGAGTGCTTCACAAAGTGACTGAAAAGGACAACAGGCTGTTTGACGGACTTCAGTCTTTGTACCGCGGAGTCATGGATAAGGTGCTCAGGAGGAAATGGATTGCCATCGTACTGACGCTGGCAGTGTTTGTGGGAGCAGTGATCGGGGCAACAAGGATTGGAACTTCCCTGATGCCGTCTATGGACAGTTCACAGATGAGCCTTACCATCGAGATGCCGAAAGGATCAGGCCTGAGTGATACGGCGGCTATGTCTGATACGGTCATGAAAAAAATTCGTGAGATTCCTGATGTAGACGGCGTCGGAGCTATGGTGAGCAGTTCATCAGGCATGGGAGGCACTTCGTCGGGAAGCAAGGCAGATCAGGATACAGCCAGCATGTATATCATGCTGAAAGAAGATAAAAAGCAGACAAATAAAGAGATAAAAAATGAGATCTTAAAAAAGACAAAGAAATTCGACTGTGAGATCCAGGTACAGGAGTCCAACATGGATATGAGCGCCCTCGGGGGAAGCGGGATTGCCATCGAAGTCAAAGGAAATGATATGAAAACGCTCCGCAGGACAGCCAGTGATATTGCAAAAAGGGTGGAATCTGTCAAAGGCACGAAGAATGTCAGTGACGGACAGGAGGAAACGACTCCCGATATCCATGTTACAGTTGATAAAGCAAAAGCCGCAAAATATGGTCTCACGGTGGCGACCGTTTATCAGCAGCTCAGCTCCAAGATTCAGGAGGGCTCCACAGCGACTACAATCAGCCAGAATGAAAAACAGTGGGATGTAAAAGTGTCCAATGACACCAAGGACAATATTACAAGAGCACAGCTGAAGAAAATGAAGCTCACTGGAACGAAGAAAGGGGAGAGCAGGGAAGTGGCACTTTCCAAAGTAGCCAGCTTCAGTGATACCGACAGTCTCTCTACGATCTCAAGATCAGCTCAGGAGAGAATACTGAATGTAACCGCAGAGCTTGAGGACGGTTACAATATCGGTATCGTAAGCCAGAATGTGACCAAAGCGCTGAAGGGGTACAAGGCGCCTGCAGGATACAGTTATAAAGTGACGGGTGAGATGGAATCCATAAATGATACCGCGGGACAGGTAGGATTGATGCTGATTTTGGCAATCGCATTTATGTATCTGATTATGGTGGCACAGTTCCAGTCACTCAAGTCTCCTTTCATTATCCTGTTTACAATTCCTCTGGCATTTACAGGTGGTCTGATCGGACTGTTTGTGGCGGGCAAGGATCTGAGCATCATTGCCATGATCGGTTTCGTCATGCTGTCCGGTATCATCGTAAATAATGGTATCGTTCTGGTGGATACGATCAATCAGCTGAGAGATAAAGGCTACGAGCTCATGGATGCTGTCATAACTGCCGGTTCCATGAGAATCCGGCCGATTTTAATGACGGCCATCACGACAATTTTGGGTCTTTCTACCATGGCACTGGGTCTTGGATCCGGGGCAGAAATGGTACAGCCGATGGCCATCGTTACAATCGGGGGACTGATTTATGGAACTTTGCTTACATTAATCTTTATCCCTTGTATCTACCTGGTGTTTAACAGAAAGAAGAAAAGGCAGAGATCCTGATTTTCTTACAAATGTATTAAATAAATGAGCTTGGCTTTACATTTTGATGATGGAAAGCTATAATAAGACAAGAATCATGTCATGTATTATGACATGGTTTTTGTTTGTAAAGGAGTGAAATATGAAAAAACTGGATGGCCATTTATGGAATATAATCCCCAAATATGCAGTGCTCCCATTGATTTGTTCTTTCACTTTTAATTCACTGATTTATACAGGTACACAGATTCTGTGCAGGGATTTTAAGCATTATGATTTTACAACGGCATTTGACCGTGCAGTACCTCTGATACCGGAATTTACGAGTATCTATCTGATCTGTTATCTGTTTTGGGCTGTGAATTATATCATGATAGGTAGGATTGGGAAGGAGCATTTATACCGGTTCTTAGTAGGAGATTTACTCTCCAGAGTCATCTGCGGTATCTTCTTTGTAATGGTTCCGACGACTCTGGCAAGGCCCGAAATAACCGGAACCGGGATATGGGATCAGATGCTGAATCTGGTTTATACGGTTGATCCGTCGGCAAATCTGTTTCCGTCCATCCATTGTCTGGTCAGCTGGTTTTGTTATGTTGGGATCAGGGGACAGAAAAAAGTACCTTTGTGGTATCAGCGTTTTTCCTGTGTTTTTGCAGTTCTGGTGTGTATTTCCACTCAGGTTACGAAGCAGCATTATATCATAGACCTGATAGGAGGGATACTGCTGGCAGAGGCTATGTATCTGGTCGGTCAGAAGACGGATTGGTATCTGAAACTGCAGAGTATGTTTACAAAGATCAACCGTGGTGTACATTTGGAGAGGGCAATCGACAAAGAGGTAGGTTATGGAGAATAAGAAGCGCTGGATTGGCAATGGCATCTTCTTTTTTGCACTGTTCGGGC
>OBXU01000347.1_pt1 | contig 13135 bp, 9 predicted proteins | sample 1476671 | NCBI WGS metagenome assembly OBXU01 (sample SAMEA2580182, study PRJEB22360) | human gut metagenome | biome: human gut; feature: human-associated habitat; material: faeces | place: Denmark | collected 2008/2010
GCAGGCCAAGGTGGCGGAGGCCCAGAAGCTGCTGGACCAGATCAATGCCGACGCGGCGGAGCTCAACCGCCAGCTGGACGACGAGATGGAGGGCGCGGCGGAGATCCAGGCGGAGATCGCCCGGAAGCAGAAGCAACTGGAGGAGGAGCGCCGGCAGAACAATGTCACCATCGACTCGGAGACCAACTACCTGTGGCCGCTGCCCGGCTACTACCGGCTGACCTCCCTGTTCGGCTACCGCATTCACCCCATCACCGGCAAGGCCCACAGCCATACCGGCATCGACATCCCCGCCCCCGGCGGCACCCCCATTCAGGCATGCAAGAGCGGACAGGTGGTCACCTCCGCCTATCATTACTCCTACGGCAATTATGTGGTTATCGACCACGGCAACGGCAACTCCACCCTCTACGCCCACATGAGCTCCCGGGCGGTGAGCGAGGGGCAGATGGTGTCCCAGGGCCAGACCATCGGCTATGTGGGCACCACCGGCAGCTCCACGGGCAACCACCTGCACCTGGAGGTGCGGGACAACTACACCCGTGTGGACCCGGAGAGCAAGTTCCCCAGCCTGAGCCTGACCCACCCCTGGTAATGTCCGGATAGCGGCAGGGCCGCGTTGCTGTGGAAATTCCGCCCGCGCTGGTTTTTCTGGAAAGGATCTGATCCCGTGCGAAAGAAACGTTTTTCCCTGGCCCAGCTTCTGCTGGCCATTGCACTCACCGCCGCTGCCGTGCTGGGCTGCGGACTCCTGGCCGTCCGTGCCTGGATGGGGGAGGGCGGGCGTTCCCTGGTGGAGGGGCTACGGCTGGTCAACACCCTCTTTGTGGGGGAATATGACGAGACAGAGGTGGTGGACGCCGCCCTGGAGGGCATGGTGTCCCGCCTGGGCGACCGCTGGAGCTACTACCTGACGGCGGAGGAGCTGGAGGCCCAGAACCAGCGCCGCACCAACCAGTATGTGGGGGTTGGGATTACCGTCAACTACACACGGGAGGAGGGACTCTATATCCTCGGAGTGGAGACCGGAGGCCCTGCCGAGGCGGCTGGGTTGGAAGCCGGGGAGGTCATCACCGCTGTAGACGGCGTCTCCCTGGCGGGAGAGTCCCGCTATGAGGGCGCGAATCTCATCCAGGGGGAGGCGGGCACCACCGTCACCCTGGAGGTGCTGGGGGAGGACGGGGCGGCCCGCACCGTGGAGGTGGAGCGGGCCGAGCTGGAGACCGATCCGGTGGAGAGCCGGATGCTGGAGGGAAAGGTGGGCTATGTGCGCCTGCTCAACTTCTACGACCACAGCGCCCAGCGGCTGGAGGAGGCCGTCACCCAGCTCCAGGAGCAGGGGGCGGAGGCGCTGGTCTTTGACATGCGGGACAACGGCGGCGGCTACCTGAGCCAGCTCACCGACATGCTGGACTTCCTGTTGCCCGAGGGGCCCATCTTCATCAGCCGCGACCGGGCGGGCCACGAGGAGATCACCAACTCCGACGCGGACTGTGTGGAACTGCCCATGGCGGTGCTGGTCAACGCCAACACCTACTCCGCCGCTGAGTTCTTCGCCGCCGAGCTCCAGGAGCAGGGCGCGGCGGTGATCGTGGGGGAGCCCACCAGCGGCAAGGGCTACTCTCAGCAGACCTTCCCACTGCCCCACGGCGGCGCCGTGGCCATCTCCACCGGTGCCTACTTCACCGGAAGCGGCGCCTCCCTTATCGGCACGGGCCTGACCCTGGATGCGGAGGTATACAACACCGGCGCGGAGGATGCTCAACTGGCCGGCGCGCTGGAATTGCTGGAAATCCGGTAAAAAAGTCTTGACTGTAAACCCACTTGATACCCTACCGTGGAGACAAGGAGGCGAGCAGAATGACGATCGGTGAGCTGGAGGCCGCCCTGGACATGCCCAGGGCCAATATCCGCTTTTATGAGCAGGAGGGCTTCATTCACCCCAGGCGGGGGGCGAACAACTACCGGGACTACACGGAGGAGGACGCGGATACCCTGCGCAAAGTGAAGCTGCTGCGGCAGCTCGGACTGTCCCTGGAGGAGATCCGGCAGGCCCAGCGGGGAGAGCGCCCTCTGGCGGCCCTGCTGGGGGAGCAGGAGGCGGCCCTGGCGCGGCGGCGGGCAGAGCTGGACTGGGCGGGACAGGTGTGCCGCGCCATGCGGGAGGACGGGGTGGAGTTTGCCACCCTAGACGCCCACAGGTACCTCAGCCGGCTGGACCGCCCGGCGGATCAGCCCGGCTTTTTCGATCTGCGGGCCGACGCGGCCCCCACCGTCTCCCACCCCTGGCGGCGCTATTTCGCCCGCGGCCTGGACTACAGCCTTTGCAGCTTTCTATGGATGGTGGTGTGCCTGTTCCTGTTCCGCTGGTTTCCTGAGAACAACTGGGGAGTCCGGCTGCTGAATGCCTACGCCGCTTACGGCATCCTGCTGGCGGCGGAGCCCCTGCTCCTGTGCACCTGGGGGTATACGCCGGGCAAGTGGATATTTGGGCTGGCGGTCCGAAACCGGGACGGGGGAAAGCTCACCTGGGGCCGGGCCCTGTCCCGCACCTGGGGGGTGTTTGCCAGGGGCGAGGGGTACGGCATCCCTATCTACGTTCTCTGGCGCAATTACAAGTGCTGGCGTCGGTGCAGGGACGGAGAACCGGAGGACTGGGAGGAGGACACCTCCTATACCATGAAGGACGAGAGCGGCCTGCGCATCGGGGGCTTTGCCGCCGCCCGGGCCGCCCTGTTTGGCCTGAGCCTGCTCCTGGCACTTCAGGCGACCCTGATGCCCCTCCACCGGGGGCCTCTCACTCCGGAGGAATACGCCGCCAACGTCAACGACTGGTGCCGGAGGCTGGATGTGTGCTCCGGCGAGCGGATGAACGGGGCGGGTGAGTGGGAGGAGGATACCGCGCCGGGGCGCTCTGCGGTGTGCTGGCCGGGCGAAGGCGGTCCGACGCACCGGCTCACCGTCAATGGCGCGGGGGAGGTCACCGGGGTGCGCATCGAGGTGGAGCGCACCGGGGAGGAGGTGCTGTTCGGAAGCACCACCCAGCAGTCTCTGGCGGCTGCGGCCTTTGCCGCCGCCCAGCCGGGGTGGAACGGCGTGTCCTGGTGGAGCAGCGGCGTGCTTCAGGCCGTCGGAAGCCGGCCCTTTGACAGCTATACCCTCCAGGCCGGGGCGGTGACCGTTACCCAGATGGTCTCCTGGGAGGGCTACCAGGATGTGGGGGGCTGGCTGCTTGCCGAGGACGGCGTGCCGGAGGAGGAGTTGTACTGCCGGACGGAGTTCACCATGACCCTCCAGACATAGAAGATATAAAACCCCACCGGCGAAGCCGGTGGGGTTCAGTCTTTCGCAAAAGTCGTTAGATCCAACGTGAAAGGGAACCCGGATGGTTCATCTCCGCATCAGGAGCCGCAGCAAGCGGCGGTCGTGCTCTGAATCGCCCTGCGGAGCGCTTTGCCCCTCTGCCGCCCGGCGGACAGGCGGCGTGGGGAGGCTGGGCTCTCTCTGTCCGGCCAGCAGAAAGCCGCTGGTCAGGGCGGTGAGGGGAGCCACAGTCACCAGACCGAAGGAACCCACGATGGTGTGTATGATTTCTGAGGCGACATACTTGTAGTTGAGAATGTTATAAAGGGGAGTGCCCTGGGCCATAAAGACCATGAGCAGGGCCACGTAGCCGCCGGAGTAGGCCAGCAGGAGGGTGGTTGTCATAGTGCCCATGGCCGCCCGCCCCACATTCATACCGGAGCGTACCGCCTCCCAGCGGGAGATATCAGGGCGCTTTTTCACTACCTCGTTGACCGCAGATGTGATATCCACCGCCAGATCCATCACCGCGCCGGAGGAGCCGATGAAGATCGCCGCCATAAAGATCTGGGTCAGGTTGAGATCCTGATATCCGGAGTAGAGCAGACTCTCCGAGTAGGACATAACGGCCCCGTGGATCTGAAACAGGTCGGTAAACACAATGCCCAGCACACATGTGACCAGTATCCCCAGGAACGCACCCGACACGGCGGCGGCGCACCGCCGCTCGAAGCCGTAGACCAGGGCGATGATCAGCAGGGTGAGGGCCAGAGTAACCGCCAGGCCGACCAGGATGGGGTTCCAGCCCTTGAGGTAGAGGGGCACCAGAACCTTCCACAGCATCAGCACCGTCAGCACGAAGGAGACGATGGCCCGCAGGCCGGTACGCCCGGCGAAGAGGATCAGGAACACGGCGAAGACGGCGGCCAGCAGAGCCTCCTTGCCGATGCGGTAGTGGTCGGTCATGGTGACGGAGAGAATCTCGTCCTCCTGGTAGCTGACCACCACCATGGCCTTGTCACCGGGGGCGAAGAGCTTGTCCTGCTCCAGGGAGCCGTTGAGCATGTTGATGCCGGTGGCGGTCCGTCCCTGAAACCGGCCGCCCAGCAGCTCCAGAGTGCAGCGCTGCTCACCGGAGCGGACGAGCCCGGTGTCCACGATGGTGGAGTCGTCCACCGCCAGCACCCGGGCCGCGCAGCGGTCGGCCTCCTGGTACTGGACGGCCCCTTCATACCCGGTGGGGAGGAGCAGCAGCAGGGCGGTCAGCGCCAGGCAGAGCACGACGGGGACGTAATAGCGGCGCTGGGCGGGGTCACGTAGAAAACGCATAGATGGATAAGTCCTTTCTGCGCCGAGGCGGATGAGGTCGGGAGACCCCATCCGCCTCGGCTGTATGGAAGTGGGAAAGCAGGGGTTAGGCTATGCCGAGCATGCCGGCCAGCTTGTGATAGATCTGAGTATTGTCGTAGTAGCCGTTGAACTGCCCGGCGTTAACACCGTGGGCCAGCACGGCCACGGGCAGGCCGGTGTGGCTGTAAGAGGTGAAGGAGATGCCGGACTTGTTGTTGATGATGTGGGTGAGGGTGACGCTCAGAGGCTCGTAGGTGCCGTAGAGCACATATTCCTCCTGCTCGTACTGGCTGGCAGCAGTGCCGTTGACGCTCTTCTCGTAGGCGGCGCGGAGCTGTTCCAGCTCGTAGTCGGTGAGCACCAGCTTATCGCCCTCCTCGCCCTGGGGCTTGAGGCCGAAGAGCGCCTCCACATCCTTCAGGACATCCTCAAAGGAGGTCTTGTCCTCCTTGTACCTGGACACGTAGTCGCTGTCGAACTTGGCGTAGGAGATCTTCTGGCTCTCCAGCAGATCCAGATAGGTGTCGTAGTCGGTGCCGGCAAAGCCGATGGTGAGGCCGCCGGTTTCGTGGTCGCCGGTGACCAGGATCAGGGTCTCATCGGCGTGCTCCTTGGCGAAGTCGATGGCCACCTGTACCGCATCGGCCAGGGCCTGCGTGTCGTGGATGGTGGAGGCGGCGTCGTTGGCGTGGCAGGCCCAGTCGATCTTGCCGCCCTCGCACATCATAAAGAAGCCGTCCTTGTCCTGGGAGAGCACCTCAATTCCCTTTTCCACGTAGTCGGCCAGGGCCCACATGTCGTCGGTGCGGTCGATCTCGTAGGCCATGGCGTCGCTGTCGGCCAGGTGCTCGTCGATGATTACCACCGGGCCGCCGGTGACCTGCTCGGCCTCAGCCTGGGTCTTGACCACATGATAGCCCGCCTTTTCCGCCAGGGCGTACAGATCGGCCTGATCTCCCTCGGCGCCGGTGGGCTTGAGCAGGCCGCCGCCGGCGAAGTACTCAAAGCCGGAGTCGATGAGCTCCAGGCCGATGTCGTAGTAGTCATTACGGCTGGCCTGGTGGGCATAGAAGGCGGCAGGGGTGGCATGGTTGAGGTTGACGGAGGTAATGACGCCCACCGAATAGCCCTTCTGGGCGTGGAGCTGTTCGGCAATGGTTTCGTAGGAAATGGTGCCGGTTTCGTCCACGTTGATGGAGCCGGAGTAGGTCTTGTAGCCGGTGGAGATGGAGGTGGCGGTGGAGGCGGAGTCGGGGGCAAAGGAGTTGGAGTCATAAGTCACGGCGGAGCCGGCGGCCTCAAAGTTCATGAAGTTGAGGTACTCGGGACCGTCCAGAATGGCTCCGCCGTTGTCGTCCAGGCTGGGCTGGGCCTGCCGATAGTCGGCGTCGTTCAGCGCACCCAGGAAATCGGATGTGGACTGGATCTGGGGATAGCTCATGCCGTCGCCAATGAAGAGAAACACGTATTTGGGGGCTTTGACGGTGGAGCCGGTGGTGGAGAGGGACTGAACCTCGGCGGCAGGCGTGGGGGTGGGATCGGGCGCGGCGGCCGTGGGATTGCCGCAGGCAGCCAGGGCCGTGCCCAGCGTCAGGGCGGCCGTGGACAGGGCCAGGGGACGCTTCCAATTCATTCTGATTCCTCCAAAGTTATTTTGATGCGCTCGGTACGCTGCCATGATAGCGGATAGATTGGGGAGTGCGCTATCAGCGTGGTGTAAAACAAGCTAAACTCTTTGTAAGATATCGTAAAGGAAAGGTGAGGCGCGGGGGTTGACAAGCGGCGGAACCGGGGTGATAATCAGAGGGCGGAACGAAAAACACGGCCCGGTTGGTAGTCCGGGCGCGGTCCGGGGGAGCGTCCCGCCCCCGGGACCGTCAGTAACCTGCCTCCTTGGTTGTCCGCGCTCCGCGCAAGACCTATATTTAAGGAGGACAACTTCATATGGAATGCGGCTATGCGAGGCTGACGGTCTGGTTTGCCGACCCCTTCTGGGTGGGCGTGTATGAGCGGGAGGCGGAGGGGCGCCTGGAGGTGTGCCGCCATACCTTCGGCGCCGAGCCGAAGGATGGAGAGGTTTGGCAGTGGCTCCTGTCGGCGTGGCGGGGCCTGGACTTTAGTCCAGCGGTAGAGGCGCCCCGGCGTCCATCTGGCCGGGAGAATCCCAAGCGGGCCCGGCGGCAGGCGCGGAACCGTCCAGAGAAAACCGGCGCCGGCACGAAGGCCCAGCAGGCCCTCCAGCTCCAGCGGGAGGCGCGCAGGGCGGAACGGGCGCAGCGGCATCGCCAAAGGGACGCGGCGGAGGAGGAGCGCAGGTTCCGCCTCCGCCAGGAGAAAAAGAAGGAGACGCGGCGGGGGGGCCCAACCCGCTGCACGGTACCGACAGGAGGCGGCGGGGGGCCACTAACCCCCGGCGCTTCCGATATCCTCCGCCCGCATAAACCGGGCCCCGGCGCATATCCTGTTCCCGAGGTGATGGGGTTGGTGGGAATTGTGGCGCTGGAGGAGCGGCGGGGCCGCCGCCCGGTGGTGACGGAGGAGCGGGTGCTGGGCCTGCGCTGTCTGCGGGTGTCGGTGCCGGTCCGCCCCGGTCTGCGGGATGACAGGCGGAAGAGACGGGCGGAGCAGGGGGCGGCGGCCCTGTACCGTGCAGGAGTACGGCGGGCGCTGACGGCGGAGGATTTTCCCGACTGGCCCGCGCTGGAGGGACAGGGGCTGCGGAGTGTGGACCCGGAGCCCTTCTGCCAGGCTATCGCCGTCCCCCTGGCCCTGGCCGCGCTCCGGCGGGCGGGCATACTGCGGGTGCGGGCCACTGTGGCCCTGTCCGGCCCCCGGGTGAGCCGGCCGCTGTTTGCGGCGGCGCGCCTGTGTCCCCAGGTGCGCCATCTGGTGGTGGATGTGCCCGGCGAGGGGGAGGAACTGGCGGCGTGGCTGCGGGAGGAGTATGGCGCGGCGGTGCTGCGGCCCGGCGGGGCGGCCCCCGACGTGACCCTGGCCTTCGGCCCGGGCGGGGAGGAGAGGGGAACGGTGCTCCGGCTGTACGGCCCTGCGCCCGGGCTGGCCGGCCTGCGCCCCATACCGGAGGAGGGAGGGCTGCCGCCGGACCTGGCCCCCCTTCCGCTGCTGTCCCTGTTGTGGGAGTGCGGCCGCCTGACAGAGGGACAGATCCAGATCCATGCCACATGATGGGAAATAATTGACTTGACAGAAGGTGGGAAACTACCTATAATATCGTATTAACGTGGCGTAATGTTTCTGTTGAGATTTCAGAAGAGGCCTGGTTGAGGCCTTTTGACCGATAAGGAAGAAGCAAAAAAGAAAGGTGTGCGCATACGGCAATGGCGAAAGAATTTAAGCTGAGCGCGGAGCGCTTGGAGGAGCTCAAGCAGGAGCTCAACTATCTGAAGACCGTCCGGGAGAAGGAGGTCGCCGACCAGATCAAGGAGGCCCGCTCCTTCGGCGACCTGTCCGAGAACAGTGAGTACGACGAGGCCAAGAACGAGCAGGGCAAGCTCTACTCCCGCATCGCGGAGGTGGAGAACATCCTGGCCAACTATGTGGTCATCGAGGAGCATGAGACCGACCCCAATTCCGTCCGCCTGGGCTCCAAGGTCAAGGTACTGGATCTGGAGTTCGAGGAGGAGGAGAGCTACCAGGTGGTGGGCTCCCAGGAGGCCGACCCCATGAACGGCCGTATCTCCGAGGACTCCCCCTTCGGCAAGGCCCTGCTGGGCAACGCAGTGGGTGACGAGGTTCAGGTGGAGGCCCCCGCCGGCGTACTGAGGTACCGTATTTTAGAGATTCAAAAGTAAGGAGCAGAGTCATGAGCACAGAAGAGAGAAGCGTCAACCAGCCCGAGGAGCAGCCGTCCCTGTCCGAACAGCGCCTGATCCGCCGCGCCAAGCTCAAGGAGCTGCAGGATGCGGGCCAGGACCCCTTCCAGATCACCAAATTTGTGGTGAAGCACCACTCCGCCGACATTAAGGAGGGCTTTGAGGCCCTGGAGGGCGCTATGACCTCCGTGGCCGGCCGCATCATGTCCAAGCGGGGCATGGGCAAGGCCGTGTTCTGCGATCTGCAGGACGGCAAGGGCCGCATCCAGCTCTACGTCCGCGTGGACGAGCTGGGCGAGGAGGCCTTCGCCAAGTTCAAAAAGACCGACATCGGCGACATCGTGGGCGTGGAAGGCGAGGTCTTCAAGACCAAGCGGGGCGAGATCTCCGTCAAGGCCCACAAGGTGACGCTTCTCTCCAAGTCCCTCCAGCCTCTGCCCGAGAAATTCCACGGCCTGACCGACAAGGAGATGCGCTACCGCCAGCGCTATGTGGATCTGATCATGAACGAGGACGTGCGCCGTGCCTTCCGTATCCGCACCGCCTTCATCAAGCATATGCGCCGGTATCTGGACGAGCGGGACTACCTGGAGGTGGAGACCCCTGTCCTCAACACCATCTCCGGCGGCGCCACCGCCCGGCCCTTCATCACCCACCACAACACCCTGGACATCGACATGTATATGCGCATCGCCACCGAGCTGAACCTGAAGCGGCTCACTGTGGGCGGCTTTGAGCGGGTGTATGAGATCGGCCGCATCTTCCGCAACGAGGGCATGGATCCCAAGCACAACCCGGAGTTCACCACCATCGAGCTCTATGAGGCCTATGCCGACTTCCACGACATGATGGACATTGCCGAGGGGGTTCTCTCCACCGCTGCCAAGGAGATCCTGGGCTCCTATCGTGTGACTTGGCTGGGCAACGAGATTGACCTGACTCCCGGCTGGAAGCGCATGACCATGATCGATGCCGTCCGGGAGTATGTGGGCGTGGACTTTGAGGCCATCTCCGACGACGAGGAGGCCTGCAAGGCCGCCGAGGCCAAGGGCATCGATCTGGAGGGCTGCGAGCGCACCTGGGGCACCGCCCTGTACGAGGCCTTTGACCAGCGGGTGGAGGAGAAGCTGATCCAGCCCACCTTCATCACCATGTATCCGGTGGAGGTGTCCCCGCTGACCAAGCGCTCCCCCAAGGATTCCCGCCTCACCGAGCGCTTCGAGCTGTTTATCAACCACTGTGAGTTTGCCAACGCCTTCTCCGAGCTCAACGATCCCATCGACCAGCGCGGCCGCTTCGAGCACGAGCTGGCCCTGCGTGAGATGGGCAACGACGAGGCCGGCATGATGGACGAGGATTTCATCAACGCCCTGGAGTACGGCCTGCCCCCCACGGGCGGCATGGGTATCGGCATCGACCGCTGCGTGATGCTGCTCACCGACTCCGACTCCATCCGCGACGTGATCCTCTTCCCCACCATGAAGCCCCTGGACAAGCCTGAGCCCGCCAAGCGCGCCGCGGCCGGAACCAACTGCGTCGTCCCCGCCGCCGAGCAGGGCCCGGTGGATTTCTCCAAGGTGGAGATTGAGCCCCTGTTCCAGGAGTTCGTGGACTTCGAAACCTTTGCCAAGTCCGACTTCCGGGCTGTAAAGGTCAAGGAGTGCACCGCCGTGCCCAAGAGCAAGAAGCTGCTAAAGTTCGTTCTGGATGACGGTACCGGCGAGGACCGTGTGATCCTGAGCGGCATCCACGACACCTATGAGCCGGAGGAGCTGGTGGGCAAGACCCTCATCGCCATTACCAACCTGCCGCCCCGCAAGATGATGGGCATCGACTCCTGCGGCATGATCATCTCTGCGGTACACCACGAGGAGGGCGTGGAGAAGCTCCACTGCCTGATGGTGGACGACCACATTCCGGCGGGCGCCAAGCTGTATTGAGCCGGTCTGTCCTGGGAAGCGGGAGCAAGTGCAAGGGGGTATGAGGAGAGCCATGGAGAAGCGCCTGGGAAGTGAATATCTGCGTGCTGACCGGGCGTTTCATACCCCCGCTGCTCCCATCCCCGGCTGGAATTCGCCGGACTGAATGAGCATGCCGAAGGGAATCCTTCCTTCGGCATGCTTTTCTGCGTCAAAATCGTTTCCATCCCACCCTTAAGGAGGCCAAGGCTTTGATCAAGAAATGCGCGCTCTGGCTGCGGGACAGCTTTATCCGCAGCCGGAGCCTCAACGCCACCCGGATCGTGGCGGGCTCCTTCGCGGCGATTATTCTGATCGGGGCGTTGCTGCTGACCCTGCCCATCGCCTCCCGGGACGGACAGAGCGCCGGGTTCTTCACCGGACTGTTCACCGCCACCTCCTCCACCTGCGTCACCGGCCTGATCCTGGTGGACACGTGGACCCAGTGGACTCTGTTCGGTCAGGCGGTCATCCTGACCATGATCCAGTTGGGCGGCTTGGGCTTCATGACGGTCATCACCCTCGTCTCCTTCGCCCTCCACCGGCGTATTGGCCTGTCGGAGCGGCTTATCATGGTGTCCACCCTCAACCTCAACGACATGGACGGGGTGGTGCGGGTGGTGCGCCACGCCCTCATCGGCACCTTCGCCATGGAGACGGCGGGGGCGGTGCTCATGTCGGTGTGCCTCATCCCGGAGTTCGGCTTTCTCAAGGGCACCTGGCACGCCGTGTTCCACGCGGTCTCCTCCTTCTGTAACGCGGGCTTTGATCTGCTGGGAGGGCGCTTCGGTGCCTTTAGCAGCCTGGCCGGCTACAACGACAACCCCCTGATGCTGGGCACCACCGCCGCCCTCATTGTGGTGGGCGGCCTGGGCTTCTTCGTGTGGGAGGACATTGTGGACAAGCGGTGCTGGAGCAGGCTGTCGGTCTACAGCAAGATGGTGCTCCTCATCACCGCCGTGCTGATCGTGGGGGGCGCCCTGTTCTTCCTGATGGAGGAGTTTGACAATCCCGCCACCCTGGGGGACATGCCCCTCTGGCAGAAGGGACTCAACGCCCTGTTCCAGTCCGTCACCCTGCGCACCGCCGGCTTCGACTCCATCGGCCAGGGCGGCCTCAGCGACACCAGCAAGGCCATGTCCTGCGTGCTGATGCTCATCGGCGGCTCCTCCGGCTCTACCGCCGGCGGCATCAAGACCGCCACGGTGGGCGTGCTGCTGCTGGCCCTGCGCTCCGGCCTCATGGGCCGGGAGCAGGTCACCTTCCGCGGCCGGGCGATCCACTACCGCCGGGTGCTCAATGCCATGACCCTGGCGCTGGTGGTGCTGGGTGTCTTTGTGTTCAGCTCCATGGTGGTGTCCACGGTGGAGGATCTGCCCTACCTGGACAGCGCCTTCGAGGTGGCCTCCGCCATGGGCACGGTGGGCCTGACCACCGGGACCACCCCCACCCTCACCCCCTTCTCCCAGGGGCTGCTGATCCTGCTGATGTATATGGGCCGTGTGGGCATCCTGTCCTTCTCCATTGCCTTTATCACCGGAAACAGGCATCCGGCCAAGATCAAATACCCTGAGATGAACGTCATGATCGGCTGACGCGCCGCATCAGGAGAAAAGGAAGTGCTTTCCCTGTTATGAAAACCTTTGTTGTCATCGGCCTGGGCCGGTTCGGCAGCGCCGTGGCCACGGAGCTCAGCTCCCTGGGCCACGAGGTGCTGGCTGTGGACGAGCGGGAGGACCACGTGCAGAGGGTGGCCGAAAAGGTCACCCACGCCGTCACCGGCGACGCCAGGGACCCCTCGGTTCTGCGGGCCCTGGGCGTGCGCAACTACGACTGCGCCGTGGTGGCGGTGGGAGACGATATCGGAAACTCCGCCCTTATCACGCTTAATCTGAAGGAGATTGGGGTCAAGCGGGTCATCTGCAAGGCACAGAGCCACGTCCACCGCAAGGTGCTGGAGAAGATCGGGGCGGACCGGGTGGTGTTCCCCGAGCACGAGATGGGGGTCAAGCTGGCCCAGGGGCTCTCCAGCTCCAACGTGCTCAACTTCATTGAGCTGAGCGAGGATTTCGGCATCGTGGAGACCGCCGTGCCCAAGGAGTGGCACTACGAAACGATTCAAAATCTGGATGTGCGGGCCCGTTACAAGGTCAACATCATCGCCGTGCGCAGAGGTAAGGACGGGGCGCTGAACGTGGCCCCCGGCGCCAGCTATGTCATTGAGCCGGGCGACGCGGTGGTAGCCCTGGGCCGCACGGAGGACATCAACCATCTCCAGGACTTGTAAGGAGGACTGCCATGGAGCGCATCACCAGCCGGCAAAATCCGCTGATCACCCGCCTGCGCAGGCTGGGGGCGGAGAAAAAGACCCGCCGGGCCCAGGGGGTATTCCTCTGCGAAGGGACCAAGCTGGTGGGGGAGGCCCTGCGCTGGGGGCCGCCGCCGGAGCTGCTGGCGGTGGCGGAGGGAACCGCCCCCCCGGCGGAGCTGCCCGCCGGGGTGCGGGTGGTGGAGGTGCCGGAGGCGCTGCTGCGGGCGGTGTCCACCGTGGAGACACCCCAGGGCATGCTGGCCGTGTGCCGGACGCCGGACACCGCTCCGCCGGAGACGCTGCCGGAGGGCCGCCTGCTGGTGCTGGACGGGGGGCAGGACCCCGGCAACGTGGGCACCGTCTGGGGCACCTCCAGCGGG
>OBXU01000351.1_pt1 | contig 13004 bp, 10 predicted proteins | sample 1476671 | NCBI WGS metagenome assembly OBXU01 (sample SAMEA2580182, study PRJEB22360) | human gut metagenome | biome: human gut; feature: human-associated habitat; material: faeces | place: Denmark | collected 2008/2010
CGATCATCCCCCCAACGTGTTCGACCGCTTCTACCGCACCGACCAGTCCCGGGCCCGCCAGACCGGCGGAACCGGGCTGGGGCTGGCCATTGCCAAGTGGATCGTGGACCGCCACGGCGGCTGGTTCGAGGTGCGCTCCTGGCCCGGCGTGGGCACCCGCATGACCATCGTTCTCCCCGTCGCCGAGCTGGATGCCGGCGGTGCGGACGAAGATGCGTAGCAGACCCGCCCGGCGTAAAAGAAAGTCCGGCCTCTCCCTTGGAGATCCCGGCCCTCTTTTTTTACGAATCTGGGGAACTTTTTTCCTCCCTCTGCCGTCCAAGAGAGCGAGTACCACAAAACAAATAAAGGAGCGTACCCATATGAACCGACGTTTTCTCGCCCTGGCCCTGGCCGGGACGCTGTCCCTGAGCCTGCTGGCCGGCTGCGGCAGCAGCAAGGAGCCCGCCCCGGAGAGCTCGGCCCCCGTGGTGGAGTCCCCCTCCGCCTCCCCGGAGGCGTCCCCGTCCCCCGTCCTGCCCACCGACAGCCCGGCGGCCCTCCCCGAGACCACGCCCCCCGCGGAGGAGACTCCCTCCCAGGCTCCCTCCGCCGCACCCAGCGCCAAACCCTCCGCCCCGGCCGCCACCCCCAAGCCCACGCAGAAGCCGACTTCCACGCCTACCCCTGAGCCGGTGGAGCCGGAGCCCCAGGTGGACGCGGTGCAGTCCACCTGGAATGACATCTCCAAGCTGGACATTCCCTCCCTAACCGACCTGGACGATGCCACTCTGACCACCCTGTACGGCATTGATCCCGCTGATCTGGACAGCTATCTCTGCAAGATGCCTATGGTCAATGTGCAGGCCACCGAGTTCTTTATCGCCAAGGTGAAGGACGGCAAGATGGATACCGTGAAGGCCGCCGTGGAGAAACGGCAGGATGATCTGGAGGCCCAGTGGTCCCAGTACCTGCCTGAGCAGTTGGAGCTGGTACAGAACTATAAGCTGGTGACTAACGGCAACTACATCCTCTTCGCCGTCAGTGAGTACGCCGACGAGGCGGTAACCGCATTTAACACCTATACAAAGTAATTTTTTGCGGGTATAATAAGGGCGCCCGGCAGGGCAACCTGCCGGGCTTTTTCTGAAGTTCACAAGAGAGTTGGTGGTTCGTTGGTCTTTTCCAGCCTGTATTTCCTGTTTTTATATCTCCCCATTGTATTATTTCTGTACTATATTACGCCTTTGAAATGGCGGAACCTGTTGCTGTTGCTGGTCAACCTGGTGTTCTACGCCTGGGGAGAGCCGGTCTATATCCTTATCATGTTCCTCTCCATCGGCATCGACTACACCCACGGAATGCTGGTGGAGAAGTACAAGCGCAGGGGCAACGACCGGGGGGCCCGGTGGGCGGTGGCCTCGTCGGTCATCTTCAATCTGGCTCTGCTGTTCTTTTTCAAGTACTGGGACTTCGTTGCCGGCAGCCTCCAAGCCATCGGTTTTTCCTTCATGCCGAAGCTGGGCCTGAGCCTGCCCATCGGCATCTCCTTCTACACCTTCCAGACCATGAGCTACACCATCGACGTGTACCGGGACGACGCCAAGGTGCAGCGCAGCCTCGTCAACTTCGGCACCTTCGTCACACTCTTCCCCCAGCTCATCGCCGGTCCCATCATCAAATACAAAGATCTGGGCGACCAGATCGACCACCGCACCCACTCCCCCGAGCAGTTTGCCTCCGGCGTGCAGATCTTCGTGGTGGGCCTGGCGAAAAAGGTCCTGCTGGCCAACAACATCGGCAAGCTGTGGGATACCATTCTGGCCCTCCCCGCCAGGGAGCTCACCACTGCTGGGGCATGGCTGGGCGTGGCCGCTTTCGCTTTCCAGCTCTACTTCGACTTCTCCGGCTACTCCGACATGGCTGTGGGCCTGGGCCGGATGCTGGGCTTCGAGTTCATGCGCAACTTCAACTACCCCTATATCGCCAAGTCGGTCACCGAGTTCTGGCGGCGGTGGCACATCTCCCTCGGCACCTGGTTCCGGGAGTACCTCTATATCCCCCTGGGAGGCAACCGGGTGAGCAAGCCCCGGCTGTTTTTCAACCTTCTGGTGGTGTGGGCGGCCACCGGCATCTGGCACGGGGCGAGCTGGAACTTCCTCATCTGGGGACTCTACTTCGCCGTCCTGCTGATTTTGGAAAAGGCTTTCCTGGGCAAGCTCCTCCAGAAGCTTCCCGCCGCCCTCCAGCACCTATACACCCTGTTTCTGGTACTGGTGAGCTGGGCCATCTTCGCCGTGGAGGACTTCGGCCATATGGGAGCCTACCTCAAGGCCATGTTCGGCCTGGGCGGCGGCCTGACAAACGACAACGTATCGTATTATTTTTTCTCTTTTCTCCCCATGCTCATCATCGCCGCTGTGGCCTCCACCCCGCTGGCCGCCAAGCTGTGGAAGCGCCTGCCCGAAAAGCCCAGGCTGGCGCTCCTCCCCATTCTGCTGCTGGCAGGGCTGGTCTTCTCCACCGCCTACCTGGTGGACGCCACCTACAACCCCTTCCTCTACTTCCGATTCTGACTCAGGAGGCAAGCCATGACAAAGAAATACTGCATCTTCCTCTCCGCCTTGTTCTGCGCCTTTCTCGGGGTGTTCCTGGTGGCCAATGCCGTCTCGCCCGACCGCACCTTCTCCCAGATGGAGAACCGCAACCTGGAGCAGCTCCCCGTCCCCAGTGTCAAAACCCTGCTGAACGGGCAGTTTATGAAGGACTTCGAAACCTACACCACCGATCAGTTTGTGGGGCGGGACGGCTGGATCGCCCTCAAGTCCACCACCGAGCGTGTCCTGGGCAAGAAAGAGAACAACAATGTCTATTTTGCCGCCGGTGACACCCTGATCTCCCGCTTCGACGAGCCAGACGGGGAAAAGGTGACGAATAATCTGAATTATGTGAACAACTTTGTGGAAAATGTGGATATCCCTGTGACCTTCTCCCTGATCCCCACCCAAGCCTGCATCTGGGCCGACCGGCTGCCCGCCGGAGCCCCCAACGCCAGCCAGACCGCCATTCTGGAGCAGGCCAAGGCTGCCGTGCCCGGTGCGTCCTGGGCCGACCTCTACACCCCCCTGTGGGAGCACAAGGGCGAGGACATCTTCTACCGCACCGACCACCACTGGACCAGCCTGGGGGCTTACTACGGCTATACCGGACTGGCCACCGCCCTGGGCTACACCCCCGTACCCCTGAACGACTACACCGAGACCGTCCGCTCCACCGAGTTCTACGGCACCGTGTTCTCCTCCTCCGGCGTGCGGTGGGTGCGCCCGGACACCATCTCTACCTACGTGCCCGACGACGGCATCACCGTGGCGAGTCACACCTACGACAACAGGGGCAACCCGGTGGAGGAACCCCGGCAGCTCTACGACACCTCCTTCCTCTCCGTCAAGGACAAGTACTCCATGTTCCTGGGCGGCAACCAGCCTTTGGGCGTCGTAAAGAACGCCAACAATCCCGACGGCCCCAGGCTGCTGATAATCCGGGACTCCTACGCCGACTCCCTGGTGCCCTTCCTCACCCCCCACTTCTCTGAGATCCACCTGCTGGATCTGCGCTACTACAAGCTCTCCATCGCCGACTATATCGCCCAGAACGGCATCGACCAGGCTCTGGTGCTCTACAGCGTGCCCAACTTCGTCACCGACAGCAACCTGCTCTGGATTGCGAAATAAGCCGCAAAAAATCCCCCGCTCTCTAAGGAGCGGGGGATTTTTGATCAGCTCTGCGGATTTCAGTCGCGCTGGGAGTGGCGGTTCATGGAGTGGTTCAGCTTGCCGATCACCAGCAGGACTACTACCATACACACAATGGCAATGGCCAGATTGATAACCACATTCTGAATAAAGGATGCCAGAATGTAGTTTGCGAAGCACACGACGGCCACCGTCATGGCGTAGGGCAGTTGAGTCGCCACGTGGTTGAGGTGGTAGCATTGGGCGCCGGAGGACGCCATGATCGTGGTGTCGGAGATGGGAGAGCAGTGGTCGCCCATAACCGCGCCGCCCAGGGTGGCCGCGATGGCGATCATCAGCATATCGTTGCCGTTGATCAGTTCCGAGGTCAGATCGGCAGCGGGAATGCCGCCGGAGAACACCGGGATGACGATGGGCAGCAGGATGGTGAAGGTGCCCCAGGAGGTGCCGGTGGCGAAACCCAGGAACGCGGCGATCAGGAACACCACGGCGGGCAGGAAGTTCTTCAGACCGGGGCCGAACTTGGACACCAGGTCCGCCACAAACTCGGGGGCGCCGAGGGCCTTGGTCACATCGCCGATGGTCCAGGCCAGGCACAGGATCAGGATGGCGGGCACCATCTGCTTGAAGCCGTTGGGCAGGCAGTCCATCAGCTCAGTGAAGCTCATGGCCCGGCGCACCATGAAGAAGAGCATGGTAAAGATCAGGGCAACCAGGGAGCCGAGAGGCAGGGCGTCAAAGGCGGAGGTATTGGCGAAGGCGGTGATGAGGTCGGTGCCGCCGTTCTGGTAGCCCACATAGACCATGGAGCCCACGCAGCCCCCCACCAGCACAAGCACCGGCAGTACCAGATCAATGACCTTGCCATTGGGATTGAACTTCATCTCTTCCACACCGGCAAAGGGGCGTTCGGGCGTGGTGTAGAGGTCGCCCTTGGCGGCGTTGTTCTCATGCTTGCGCATGGGACCGTAGTCGATATTCAGGCAGGTCATCACAACGATGAACACCAGGGTCAGAATGGCGTAATAGTTGTAGGGGATGGCTTTCAGGAAGATCTGGAAGCCCACCTCCTCGTTGCCGATGATACCGGTGACAGCCGCCGCCCAGGAGGAGACGGGCATCATAATGCACACAGGGGCCGCAGTGGCGTCGCACATATAGGACAGCTTGGCGCGGGAGATGTGGTGGCCGTCGGTGACGGGCCGCATCACATTACCGGTGGTCAGGTTATTGAAGTAGTCGTCCACGCCCAGCACGATGGCCAGGATGAAGGTGGACCACAGGGCGCCGGACTTGGTCTTGATATGGCTCACAGCCCAGTCGCCATAGGCCTTGGAGCCGCCGGCCCGGATCATCAGGGCTACCATGGTGCCCAGAATGACCAGGAACATCAGAATGCCCATGTTGCCGCCGGCATTGGATGTCAGGCGGGAGACAAAATCCTGGAACGCATCAATGGGGCTGCCGTTGGTATACAGGAAGCAGCCCACGATAATGCCCAGGAACAAAGACGAATACACTTCCTTGGTGATCAAAGCCAGGACGATGGCCGCCACCGGCGGGAGCAAGGATGCGACGGTGCCCCAGACAAAGCTGGTATGCTCCACGTCGCCCTCGGCAAATGCTGCTGTCATCAGGACACATGCAAGCGCGAAAATGACCAGCAGGAATTGGCCGAACCGTTTCATACGTGGTGAATTCATAATGGCCCTCCTACGAAATTGTGAATCCTAAAAGCTCCCCAACCCAAGGACTCGAGGGCTATCATACAAGATTGTTAACAGTTTGACAATAAATTTTTGCAAATCTTAACACACTTTGTCAATATCCGACAGAATAATCGCTAAATTTTTGTAAAAAAAGTCATGTGCTGCGCAAAAAACCCCCCGCTCCAAGAGCGGGGGGTTTTTTATGTAAGAGTTAATCGCGCTGAGAGTGGGCGTTCATGGAGTGGTTGACCTTGCCGATCACCAGCATGACAAGCACCATAGAGACAATGGCGATGGGCAGGCAGATGAAGGGAACCTGGATAAACGCGGTGATGATATAGTTGACGAAGGCCACAACCGCGACGGTCACAGCGTAGGGCAACTGAGTGGCCACGTGGTTCAGGTGGTAGCACTGAGCGCCAGAGGACGCCATGATCGTGGTGTCGGAGATGGGAGAGCAGTGGTCGCCCATAACCGCGCCGCCCAAAGTGGCAGCGATGGAGATCATCAGCAGGTTGTTGTTCAGGTCACCCACGGTCAGATCCACAGCAGGAGTACCGCCGGAGAACACCGGGATGACGATGGGCAGCAGGATGGAGAAGGTGCCCCAGGAGGTACCGGTGGCGAAACCCAGGAACGCGGCGATGATGAACACTACGGCGGGCAGCAGGGCATACAGGCTGCCGCTGAGGTTCTTCACGATGCCGGCCACAAACTCGGGGGCACCAAGGCCCTTGGTCACGTCGCCGATGGTCCAGGCCAGGCACAGGATCAGGATGGCGGGCACCATCTGCTTGAAGCCCTCGGGCAGGCAGTCCATCAGTTCGGTGAACTTCATGGAGCGGCGCACCATGAAATAAATCATGTTGATGATCAGGGCGATCAGAGAGCCCAGAGGCAGGGCGTCAAAGGCGGAGGTGTTGGCAAAGGCGGTGATGAGGTCATGGCCTCCGTTCTGGAAGCCCACATAGATCATCGAGGACACGCAGCCGATGATCAGGATAATAACAGGAATGACCAGGTCGATGACCTTGCCATCGGGATTAAACTTCATCTCAGCGGCATTCTCAAAGGGACGCTCAGGAGTGGTATAGAGGTCGCCCTTGGCGGCGTTGAGCTCGTGGGTGCGCATGGGGCCGTAGTCGATGTTGAGGCAGGTCATCACAATGATGAACACCAGGGTCAGGATGGCGTAGTAGTTGAAGGGGATGGCCCGCAGGAAGATCTGGAAGCCGACCTCCTCATTGCCGATTACGCCGGTAACGGCCGCCGCCCAGGAGGAGACGGGCATCATGATACACACAGGCGCCGCAGTGGCATCGCACATGTAGGACAGCTTGGCGCGGGAGATGTGGTGGCCGTCGGCCACGGGGCGCATCACGTTGCCGGTGGTCAGGTTGTTGAAGTAGTCATCCACACCCAGCACAATCGCCAGGATGAAGGTGGACCACAGGGCGCCGGATTTGGTCTTGATGTGGGACACAGCCCAGTCGCCGTAGGCCTTGGAGCCGCCGGCCCGGATCATCAGGGCCACCATGGTGCCCAGGATGACCAGGAACATCAGGATACCCATGTTGCCGCCGGCATTGGAGCACAGGTGGCTGACAAAGAACTGGAACGCGTCGATGGGATTGCCGTTGACCTGCAGGAAGCAGCCAACCAGGATACCCAGGAACAGCGACGAGTAGACTTCCTTGGTGATCAGCGCCAGGCCGATGGCCACGACGGGCGGCAGCAGGGACGCGATGGTACCGTGAACCGCGCTGACAACCTCAGCGTCACCTTCTGCGAATGCGGCTGTGGTAAGAACACATGCAAGGGCGAATACGACGAGCAAGAGTTTCCCAAAGCGTCTCATGCGTGGTGAGTTCATAATAACCCTCCCTTTTTTAATGCGAATCCTAAAAGCCTCCCCAACCCTAGGATTCGTACCTTATGATACACCATCATTTACAATTTGGCAATACTTTTTCGTCAAATTTAATATATACCATCACACTTTAGTAAGTCAAATTTCACATATTAAGCAAAAAGTTCTCAGCTTCCAGTGATTTCCTCACTCTGCGGAACGTTTTCTCATCCGGGCAGCGAACCGTGTGCAGGTGGATTCCGCCGGTCAATGCTGAGAGCGGACGGGCTCCGTGCTCCTCCACCCGCCGGACGAACTCAGCCACGTCGTACCGGGAGCGCACCCCCAGCAGTCCGGTGAGCTGGCCGTAAACCGGGTGCTCCACGATTACGTCCACCACCTCGCCCCCGGCGTCCACGATGGCGTTGAGCTCCCGCTCCATCTCCTCCGGAGCGTGAACACAGGCCACGGTGCGCTCCACGCCGCCTCCCCGTCCGCCCAGGAGATACCCCCGGGGCGTGGCCAGGATATCCGTCCCTCCGGCCCGGAGCAGGGCCACATCGCCCACGATGATCTGCCGGCTGACGGAGAAGCGCTCGGCCAAGGCGGCGGCGCTCACCGGCCCCACGGCCTCCTCCAGCGCCTGGGCCACGGCCTGCCGCCGGGCCTGCGCGGCTGACATTGACATGTGACAATTCCCCCTTTCTTCTCCCAGTATACCAGTTCCCGCTCCATCTGTAAATCATCTTGCTTTTTCCCCGGCGTCCGGTTAGAATAAGGTTGATCGTTCGCTGGAAAGGAGCTGTGGCAATGGATCGTGAGGAAGCCTTTGAATTTCTGGACCGGACGGCCCGCGGCATCGCGGAGATGTTCGGCTCCACCTGTGAGACCCTGGTCCACGACATGGGGGACCCCCGCCACCCCATCCTGTCCATCTACAACGGGCACGTCTCCGGCCGGACCGTGGGCTCCACCCTGGACATCCTGGGCACCGCCAAGGAGCTGGACGAGGACGCTCTGGTAACCGACTTCGTCAATCTCTACGCCACCACCCCATCGGGCCAGCAGATCAAGAGCAGCACCTTCCACCTCATCGGGGAGGGATACAACCTGGCCCTTGGCATCAACTTCGACTACAGCTCCCTGGTGTACGCCAACCGCATTCTGGTGGACCTCATGAGCGCGGAGGCCGACCTTCAGAGCGCCCTGTGGCACGGCGGGGACAGCCGTCTGGCCGATGTCTTTGACGAGTGTCTGGCCGCCGTTGGCAAGCCGGTCAGCGCCCTGAACAAGCGGGACCGGATGAAGATCATCGCCCTTCTGGACCAAAAGAACGCTTTCTCCTTCCGCAAGTCGGTGCCTTTTGTGGCCAAGCGGCTCCAGGTCTCCCGGTATACGGTCTATAAATACCTGGGTGAGCTGACCGGCGCCCATGCGGAGGAGAGCGAGGAGGAATAACGCCATGTACGAGGAAAAAATCAACGCCTATTTTGACGCCCCTGAGCGCCGGGCTGAGCTGGTGGAGGCCATCTCCCGGCTGGTACGCATTCGCAGCGTGCGGGAGGAGCCCTTGCCTGGCATGCCCTTCGGCCCCGGCCCCGCCGCCGCCCTGGCGGAGGGTCTGAAGCTGGCCGAAGAGCTGGGCTTTGCCACCCGCAACTACGATAACTACGTGGGCACCGCTGATCTCAACGCTAAGGAGACCGCCCTTCACATTCTCTGCCACCTGGACGTGGTGGGCGAGGGCACCGGCTGGACAGTGACGGAGCCCTATGTGCCCAAGGAGGTGGACGGCATGCTCTACGGCCGGGGCACCGACGATGACAAGGGCCCCGTGGCCGCTGTCCTGCTGGCCATGAAGGCCGTGAAGGAGCTGGGCGTCCCCCTCCGGCGCAACGCCCGCCTGCTGATGGGCACCGACGAGGAGAGCGGTTCCAGCGACATCGCCTACTACTACGCCCGGGAGCCCTACGCCCCCTATGCCTTCTCCCCCGACGCGGAGTTCCCCCTCATCAACATCGAGAAGGGCAGCTATAAGCCGGTGTTCACCAAGTCCTGGCCCGCGGAGACCGCCACCCCCCGGGTGACCGAGTTCCGCGGTGGCTTCCGCATCAACGTGCTCCCGCCGGAGGCCGAGTGCTTGGTGGCCGGCCTGTCCGCCGACGCCGCCCGCCCCTATTGCGACCGGGCCGCCGCCGAGACCGGCGTGCGCTACGAGCTGCGCGAGGAGGGGGACAGCCTGCACATCCTCTGCCGCGGCAAGGGCGCCCACGCCTCCCTGCCGGAGGAGGGCGTCAACGCCATCACCGGCCTGCTCCATCTGCTCTGCTCCCTTCCCCTGGCCAAGGTGGGCTCCACCGCCGCCCTCCGCGCCCTGAGCGCCCTCTTCCCTCACGGCGACTGCGCCGGCAAGGCCCTGGGCATCGCCCAGTCCGATGAGCTGTCCGGGGCGCTGACCCTGGCCTTTTCCCTGCTGACCGTCACCGGCACCGGCCTGGAGGGCCAGTTTGACAGCCGGGTACCCATCTGCGCCAACGATGAGAACTGCCGCACCGCCGCAGAGGCATCTTTTTCCAAGTTTGGCTTTTCCGTCTCCGGCGAGATGGACGCTCCCCACCACACCCCCGCTGACTCCCCGCTGGTCAAGGCCCTGCTCAAGTGCTACGAGCAGTACACCGACTACAAGGGGGAGTGCCTGGCCATTGGCGGAGGCACCTACGTCCACGATATTCCCGGCGGCGTGGCTTTCGGCTGCTGTATGCCCGGCTTTAACGGCAACATGCACGGCGCCGACGAGCACACCTGCATTGCCGACCAGCTCACCGCCGCCAAGATCTTCACCCAGGCCATCATCGACCTGTGCGGCTGAGTCCGCCTTCAGCCCCCTTGAGCAAAGCCCATGGGCTTTGCTGCGGCAATTCCGCCGCTGGCCGTTCCCCATCCGGTCCGCGCCCCGGCGCGTACTATATAAAATAAAGAGAACCGGAACCCAAAAAAGAGAAGAGAAAGCGAGGAACCCCTATGCGCAAAATCTGGAAACGTGTTACCGCAGCCGCTCTGTCCCTCACCTTCGTCCTATCCCTTTCCGCCTGCGGCGGCGGTCTCAGCGCCGACGATGCCACCACGTATGTTCAGGGTATTCTGGACGAGAACTACAAAGGCGTTTATGATCCCGACTTCCTGGAGCTGATCGACATTACCGAGAATGAGGCTGAGGAAACCTACCTGTCCAGCCTGGAGACCGAGGCTGACTTTTTCGCCTCCGCCTTCCTGATCGACGACCTGACCGACGAACTCAAGGCCGAGGTAGTTGACATGTATAAGCAGGTCTACGCCAAGGCCAAGTACACCGTGGATACCGCCACGGAGGTGGACGACAGCACCTTCGGCGTCAAAGTCACTGTGGAGCCTCTGGACGTATTTGACCGGGTTGCCGAGGCCCTGTGGGGCGACACCCCCGACGCCCGCGCCGAAGCTCTCTACAGCCAGGACGTGGACTCCATGACCGATGAGGAGTACGCCGCTTATGACGCGGAGTGGTGCCGCCTGGTCATCGACCTGACCTTGGAGAAGCTGCCCGAGGCGGAGTATCTGGAGGCCCAGAGCAAGGTGGTGCAGATCACCCTGGGCGACGACAACTACTGGTCCCTGGATGAGCAGGATTTCAGCGACCTGGACTGGCTGATCCTTGACTACAACTTCTGAGTACACATGCGCCGCAGATTGGTTTCAGTCTGCGGCGCTTTTGCGTTACATGGGGCATCTGTCATCCGAAAAATGGCCCGCGCCAGATGCCGCCCCGAACGGCAGGCCGTACACTTCCTCACATCTGTGTGAGTTTATCACAGACGGCAGCCCCGTCCATCCCCTATACTGGGCGCATCTCAGTAAGGAGGTTGCCTATGGATTTGCGAAAACACCACCGAAGAACGGCAAAGATCGGGGCGGATTGCGTGGCCTGCGGCTGCTGTGTCCGCGTCTGTCCCCTCTCCGCCATCCGAATCTGGAACGGTATCACAGCCCGGGTGGATGCAGACCGATGCGTCGGTTGCGGCAAGTGCGCGGCGGAGTGCCCGGCTACCATAATTACACTGGAGGAGAATCGCCCATGAAAAAGCGCTGGTATGACTTTCTCTGGATCGCCTCTCTCCTCTATCTGGTGTTGGGCTTCTTCAACATCCTCTTTGCCTGGTTGGGCCTCCTCTGCTTTTTCATCCCTCTGGTCATCGCCTTTGCGGGCGGGGATAAGGGCTACTGCAACCGCTTTTGTGGACGGGGACAGTTGTTCAGCCTGCTGGGTGGACGCTTCGGCCTCTCCCGGCGGGCCGATATTCCCCGGTGGATGAAAAGCAAGGCGTTCCGCTACGGGTTTTTGGGCTTTTTTCTGCTGATGTTCTTCCAGATGCTCTGGAGCACATATCTGGTCTTTGCCGGCGCGCAGGAGCTGCGCCAGGCCGTCACTCTGCTTTGGACGTTCCGGCTGCCTTGGCACTGGGCCTACTATGGAACCCTCTTTTCCCCCGGCGTGGCCCAATTCGCCTTTGGCTTTTACAGCGTCATGCTCACCTCTACGGTGCTGGGGCTGGTCACAATGGTGCTTTTCAAACCCCGCTCATGGTGTGTGTATTGCCCTATGGGCACCATGACCCAGCTTATCTGCCGGGGGAAGCACCGGGGAGAGGCCGCCCTCCACTCCCCGGTAGAAGGTAGTTGACATTTTCCCCTCCGTCCCGTATACTATAAAGTATAGAAGTCCTACTGAAGTTCATATGGTCGGATGATGGGGTGGGGAGAGCGCGGCACACCGCCGCCGCCGAAGGGGCAGCGCAGTGATCTCTCAGGCAGAAGGACCGGCCCCGGACGAGGCTCTGGAAAGCGGACCGCAGTCCGCGCCGACGGGGGCAAAACTCTCAGGCAACCGAACAGAGGCGCATGGCAGCATTGCCATGCGCTTTTTTTGACCCCAATTTTAAAGGAGGGCATGGAAATGGAACGCAAAACTCCGCTCTACGACCGCCACACGGCGGCGGGGGGCAAGCTGGTTCCCTTTGCCGGATGGCTGCTGCCGGTGCAGTACTCCGGCGTCATCGCCGAGCACAGGGCCGTGCGCACCGGCTGCGGCCTGTTCGACGTCAGCCACATGGGAGAGCTGCTCCTCCGGGGCCCCGACGCCCTGGCCAACCTCAACCGGCTCATGACCAACGACTTTTCCGGCATGGCGGACGGCCAGGCCCGCTATTCCCCCATGTGCTACGAGGACGGAGGCGTGGTGGACGATCTGATCGTCTACCGCTGTTCGGACACGGCCTGGCTGGCGGTGGTCAACGCCTCCAACATCGGCAAGGACCGGGATTGGATGACCGCCCACCTGGCCGGGGACTGCACTTTGGAGGATCTCTCCGATCAGACGGCCCAGCTCGCCCTCCAGGGGCCCGGTGCGGAGGCGCTGCTGCGCACCCTGACGGCGGACCTTCCGGCGAAGAACTACACCGCCGTGCTCCACGGCACGGTGGACGGCCGGCCCTGCCTGGTCTCCCGCACCGGGTACACCGGCGAGGACGGCTTTGAGCTCTACTGCGCCCCGGCGGACGCCCCCGCCCTTTGGGACGCGCTGACGGCCGCCGGGGCCCTCCCCTGCGGCCTGGGGGCCCGGGATACCCTGCGGCTGGAGGCCGCCATGCCCCCCCACGGCCACGAGGCCCCTCTTGTACGCCG
>OBXU01000360.1_pt1 | contig 12742 bp, 10 predicted proteins | sample 1476671 | NCBI WGS metagenome assembly OBXU01 (sample SAMEA2580182, study PRJEB22360) | human gut metagenome | biome: human gut; feature: human-associated habitat; material: faeces | place: Denmark | collected 2008/2010
CACCATCCGCCTCATGAAGGTCAAGGACATGTTACTGAAAGAGGCCATCGAGGAGCGCAGAGAGGAAGATGCTAGAGCCACAAGGACTTTTGGGTCTTCCGGTAAAGCGCCCCGGGAGGTATAAAGGACGGTTTTACCCAAATTTACCGCTACTACGATGGAACAAAAAGGAACAGGCGGTATCCCATGGGACTACATGGGATACCGCCTGTTTTTATTTATTATTGTCTCTTATTTGATGTTTTACCCGCTGGTTTTGTCTCGTACAAGCATCTTTATTGAATAGGCCGCGATTATGCGGCGGGCGGCTTTTTTAGGGGTATTTATGATTCCCATTGGGCGGTGAAGGCCCCACCGCCCCCGGCGGCGGCCACGGCCATCCAGGTGCTCCCCTCCGGCACCTCCACCGTGTTCTCCCCCTCCTCCAGCTCCACCACAGTGTCGTCGGGCAGTACCAGCACCACCCGGTAGTCGCCGCACTCCTGCTCGGCATAGGTCACGTGCACCGTCCGCGCTTCGTTTCCCGGCAGGGTCCAGAGGTACTCCACCCCGCGGAAGCTCTCCCAGCTCGCCTCGCAGGAGAAGGTATCGCTGTAGCTCTGCCAGAGAACCGCCGAATATCCCATCTCGTTGGCCACGATATCCGCATCGGTGATATCCTCCAGGGCATGCACCCCCATGTGTCCCACCCCGCAGGCCGTCAGCAGCAGAAACAGCGCGGCCAGACAGGGAAGCAGGCGCTTTTTCATGGATTCTGCCCCCTCTCATATTCTGTCCAAAGAATAGCAGTCCCAGCTTTAACCGTTCTGAAAGAGAGATTAAAATCTTATGAAAGCCCCGTCTGTTCGGTGAGCTGGCCGGTAATGTACTGTTCCCCGTAGAGCATGTCATAAACGATGTTGCGCCACGCCGCCACCAGGGGTTCGCAATTCTCTGGAGGCGTGTGGGAGGGGGTGCCGTCGGCGGCTACGAAAAGCCGCTCCCGGTAGAGGGTCATCTCCTCCATAGCGGCGGACACCCACTGGAAATACAGGGGCTTGGGCAGCCCCGCCCACCTCAGCAGATACGTCCCCAGGCCGGTACAGCTCACCTCCGCCGGCGCCTCCAGTTCCGCCCCAAAGTTGTTCCACACCAGGAAGTCGGTGCTGTGCATCCGCTTGAGCTCCTCCGCGTTCCAGTTTCCGGTATCCGCCGAGGACACATAGCCCAGGAGGGTATAAAGCGTATCGTCCCCGCCTAGTGACAGTCCCGGCAGATGATCCCCCAGGAAGACCAGGATAGTGGGCTCCTCTACCTGGGCGAAGTAGTCTGTCAGCTTGCCCAGGGCGGCGTCCGCGTCGGTCAGGCCGTGAACCAGAGCGTCCAGCACCCCCGCCTCCTCCCCGCTCAGGTTGTCCGCCGACGCCGCCACCGGCGCCGGGGTGTTAAACTTGCCGCCGAAGTAGGGCTGGTGATTTTCCATGGTCAGGCCGTAGAGAAACACCGGGCCGTCCCCCTTGGCCTCGAAGCGGGCAATCAGCTCGTCGGCCAGGGTGTCGTCGGAGACATAGCCCCCGGCATAAGTCTTGTCCACAAGGAAGTCGTCCTGATAAATGATCTGGTCAAAGCCCAGGGCGGGGATATTGCGTGCCCGGTCATAGAGCTCGTCGTTGTAGGAGTGGACAAAGAGGGTCTCATACCCCGCCGCCCCGAATACCCGGGCCAGCGAAGGCACACGGCGGTAGGCCGACGTATCGCCCAGGCCGGTGAGGGACTCCCCCGCCCCCAGGAAGGCGGAAGGGATGCCGGTGAACAGTTCCATCTCCACGTTGCCGGTACCCCCGGCGTAGGTGTTGGACAGGAAGACGCCGCTGGGGAACGCCTCCGCCAGGGTGTGGAAGTTGGGCACCGGGTCGGCGGAAAAGGACACGCCCGGCAGGCGGGTGGGGTCAAAGAAGCTCTCCGACACCACCAGCACCACATTGGGCTTGACCGCCGGCTCCGCCGACTGCTCTGCCTCCGCCCGGAGCTGGAGCAGGATGCGGTTCATGCCGTCCTCGCTGTAGCTGTCCGGCTCGGCCATGGCGCTCTCCCGGGCGGCGCTGTAAAGCCCGGCCAGAAGGCCCAGCCGGTCGTTGCGCATGGACTGGCTCTCCCCCTCCTCCCCGGCCAGCAGCACGGCGGAGGCCGGACTCAGCAGCACCCAGGCCAGCAGGGCGGCCAGAAGTCCCAGCACGCCCAGCCGCCGCCGGCCGTCCAGGGGCCGGGCCGGGCGGGACCAGACAAAGGCCGCCAGGAACAGAAGCGCCGCCAGGGCTATGCCCCCCCAGGTGCCCTCCCCCAGCTCCATGCCGGGGCGGAGGAAACCCGCCACCTGCCCCGCCTGCCCCGCCATGGCCAGGTCGCTGACCAGCAGGGGGACCCCGTGGACCGCCTGCTTCAGATGGCGGGCGACGGACAGCAGCAGGCAGGGCAGGAGGGTGAGGAGCTGGCCGCAGAGCAGGCTGTCGGTCAGGGTGGTCACCAGGAGCTGGGCCAGCAGCAGCACCAGATAGGTGTACCCCGCCGCACCGGCGTGGCTCCCCATCCACGCCCACGCCGCCGCCGGCTCCTGGAGGGTGACCAGTTGGCACAGGTAGACCCCGGCCAGGGGAAGCAGCAGGGCCAGCAAGGCCCGCCCCTGGGGATCGGTGCGCCGGTACCACCGGCTCTGATGCGGCTGCAGCGGTTCCATTCTGCCCCACTCCCTCCTTTCGCGTTCTTTCTACTATAGCAGAAGCGCCGGGCCCCCCCCCCCGGGGGGGGGGGGGCAATTTCCGGGCGGGGCCGCGTTTTGAAACAGAGAGCGCTATCCGCCGAATTCCACCCGCACATCCCCCATATCACTGGTCACCTTCAAGGAATGAGGGCCGCCGGGGCTGGTCATGACCGGGCGCTGTTCCGAGCCGTTCAGGGTCAGCTCTCCCATGGACAGGTGCATGTCCAGGCCGTAGTCGTCGATGGGTTCTCCGGTATACAGCTCCAGATCCCCCATGGACAGGGTGCACTCCGTATTCCCCCGGAAATTCCCATCCAGATAGACGTCGCCCATAGCATTCTCCACGGTGCAAGAGCTGCGGGTGGTCAGGCCCTCCGCCGTCAGATCGCCCATGGAAACCGCGAGCGCGGCATCCGCCGCCTCCACGCCATAGAGCGCCAGGGACCCCATTTCACTCCCCGCAGCCAGGGTCCCGGCGGTCACCCCCGTGAGCGTCACATCTCCCAGAGCGGTGCGGATGTCCGCCGACTCCAGGGCAACCCCCTCGGGCAGCGTGATCACCGCCGCGACCTCGTGCTCCCAGTCAGACAGCTCCCAGTCACCCGCCCCGCTGCGTACCTTGAGGGTATCCCCGTCCAGCTCATACTCCAACTGAATTCCGCCCCAGCCGGTCAGGGAAATTCCGTACTCCCCGCCGTATTCCACGGTCACGTCCCCAATGCTCACATCCACGTCCAGCCGGGAGAAGGCCGGCAGCGCCGTCCCCTCCTCCACATGGGGAGCGCCGGTATCCACCGGCGTTTCGCTTTTATGTGCCCTGCCCCAGTCGAGGTCCAGGTGGGTCTGTGCCCCCATGGCAAAGCCCGTGATGGCCAGCACCCCCCCCGACATGACCAGGAAGGCACCAGCCCCCAGGCATACCTTTGCCGGCATGTTCATGCCCGCACCTCCCTTCGATTCAGCCAGCGGCCCAGCAGCGCCGCCATGCCGCGGAAGCACAGCCCGGCCAGCAGGAAGCTGCCCGCGATGAGGAGCAGCCCCACGCCGCTGGACAGCAGGCCGACGCCGCAGAAGAACATCATGGTGGGCAGGCCCGCGCTGAACAGCACTGAAAAGCCCGCGCAGGCGGTAAAGACCCCCGCCCCGATGGCCACCACCCCGCCCACGGCCACTCCGGCCACCAGGGCGAGGATCAGGACGACAAGGCCCAATACCATCGCCACCACCACGAGGATCAGCGGGATGGCGATGGGGGCGGCGCAGATGGCCAGCAGCACCTTCCACAGTGTACCCAGGCCGTGCCGCTCCCGGGCGGCGCCCTCTGGCGGGCAATCCCGCTCCGCCGGAACCGTCCGGCTCCGCTGTGCTCCCAGGACGCGGCCCACCAGCTCGGCCGGGGTGCCCAGTTCCCGGATCACCCGTCCCTCCCCCTGGGGGCCCGCCTCGTCAAAGTATTCCGTGTAGTAGGCCAGAATGCGCTCCAGCTCGTCGGGCGGCGTCCGCCCCGTGAGCAGGGCCCGCAACTGGGCCAGATACTCCTCTCGTGTCATATGCTCCGTCCTCTCGTTCGAGTCTGGAGAGATCATAACACGTTTTTCTTAATCCGCAACCGTAAAAAACATTAAAATTCCATGAAAGGGCTATTCGTCTGTAAAGTCCAGGCGCACGTCCCCCGTGCCGCTGGAGAGAGTGAGCGCCCTGTCCCCCGCGCCGCCGGACACGAAGAAGGGGCCCGCTTTCTCCCCGTCCACCTGAAGTTCGCCGGTGCCCGTGGTCAACTGGTAGGCGTAGTCCGCCCCGCTTCCCGCCGCTCTCAGGGCCACGTCGCCCACGCCGGAGATCAGCTCGGCCTCCCCCACCGGAGCCGTCACATCCAGCCCGCCCACGCCGCTCTCGGCCCGCAGCAGGCCCTCCACGGCGCAGCCGCTCCAGTCCAGCGCGCCCACACCTATGGAGATCTCCGCCCGATTGAGCACCGTTCCCTCCGGGACGGTGAGCACCACCTCGCCCTTCGGGCTGCCGTCACCCGATATATTCTCCGGTGTGCTCCAGATCTCCAGCGTGTCACCGCTCTGGCTGTGGTTCAGCCGGTAAGGTGTGCCGTCTCCGTCTTGGCCACCGCTGGTCAGACTCAGATACCAGCCGTCCCCCTCCTCCATGCGGATATCACCAATGCCCACATCGATGTCCAACGCGGTAAAGGGCTCCAGCTCCAGCTTGTTTTCCGGCGGTGTGGAAACCGGGTCCTGCTCAACCACCGCAGGCTCCTGTCCTGCCGCAACCGGCTGCCGTTCCCCTGCCGCCGGTGCGTCGGGCATCCGTTGGGCCAGAAATACCAGCCTGATGCCCACGCCCAGGAGCAGAAGCGCGGCGGCGCAGATGCCGAGTACGACGGGCCAAAGCCGCCTCGGCCGCCTTTCGGCGGACGCTGCGGAGGGCGCCTGGGCCGCCACGGAGGCGGGGGACCCCAGCCCCTCGGCCGCCTCCGCCTCATGCTCCTCACCCGCGTCGGCGAAATACTCCTCATAATAGGACAGCACGTCCTCCAGCTCCCCGGACGGGAGCTTTCCCGCCAGCGCGTCCCGCAGGCCCGCCAGGAATTCCGCCTTATTCATGCCGCTCCTCCTTTTCGTCCAGCAAAAGTTCCTCAATCTGCCCCCGATAGCGCGCCCACTCCTTCCGGTACCCCGCCAGCAGGGCCCGCCCCGCCGGGGTGATGGCGTAGTACCTCCGGTTGCGCCCCTGGAAGGGCTTGTCATACACCGTCAGGCATCCGCTCTGCTGCAAGCGCCGCAGCACCGGATAGAGGGTGGACTCGGACAGTTCCACCACCTCCTTCATCCGCTGGGTCAGGCTGTAGCCGTAGGCGTCCTCCTTCTCCAGCACCGCCAGCACGCAGGCATCCAACAGGGGAGCACCCAATGGAAAGGTCATGACGCCGCCTCCTTTCATTTCACCAATATTATATTCTGTATAATATTATTTGTCAACAGCATTTCAGAATCCGACGGAGATTCCTTCCGACTACGGAACATCCTGTATTTCGCCGCTTTGGGGTTGTAAAAAATCAAATTTTGATATATTATGTACGGTACGAATTCTGATAAAGGATATAAGGTGAATCGAATGAGCCTTCGTATTGGCATTGATATTGGCTCCACCACTGTCAAGGTGGTGCTGCTGGACGAACAAAACAAACTGCTGTTCCGCTCCTATGAGCGGCACTACTCCAAGGCCCGGGAGCGGGCCGCCGAGACTCTGCGCTCTCTGGCGGACCGGCTCGCCGGCCGGCAGGTGCGCATCGTCATCACCGGCTCGGCCGGCCTGGGCGTGGCCAAGGCGGCGGAGATCGACTTCGTGCAGGAGGTGTACGCCACCGCCGCCGCCGTCAACCAGTACATACCCGACACCGACGCGGTCATCGAACTGGGCGGCGAGGACGCCAAAATCATCTTTTTCGGCGGCGCGCTGGAGGAGCGGATGAACGGCTCCTGCGCCGGCGGCACCGGCGCCTTCATCGACCAGATGGCCACCCTCATGAACGTGACGGTGAACGAGCTGGACGAGCTGAGCCTGCGCCACGAGAAGATCTACCCCATCGCCTCCCGCTGCGGCGTCTTTGCCAAGAGCGACATCCAGCCCATCCTCAACCAGGGCGGCCGGAAGGAGGACGTGGCGGCCTCTATCTTCCAGGCCGTGGTGGATCAGACGGTGGCCGGCCTCACCCAGGGCCGGGAGCTCAAGGGCAAGATCGTCTTCCTGGGCGGCCCCCTCCACTTCCTCATGGGCCTGCGGCAGCGGTTCGTGGAGACCCTGAAGCTGGACGCCGACCACGCCGTGTTCCCCGAGGACGGCGACTGCTTCGCCGCTATGGGCGCGGCCCTGTGCTCCTCCGACTACGGCGAGCGCTCCTTTGACGAGGTGCTGGACCGGCTGGAGAAGAGCGTGGACAGCGTGGGCCTGGTGGACACCATGCCCCCCCTCTTTGACAGCCAGGAGGAGTACGACGCCTTCCTGGCCCGTCACAACGCCATGCACCCCCCCGAGGTGGACATACACACCTACACCGGCGCCGCCTGGCTGGGCATTGACGCCGGCTCCACCACCACCAAAATCGCGCTGATCACCGCCGACGGCGGACTGCTCTACACCTACTACCACTCCAACCTGGGCAACCCGGTGGCCATCGTGCTGGAGCAGCTCCGGGAGATCTACAAGCTGTGCGGCAGCCGCATCACCATCAAGGGCGCGGCCGTCACCGGCTACGGCGAGGACCTCATCAAAAATGCCTTCTCCTGCGACGCCGGGCTGGTGGAGACGGTGGCCCACTACAGCGCCGCCCGCCACTTCAACCCCGACGTGGACTTCATCATCGACATCGGCGGCCAGGACATGAAGTGCTTCAAAATCCGCAACGGCGCGGTGGACTCCATCATGCTCAACGAGGCCTGCTCCTCCGGCTGCGGCTCCTTCATCGAGACCTTTGCCAAGGCCCTGGGCTACACCATCGCCGACTTTGCCAAGCTGGGCCTGCTGGCCAAGCACCCGGTCAACCTGGGGTCCCGCTGCACCGTATTCATGAACTCCAGCGTCAAGCAGGCCCAGAAGGACGGGGCCAGCGTGGAGGACATCTCCGCGGGATTGTCCATCTCCATCGTCAAGAACGCGGTCTACAAGGTCATCCGGGCCGCCAACGCCGACGATCTGGGCCAGCACATCGTGGTGCAGGGCGGCACCTTCCACAACGACGCGGTGCTCCGGGCCTTCGAGCAGGAGCTGGGCCGCAACGTCACCCGGCCCACCATCTCGGGCATCATGGGCGCCTTCGGCGCGGCCCTCTACGCCAGGGATCTGCATCTGGAGAAGAGCGCGCTGTTGAGCGAGGAGGCTCTACAGTCCTTCTCCCACACCGCCAAGCCCACCACCTGCAACCTGTGCACCAACCACTGCTCCCTCACCGTCAACACCTTTGACGGCGGGCGGCGCTTCATCTCGGGCAACCGCTGCTCCCGCCCCCTGGGCAAGGCAAAGGTGGAGAACCCCGATCTGATGACCTACAAGTACAAGAAGCTCCGCGCCCTCCAGGGCAAGGGGAACGGCTCCGGCGTCCGGGGCCGCATGGGCATCCCCTTCGGGCTGAACATGTATGAAAACCTGCCCTTCTGGTTCGAGTTCTTTACCCGCCTCAACTTCGAGGTGGTGCTCTCCCCCGAGTCCTCCCGCAAGCTCTACCTCAAGGGCCAGCACACCATCCCGTCCGACACCGTGTGCTACCCCGCAAAGCTGCTCCACGGCCATGTGGAGGCCCTGGTGGAGGAGGGCGTGGACGCCATCTGGTACCCCTGCATGTCCTACAACAACGACGAGGGCATCGGCGACAACCACTACAACTGCCCGGTGGTGGCCTACTACCCTGAGCTGCTAGCCGCCAACGTTCCCCTGCTCAAGCAGACCAAATTCCTCAACCCCTATGTGGGCCTGTGGCGGCACAAGGACTTTGAAAAGCGCATCGCCCAGCTCATGGAGGAGCATTTCAGCATTCCCAGGCGGGAGACCGCAGCGGCGGCCAAGGCGGCCTACGCGGCCTACGACGCCTATGTCCACGACGTGCGGGAGACCGGCATGAAGTACATCCGCCACGCCCGGGACCACCACATGCCCATCCTCGTGGCCTGCGGCCGGCCCTACCACATCGATCCGGAGATCAACCACGGCATCAACGATCTGATCACCTCTTTCGGTTTCGTGCTGGTCACCGAGGACGCTCTGAGCTATCTGGAGGGCTATGCCCCCCGGAAGGTGCTCAACCAGTGGACCTTCCAGAGCCGTATGTATAACGCCGCACGCTATGTATGCACCCAGCCCGACATGCAGGTGGTGCAGCTGGTCTCCTTCGGCTGCGGCACCGACGCCATCACCACCGACGAGCTGCGGGACATTCTTGAAAAGGGCGGAAAGCTCTACACCCAGCTCAAAATCGACGACATCAGCAATCTGGGGGCGGTCAAGATCCGCATCCGCTCCCTGATGGCCGCCATGGAGGCCCGCCAGGCGCAGGATGCCCGGGGCTGACCATCCCGACTTTTTATAGCACAACAGGAGTTTGATGCCGTCATTGACGGCCAGCTCGCCGCCGGCTCGGGAGTCGGTGGGGGCCAACCCCCTTTGAGCGCGCGGCGCTCCCATTGCAAGCGAAAGGAATACCCGTTATGGCAGAATTAGTATACGACGAAAACGGACGGCTGCTGTTCACCAAGGAGATGAAGGAGGAGTACACCATCCTCTTCCCCACCATGCTCCCGGTGCACTTCGGCCTGATGGCCCGGATTCTGGAGACCGAGGGCTTCCACGTGGAGATGCTCACCACCAACCACCGGGGCATCGTGGATGAGGGGCTCAAGTACGTCCACAACGACACCTGTTACCCCGCCCTGCTGGTCATCGGCCAGCTCATCGACGCGGTGAAGAGCGGCAAGTACGACATGCATAAGGTGGCGCTGCTCATCACCCAGACCGGCGGCGGATGCCGGGCCTCCAACTACATCCATCTGCTGCGCAAAGCGCTGGAGAAGGCGGGTCTGAGCTATATCCCCGTCATCTCGGTCAACCTGTCGGGCCTGGAGCCCAACCCCGGCTTCAAGTTGGGGCTCAACACCCTGCGCAAGGCGGTGTTCGCCATGATGTACGGCGACATCATCGTACAGACCGCCAACCAGGTCCGCCCCTACGAGGTCAGCCGGGGCCAGACCGACGAGACCATCGAGGCCGTGGAGACTCAGCTTCTGGAGGCCATGAACCAGGGCAAGGGCCTCTCCTTCAAGAGCATGGTGGCCAACTTTGACCGCATTGTGGCCGCCTTCAAGGCCATCCCCGTGGCCGGGGAGCCCAAGGTACGGGTCGGCGTGGTGGGCGAGATCTACATCAAATACTCCCCCCTGGGCAACAACAATCTGGAGGAGTTTCTCCTGTCCGAGGGGGCCGAGCCGGTGGTCCCCGGCCTGACCGACTTCATCATCTTCAAGATCTACAACCGCGAGGTGGACGTGAACATCTACGGCGGCAAGTGGGTGAAGAAAAAGGTGTGCCAAGTGCTCAAGGGCTATGTGGAGAAGTGCCAGCGGGCCATGATCGCCGCCATGAAGAAGGGCGGCTTCCGCGCTCCCGGCACCTTCGAGGATCTCCGCCGCCTCATCCAGGGCTATCTGGGCGAGGGCAACAAGATGGGCGAGGGCTGGCTGCTCACCGCCGAGATGTTGGAGCTCATCCACTCCGGCACCCCCAACATCGTCTGCACACAGCCCTTCGGCTGCCTGCCAAACCACATTGTGGGCAAGGGCATGATCCGCAAGCTTAAGGACGACTATCCCTTCTCCAACATCGTGGCCATCGACTACGATCCCGGGGCCACCAAGATCAATCAGGAAAACCGCATCAAGCTGATGCTGGCCAACGCCCGGGGCCTGGCCAAGCAGGAGGCGGAGCGCCGGGAGGCTGGGGAGGCCGCTCATGTGTAAGGCCCTCTCCTTTGTGGACGCCTGCACGGAAGAGCACTTCGCGGCCATGAGCCGCAGTTCCCCACCCGGCTTCCGCCGGGCGGGGGCCCCGATTTTTTATCTGCGCGGGCGAACTGAATTCGCCCGGCATCAAGGTTTTGCCTCCGGCAAAACGCTTGTACGCGCCACCCGGCGCGGGCGGCTCATCCACTCGCTAAACGAGGTCTGCTTATGAATTCACTGCGCATCATAGACGCCTGCACGGAGGAACACTTTGCGGCCATGAGCCGCATTCACGCCCGGGGCTGGCACGCCGCTTACCCCGGCCACGTGCCCGACGACTATCTGAGGGACGTGATCACCGAAGATCACTGGATTCCCTTTTTCCGGGAGGACTACGCCACCGGGCGGTGCCGGGGGCTGCTGCTCTATGACGGGGAGAACCCCGTCTGCTGCTGCACTTGCGGGCCGGTGCGGCTGGGGCCCAGTCCTCGCCAGAGCGAGGGGCTGGTGATCCACGGGGAGGCCTACCGGGGCCGGGGGGAGATCATCTCCTTCTACACCGCCGGCCCCGGCCGAGGCTACGGCTCGGTGCTGATGGAGGAGGCGCTGCGCCGTCTCCGGGCCGACGGCTACCTCAACTGCTACGTCTTTGTCCTGCGGGAGAACGAGGGAGCCCGCCGCTTCTACGCCCGGCACGGCTTTGCCTGGGACGGGACGGAGGAGCACATTCCCTTCCCCCACGACATGACCTGCGTGGATCTGCGCTACACCAAACAGCTATAGCCGCACGGGTTGCCACGCCGTGCGGCAGACGGGTATCGAGGCGCGTCCTCGGTACCCGTCTTTTTTGATCAGGAGGAATTGCTTTGCAGGAAAACAAAATGGCGGTCATGCCGGTGCGCCGGCTGCTGCTGAATATGGCCTGGCCCATGATGCTGTCCATGCTGATCCAGGCCCTCTATAATCTGGTGGACAGCATGTTCGTGGCCCAGCTCAGCTCCGACGGGTTTGTAGCCCTGGCGCTTGTCTACCCGATCCAGACCCTGATGATCGCCGTGTGCGTAGGCACCGGCGTGGGCTTCAACGCCTTGTTGGCCCGCCGGCTGGGGGAGGGCCGGCCCGACGAGGCCAACCGGGTAGTGGCCAACGGCTACTTCGTCTATCTGGTCTGCTGGGTGGTCTTTCTGGTCCTGGGGGTGGGCCTGGCCCCCGTCTTTATGGGGCTCTTCGCCCCCGGGCAGCCCCAGGTGATCGACTATGGCATCCAATATCTCTCCATCGTCACTGGGGCCTCCGTTGGCATCTGCATGCAGTTTGCCGGAGAGCGCACCCTTCAGGCAACCGGCAATACTGTGGGCCCTATGGTCATCCAGGGCATCGGCGCAGTCATCAATCTGATTCTCGACCCCCTGCTTATCTTCGGCATCGGCCCCTTCCCCCGGATGGAGGTGGCTGGCGCTGCCCTAGCCACCGTGCTGGGCCAGGTGGTGGGCATGGTGGTGGGGCTGTGTATGGTGCGGCGCAGCTCCATCGTGCGCCTCTCCTTCCGGGGCTTCCGCCCGGACAGCGCCATCATCCTCACCATGTTTCGTGTAGGCGTCCCCGCCATCCTGGTGCAGGCCCTGGCCACGGTGATGAACCTGGGCATGAATCTGATCCTCCCACTGTTCACCGCCTCCGGCGTGTTCATTCTGGGGGCCTATTTCAAGCTCCAGTCCTTCCTCTTCATGCCGGTCAACGGCCTGAACAACGCCCTCATCCCCATTGTCAGCTTCAACTACGGCGCCCGGCAGCGCAGCCGCATCACTGGGGTCATCCATTTCGCCCTGGTGCTCTCCGCCGCCATCATGGCCGTGGGCACCGTGGTTTTTCTGGCCATCCCCGGCCCTCTCCTCCGTCTGTTCGACGCAGATGCCGCCGTGCTGGCCGAGGGTATCTCCGCCCTACGCCTCATTGCCCTCTCCTTCGTATGCGCCGGGGTGTCGGTGATCCTCTGTGCCGCCCTCCAGGCCCTGGGGGCGGCCAATTCCAGCTTGGTGGTTTCCCTGCTGCGCCAGCTTGTGCTCCTTTTCCCGCTGGCCCTGCTGCTGGGCGCGCTCCGGCCCTCTCTGGTGTGGCTGGCCTTCCTCCTGTCCGAGGGCGCCGCCTGCCTCACCGCCCTGCTGCTCTACCGCCGCACCGCACGGGGCCGGCTGGCCGGTATGGAGGAATAAATACCCCCTCCCCCCCGGGCCGGAAGCTACCGCTTCCGGCCCGGTTTTTTCTTTTAAGAGGGATTTTGACCCCACTCTATTGACAGTATAGTCCCATTGGTTATAATAAGCAGTACAAAAGCCGACACAAGGAGGTCATTCGATTGGCAAAAGCCCCCAAGGAAAAGACGAAGGTGATCGTTAAAACCTCCACCCGCATGTCCAAAAAGGGCCCTTTGACCCCCGACATGCTCCGCAAGCTGGACGCCTACTGGCGCGCATCGCGACCCGAAGCTCCCTGCTGAGAGTCCTGGCTC